>Ga0210020_1001341_pt1 | contig 21467 bp, 17 predicted proteins | sample CryGeymeta201514_FD_183980 | JGI IMG/M metagenome (GOLD analysis project Ga0210020, IMG submission 183980) | Groundwater microbial communities from Crystal Geyser aquifers in Utah, USA - Crystal Geyser metaG 2015-14 (SPAdes) (version 2) | ecosystem: Environmental > Aquatic > Deep subsurface >... | reverse complement strand
AAGACCAAGATAAAAACCGGGGCAACGCCGTGCAGTTGCGAGTGAAAACGGGGCCAGCTTAAATTGACTGAAAAATTGTCTTGACAATGGGGTCCACTTTACACCGCTATTGTTGTAAGTACTATGATCCACTCGCAAACGGTGCGAGTGCACCCAAGGGAGATTTTCACAATGCCTATTCGTACAGCCCTCTGGAAAGTCAACGCTAAGCCTGAGCGGCTTGTTGAAGCTGTCCTCCTAAACGAGAAATTGTTGGAAGACATGATCGTAGCCCAGTCACAATTGCTTTCTGAGGCATGGATGCTGATTGGTCGCCAAGAACGCACTGGGATGGGCGGCATCATTGACTTGCTGGCTATTGCGCCCGATGGCTCGTTGGTGCTTGTAGAACTGAAGCGGGACCGCACCCTACGTGATGTGGTCGCTCAGGCGCTGGATTACGCCAGTTGGGTTGAGGGTTTACAACCAGAAGATATTTCAGCCATCTACCGCCGCTTCAAATCAGGCCAAAGTCTGTCCGATGACTTTCGGTCACGCTTTGGACAACCGCTGGACGAAGACACGTTAAACCAGAGCCATCAAATCGTGATCGTTGCGGCGCAGTTGGATGACAGTTCCGAACGTATCGTGGCCTACCTGAATAAGCGCGATATTGCCATTAACGTGCTGTGCTTTCAGGTGTTTTCCCATGGAGCAGATCAGTTGCTTAGCAGGGCATGGCTGCTGGACCCGGTACATACACAGGTCAATGTCGCGCCACCCAGCAATGGCCCTGCCGAACCTTGGAACGGAGAGTTCTATGTTTCGTTTGGTGCCAGTGACGAACGCTCATGGTCAGAAGCGATGCAATACGGCTTCATTTGTGGTGGCGGAGGCGTTTGGTACAGCCGAACGCTGTTGGCCCTCAAACCGGATGATCGTGTGTGGGTCAATGTGCCGGGTACTGGCTATGTTGGTGTTGGCCGCGTGACTGGTTGTGCTCAGCAAGCGACAGATTTCAAAGTCATCGGCCCTGACGGAGAGGTGCCAGCGTTGGATGCGCTCAAACTAGGTAGTTATCACCGCGAATTTTCTGATGACCCAGAACGCTGCGAATGGTTTGTTCCAGTCCAGTGGGAAAAGACGGTGCTGATTGAACGCGCGGTGCAAGAAATTGGATTCTTTGGTAACCAAAACACGGTATGCAAGCCGACCACGCCCAAATGGCGCAGTACCGTCGAAAGACTGAAAGAACGGTTCGGATTGCTTGCTTGATTGACTTCGGTGAACCATCAAGCACGTGACAGCCACAAAAAAACGGAGGATTGGCATGAAGAAGATTTTTGTACCTACATCATCGGGAACCGACTGGCAGCAACTACTTGCGAAGCCAGTTACTCACTGGAAGCAAGGCGCATCAGCGATGACAGCCGCCGCCGCATGGGAAGCGGCAAATGGTGCTCTGCCACCCGAAATAACCCGCGTATTGGAGTCTTCACGCGATCCACTGCTCATGGGTCAACAGTTGCTGGCGGCGCTACCTGAGTGGCAAGTCCCATTACCGGGTGGCATCACCACGTCAAATACTGACGTTCTTGCAATTTGCAGGAATGAACTGGGACTGTGCATCATCGGTGTTGAGGCGAAAGTCCTTGAAGACTTCGGCCCACTGGTCTCCAGCAAACGGGCAGAGGCATCATCAGGTCAAGGTGAGCGTTTGGCTTACCTTCATTCGCTTTTGGGTGTTGACAGATTCGATGACTCGATTCGATACCAACTTTTGCACCGCACCGCGTCTGCGCTTTTGACAGCCAGAGATTTTCATGCTGTTGCTGCCGTTATGCTGGTTCAAGCCTTCGACACGCCAGTGGCACGACGTGCTGATTTTGAAGCGTTCAGAATGGCGATGGGCGCAAGGGAGGTCGCGCCGCTGATTTACAAGGTGGATTCGTTCACTGGCCCTGCGCTGTATCTGGCATGGTGCGATGGCGACTCGCGCTTCAGGGACGTAGCGTTACCGAGTGCGCATCAATTCATAGTCGAGACAACCGGCACATCCACGTAAAAGCGGCACAGTGAGGGAACACAAGGGCGTAAAGGGCAGTGCAGTGTTTTTCTCTCTGCGCAACCACTTTCCCCTAAGCCGGACAAGCCGGAACCAAAAAGGCAACACAAAACCTCGGTCGTGCGCAAGATTTTTGGACGTTCAGCCGATTTACGTCCCCGCAAATGTTCTTGGGTTGACCAAGAGAAAGTTTGTAACCCATTGGGTTTAAAGGCATTTTGCCCATGGCGAAATAATCGCCGGATTCATTTTGACACATCAGAATTCTTCGCAGGAAATGTGAAGACTGAACTTGTTAGAGACTAAGGCCGCTGCGCAAAGGCTCAATCGGTGAAAACAAGAAAGATGCTGATGGGGCTTGACGTGCCTTTGATGCATGAGAAGTCCAATGGACGGTGCTGCATTGTCTTTGGTCTTCAGTCGCGTAAAAAAAAGAACCCATGTCAAGGCCTACAATTTCTGACAATTTCGATCACCGTGCTGGCTCGTTGGCCAGTACCCCACAAGCAGGAGACACTATGACATCAGCCCCTACGTCCACCCCGGAAGACAAGCACGCCGAATTGCGCCGCGCCGCATTGGAATATCACGAGTTTCCTACGCCCGGCAAGATTTCCATCGCTGCGACCAAGCAACTGATCAACCAGCACGACCTGGCTCTGGCTTATTCGCCCGGTGTGGCTATCCCATGCGAAGAAATTGTCAAAGACCCGAACAACGCCTACAAGTACACCAGCCGTGGCAACCTGGTGGGTGTGGTGACCAATGGCACGGCCGTGCTGGGTTTGGGTGACATTGGCCCGTTGGCGGGCAAGCCGGTGATGGAAGGCAAGGCGGTGCTGTTTAAAAAGTTCGCCGGTATTGATGTGTTTGACATCGAAATCAACGAAAAGACCGACCTGGACAAACTGGTTGACATCATTGCCTCGCTGGAACCCACTTTTGGCGGTATCAATCTGGAAGACATCAAGGCGCCGGACTGTTTTTATGTGGAGCGCAAGCTGCGCGAACGCATGAAAATTCCAGTGTTCCATGACGACCAGCATGGCACGGCCATCACGGTGGGGGCGGCCATCATGAACGGTCTCAAGGTGGCTGGCAAGGACATGTCAAAAGTCAAGCTGGTGACTTCAGGCGCAGGCGCTGCGGCGCTGGCCTGCGTCGGGTTGTTGGTCAAGCTGGGCATCCCGCGTGAAAACGTCTGGGTCACCGACCTGGCTGGCGTGGTCTATGAAGGCCGGGTGGAATTGATGGATCCGGACAAGAGCATTTACGCGCAAAAGACAGATGCGCGCAAATTGGGCGAAGTGATCGACAACGCGGACGTGTTTTTGGGCTTGTCAGCCGGTGGCGTGCTCAAGGCCGAGATGGTCAAGCGCATGGCTCCAAACCCGATCATTTTTGCCCTAGCCAACCCCACGCCAGAAATTACGCCTGAAGAAGTCAAGTCGGTGCGCGACGATGCCATCATTGGCACGGGTCGCAGTGACTACCCCAATCAGATCAACAACATTTTGTGCTTTCCCTATATTTTTCGCGGCGCACTGGATGCTGGCGCCACCACCATCACAGTCGAGATGGAAATGGCAGCCGTGCACGCAATTGCCGAACTGGCCCAGGCCGAGCAAAGCGAAGTGGTGGCTGCTGCCTATGCGGGCGAGCCGCTGGCCTTTGGCCGCGAGTACTTGATTCCCAAGCCCTTTGATCCCCGCTTGATGATCAAAGTGGCCCCGGCAGTGGCGCAGGCGGCGGCAGACAGTGGCGTGGCCCAACGTCCCATTGCCGACATGGATGCCTACCGCGAGAAGCTGCAAAGTTTCGTTTACGCCTCAGGCACGGTGATGAAACCAATCTTTACTGCCGCCAAAAAAGCGCTGAAAAAGCGCGTGGCGTTTGCCGAGGGTGAAGAGGAGCGCGTGTTGCGTGCGGCGCAAATTGTGGTGGACGAGGGCTTGGCGTTCCCGACCCTGATTGGTCGACCGAAAGTGATCGCGGCGCGCATTGAAAAATTCGGTCTACGCCTGCAACAAGGGGTTGATTACGAAGTGGTTAACGTCGAGCAGGATGAGCGCTACCGCGACTTCTGGCAAACCTACCACCGCATGACTGAACGCAAGGGCATCACGGTGCAGATTGCAAAAATTGAAATGCGCCGTCGCCTGACCCTCATTGGCAGCATGATGCTGCACAAGGGCTATGTGGATGGACTGATCTGCGGCACCTGGGGCACCACTTCGCTGCATCTGCAATACCTCGACCAGGTGGTGGGCAAGCGCGAAGGGGTTAACAACTACGCCTGCATGAATGGCCTGATGTTGCCCGGCCGCCAGGTCTTTTTGGTGGACACCCACGTCAACTACGACCCCACGGCTGAACAGCTGGCCGAGATCACAATCATGGCGGCAGAAGAAATGATGCGTTTTGGCATTCCTCCCAAGGCTGCGTTGTTGTCGCATTCCAGTTTTGGCTCTAGCAACCAGCCGAGTGCCCTCAAGATGCGCGACACGCTGGCCTTGTTGCGGGTGCAGGCTCCCTGGCTTGAGGTGGATGGCGAAATGCACGGCGACGTGGCGCTGGACGGCGCGCTGCGAACCCATCTGATGCCCAATAGCACCCTTTATGGCGATGCCAACCTGCTGGTACTGCCCAACATAGATGCCGCCAACATCGCCTACAACTTGCTGAAAACAGCGGCGGGTGGCAATATTGCCGTCGGCCCGGTGTTGCTGGGCGCTGCAAAACCGGTGCATATTTTGACGGCCAGCACCACCGTGCGCCGAATTGTGAACATGACCGCTCTGACAGTAGCGGATGCAAACGCAATTCGGTAAGCCTTAAAAGGCTAAGTTAGTACACACTTAGCCTTCTATTCCCCATGCAAGCATTGCCTATTTATTGGGCAAAAGCTTGCTTTTTTTATTGGGATCACCGACACTAGCGCCCTTGATTATTCGGGTTTACCCGTTGTTTTGCAGGAAGTCAAAGCGCACATGTCCATAACAAGCACTGTCAAGTTGGTACTCACTTGCCTGTGTGTGGCCGCAACGGTATCGATTGGTGTGGCGGTTGCTCGGGCTCCCGCTGCGGTCAGTTTGCAAGCCAGTATTGGCTTGGCTGAATTGCCCAAGCAGGGTGTTGAAACCTATGCCTTGATTCATCAAGGTGGGCCGTTCGCCTCTGAAAAAGATGGTGCGACGTTTGGCAATCGCGAACGCATATTGCCTGCAAAAAAACGGGGGTATTACCTGGAGTACACGGTGCCGACACCGGGTTTAAGTCACCGCGGGGTCAAACGAATCGTTTGTGGCGGTGCGCGAACCACGCCGGATGTCTGTTACTACACCGCCGATCACTATGCGAGTTTTCGCAGGATCGTGCCTTAAAAATAGAAGTTTTGCTGCCAGCAATTTAGAAAGAAAAATATGTCACTTGCCCAACCTATCACCCCTGCCACTGTGAACGCAGCCGAGTTGCCGCTGCGCGGTATTCGCACCAACATTGTGCAATCCATCCGAGCCTTTCGCGTGCCTGATCTGCAACAAGCGGCGCAGGCATTAGGGCATCATTTTTTGTATGCCAACCTGGCCACCGCGCAAAGCAAGCAGGATGTGCTAGACCTGATTGGGAAGCAGTTTATGTTGACCGTGTCTGTGGGCAAAAACTTTGATTCGTTGTACGACAGCATGACCGACCCGGTGCACAAATCGGGCACGCAAACCGGCTTTATTGCCGTGTTGGAACATATTCCTGCCAACACCAAGTTTGACAAGGAAGCGCGTGAGCAACTGCTCGATATTTTTCGCGACACCGTTGACTACTGGGGTGACCGCAAGGTACCTTTCCGTTGTTTCTATTCGTTTTCGGTGGCGCGCTCGGCTCACAGCCAAGCAGCTGCCGACGCAGCACATCCAGCCAGTCAGCCGGGTTCAGGCCACATTGAACTGCTGACGGAAAGCGGCGAAAAAATGCCCACCGACAAATTGCTCGACATCTCGCCCCAAGCGCTGCGCATGAGCAGCCCGTTCAACGCCGGTTACTGGACTACTGCCTGAGCCAACGCCACGTACTCATCCACGGGTACTTCTTCGGCGCGGCGTTGCACATTGAACGCCCCGTCAAAGTTCTTGCCTTCCAGCCAGACCCCCAGCGTGTGGCGTAACAACTTGCGCCGCTGGCTGAAAGCCACCTGTACCAGTTCGCTCAGGCAGCGCACATCCACCGTTGCAGCATCCGTGCGCGGCAGCATGCGCACCACAGCGCTGTCCACGCGCGGCGGCGGATCAAAGCTCTCGGGCGGCACAAACAGCACGTTTTCCATGGCATAGCGCCACTGCAGCATCACACTCAAGCGACCATAAGCGGCGGTGCTGGGTTGGGCCACCATGCGGTCGATCACTTCTTTTTGAAGCATGAAGTGTTGGTCTTGGATCACCTCCACGTACTGCAGCAGATGAAACAAAATGGGCGTGGAAATGTTGTAAGGCAAGTTGCCAACAACTCTCAATTTAATAGCACCAAGCCCAGCAAATATATGGGCAAAGTCTACTTTTAATACATCAGATTCAATGACCGTGAGCTGCCCGTGTGCACGCAGGCGCTGAGCCAGGTCGCGGTCTAGCTCGATCACGGTCAAGGCCCCGAGCCGCTCCACCAGGGGCTGCGTCAGGGCTGCCAGGCCCGGGCCAATTTCGACCATGGGATCGCCCGCTTTGGGGTCGATGGCCTGGACAATGGCATCGATGATGCCGCCATCGGCCAGAAAGTGTTGGCCAAAGCGTTTGCGCGGGATGTGGGTTGTGTGCTTCAAGGTTGAGCCAACTTATTGCGGTGCATCACGTAACTCCACGTAAGCACGAGCGCGCACCTCTTGCGCCCAGGTCAGATAGGCTTCGCCAAATTTCTTCTCGTGCAAGACGGCTCGAACTGATTCACGCAGCTGAGCTGGGTTCAGATTGACTTTGCGTCGTTCCAGCAGCTGAATCAAATGCACACCAAAACGTGACACCAGCGGATCACTGATTTCACCAGGAGCCAGACGGTTCATTGCCCCTTCAAATTCCGGTACAAACATGCCCGGGGACGCCCAACCCAGATCACCCCCCTGCTGGGCGCTGCTGTCTTGGGAGTTCGTGCGTGCCAGGGCAGCAAAATCTTCAACGCCGTTAAGCACCTGTTTTTTGAAATTGGCCAATTTAGACTGAGCTTCAGTCTCGCTCAGACTTGCGCTGGGTCGCAACAAAATGTGCCGCGCGTGACTTTCTGTGACGGTAGCAGCCGGCATACCGGGCGTGTTTTTTTTCACCACCTTGAGCACATGAAACCCCGCAGGCGAATGCACCAGGTCAGCTACTTCATCCTCGTTGAGTGCTTGGGTGGCCTGAACAAATAAAGTGGGGTAACGACTCACCTCACGCAGCCCCATCAGTCCGTCATTGCTGGGGGCTGGGATGTCGGAATATTCGTGCACCAGGTTGGCAAAGTTTTCCCCGGCTTTGGCTCGCTTGAGTACCTGTTGCGCACGCATGCGCAGCGCCGCAATTTGCGTCTCAGTAGCAGACTCGGGCACGGCAACCAGAATTTGCGCCAGGTTGATTTGCACGGAATCAGGGTTGAAGTTGTTTTTTTGATCTTCAAGGTATTGATCAATGTCCAGATCGCTGACCCGAACCCGGGACTCTACTTCGCGGTCACGCAAACGCTGCTGTAGCAGCTGGTCGTGCAACTGGGATCTGAATTGCGTCACAGAAAAACCATCGTTCTGTAATCTGCGGTGAAGTTCAGCGACCTCAATCTGGTTTTGTTGGGCAATGGTGAGTTCGGTTTGATCAATGGCCGAATCCTCAATGCGCAAACCCATTTCACGTGCCAGCTGCACTTGGGCTTTGAGGTTGATCAGACTCTCCAGCACCTCTGATGCCAGTTCCTGAATTGGGGGTTGGGGACGGCGTAGCTGCGCCAATTGCGCTTGGACACGCTGTATTTCGCGTCGTACTTCGGCGTTGGTGATGGGTTCGGAATTGACTACCGCCACAATGAAGTCCGCCTGTGTCGCGGTGTTGGCAGTGTTGCTTGCTGCCAAGGTGGCCGTGGGGGGCAAGCGCAAGCCTTGTGCTGATGCCGACCCTAGCGGGGAAAGCGTTACGGCCAGCACGGTTAAAAATACGAAACGGTTTTTCATGAGTCGGGTTCAATCGTAGTTGCTGAAACGACTTGACGCGCCAGACGGATCGCGCAAGTTTTGGTAAAAAGGGATGTTAGTCTGTAGAGACTTGATCGGGTTTACCCCCAGTCTGGAAAAGCCCACAAATTCCAACTGAAACATGATGCGTTGGGTGGCGCTGCTGGTGCTGGTTTGAATACGCTCCATCACCACGCGCCCAAGCCAGCAACCGGCATCGTATTCAAAACCCAGCAGTGCATTGACCAGACGGCTTTCTTTGATACTGTAGTTTAGACGCCCCACGCTGTACCAGCGTTGGCTGGGTGGCAACGTCAGGTTCAAAGCCTGATCAGATGTGTTGGGTGCATTTAGCGGCCATTGCCAACTTAGATCAATTAACTCGCTCACGTTGCGCTGGAATCGGTAGGCCGCATTTAGCGTCTTGAAACTTCCTGACCGGTAACGCGCTCCGAGTGTTGATCGCACGGAATCATTGGTTTTGGGTGTGAATTGCACATTGCCCTCAAAGCTCCATAGTGGATCCCAATGCACTGAGGTACCAAGCAAGAGGTCGCTCAAGCGGTCTTGCACCGCACTGCCTCCGGGTAGGGTGACGTTTTGGTTGCGCAAGCGCAAACGTTGTGCAATACCAATTTGGGCGGCCTCTATGCCGTTGGCTGAATCCAGAATGCGCGAAGTTACGCCAAAAGTGAGCAGGTTGCTGTCAGAAATGCGGTCGTTGCCGACAAAAGCGTTTTCTGTATAAATGGTGGCCAAGTTAAAGTCCAGGAGCCCAGAGTCGTAATTGGGCAGCAGGTTCTGGTTGCGGTATGGCGTGTTGACATAAAACGCACGGGGCTCAAGGGTTTGCTGCAAATTGCGCCCAAACAAGGACATGTCGCGTTCAAACACCAGGCCACTGTCCATGCTGAACGTGGGCACTACCCGGGTGGCGCTGTTGGCCCCGCTGGACAAGGGTGAGTCAAACTGGTAAGTAGTCGTGTGCAATTGCAGTTTGGGTCGCAAAAACCCGGACGGCAGGTTGACCGGATAGCTGCTTTGCACAAGCGCATAACTGCGTTTGCCGTTAACTTGACCGGTGCGAGCGACATCGGCCTGAAACTGGGTGAAATCGGCAGTGAATGAAAGATCAAACCCGGCCAGATTGGTGCGGCTGTAGGTGGTGCTGACCTGGGGTACACGGTCATAGGGAGGCACGATGGGAGCCAACGGGTCTTGCAGCGTTTGCCACTTCAGGGCGCGCACGCTGGAAGCCCATGCGCCGTTGTGCCAGGTCAGGGTGGCATCGTTGGCCAGCAGCCGTTGCACCGTGGTGTCGACAACTGACGAACCATTCAGGTTGGTAGTGGTGTCGCTGGTGGTACTTGTGGTGGTGTTGTTTTGTGTGAAATCGCGCCAATAGTTGTCGTCACTCGCACGGTTTAACTTCAGGTGCAATGCCAGACCGTCGTTAGTCCAGGCACTGGGAATTTGTGCCTGGTGGTTCAGATTAAAGCTCCAGCGGTTGCTGTCGCGCAGCTTGTCGTCAGGCATCCAGTTCAGGTGGGCAGTACCAGCGTAGCTGGATTCGAGGTAGCGAAATTCGGAGTCCAGGCTCAAGCCGCGTTTGGTCATCACCGTTGGGGTCAGGGTGGCATCGCGGTTGGGGGCGATGTTCCAGTAGTAGGGCACGGAAAGTTCTGTGCCGTTGACGGTGTCCACTCCCAACGTGGGGGGCAACAACCCCGACTTGCGCTGGTCACTGAGCGGAAACGTCACATAGGGCACAGGCAACAGCGGCACACCCTTAAAGCTCAGCACCGCACCCTCGGCGGTGCCCACATCTTCGTCGTAGTCCAGGCTGATGGTGCTGGCGCGCAAAATCCAGTCGGGCAGCCAGCTCGGACCCGGCAGGCGCTTGCAGGTGGTGAACGTGGCGTTGTGGATCACGGCGCGCTGCTCATCCACAAAGTCGACCCGGTCGGCCTGGCCATGCGCATCATTACGCAAAAAATGGTACGTGGGCTGGTTAAAAAACCCCTCAAACGCATCCACTTTGAGCTCCAGCAACCGGCCTTCATACACATTGCCGGCCCGGTTCACCCGCACGTTGCCACGGGCTTTGGCCAAGTCGGTCGGTTGGTTGTATTCAAGCCGGTCGGCCTTGATGACGATGTCGCCCTTGCGCAGCATGGCCTGGCCTTGCACCACGGTTTCAAGATCGGGGCGGCCGTCAATGTGCAGGCCAGACACAAAGCTGGGCAAGCTGCTGCGTACCTGCGGGTCGATTGACTCCTGCAGCAGGGGACTGGGTTGCAGCGTCAGGGGCGGTGCATCCACCTCTTGCGCCTGTGCCAGCGACCATGGCAGCAAAGCCACCAGCAAGTACACCGGAGCCAAAGCGAAACGCATTGGCACGGGCTGCCGTGGGGTGGGACTCTTCGAAAAGCGCGGTTTAAAAATGCACATCGGTCAAAGACAATAAAAGTACTCGGGCGGGTAGGTGGGCAACGATGGGCAGGCAGAGGATGCGTTTGTAGAATCGATTATCCATGACACAAGCCCCATCCCCCCAAACTGCACCCAACACCGACGTGGTCTGGAGCGATGCCAGCCGCGCCGCCCATTTCAACCACTGGCTCGGCCACCTGGCCTCCCAACATGGCCTGCAGCTTGCCAGTCTGCGTTTGGCATCGGCCGATGCCAGCTTTCGGCGTTACTTCAGAATTGATAGCGCTTTACCCTCTTTGGACAAGGGCCAGAGGCCAATTTCATTCATCATCATGGATGCGCCTCCGGATAAGGAAAACTGCCAGCCTTTTGTCAAGGTGGCGGGCTTGATGCAGACCGCTGGCCTGCACGCGCCGCAGGTGCTGGCCTGGGACGAGGCTCAGGGTTTCATGCTGCTGACGGATCTGGGCGCGCAGACCATGATGCAGGCCATCAACCACCAAGACACGCAAGCCAACCTGCCGCTGTATACGCAGGCGGTGGACGCGCTGATTGCCTGGCAACTCAGCTCCCAACCAGACGTGTTGCCGCCTTATGACGAAGCCTTGCTGCACCGCGAGCTGGCGCTGTTCCCCGACTGGTACATCATCAGGCACAAAGGCGTGGCCATTGATGAGGCCATGCGCTTCACCCTGGACAACACCTTCAAGCAAATCATCGCCACGGTGCTGACCCAGCCCCGTGTGTTTGTGCACCGCGACTTCATGCCCCGAAATCTGATGATGGGGGGCAGCAAAGTACGCGCAGCGACAAGCGTCGAGGCTGGTATCGGGGTGCTGGATTTTCAGGACGCGGTCTACGGCCCCATCACCTACGACATTGCCAGCCTGATGCGCGACGCGTTTTTGAGTTGGGACGAAGACTTTTGCCTGGACGTGACCATCCGCTATTGGGACAAGGCGCGCCAAGCAGGCTTGCCGGTGGGAGACGACTTTGGCGAGTTTTACCGCGGTGTGGAGTGGATGGGGCTGCAGCGCCACCTGAAAGTGGCCGGTATTTTTGCCCGCCTGACGCTGCGCGACGGCAAGCCGCAGTACCTGGCCGATGCGCCACGCTTCATCAACTACATCCGCCACACCTGCGCCCGCTACCGCGAGCTCAAACCGCTGCTGCGCCTGGTGAACCAGCTCGAAGGCATTGTCGAGCCAAACATTTTTGGCTTTGGAAAACAATAAGCAAAATAGGCCTCTAGCCCTTTTATTTGCTGGGCTTGTAGCTATCAATATAGGATTAACTGCACAACGCTTGCAAGCGCTGGTGCGCCGCGTCGTTCCAATCCAGCGGCTGCTGGTTCTTGGCCTGCAGGTAGTGGTTGGTAAACACGTCCAGGTAAGCGTTCAGCACCTGTGCAGCGTGCGGTTCACCGGCCAGCGCCAGGCACAGGGCGCCCACCTCCGAGGTGCAAAAGTGGTCTGAACGGCTGGAGCGGCGCAGGCGGTAACTTGACGCCTGTTCGGGGTGCAGGCTGAGCACCGGCAAATGGTTCAGGTACGGGCTTTTGCGAAACATCTTGCACGCCTCAGACCAAGTGGCATCCAGCAGCACAAACAGCGGCCGCTTGCGGCGTTGCCCATCGGCGGCCGTATCGGGCAACAGCGCGGTCACCACCCGATCGGGCGTGACAAATTCGCCCGGAAACACCACATACGCTTGCCACTGCGGGTCGGCCAGCAGGGCCAGCAAGCGTGGGTCGACCCAGGTGCGTGCCCAGCTGTAGGCAAAGGTGTCGGCCACCACGTCGGCAATCAGCCAGCCGGTGTTGCTGGGTTTGAGGGGCTCAATGTCGGCCATCAGCAGGCACATGCCCGCCTGCGTGGGCACGACAGGGCGCAAGCCGCACAGGCAGTGGCTGGGCATCACGCGGCAACCCGGACAACGCTCGGCCGGGCCACCCCGGGCACGAAAAGGTTTGACGGCGCGTGCCAGGCGCTCGGCGCGCAAGCGCACGACAGCGTGTTCAGCGTGTTCAGCGTGTGTTGTTTGGGGCATGGGCCGTGTGGGCATGGCCACCAGGGGTGCGGCTATTAGCAGCGCACCAACGACCAACCGGTGCGCTGGTCGGCCCGGTTGTTTTCATAGTCCCAAATGGCGCCGCAGTGGTCACAGCGGTAGCGCGTCACAGTGACGGTGTGCGCACCACGCGCCTCCTGGCGGTTGTTGGCTTGCACCAGCTCGGCATGGCCGGGCGCACGCCGCCAGTGGCGTTGAATACCGGCGCATGGCGCGCACAGGGTGGACTCGTTGGCGGCAGGGGCGGCGTTCTGGTCTTGTGTCATGGGGGTGTGGCTTGGCTTGGCTGGAGCCGTGGGTAGAAAAGGAGTTGATTGTCGCTGTATCTGCCATCTTGGCGTGCTGTGTGAGTGGCGCAAACGTGCGACGCACACCGCATGAAGCCCTGTCGCTTTCGCTGGCTACCTCCAGCTCAAATCCAGCTTGCGTTGTGTCGCTGCGCAGTCACGCAAGTACAGGTTGATAAGGCTCTGATAGGGCATGCCAACCTCTTCAGAAATGGCTTTGAAATAGTTGATTGACTCCTCATCCAGCCGGATGGTGATTTGCATTTTGGGCTGAGCCGCGTAGGGGTTCTTGCGGGCAGTGGAAAAATCGTATTCTTTGCGCATATAAAACCTATAGGGGTAAGACTTCGCCTCATGGGTACTGGCCTTGCGAGCAGAGATGATTCGAATGGTGTTGCCTTTGCTCCTGTAGCAGTGGCACACCACCAGCAGGCGCAGTGTGCGGCTCAGACCCAGGAGAACAAAGCGTTCTTCATCGTCCGCGTGATCCGGATCGTCAATCAGCTTGGCGCGTTCGTCCAAAAAAACGGACTAGGCTTCGTCAAAGCTCATGCCGTGATTTTTTTTGACATTGACTGCGGCTTTGTGCTCGTCCCACTCAAAACGAAGTGTGCTCATGTGGGAGGTGTAATTGCATCGTAGCTCAGAGGCAAGCACGCCGGGATGACCTGCGCGATTTTGATAAGCGCACTCAAGTACGCGTCTTGGGTCTGAATGACCTTCAACAATTCATGGGGTGCGTGGGTGTCTGAGCCATCAAGTACCCATCGAGCAAATTCAGGCCTAGTGCAGCAGGTAGCAATGGACGGCCATGGCCAGAACATGCTGGGTGCAGGCGTGCAGTTAGGCGATGCCGTGGACCGTCAAAGTTGTCAGAAATACGTCTATCCCGCTCCATTGCTTGCCCGTGATCATGACAAATTTGCAAGTTCCGTTTGACAGGTCGGCCCACAGCCCACCGATGTCGCGGTCATCTTGCGCGTCAGTCCAGCTGTTCGCGCCCTTGTACTCCACGATCAGGAATGAGTCGTCGTTGAGTTTGCAAACAAAGTCAGGGTAGAAGCGCCCGGTGGCTTTCTGGAAGAAAAATGAGGCCCCTTCGCGACGCGCCAGGTTACGCACCCAATACTGTAGCCGCCCCTTTTGCGCTTGGGTGTCAAGCCACACCGCACATTCAAACTCTTCTTTGCTGTCGAAGTCACCAATGCGGCTGTAAAAGTGCTTGCGGAACCGGTGCTGTACAAACCGCCCGTCATAGTCTCGGCTGGGTGCATAGACCTCCGGCCTGAAGTCATAAACGAACTCAGTCGAGACACTGACCCGTTCAGCAGCAGCTTCGCCAAACAAGCTAGTCTGGTACGCTTGCTTGACCGCGCCCATGCGAAGTTCCCGAATGCGCGCCTCCAGCAGATGACGCATCAAAAACTTCTGCAAATTGGCCCGGCCCAAATCGAAACCTGGTTGCGCCAACAGGTCAGACAGCCATCCCGACACGAAAGCCAATTTGTTTGCATGGGTGAGCGCGGGCTCTGGCAAATTGGTGCATAGCCACGCCGCCAGTTTGACGCTGTCCCAGTGCTCTGGCGTGTAGGCCAAGCCGAGGTCCCTTTGCAAATTGGGCATGAATTCCTGAACCAGCTTGCCGCTGGCATCATCGACATCAATGACGCCGCCCTCACTCACCGTCAAGGCGATGCCGAGCTTTGACAAGTTGTCTGGTGTGGGTTTGGCATCGAACAGCGACAACTCCCACGGGTAGTCCAGCACCTCGGGGTCATCAAACAACTGCAACGCACCCTGCACGCGCAGTGCAAGCTGGGGCACCAGCAGGGTCTGGCCCTCTTCAGCCGGGGTTTTGAAGAACTCAATGGCGGTGGTCCGGCTCTCCACTGCCGCCGCTTCAATGCTTGCTTTGGCCAAGGGGGTCGCCACCAGCTGCTTCAAGGCATCGGTCTCATCCAACGTCAGCGGTGCCCTGATGGTGAGCGTGCTGGTTTTGCGGTCAAAGTCCACCTTGTCATTGATGGCACTGCGCAAATCCTTGGGCAAAGCCTTCAGATTTGGGGTTTCATGCAAGGTGACCAGCACCGGGCGCAGTTCCACCTGGCTACCCATGGCCTCAGGGTCAAAAATTTGCTGTTCTTGCCGGGCTGCCGTCACAAATTCAGCCACATCTTTGCGGTCAAAACCAGCGCCCTCCACCAGCCGGTCGCGCAGTGCGGAAGCCGTCTCAAAAAAACTGCGTGACACCACCAGCGCATAAGACTGATTGAGTTCTTTGGCAGCGCGGTGCGCCGCCCCTGGCTGGCGCAACACGCGCCCCAGTAACTGCTCCACCGACGTGGCCGACTGCAATGAAGCCATGCTGACCAACACATAGGCAAACGGGCAGTCCCAGCCTTCGGCCAAGGCCTTTTGGGTGATGACAAACTTCACCGGGCAAGCCGGGTCGCTGATGCCAAGCTTGTAGTCCGCGTCCACCTTCTCCAGCCCCTTCTCATCACTGGTGGCCACAATGATTTCGTCAGCCGGAATGCCGTGGTTGGTCAGCAATTCCTGGCGCACGCGTTCAAAGTCCAGCTTGTCCAGCCCCTCGCGCCGCGGCTCGGACTGAATCAGCACAATCGGCCGCAGGTAGGGCGCGCCTGCGCGCTGTTCATCATCGGCCAGTTTTTGCAAGCCGTTGCGCCGGGCGATGGCATCGCTCAAACACTGTTGCCAATTCGGTTCGGTCTCCAGCACCACTGGCAGCTTGATCATCTGCTCGGCCTTGAGCTGTGACGCACTCACGCTGTGCAGCACATTGCTGGGGGTTCGCGCCATGTCGGGCGTGGCGGTGAGCTCCATGATGCCGCTGGGGTTAAAGCGCGCCAGCATGTCTAAGGCCAGTTCAGTGCGGTTGTTGTGCGCCTCATCCACCACCACAAACGGGCGACGCAGGCGCAACACATTGGCCAGTGAAAACGGCACGGTGTCGCCGTCTTTGAGCAAACCCTGGCGTTGTGCGGGGGTCAGGTTTTCAAAGTGGTGCATCAGCGCGCCGCTTGACTCATACACCTTGCGGCTCTCTTCGTCTTCCACCTGAAACGCCTGCCGTGTGGCCACAATCACCACCGTGGACGTGTCGAGCGTGGCTCGCGTCAAGGCCTTGGCATCAAGCAAATCCAGCACCGTGACCGGGCCGGCCTCGCGCAGCGCGGCGTTGAGCGGGTGGTTGCGATCTTTCAGGCCGCGCAGCGTTTGCTCGCGAATTGGCTTGCTGGGCACCAACCACAGCACCACGCTGTGCGGCACGCGCAGCAAATGCGTGTTCACCAGGCCGAGGCTTTTGGCCGCCAGCCAGGTTTTGCCGCCGCCGGTGGGCACGCGCAGGCAAAAGTAGGGTGTGTCCGGCGCAAACCCGGCCAGCGGTGTGTAGCGCAGGCCCTGGCCCCACAGGTCTTCTGTGACCGCAGTGAAGGCAAGTGACGCGCGGCCAAAGGTGTGAATGGCCTTGAAATAAGCCTCCACGCTGTCGAGCACGCCACCCCGGTTGGCCGGGTCTTGTTGGTATTTTTTGGGGGTGAATTGGGTCATTGGTTGGTGATGCGGCTGTGCCAATAGTTCTGCTCTCGGCGCTGGTGGGCTACGGCCACTACGTACACGCAATCAGCTTCCACGGCATAGATCACTTTGTAGGGGAATTAAGAACCAATCGGCGAAACACGGACACCTCAATGGGGCATGACAGTGGCTGTGCCAAAACACGTCGAAGCCCTTGGCGCACAGACTCAGCAAACTCTTGTCCAAGACCCACATTTTTATACTCGTATTGCTGCTGCACATCGTTAAATTCTGTCCGCGCAGCCGGGTCAAAAACAACCCTCATTACAGAGGCCCTAACACTTCCTCGGCGGGGATGCCAACCACCAAACCTGATCGATAGGCTTCCAGGCGGCTGTTCAACATGGCCTCCCAACGCGGATCAATCACATCGTCTGGCTGCGCCAAAGATTCCAGCATGATCTGGGCAATTTCATAACGCCCAGACCAATCGAGCTTGCACGCTTCGGCAATAATTTCTTGGGTTTGCATTGCGTATCCTTTCAGTGTTCACAAAGGGTAATTTACACCGCCAACGCATAGGGCGTTTGCTTGAACGCAATTTGCTCGCGCTGCAGGCGTGGCGCGCCCAGGCGACAGGCTGCGGCATAGATGGTTTTGGGGCCGGCAAAGGGCGGCAGGATGTCAAACACGGCGCCCGTCAGCACATTGCCACCGCCCACTGACTTGTCTTTCAATATGCCGTTGTAAAGCAAATAGATGGCGCGACCATCGTGTTCGCCCAGCAGTGGCGAATCTGCGTCGCCAATGTAGCCGCTGCCGGTCTCGGCAAACCAGACAAACTCGGCCAGTTGGACAAAGGTCACATCGTCGCGGATCTGGCCTTGCGGGGTGAACAGCGGTTTGGCAGACAGAGTGCAGAACTGAAAGCCGCCACCCGCTGGCGACAGGCCGAGCACCGTTTCACCCTTGGCATTGGTATAGCCGTGGCTCACGCGCCTGACGCGCTCGGCGGTGACGTTTTTGGCGATGTTGTCGTCCATCTCAACGAGAATAAATTTGCGCGTGCCGCCGTCTTCCGCGTTTTGTTTGAGCACGGCGTGGCCGGTGGTGCCGGACCCAGCGAAGCTGTCGAGGATGAGGCTATTTTTGTCGGTGGCGATTTGGAGGATGCGTTGGATGAGGCTTGAAGGCTTGGGTGTCGAAAAATCAGGTGCGGACTCGTCAGACCCGAATATGCCTCTCAACTCCCGCCTTGACTCTTGGTTGTCGCCAGCAAACTCTCTTGTCCACCATGTAGATGGAACAATTCCATCAGCAACTTCCGCCAGATATTTTTTTACGCGCGGCCTTGTTTTTCCATTGCTGCCCCACCATACGCGGCCTTCAGTTATATTTTTTTTGTGGGCGTCGACTTCGTATGCCCATACACGGGTGCGAGAGGGCCAAATTTCCTCACCGCTATTTGGATTAATGATTGCATAGTAAAGATTCGGTCGTTCGGCGGCAGTCTTGTTACAGGTGTAATCCGTAGAAGTCCAAGACCCTCGCGGATCGTTGTCCAGGTTCTCAAAACGAGCGTCTTGCACATCGCCGCGTGGCAATAGGTTTCGGCTCCAACCGCGAGGATCCTGGCGACTCTGCTTTGCTTGTTTGGCAAAGGAAATTACATAATCGTGCATATCCGACAAATTGATCGCATCACTTTGAGGCGATTGTTTTTTTTGCCAAATCACTGTAGCGACAAAATTCCCTGCCCCAAAGATCTCGTCCATCAGCAGCCGTAGTGTCGCCACCTCGTTGTCGTCAATCGACACAAAAATCGCACCATCCTCCCGCAAAAACTGCCGCAGCAACACCAGCCGCGGGTACATCATGCACAGCCAACGGTCATGCCGGTCCAGCGTTTCGCCTTCTTTGCCCACCACTTCGCCCAGCCATTTGCGAATTTCGGGGCTGTTGACGTTGTCGTTGTAGGCCCAGCCTTCGTTGCCGGTGTTGTAAGGCGGGTCAATGTAGATGCACTTCACCTGGCCCGCGTAGCGCGGCAGCAGCGCCTTGAGGGCGTGCAGGTTGTCGCCCTGCACGATCAGGTTGCCGCTGGCCGCATCACCGCACGACAACGCAGGCACCGGCTCCAGCAAGTGATACGGCACATCCTTGTGGTGTTTGACAACGGCATCTTTGCCGATCCAGTTCAGGCTTGGCATGACGCAGTCCAGTTCAGGGTATTGGGCATATTCATTGTTTTCAATGTTATGTATCAAATTGACCTGTGGCGCTTATAAATAAAGCGCTAGCAGCTATAAATAAAGTAGTTTTTCTTGGCCTGAGGCTTTTGATGATCTTCATGCTAAGGGTCTAAGCGAAAAGAACTTGAACAGTTCGGCTGTGTTGCCAAGCGCCATGCGTTGTTGCAAATCGCTTGTGTAGCCAAGCTACACCGCGCGCTTTGCGCCTAGCCTGACGCTTGTCCTCACATCCTCCTTTGTCCAACTTATTTTCGCTTGAGCCCTGACGCACGTCATCGAAGCACCCAGTCACATGGCAACGTCTATCAACCCGCCCCACGATGCCTTTCCTGCCAAGCCGCAAGCGCCAGCTGCCGGATACCAAAACGCACCGCATTCCCAGGGTGCAAGGCGGAAAACTCTTGCAACACCAGTTGGGTGAAATGAACCTGGTCGGCCAAGGCTACTGTTGTCGGCAGCCTGGCTTTCACGGTGGCCTCGGTCGCGGCCTCGTCGTTTTGAACGATGGTCGCCACCACGTCGCTCAAGGCCTGACGATAGCGCAGCCGAAAAATATCGGGCGACACCAGGTTTTGCTTGACGGCCACGTAGTGCTGGCATGAGCGCTCGTAGGCCCACACAAACACGTCACGCAGCAGATCGACGCGGTTGAGTTCATACACGCCGATCATCGCGTCCACGTAGGCCGGCTGCGGCACGTCGATGAAGGACAGTGGGCACAGGTTATGGCGAATGAGCGGAATGTTGGCAGCCAGTCTTGAGGTGCGCTTGTTCACATCTTCAAACGGCTGCAGGTAGGGCAAATGCACCATCAGAAAAAAAGCCTGCTCGAAGGGGTCGTCAATTTCCGCCGCTATTTGCATCACGATGGCAAACAATTCTTCCAGCCGCTGCGGCAAGGCCACCGGCAAATACACGCTGCCGCCGATCTCTACCGCCCGGCTGCGCAGGCGGCCCACCGCTGTGGGGTCGGCCATCAAGCCATCCGACAAAAAGGCATGCAGCGCGACGATGCAATCGGGGGTGACTTGAGCATGCGCTGGGTCAAGCACCAGGTATTCAATGGCCTGCTTGTGGTTCAGGATCATCTGGGTTTCCAGCACGGTTTTGCCTTGGGCGGCTTGGCCGAATTCAATCAGCCGTTCGGTGTCGAGCCGGCTGTAGGTGTTGCCCTCCAGCATGGAGGAGGCCCAGGACAGGTCAATCAGCAAGCGGTTCAGAATGTCGCGCGCAAAAGTGCCAGCGGGAGTCTGCTCTGCGCGCGCTCTGCCCATGGCGTGCAATTGGTCCCGCAAACTTGGGCGGAGATAGGTGGTGTGATTGGGGTGGTACTGCTCCAGAAACGTCAGTTTGTAACCCACTGGCGGTCGCATGGCGCGCGGTTGGCGCACGTAAGCTTTGATCTCTTCACCTTCTGGTGAAACAGGCACGTATACCTCGCCAGAAGCTTGCAGCGTGGGCATTGGTGTCTGGACGAATGCAGTCCCCGTGTTGGCCCGTGGGGCACACACGTATCGCAGCGCCCGCGCCTCGCCCAAGCTCTGAATCCGCCCTTGCTTGACCAACAAGGCCAATCGGCGCTGCAATGTGCGGCGCGTCAAGCTGTTGCCCAGCGACTGGGTGATGGCATCAATGCCCAGACCATCGGGCTGCGCAGCAACCAGCGCAAGCAGTTGGTCAAGCTCGGTTTGAGGGGTGATGCGTGGCATGGGCTCTGGTTTTGGTGGAATTGCGCCAGTATCGCGCCACTTAAAGTGTCGCGCAAGCGGTATTGCGACATATAAAGTGGCGCGATTTGGTTGCGGGGCAGCCATCGGCACCGTGCATGTGCTCGCGGTGCGGGCGCAGCAGGAGGATAAGTCCAAACATAACTCATCCAGCGTCGGAAGCACCAGCATCTTTAAGGTCGGCAAACTTGGCTGCCATCGTCGGGTTGCCCCGCGTCAGCTTCTTGATCGTTACGTCTTGCGCCTTGTCGTTGGCAAGCCGCAAGTTACGGTCTGTGCCAAGCAGGGCGTCCTTGGTTTTTTGCAGGTGGTCGATGGATTTATCGATCTCATCAATGGCCTTTTTGAAACTATTGGAGGCCAGGTCGTAGTTGCGCGCGAAGGCGGTCTTGAAGGTATCCAGGCTGGCCTCAAAGTTGGTGATGTCAATGTTCTGCGCCCTGACCAGCGCCAGCTCAGACTTGTACTTGAGCGAGTTCATCGCCGCATTGCGCAGCAGCGTGATGATGGGCAGAAAGAACTGTGGGCGCACGATGTACATCTTTGGGAAGCGGTGGAACACATCCACGATGCCGGTGTTGTACAGCTCACTGTCTGGCTCCAGCAGGGAGACCAGCACGGCATATTCGCAGCCCTTTTCAAGGCGATCCTTGTCCAGCTCCTTCAGAAAGTCTTCGTTCTTGTTCTTGGTGCTGGTGCGGTCGTTCTCATTTTTCATCTCGAACATGATCGAGACAATCTCAGTGCCTGGCTCGTCCAGGTCGCGAAAAATGTAGTCGCCCTTGCTGCCGGTTCGCGCGTCGTTATCCTTTTCAAAATAGGCCCGCGGAAACGCTGTGGCGCGAATGCGGTTGAACTCCGTCTCGCAGTGCTGCTCCAGCGTCTCGCCCACCATCTTGGTGGACAGGCGCGCCTTCATGTCGCGCAGGCGCT
>Ga0210020_1001334_pt1 | contig 21561 bp, 23 predicted proteins | sample CryGeymeta201514_FD_183980 | JGI IMG/M metagenome (GOLD analysis project Ga0210020, IMG submission 183980) | Groundwater microbial communities from Crystal Geyser aquifers in Utah, USA - Crystal Geyser metaG 2015-14 (SPAdes) (version 2) | ecosystem: Environmental > Aquatic > Deep subsurface >... | reverse complement strand
GGGTTTACCCGTGGGTGAATCCTTCAAAAATATTCGACGAAGTCGCCCGCCGATTCGGCGGGAACCTGCGATTTCAGAGTACCACGGCGTAAAGCCTGTGGGAATCTATTAGTGAAGTAGTCTTAGGAGAAGAAAGATGATTTTTATTATTCTCGGATCATCCGGGGCGGGCAAGGGAACCCAGGCTAAACTTTTGTCGCAGAGGTTTGGAAACATTCCGACGATTTCAACAGGCGCACTGTTGCGAATCAAATTTGATGAAAATACTAAAGATGGGATTGAAGCTGAGAAATATTGGGGAAAGGGAAACTGGGTACCGGATAAACTGATGTTTAAAATCTTAGGGAAAAGGTTGGCTGACGAGGATTGCGAGCAGGGTTTTATTTTGGATGCTTTTCCGCGCACCTTAAACCAAGTCAGAATCTTGGATGAATATTTAGCTGCCAGAAGCAAGCGGGTTGACCAGGTGATTTATCTGCGAGTGCCGGAAGAAGAGGTAATCACAAGAATGATGGAAAGGGCGAAGAGGGACATTCAAGTTTTTGGTAAAGCCAGGAGGGACGAAGATCCGGCTATCATCCGTGAAAGATTAAAATCTCACCGCGGAACGATAGAGCCGATTTTAACCGAGTACGCCAAGAGGGGAATTTTACTTGATATCGACGGGCATCGTCCGATTGGCGAAATCCATGAAGACACCATGGATCACTTAAGAAAAAACGACTTTTATCATAATCATCGCAATGTGAAAAAGGATCAGACTTGATTACGCTTAAATCTTACAATGATATTCAGTCTATGAGAAAGGGTGGTCAGATATTAACAGACACCCTCAAAGCACTTTTAAAAGAAGTTGAGGCGGAAGTCAGTCTTTTAGAATTAGATAAAAAAGCTTACAATTTGATTGTTAAGGCAGGAGCCAGTCCTTCGTTTTTAGGTTACCGGGGTTACCCGGCCAGCCTGTGCATCTCAGTTAATGAAGGGGTGGTACATGGAATTCCCAACGCATATCGCTTGTGCCAAGGTGACATTGTCAGTTTGGATGCAGGGGTTTGCTACCAGGGTTTTCATACCGATGCGTCCACCACTGTGATTGTTGGTCAGCCGCCTTTGGGTGCGGATTTCAAAGAAAAAGATCAATTTCTTGAAGTCGGAAAAGAAGCTTTAGCTAGGGGAATCGAAAATGCTCGCCAGGGTTTAAGAGTGGGAGATATTTCTGCTGCTATTGAAAAAGTAATTACCGCAGAAGGCTACGCAATTATTAAAGAATTGACCGGTCATGGAGTTGGCCGAGCTTTGCATGAAGATCCGTATATTCCGGGTTTCGGGCGTCCGGGAACCGGAGAGGTTTTACAAGCAGGGATGACCCTGGCTGTTGAAGTCATCTACGCCAAAAATAGACCTCAAATTAAGACTTTAAGTGACGGGTGGACTATTGTTACCAGAGATAAAAGCTGGGGAGGGTTATTTGAAAAAACTATTCTTGTTACCCGTAACACAGCCGAAGTCTTGACCTTACTTTAGAATTTTGTTAAGATAGCAAGCCTGTAAAGATTGTTAAGGGAGATAAGTTGGCTTCTTCGAAAAACTTAATCGAAACTGAAGGGGTTGTTTGCGAAACGCTGCCCAATGCTTATTTTCGCGTTCAGCTCGAAGGCGGGAAAACGGTTTTAGCTCATATCTCCGGTAAAATGCGGATGAATTATATAAAAATTTTATCAGGAGATAAAGTCAAAATTGAGCTAACTCCTTATGATTTATCGCGGGGCAGAATTACTTATCGCTATAAGTGAAAGGTCCCTGTTTGAATTTAAAATTTTTAATTCTTAATCAATTTTTAAGTTCTAATTTTTAAGGTTTAAACATTAAAAATTTAATATTGATTAGAAATTTAAAATTAAAAATTACTTTTAACCTATTTTAAGGATCATTATGAAAGTTAGAGCCAGTGTAAAAAAGATCTGTAAAAAGTGTAAGATTGTTCGCCGCAAGGGAGTGATCCGCGTTATCTGTGATAATCCAAAACACAAACAGCGGCAAGGATAAAAGGGGGATTATATGGCCAGAATTGCAGGCATAGACCTGCCCGATAAAAAAAGAATCGAAATTGCTTTAACCTATATTTATGGAATAGGGGAAACCCGTTCACAGTCAATTCTAAAAGCCTCGGGGATTGATCCCAACTTAAGGGTCTTTGAACTGAAGGACGGCGAGGTTGCTAAGATTCAACAATTTATCAGTAAAAATTATCGCATCGAAGGCGAACTCAAGCGTGAAGTTTCCGACAACATTCGTCGTTTAAGAGAGATTAAAACCTACCGTGGATCGCGGCACGAGAAAAACTTACCGGCGAGAGGTCAAAGAACCAGACACAATGCCCGTACCAAAAAAGGGAGAAAAATGACGGTGGGTGGATTAAGGCGTAAGCTTGAGAAAACTTAAAGAGGAAAAATATGGGGAAAAAGAAAGTTAAAATTCAAACCGGCACTTTGATTAAAAATAAGCCTAAGGTTAAGCTCAGAAAGAAAAAGGCGGGTTCATTTCCAATTCAGGGAAGAGCTTATGTTACTTCCAGTTTTAACAATACCTTGATCAATCTGACCGATAATAAAGGGAATACTTTACTTTGGGGATCAACAGGAACAGTTGGATTTAAAGGAACTAGAAAAGCTACTCCCTTTGCAGCTTCAACCGCTGCTCTGAAAGTGGCCGAACAGGCATTCGGGGACGGGATGAGGGAAATCCAAGTTTTTGTCAAAGGCCCGGGCGTTGGTCGAGAGTCAGCCATCAGAGCCCTAAAGTCAGCAGGACTCAGCATTATCAGCATTGCGGACGTCACTCCCATCCCCCACAATGGTTGTCGTCCTAAAAAAAGAAGACGAGTTTAAAGTCAGAGAAAAGGAGATAGGGTGGCGCGTTATACAGGTTCAAAACACAAATTATGCCGGCGAGAAGGAATTAAACTTTGTGATTCACCCAAATGTCCGATTGAAAGAAAGGGTGTCATTCCGCCGGGTCAACACGGACTTTCTGTTCGCCGACGCAAGTCTAACTTTGGAATACAATTGCGGGAAAAGCAGAAGGTCAAAGCCATGTACGGAATTTTAGAAAGACAATTCAGGCGTTATTTTAAAACAGCGCTTCAGGCAACTGGTAATACCGGAGAAAAACTTTTTCAAATCTTAGAATCACGTTTGGATAACGTGGTCTATCGCCTGGGCTTGGTATCGTCACGGCGGTTTGCGCGACAATTGGTCAATCACGGTTTGGTGAAAGTCAATGATAAAAAGGTTGACATTCCCTCCTATGAGGTTGGCGCTGGCGATGTAATTGCTTTTAAGGACAGGGCATTGAAGATTGAAGGGGTCCAAAAGTCATTAAAAGAGAAAGCGAAAACGCCTTCTTGGCTTACGCGCCAAGGGCCGGTAGGAAAAGTTGAACGGTTACCAGGCAGGGATGATGTACAAGAAGATATTCAGGAACAGTTGATCATTGAATTTTATTCTCGTTAAGGTTTTTAATTGGAAAGGAGCATCCTTTATGTTTAGCGTCAATCCAAAATTCGCGGTTGAGAAGAAGGATAAGAATTACGGCCGATTTATCATAGAGCCGCTTCCTTACGGTTATGGAATGACACTCGGCAATTCCCTGCGGCGGGTTTTATTAACCTCTCTTTTGGGATCGGCTATCGTTCAAGTTAAAATTGAAGGCGTCAAACATGAATTTGACGTTATTCCCGGGGTGAAAGAAGATGTGGTAGAAATTATCTTAAACCTCAAAAAAGTAAAAATCAAACTGGATAAGCCAAGTGTGGTTTTAAATCTGGATGTCAAGGGACCGGGGGTAGTTGCTGCCAAGAGCATTGATGTTCCAACCGGAGTCACGATTTTAAACCCCGATCAAGCCATCGCTACTCTTTCTTCACCTAAAACACGACTGAAAATGGAGCTTTTAGTGGAGCAGGGAATGGGTTTCCTTCCAGCTGAAGAGAGAGAATCTTCCGAGATCGGGGTGATTCCAATTGATGCCATCCATGCACCAGTTTTACGAGTGGATTATTCTATTTCCGCCACCCGCGTTGGAAGAATGACCAACTTTGATAAGTTGACTTTAGAAATTTCTACCGACGGCAGCATTGATCCGCAGGAGGCGCTTAAAAAGGGTGCGGTTATTTTAAAAAATTATTTTGAATTTATCAACGATCCCTCAATCGTCAAAGAAGAAGAAAAAGTAGAAACCAAAGAAGAGGCGGGGGTTGATTTAAAATTAACTCTGGAAGAGCTCGATCTGCCGACCAGAGTAGTGAATAGTCTACATGCCATCAATGTTACCAATTTGGGCGAGCTCATCCAAAAGAGCGAAAAGGAAATCATGTCAATCAAAAACGTAGGAGCCAAGTCGGTGACGGAAGTGAAAAAGAAAATAGAGGAACTGGGACTGTTCTTTAGACAAGATGAAGGTCAAAAAAATGAGACATCAAAAAAAAGGAAAAAAACTGAATCGAAATAAGGCGGAACGCAAAGGTCTTTATGCCAATCTTATAAGCTCGGTCATTCTGCATGGTCGCATAAAGACAACAGAGGTCAAGGCTAAAGCAGTCAGGCCGCTTTTAGAAAAGACGATTACTGCTGCTAAAACGCAGACCTTATCCGCCAAAAGAAGAGCGAACAAAATGGTTACGACCCAAGTGGCCCAGAAAAAGCTTTTTCAAGAGGTTGCGGGCCGATTTTCTGACAGAAACGGAGGATACACGCGCATCATCAAGTTGGGACCAAGATTTTCTGATCAAACCAAAATGGCCTTCTTGGAACTTGTAGATTACAAAAGCGGAAAACCGAAAGAGGAGAGTGAAACCAAGAAATGAAAACTCACCAGACTAAACTTAAAGAAGTACAAAGGCAATGGCATCTGATCGATGCGCAGGATAAAATTTTAGGCAAGGTTGCAACTCGGGCAGCTTTTCTTTTGCAAGGCAAACATAAGGCCAATTTTGTTCCCTATTTGGATAATGGTGACTATGTAGTTATTATCAATGCTGTTCAAGTTGTTGTTTCTGGGAAAAAAGAACAGGCTAAAATGTATTATACATATAGCGGTTATCCGAGCGGTCTGAAGGCTAAAAATTTAGCAGCGCTGCGCAGCCAAGAACCGCAAAAGATTATTATTCAGGCAGTCAAAGGCATGTTGCCCAAGAGCCGGTTGGGCAGGGCAATGCTGAAAAAGCTTTATGTTTATGCCAAATTTCACGATTTTAAAAATAAGACATTAAATATTATCGAAACCTGATCAAAGGGGTATTAATGCCGCGGACTAAAAAAGAAATCAAAGAGAAAAAAGTCAAAACTACCAAGAAAATCAAAGTAAATAAAACTCCGAAGGACGGTGTTGGTAAAACCCGCGTACGTCAAGCGTCACAAGCAGCCGAACAAACTTCCCCTCTTTTAGTAAAATCTGCAGGAGAAAAAAAGCGTCCATCCGCGCGTCAGGCGAGCAAGCGCTCTCCCTTAAAGGTGGAAAAAAAGAAAGAAGGTCTGGAAAAGACAGTCGCCGATCAAAAAGAAAAAGAGGAAGTTAAAGAGAAAGGGATCAAGGAAAAATCTTTTATCAAGGAGAAATCCTTTATTAAGGAGAAATCCTATTTTGAAGCTGTAGGTCGCAGGAAAAATGCAATTGCGAGAGTGAGGCTAGCTCCGGGGGAAGGGAATTTAATTGTTAACGATCTTTCAGGTTGGGATTATTTTAAAGATCAGCTGCTCGCCAGGCAAATTTTAAACAAACCTTTTTTAATCTTGGGCAGGAAAGATAGTTTCAACACCATCGTCAAGGTTGGCGGTGGCGGTAAAACCGCTCAGATGGGAGCTGTCGCACACGCAATTGCCCGTGCTTTGGAAAAATTCAATCCTGATTTTCGGAAAACCCTAAAGAAAGAGGGCTTGCTAACGCGCGACTCAAGGATGAAAGAAAGCAAAAAATATGGATTACTTGGGGCTCGGGCGAAAAAACCCTCTCCCAAGCGTTAGCATCAGGATCACTCAAACAGTTTTTGGACTTTGGTATGGATGGTCCCCTTCACTTTTTTCCGAAACCGATTGTTTGGCTTTGCAAGCCCACCTCTATTTTGACGCTACTCACCTTTCTTTTTATTGTCTTTAGGATTTATCTTCTCATAGTTACTCCTCAGATCAACATCTGGGGTGCACATGCTTTTGCTAATGATTTTCTGTCGTATTACTTGGGAGCGATTCTTTGGCGCACCCAGCAAAATTTATACGATGTGACGCAACTTGTGGCTTTAAAAGATACTCTGGGTCTGCAATTTTTGGTCGGCCAAGGATTCGTTTATCCGATGTTTTTGGCGTTTTTTATAGCACCCTTGACGTTTTTGCCGGTTCTAACCGCTGTTCGGACATGGTATCTCATTAATGTAATAATCTATGCCGCTCTTGGTTATTTTTTAGGTAAAAAACTGACATCTTTGAAGCCGGGTTTATTTTTTCTGGTGATGTTTATTTTTTTTACTTTTCCTCCGCTTTTCGGCAACTTCGGGTCCGGGCAAATTAATATTCTTATTTTTGCTCTGTACTTTACCTATTTATGGAGCATTGAGAAACAAAAACCTTGGCTGGGAGGAATATTTTTGTCGATTGCAACCTTCCTTAAAGTTTATCCGGCGGCCTTTTTGCTCTGTGCCCTCCTTAAAAAGAGAATGCGCATTGTTGCGGGGTTTCTTTTGAGTGTTCCGCTTTTGGTGGGAATTCCTTTGATTTTCAACTCTTTTGACCATTTTTTCTACTATTTTAAAAACATCCTACCGGCTATCCAATCCGACGCTGATCCTTATTTTACGAACCAGTCGGTAAACGCCTTCTTGAGCAGGATTTTTTATAGTAGCGACTACTCACTGCCCCTTTTGAGCGTTGACATCAACACGTTTAAGGTTATAACCTGGGGCGTGATACTCTTTTCGGTCGGCGTTATAGTGTTTTCTACTTTTTGCTGTCGACATGATCCAAAAAAGACGGTTATGCTTGAATTGGTGTGGTTGGGAACGATTGTTTTGGTTTCAGGAAAAAGCAACTTTTGGACTTTTGTGCCGACAGTTCTCATCACCCTGTTTTTAATTATTCGCTTCACGTTTCTGCTGACTTGGCAGAAGGGACTCGCCGTGATATCCCTTTTCCTGCTTTACTATCAGGCGCTTTTCTTTGGTCTGACGGACAAGTTAATGCGCCTGTGGTGGCAGGTTCCTCACTTGGGATTTCTTTATCTTTCAGCAGGATTTTTAGGCCTGCTTTTCGAAGTAGTGATCTTAATTTCGCTCATTGTCAAAAGACCGCCACGTGAGATGGGTTCACGCTTCTTTTAAAGCCACGGCGCAAGCCGTGGTAGTTCATAAGCCGGTTAGATTCTCTCCTCGTCAAATTGATGCGATTCAAAGACAGGTGTGCTATTCCTAGCCCTCTTTGCGTCATCCTGAGGACCCGCCGAGTCGGCGGGGACGACGTGAGCCTGTCCGCTTGCCTGGCGGAGATCCCGTTATGACAAAGGAATATCCCATCGGCACTCCCCCCAATCTTTATTTGCTGGTAGTCTGAGGATATTGCGGCGAAAGGAATAGTAGTTCGTAGTTTTCGTTGCTTGACAAGCCGGGTTGATCGTGTTATATCTGTAACGTTATAAATATAACAAAGACCATGTCAAACCAAACTTTTGTCTCTGCCAGCGAGTATGCGGTCAAACATAAGATCTCCAAAATGCAGGTAACCCGACTGATTAAAGCCGGTAAACTCTTTGCCCAAAGGGTTGGTCAAAGCTGGATGATCCCGCTTGATCCCGGAAATATCAACCAAATTGGTTTTGAGAAATATACCTCTATCCAAAAATGGAATAAGCTTATCCAGTCTAAATTAAACCGCAAACTCAAGATTGAAGACAGCAAAGATCGCGAGTTAATTTATGCCCGCCTGCAGAGTTTAGGTTTACCGCATGAACGTTGCTTCGCCTTTCCTTGCGGAGATTTTCCGTCTTTAGAACAATTTAAGATCGCAGTTGGGAGAATAGGCTTTCCTTATTGGATCAGCGCGGTTCCTGACCCTCAATTTCCACAGCTTAACCGGCAATCAAAATTGAGAATCTATGATGTTAGAACTGGCTGGGAATTCATCAATAAACTTTCAGACAAAAAGAATTACAAAATCATCATTTCGCAATATCCCGATGATCCGGATTTCAAAGGAACGGTGGTTGTCTCGCGCTCGGGCAATGGCATTGCCGAATTTGTCACCGGAGACAGGCACTATATCATGACCCGCGGGTTTACCTTAACCGACCCTATGCTTTTTAATCAGCAGGGAATTAAACGTTTTTCCAAAACTGTTCCCCCTGGGAAACAGAAAAAGTTGTTCAGTTTAGTGCGAGGAATTTATGGCCACTTGGAATTTCAGCATGGCCTAATCGAAAAAAAAAGATTCATCACCTTTCTGGATTATAACGAAGAAGCAGGATATTTGGAGATCGATAAAATTTGGAAAGATCTGGTTTTGTATTTTGTACAAAAAAGGAAGAAGGAAAAGAAAAAACTCTATGGTCTTCCGGCCAGTCCGGGTAAAACCTCTGGGCGGTGTTTTGTTGTCCACCATGAAACCGTGGGTCTTTTTGAAAAAATTCAGAACGGAGACATCTTAATTGCTGACACCACCACTCCCGAGATGACTTCCATGCTCGGTAAAGCTTCGGCTATTGTAACCGATTTGGGGGGAGTTTTAAGTCATGCCGCGATAGTCTGCCGGGAGTTGAAAATTCCTGCTGTGGTTGGAGTCACCAATGCTACCGAACGCTTGCGGTCCGGAGATATGGTGCGCGTTGATGCTGATCGCGGGGTGATCGAAATTGTGGATTCCGATTAAACTGCGGTCTTCTACCCACTGGCTACTAATCCCAAAATCCTCACTTTCTGGTTGTTTGTGTTTTCAACGATTTTCTTTTATAATCGTTCGAGAAGATCACGGTCCGCCAGCTGGCGGACGTGGATGAATCGAATGATTAATAAACTCGCCGACCCGCCCCCGCCTGCCGGCGAGGCAGGGATTCGGCGGGGAGGATACCGCGGCTTTAGCCGTGGTAGTTCATACTTACCGCAATCGCAAATATCACTACGGAGAGTGGCGCAGTGGTAGCGCACACGCATGGGGTGCGTGGGGCCGCGGGTTCGAATCCCGCCTCTCCGACCAAAAACCTCTATCTATGGCCTCTAAAGTCAAAAAGACAATCAAAGAATTGCCCAAAGTTGAAAGACCAAGAGAGAAATTGATGCGATATGGTCCGGGAAAACTGGCCAACTCTGAACTTTTGGCTATTCTCTTGCGTTCAGGGACACAAGGGGAAAATGTAGTCGAGCTGTCAAACAAAATTCTAAAAAGATTTAGTGCCGCTAAATTGCCAAATTTGACTTTTGACGATTTAAAAAACTATCCTGGTTTGGGTCCGGCTAAAGCCTGTGAAATTGTTGCCTGTTTTGAACTAGGCCGTCGGCTTCTGCAAAATAAACAATCAACTCTGCTCTTATCACCTAAAGATGTTTGGGAAGAGATGAAAGGTATTCGTGATAACAAAAAAGAACATTTTGTTATCTTCTTTCTCGATTCCAGAAATCAAGAAATTAAACGTGAAATTATTTCTGTTGGTTCGCTCAACGCCAATTTAGTCCACCCCAGAGAAGTATTTGAGCCGGCAGTCGGGAATCTAGCTGCGCAAATAATTTTGGCTCACAACCACCCCTCAGGTGACCCCGAACCATCGGAAGATGATCTGACTATCACCAAAAGACTGGTAGAGGCTGGAAAAATTATGGGGATTGAAATCAGCGACCATATTATTGTAGTCAAAGATGGTTATTTTAGCTTTAAAGAAAAAGGATTAATTTGACCTTAAAGATTGTACATGTTATTGTACACCGATGGAGGATTTTTTAATGGATGTTAAAACAACTATTCCTATTTCCGAGGCACGAAAAAGAATCTTTGAGATTGCAAATGAGGTTCAGAAAGCAAGCCGCTATTATACTCTGACTGAAAATGGCCGGCCAAAGGCTGTTTTAATGTCAGCCGAAGATTTTGAATCCTGGCAGGAAACCATTGAAGTGATGCGGGAATTTCCGAACTTGGATAAAGACATTACAAGGGTTGATCGAGCCGTTGAAAGCGGAGAATATAAAAAATGGACAACTCTTGATGGTTTACTTAAAGAGTATGGTTATGTTTTGGCCGATAAAGGGAAAAATAAATACCATGTATCAACTAAGAATAGAACAAGAGGCAAAAAAGCAGCTCGCCAGAATTCCAAAAGTTTATCAAAATAAGATTTTAGCCACCCTGCCAATTATCCGGCAGAATCCCTTTAGCGGAAAAAAACTTGAAGGAAAATTTAAGGGTGCTTATTCCTATCATGTCTGGCCATACAGAATAATTTATAGAATTTACAAAAATTTACTTTTAATTGTAGTTATCCGCATCGGGCATCGGCAAGAGGTATATTGAGAATAAGTTAAAATTAAAAAATCAAAAGTCAAAATTTATGGATCAAAATTTATCAAAAGAAAGCTTAATAAAAGAGATTGAACGGCTGAAGAAGGAGCTGAAGAAAAAGAAGAAATACGGTTTGGTGTGGGAAGAAAAGCCCGAAGAAGTAGTGGAGATGTGCAAGACGAAACTTCCAGTGCTAAAAGAAGTAAAAAACAAAGAGATAATCACCGATAAAGACAAGCCGGTAAATTTACTGATCGAGGGCGATAATTATCACGCCCTTTCGGTTTTGAATTACACTCACGCGAAAAAAGTTGATGTCATTTATATTGATCCGCCGTATAACACAGGGGCAAGAGATTGGAAATACAATAATAATTATGTTGATATAAACGACGCATGGCGACATAGTAAATGGCTTTCATTCATGTCGCACAGATTGAGGTTGTTAAAAAATCTATTATCTCCTAATGGTGTGCTTATTTGCACAATAGACCATAATGAACAAGAGGCGCTAGGATTGTTATTAAAAGAATTATTCCCCAGTAAAGAAATTACTTGCGTAACAATTATTCACAATCCAAGCGGTATTCAGGGTAAAAATTTTTCCTATAATAATGAATATGCTTATTTTGTTTATCGTGGAGATCAAAAAGTGATTGCATTTGAAGAAAGGACAGATGAAGATGCAGATATTAGGCAGTTTATGAACACAGCAAAAGGCAGATCCATTAATTATTTGCGCGAGTCGGGGTCCAATTGTTTTTATCCGATTTTTGTTAAAAATTTAGAAATTGTAGGTTTTGGGGAAGTGTGTGATAAATCATTTCATCCTAAAAACTCAAATGTTCTTAGAAAAGATGGTGTTATAGAACTTTATCCTATTGATAGTGAAGGCGTAGAACGAAAATGGGTTTTCTCAAGACAAAATGTCGAATCAATTAAAGACGAACTAAGTATAAAATATAATAAAAAAACAAAAACTATAAGCATTATTCGTACTAAGAAGCAGATAAATTACAAAACTGTTTGGAGCGGTGAAAAATTTAATGCAAAGACATATGGAACACAGTTATTAAACAATATTCTTGGCAAAGAATTTCCATTTCCTAAATCACTTTATGCAGTGGAAGAATGTATTAAAACGGTTGTCCATAATAAAAATAAAGCTATTATTTTAGATTTTTTTGCTGGATCCGGAACAACTGGTCATGCGGTTTTAGAACTTAACAAAGAAGACGGCGGTAATAGAAAGTTTATTTTATGCACTAATAACGAAGACAACAACGGAAATGGCTTTAAAATTGCCGAGGATATTTGCTATCCGCGAATTAAAAAAGTTATTGAAGGATATAAGAATTTGAAAGGTGAAAAAGTTGCTGGTTTAGGCGGTAATTTAAAATATTTCAAAACTGATTTTGTTGTTTATGATGAGCCAACAGATAGAAATAAAATAAAACTCACGGCGGAAGCAACAGAAATGCTTTGCGTAAAGGAAGGCACTTTTGAAGAGATTGGCGAACCCGCCTCCGCTAAAGCTTCGGCGGGCAAGTTGGACCAGAAATTTCAAATCTTCAAAAATGCTAACCACTACACCGGCATAATTTTTGACCAAGCGGCAATTCCAGTTTTCAAAAAGGCAATTAAAGACATTAAGGGTAAATTCAGCGTCTATGTTTTTTCGTTGGGCGATGAAGATTTTAGCGAAGAGTTTGCTGATTTAAACAAAAAGCGAAGCGAAGCGAAGTCCCGCACCGAGCTTGACTCTGGTGCGCGGATCCAATTGTCGCCAATACCGGAAGCGATTTTGAGAGTTTATAGAAGGATTTTTAAATAAAAAATATGGAAAAGTTTCTAATAGATGCAAATATTATACTTGGGTTATTAAATAAAAAGGATGAACATCATGAGAAATGTTTAAAATTTTTCCAAGAAATTGACGCAAAATATAAAAAAGGCGAAAAAATTCAAGGTATCGTACCGTTGCATTTAGCAATAGAAGTAAATATAAATATTAGAAAAAGGAAAAAGAATAAAACTTGGGATGGTATTCCGCCGATTGAAATTATTGGACCGATTTTTTATCCAATAGATCAAATATTTCTGCAACGTGTACAGCAAGAAGGGCTATACGGCAAATTTTCTACTTTAAAGTCGGCAGATGCTATTTACGCAATGATTTCTTTTTTGGAAAAAATTCCATTTATAACACTAGATAATGATTTTAATAAAGTTAAAGACATAATTGAGGTTAAAATTCTTTAATCTATGCAACTGAAAATTTACCAAGAAAACGCAATAGATGATTTATTGACCAAGTCCAAAAGACTTTTGGGTTATTCCGGCGGTAAAAAATTGGTTTTTAAAGCGCCGACCGGTTCGGGTAAGACAATAATGATGGCCGAGTTTTTGAAACAACTGGTTGATGATAAAGAAGTTAGGCAATCGCTCGGTTTTATTTGGACCGCTCCGAGGCAACTCCATATTCAAAGCCGAGACAAGTTAGAGAATTATTTTGAAACAAGCCGAGCGTTAAAATGTTCCTATTTTGAGGATTTGGACGACAGGAAAATCAGCGAAAATGAGATTTTGTTTTTCAACTGGGAAAGCATTAACAAGGCGGACAATATTTATATTCGCGACAACGAGCAGGAATTTAATTTATCAAAGGTATTAGAGAGAGCCAAAGAGGAGGGGCGGGAACTAATTTTAGTGATTGACGAAGCCCATCATCACGCTACAACTGATATTTCGCAGGGCTTAATTCAAATGATTGGGCCAAAATTGACAATTGAGGTTACGGCAACACCAGCAACTATTACTAATGAAGATGAAAAAGTGTTTGTTCAGTTAGATGATGTCAAAAAAGAAGGAATGATTAAAAAAGCCGTTATCTTGAACGATGATTTTGATAATTTCGTAAAACAAGGAAAAATTAAAACGCAAAAATTAAGCGGCGGTAGTGAAGAATTGGTCATAGACGCCGCGCTCAAAAAGAGGAAAGAATTGGTAAAAGAATTTCAAAAAGAAGGAGATAATGTTAATCCTTTAGTTTTAATTCAGTTGCCTGACAGGAAAACGAGTTTGGAAGATAGAATAAGAGAACGAGTAGAAAGCATTTTGAAAAACAAATATAAAATCTCAACTGAAAAAGACAACAACAAACTGGCCATTTGGCTATCGGGGGAACACGTCAATAAAGAAAACGTTGAGAGGCAAGACAGCGAGGTTGAGGTTTTGATTTTCAAGCAGGCGATTGCTTTAGGTTGGGACTGCCCGAGAGCGCAAATTTTGGTTTTGTTTAGGCAGTGGCACAGCCCGATTTTTTCAATTCAGACAGTCGGCAGAATTATGCGAATGCCAGAGCCGGATAGAGGACATTATGAAAGTGAAACCTTAAATTACGGCTATGTTTATACCAACTTGGACAATATAGAAATTCAGGAAGATATTGCCAAAGATTACATCACTATTTACACGAGCAAGAGACGTTTTGACTCTAAATTAAATTTACTTTCTTGCTATCCAAGAAGGCACCGCGAAAAAACAAGATTATCGCCGCTTTTTAATGAGATATTTTTGAAAGAAGCGAAAGAATATGGTTTGAAAACACTTATTGATACCAAGGCGAGAAAATTTGATTTAAAAGTTATCTCTGATTATAAAGCCGAAGACGTTGATGCTTTGGCTGGGGCAAAAATTGTTGGCGACAAAGAAATAAAAGCAAGCGGTTTTGATATGCAAAAATTGTTTGACTTTTTTGTGCGTAATAATTTAACCCCCTTCTATCCCGAAGATAGATCGGTTGGCAGAGTTAAGGAAGCAATCTATAAATTTTTTGAGCAGGAATTAAAAATGTGGTACGGCGATGTTTGGGAAGAAATTGTCCAGATTATTCTAAGCGACAAGAACTCTCGGCATTTTGTTAATGTTTTGGGCAAAGCAAAAGAAAAATATCAGGCGGAAGTCGTGAGAAGAGAAAGCGAAATGGTTAATATAGAAAATTGGAATATTAAAGAATCTTATCCGTTTAACGAAACTTATATAAAAGAGGACAGAAAAAAATCGATTTTACAACCCTTTTACGCACAATACGGATCAAATTCAGAAAAAGCCTTTGTTGAATTTTTGGAAAAATCGGAAGCGGTTGAGTGGTGGTTTAAAAATGGAGACCGAGACACAACATTTTTCGCTGTTCCTTACGATAACGGAGAAGAAAAACCTTTTTATGTTGATTTTATTGTGAAATTGAAAGATGACCGAATTGGACTTTTTGATACTAAAGCCGGATTGACTAAACAAATTGCCGGTCCAAAAATTGATGGACTTTATAAGTATATTCAGAACGAAAATAAAAAGGGTAAAAAACTTTTCGGCGGAATAGTGACTAATACGGATAATCGAAATTATTGCGGACGATGGGTTTATTTTGAGCGAAGCGAAAAACAAGGTTCTTTCGAGCGAAGCGAGGAAGGTTCTTATTTCAATGAAACCAGTAAGGATTTTAAAGATAACTCTTTTGATAATTGGATTGATTTGATTTTATAATCTTAAAAGATATCCACCGCCTCTGGCGGTGGTAATTAACTTCTGGATTTAATAAAATAATCAAGAAATGAAACCATGAGAAGATACCCGCAAGATGATCAGGAGATTTTTACCGTTACTGTTGATGATTTACAAAATGAAGCTATTAATCGCATTGGTAGGAAATTGACCGATGACGAATTATATACTGCAAAGAAAGGAATTGAGTCCGGTTTGTCGTTTGACATTGATACAGTGATGAAAGCCGCAATTGATGAAGCGATTAAGAAAGATTGTTAAACTTGAGGCATAAGCCAAACAAAAGGGTTTGCTTTTAGACTTAAATCAATTCTGGTCGTCTGATTCAATTTTATTATCTTCTTCTTTTTCCTCTACCTTTAAGTCGTAGAAAAGATATGGGTTCGACAATTGATTATTTTTTTGACGTTTTCTTTTTTCTCAGCTTTCCTAACCAATGGACTACGTTAAAAGTTGCTCCGCCGGTTATGGTCAGCAACAGAATAATCGTCAAATAAAGATAGGGAACCCTCGTCTTTTTGCTCAAGACCTTAAGTTTTTGATAACCTTTTCCTCCTTTTAATTTGGCGAGCGTTCGGTTGGCGTATTTTAAGACAAAATTCCGGGTTGGCTGATCGGGAAAGACATCAATGCTTTTTTCAATTCGGGCAACTTTCTCATTAAATTTAGATTTGCGGCGCATGATCTGTCGATAAGCCTTTTCGGTTTGGTCAGCCACATCCGTCCAATCCATCTTGCCCACTCTTTCGCGTGCCTTACGGCAAAGTTTTTCATATTCTGCCTGGGTTAAATTGCTCAGTTTTAAAACTGCTTGCGCTAAATCCTGCGGCGAGGCTTTGGCAGGTAGTTTTTTCCCTACGGAATCGTCCACCAGCTCGTCCACCGTTTCATTAGACAATCCAACTACCGGCGTACCACTGGCCAAAGCTTCGATAACCGCCAAACTTTGAATTTCCATTTTCGAGGCCGAAACGAAAAAGTGGGATTTTTCCAGATAGTCGGGAACTTTTTCGCAAGGGATTTGCCCGACGAGTTTGACATTGGAGAGATGGTGATGCTGAATCAGTCTTAAAAGATCCCGCTGATATTGTGAACCGTAAGGTTTACCGACAAGATAGAGCTCGAAATCAGGAGGTAAAGCTTTCATCATTTCGATTAAAAACTGCTGATTTTTATGGCTCGCAATCCACCCAATAAAAATAAGCCTTTTTCTTTTATCGGAAAGACGGACCATTTTGCATTGAGAGTAGAGAGTCAGATTGCGCCCGTTGGGAATTATAAAAATCTGGCCCTTATATCCAAAATCGCGAATATCATCTTTAACCGCCTGATTTTGGGCAATCATGGCGTCACAATTTTTAAAAAAATTAAAGAAAAACTTTTGTAAAGGCTTAGAATCAATAATTTTGGCCAATGTTTTAGAAATATCTTTTGTTCCTAAGTCGCCTCTTTTAGTTGGCATTTCATGGGTGGTGCAAAAAAAAGGGATATGGTGGAGTGAGGCCCAAATCTGAGCCGTCAGAGAAAGCGGATCAGGAGCATGGGCATGAATTACCTGTGGGGAAAAGGCGGATAAATGGTTGAAAATGTAGTTGATATTTTTGACACTTAAATAAGGGAAAGCCAGGTCGTTATTTCCGAAGCTTTTTATTTCGAGATGTGTCAGATTAGGATTTTTGCGCCAAATTCGGTTTGAAGAGCCGGAACGGATTAAAAGAACCTTATTTTTTCTGGCAAACGCTTCGGCCAGTTCAAAAGTTACCCGCGCTTCTCCGCCGCTGCTATTTTCTCTATACAAAGTTGTGAAGGCGATGTTCATATGATAACTCAAAACTTAGAACTCAAAGGTCAAAACTCAAAACGCGAATAGCTACTGGCTTCTGGCAACTGGTCAAAGAGATGTAGTTCTCCATAAAAATCGAACAATAAAGAAGAGACTCATGAGTTCAGACTTTTCAGATCTTAAAAGTTATTATATACTTAATTCCAATTAAAAGTAAAAAGGAGAAAACCATGCGTATTAATTCAAAACTGATTTTAGGGACTGGGGTCTTAGTCCTCATTCTTCTCTTCTTCTTTTCAACCGTCAGAATTGTCACACCGGGAACGGTGCAGGTGGTCACCCGGCTAGGCAAGGTGACCGGTCGGGTTTTTTATCCCGGACCTAACATTTTAATTCCGTTTGTCGAAAATACTTTAACCTACAACACCCGTAAAGTTATCTACGAGGTAACCTCAGCTGAGAAGCAGCAGGCCTCAAAGGCGGATTACAAAGATTATCCGGTTGATACCAACACCAAAGATGGGCAGCAGGTGGATATTTATTATACGGTTCGTTTCAGCGCAGATCCCGTTAAAGTAACCTGGATTGCGCAAAATATTGGGGATGAGAAAGCTTTGGTGGAAAAAATCGTTAAAACCGATTCCCGGATTTGGGCGCGCAATGTGCCGCGTGAATTTGAAGCCGAACATCTCTATACCGGCAATGTTCAGGAAGTGCAACAGAAAATCGAAGAAAAATTGGAACCGATTTTTTCTGAAAACGGAATCTTGCTCGATGAAGTGGGAATTAGAGAGCTTAAATTTAACCCTCAATACGTTCAGGCGATTGAAGCCAAGCAGATCGAGGCTGTCAAAATCCAAACCGAAAAAAATATTGCTGAACAAGCCAAATATCAGAAAGAAGCCAGAATAACTCAAGCCGAAGGCCAGGCTAAAGAGCAGGAATTGCAAAAACAGACTATCACAGAAAATCTTCTCCAAAAAATGTGGATTGAGAAGTGGGATGGAAAGTTGCCGTCAGTGATGGGGCAGGGAACAACGCTCATGGACATTTCTCAATTTGTTCCGAAACAGTAAAATCTTTTTTGTGACTCTAGGTCTCTTGCCCAACCTCAATAAATAAATGGTAATAGACGGTGAGTTTTGGATTGGTAATACGTATATTCTTCTTTGAAATAATCTTTGAGCAATTTTTCCTCATAATCTATTTTAACCAACAAATCAATCCATAAAATAATGCAGATTAAAGCCCTCAGATAGGAAAATTGGTCTATGAGTAGGCTTACCGAGATGAGCATTAAACCAACATACATGGGGTGGCGGATATATCTATATGGACCGGAAATGACCAGATGGCTTCCAGGAGCCACGTCGGCTGTAACTTGCAGTTTGCTTTGTCGGCACATAAAAAGGATTGCCCAAATTTCCAGACAGATACCAAGACTTTCCAATCCCAACAGAAGTGGGTTGCGGGCCAAAACCGATCCTGTGGCAAAGATGATTCCCAGGGTGGCAAATTGAATGAAAACCAAAATAAGAGACTTTGGATTTTTAGACATAGATTCTCACGGCTTGCACCGTGGTACATTTTTTCTCTCCGTTTATCGAAGAGAAAACGAGCTTGCTCATATATTTAGCGAACAAAATATAAATCAAGTACAATTATACCCAGATTACTCTATCTGATTATAACAAAGATAGCATTTACGACCAAGGAGGTTTTCTTATGTCGTCCAAAAAAAGTTTTACTACCGCAGAAGCCCAAGAAATCGGGGAAAAGTTAGGGATTGATTGGGCGAAATTCAGTGCTGAACAGTTTCGTGCCGGGATGGACGTCGAACTCGAGCACGGTTTGGTTGACCCGCACACCAATGTCAGCCATGACGATTCTCTAACAACCGGCAAAATCGCCCTGGCTCACCTTAATGAATTTCCCGATTATTATACCCGCCTTGAGAAAATGGAAAAAGAGGCGGAAGCTTTTTGGAAAGGCAAGTAATTTGAACAAAAGACTTGTCGTTTTGACGATTTTTTTGCTTCTGCTAAGTGGTTTTTTGGTTGGAGGATTTTTAGTCTCTAAAAACCGCAGACCCTATGTTTATCTTAACAACCAAAAAATCTGGCTGCTGTTGGCAGATAACCCCCAAAAAAGAACACAGGGTTTGTCAGGTCGTAGCGGCCTGCCTCAAAACAGCGGTCTGCTTTTTCTCTTTGATGAGCCGGGAAATTACTCTTTTTGGATGAAGGAGATGAAGTTTAGCCTCGACTTTGTGTTTATCGAGAATGATCAGATCGTTGATCTTTCCGAAAACGTGGCGTATCCCCAAAACGGAGAAGAACCTCAGACGATAATTGCCAAAAGAGATTTTAACAAAGTCCTAGAGCTGAATGCCGGCTTGGTCAAAAAGATGGGTATTAGAGTCGGTCAGAAGATCAAAATAAGTCAAAAGTAAAATTAGCAACTGGCATCTGGCTTCTGGCTAAAAATAAGTTAAAAGTCAAAAGTAAAAAGCCTGAGTCCTTCTCCGCCGGCTGGCGGATCGAACAATAATGGTTTTACACGTATCAGTGTCATCCCGGACTCGATCCGGGATCCCGTGGATAATCAGGTAAAACGGACGGGATCCTCACGTCGTCCCGCATGGCGGGACTCCTCAGGATGACACCTAAAAAAGTCAAAAAAGCTCGCGATTCTCTTGTAATAGGAAGACAATTTTGGCATAATGTATCCATAAAGAAGGAGGAAGCACATTATGCCATCAACCAAATTTGTGCAATTGTTTTTAGTCGGTTTTTTTTCTTTCCTATTAATCTTTCTGGGCGGGGCGAGCGTCTTTGGTTATAAGCTGGGGTTGTTTCAGGAAAATATTTCCACGCCAACTGAAACTCACACCACCATTCCGTCAGAGAAAGGGGTTGCCCAGTTTTCCTCCGTTGATGATTTTAAAGAATATATCAAAGATTTAAGTACGGCTTATTCTGCAATCAGTTCAACCTTCGGCGGAGATCAGATGCTTCAGATGACGACTAGCTCTGCCGAGACTGGAATGGCTCAAAAAGTAACCGGGATAACGGGCTTGGAAAGAACTTCACAAACCAACGTTCAGGTTTTGGGGATTGATGAGCCGGATATCGTCAAGACCGACAAAGGTGAAATCTATCTATCTTCCGAATATGCCCAATATTATCCCTTGATGCAACGGTCTTTTTTTGAAGAGGACGTAAGGCCGCCGGCTCCGCAAGATACGACTAAAGTGATTAAGGCCTATCCGCCGGAAAGTCTGGCCGAAGAGACTGCCATCAGTCAAAACGGAACTTTGCTTTTAGATAATGATGTCTTGCTAATTTTTGCCGGCGACGCGATTTATGGTTATGATGTGGCAGATCCCAAAAATGCTACCCGGAAATGGGAGATCAAATTAGAGGACGGAAACGAGATTGAGGCAGCACGTCTTTTAGACAAGACTGTTTATCTTGTCACCAAAACCCAAATCAATATTTATAGTCCGTGTCCATTAACTCCTCTTTCTTTCGCAGGAGAAAAGTTAACCATCGAATGTACCGACATCTACCATCCGGTTTTAGAAACTCAAGTTGATGTTACTTATACGGCGATGACTATCAACCCTCAAACCGGAAAGATCGGAAACACAATTTCTTTGGTCGGCTCATCCTCATCCTCAGTAATCTACATGTCTTCGCAGGCTGTATATTTATCCTATTCGCATTTTGTTGATCTCATCCAATTTTTCTCTGATTTTTTCTCGGAGAGAGCTCCCGATTTAATTCCGACTGCAGTCTTGGACAAAATCGCCGAACTTTCCGATTACGACCTTTCCGCCAACGCCAAATATGTCGAATTCCAGACTATTCTAGAAAATTGGCAAAACTCGTTGCAATCAGACAAACGCTTGCAGTTCGAAAACGAGATGAACAATCGGATGACGGATTACCTTACCGAGCACGCCCGTGAGCTGGAGCAAACCGAAATCATCAAAATCGGAATTCCAGAGTTTGAGATTTTGGCAAACGGCGAGGTTCCGGGCAGTCTATTAAACCAATTTTCGCTGGATGAGTATGAGGATAACTTGAGAGTGGCGACCACCATAAGTAGCAGCAATTTGGGAAACAGCGAAAGCTTAAACGATCTGTATGTTTTAGATGAGAATCTAGAAGAGCTTGGTTTTCTGAAAGACTTAGGCAAAGGTGAAAGGATTTATGCGGTAAGGTTTGTCGAAGACAAAGGGTATGTGGTGACTTTTAGGGAAGTGGATCCGTTTTTTGTCATCGATCTTTCCGAAGCCGCCAGTCCGGCGCTGGCCGGTGAACTCAAAATCCCGGGTTATTCTTCTTATTTACATCCTATCAGCCAAGATAAAATTTTAGGTATCGGCAAAGAAGGCTCGCAGGTTAAAATCTCGCTTTTTGACGTGGCCGATCCGCAAAATCCAAGCGAGGAGGATAAATATACTTTAAACGAATACTGGTCTGATGTTTTGGAAACCCATCACGCTTTTTTGTTGGATGCCAAACACGAAATCTTTTTTATACCGGGAACTCGCGGCGGTTACGTCTTTTCTTATGCCGATGATCAGTTAAAACTGGAAAAAACAGTGGCTGACTGGCAGGTTCAAAGAGCCTTATATATCAACGACTATCTTTACATTTTAGGGTCCAACCAAATCGTTGTTTT
>Ga0210020_1001313_pt1 | contig 21750 bp, 16 predicted proteins | sample CryGeymeta201514_FD_183980 | JGI IMG/M metagenome (GOLD analysis project Ga0210020, IMG submission 183980) | Groundwater microbial communities from Crystal Geyser aquifers in Utah, USA - Crystal Geyser metaG 2015-14 (SPAdes) (version 2) | ecosystem: Environmental > Aquatic > Deep subsurface >... | reverse complement strand
TTTGCAATGGATGGAAATCGCCATGATTTGCAGGTTTCTCAATCATCGCGCGGGCGTGAGCGTTGCCGCGTGCGTATTACTGCTGACCGTATGGACGCCCGTCAGTGCGCAGTCCGATGATGCCGCCGCTGCACCGTTGACGCTGGCCGGCACGGTCGAGCTCGCCACCCGCTCGGCGCCGCTGCTCGGCGCGCTCGATGCGCGCCAGCAGGCGGCCAGTGAAGAACTGCTGCGCGCCGGCGCGTTACCCGATCCCGAATTGATGCTTGGCATCGACAACCTCACCGCGACCGGCAACGATGCCTTTGCCATCGGTGCCGATCCGATGACCATGCGCAAAATCGGTTTTCGCCAGCGCTTGCCGGCACCGGCCAAACGCGAAGCGGAACGCCGCATGGCGTTGGCCGAACGCGACCTGCGCACGGCGCAATTGCAGGTAGGCACCCTCACTGTCGGTCGCGTCAGCGGCGAGGCGTGGGTGCTGCGCTGGGCGGCGGAACATGAGCGCGCCTTGTTGCAGGCGCTGCTCGCGGATACGCGACTGGCCACGCGCGCCGCGCGCGCGCGGGTCAGCGCCGGCGGCAATCCCGGCGACGTGCTGGCGGTGCGCGCGCTGGAACTGGAAATCGAGAATCAGCTCAGCAGCAGCGAAGCCGGCATTGCGTCAGCCAATGCCAGTCTGCAACGTTGGCTGGGTGAGCAGGCGCTGCGGCCGCTGGCAATGGCGCCGGATTTCGCTGATCCACCCCTGCCCGAAGCGCGTGCGCTGGTACTGCTCGATCGCACTGCCGACCTGCTCGAATTCGCTGCGCATGACGCCCGTGCTGACGCGGCGGTGTCTGCCGCCAGGGCGCAGCGGCGGCCGGACTTCAGCATTGCTGCCGGTTACGGCCAGCGTGCCGCCAGCCGCGCCGACATGATCAGCCTGGAGTTCGCCATCGACCTGCCGTTGTTTACCGCCAATCGCCAGGATCGCGGCATCGCCGCCAGCATTGCCACCCGCGATGCCCTGCACGCCGAACATGAGGACGCCCGTCGTGCGGCCGTGGCGGCGATCCGCGCCGACTACGCGCAGTGGGCCGCTCTGGTTGCGCAGACCCAACGCGATCAGCGCGAACGCCTGCCGCTGCTGCACGATCGCAGTGCGCTGGCGCTGGCGAGCTATCGTTCCGGGCAATCGCTCGATGGCTGGATCGATGCCCGCCGCGATGAAGTGCAAGCCAGCATCGAAACCACCCGCCGCTTGCAGGCGCTGGGCAACGCATGGGTTGGCCTTGCGTATCGCTTCCAAGCACAGGAGTTACAGCCATGAATACCCGCAATCTGGGCATCGCCGCCGTCGTTGTTGCGATGGCCCTGACGTTGACCGCATGGCTTGCCTATCGTGCCGGCCAGCGCAGCGATCCAGCTATCGAATCCACCGCCAAGGCCGAGCGTGATGTTTTGTATTGGTTCGATCCGATGGTGCCGGACAAGCGTTTCGACAAACCCGGCAAGTCGCCGTTCATGGACATGCAATTGGTGCCGCGCTACGCCGACGCGGTGCCGACTTCCGGGGTGAAAGTGGCGGCTGCGGCCGTGCAGAGCCTGGGCCTGCGTTCGCAGGTGATCGTGCCGAGCCAGCTTGCCGGCCAAGTCACGGCATCGGCCGCGATCACCTGGGACTTGCGCCGGGAAGCGCGGCTGGATACCGCGGTGGACGCGCAGGTGGTCAGGTTGTGGATCAAGGCACCCTATGAATCGATCGTTGCAGGCGCGCCGCTGGCGGCGTTGGAAGCGCCAGCATGGGCCAGCGCCATTGCCGAGTATCTGGCGTTGCGCGATGCCGATTCCGCCGAGGCCAGGGCACTGGCCGGCGATGCCCGTCGCCGCTTGCAGCGTCTGGGCCTGGCCGAGGCCGACATCCGCGCCGCCGAGCGCGGCGGACAGCGTACGGCGCAGGTGATCGTGCATGCGCCGATCAGCGGCGTGATCACCGAGTTGCCGGTGCGCGAGGGACAGTGGTTGCGTCCGGGCGAACTGCTGGCACGGATCAACCCGCTCGCCAGCGTCTGGCTGGAAGCGGCCTTGCCGCAGGCGCAGGCCGCGCAAGTGGCGGCCGGCGGCAACGTTTCCATCGCGATCGATGCTCTGGGCGGCACCCTGCGAAAGGGCGAGATCGAGCAGGTGTTGCCGCAGATCGATCCGCGCTCGCGCAGCCAAACCGTGCGCATCGTGCTCGATAACCGGGATGGCGCACTGGTGCCGGGGCAGTTCGCTCGTGTCACCTTGCAATTGCCGCCGGGCGAGCCGGCGTTGTGGGTGCCTGACGAAGCGTTGATCCTGACCGGTGCGCAGGCGCGGCTGGCGCTGGACGAGGGCGAGGGGCGTTATCGCATCGCCGTGGTCGGTACCGGGCGCCGGGCGCAGGGGCACACCGAAATCCGCAGTGGTCTGAAAGCGGGAGAGCGGGTGGTGTTGTCCGGCCAATTCCTGCTCGATTCCGAAGCCAGCGTGTCGCAGTCGGCGGACACTGCCGAGGCCGACGCCGATGCCGAGCCCGCCGACAAACACAGCGAACACCGGCATGAACCGGATCTCGGTATCAAGCCGGGTGTCCAGCCATGATCGCCGCCATCATTCGTTACGCGCTGGCCAACCGCTTGCCGGTGCTGTTCGCGGCCATGCTGCTGGCGATCATGGGCACCTGGTCGCTACTGCACACGCCGATCGATGCGTTGCCGGACCTTTCCGACACCCAGGTGATCATCCGCACGCCATGGCCGGGCCAGACCCCGCAGATCGTCGAGGATCAGCTTACCTATCCGCTGGCCACCACCATGCTCTCGGTGCCTGGCGTGACCACCGTGCGCGCCTACTCGTTCTTCGGTGATTCGTTCGTGTACGTGCTGTTCGACGATGGCACCGACCCGTACTGGGCGCGCTCACGGGTGCTCGAATACCTGAGCCAGGCGCGCGATCGCCTGCCGGCTGGCGTGAGCCCGGCGCTCGGCCCGGACGCAACCGGGGTCGGCTGGATTTACGAATACGCATTGGTCGATCGCAGCGGCAAACACGATCTGGGCGAGCTGCGTTCGCTCCAGGACTGGCTGCTGCGGTTTGAGCTGACCGCGTTGCCGGGCGTGGCCGAAGTGGCCAGCATCGGCGGCATGGTAAGTGCTTGGCAGATCGTGCCCGATCCGCAGCGGCTGCGTGCGCAGGGCATCACTGTGGAGCAGTTGATTGAGGCCGTGCGCAGCGCCAACGGTGCGGTCGGTGGTTCGGTGATCGTGCAGGGCGAAGCCGAGATGATGGTGGCCAGCGAAGGCTATTTGCGCACCCGCGAAGCGTTCGAACAAGTGCCTCTGGTGCTCGATGCGGCGCGCAATCCGGTGCTGCTCGGCGATGTCGCCACGATCCGGCGCGGGCCGGCGTTTCGTCGTGGCATCGCCGAGCTCGATGGCGAAGGCGAGGTTGCCGGTGGCGTGGTGGTGTTGCGGTCGGGTGGCGACGCCCTGAGCGCCATTGCCGCGGTCAAGCAGCGCTTGCAGCAGTTGGCCGCCAGCCTGCCCGCTGGCGTGCAGATTGTGCCCACCTATGATCGCTCCGAGTTGATTCAGGCGGCGGTGCAAAACCTGCGCGGCAAGCTGATCGAAGAGTTCATCGTGGTCGCGATTGTCTGTGTTCTGTTTTTGTGGCATTTGCGCTCGGCTGGGGTCGCGCTGGTGACGCTGCCGCTGGGTGTGCTGGCCGCGTTCATCGTGATGCGGCAACAAGGCATCAGCGCCAATCTGATGTCGCTCGGTGGCATCGCCATTGCCATCGGTGCGATGGTCGATGCGGCGGTGGTGATGGTGGAAAACGCGCACAAGCATTTCGAACATTTTCGTGCGCACAACGGCCGCGACGCCACGGGCGAAGAGCGCTGGCAGGTGGTCGGCACGGCCTCGGTCGAGGTCGGCCCGGCGCTGGCGATCAGCCTGCTGATTGTCACCTTGTCGTTCGTGCCGGTGTTTGCGTTGCAGGCGCAGGAGGGGCGCCTGTTCGCCCCATTGGCCTACACCAAGACCTACGCCATGGCGGCGGCGGCGGGCCTGTCGATTACCCTGGTGCCGGTGCTGATGGGCTACCTGGTGCGCGGCACGATTCGCTCCGAGCAACGCAACCCGTTAAACCGTTTTTTGATCGCAATCTATCAGCCGCTGCTGGCGATGGTGTTGCGGCGGCCGCGCGTGGCCTTGGCTATCGGCATGCTGGCGATCGCGTTGAGCGTGGTGCCGGCGCTGCGTCTGGGCAGTGAGTTCATGCCGCCTCTGGATGAAGGCACCTTGCTGTACATGCCGACCGCGCTGCCCGGGTTGTCCGCTGCCAAGGCCGGCGAATTGCTGCAATTGACCGACCGCATGATCCGCACCGTGCCCGAAGTGGCGCATGTGTTCGGCAAGGCCGGGCGCGCCGATTCCGCGACCGATCCGGCGCCGCTGGAGATGTTCGAAACCACCATCACGTTCAAGCCGCGCGATCAGTGGCGGCCCGGACTCACGCCAGAGGCGCTGCGCGCCGAACTCGACGCCGCAGTCAAGGTGCCGGGCCTGTCCAACCTGTGGGTGCCACCGATTCGCAATCGCATCGACATGTTGGCCACCGGCATCAAGAGTCCGGTCGGGGTCAAGATCGCCGGCCCGGACAGCGCACAATTGCAGCGCCTGGCTGCCAAGGTGGAGACGTTGGCGCGCACCGTACCCGGCGTGCGTTCGGCGATTGCCGAGCGCAGCGCCGGCGGCCGTTATGTCGATGTGGTGGTTGATACGCAGGCGGCGGCGCGCTACGGCTTGAGCCAGCAGGCGGTGCAGCAGATCATTGCCACCGTGGTCGGTGGCGAACCGATCGGCGAAACCATCGAGGGCCGCGAACGCTACCCGATCGTGTTGCGTTATCCGCGCCCCGAGCGCGATTCGCTGGCGGCGTTGGCCGCGCTGCCGATCATTGCCAGCGATGGCAGCCAACTGGTGCTTGCCGATGTCGCCGACATCCGCCTGCGCGACGGACCGCCGGCGCTGCGCAGCGAAAATGCCCGGCTGGTGACCTATGTTTATGTCGATGTCGTGCCCGGCCAGTTGGGGGCCACGGTGGATGCACTGCGTGCGCGCCTCGGCGCCGATCTGCTCCTGCCACCCGGCTACAGCGTGAGCTATTCGGGCCAGTTCGAATATCTGGCGCGCGCTTTGCAGCGACTGACGATCATCGTGCCGGTGGCGTTGGTGGTGATCTTCCTGCTGATCTGGACCGTATTCCGGCGCGCCGCCGAAGCGCTGCTGATCATGCTCAGCCTGCCATTCGCGCTGGTCGGTGGCCTGTGGCTGGTCTGGTTGCTCGGCCACTCGGTCTCGATCGCCACCATCATCGGCTTTCTGGCGCTGGCCGGTGTGTCTGCCGAGTTCGGCGTAATCATGCTGCTGTACCTGCGCCAAGCCTGGGATCGGCGTCTGGCCGAACAACCCAACGCCGACGAGAAGGCATTGAGCGAAGCGATCCACGAAGGCGCGGTGATGCGCGTCAGACCCAAGGCGATGACGGTGGCGACCATCCTCGCTGGCCTGTTTCCGATCCTGATCGGCACCGGTGCCGGCAGCGAAGTGATGCAGCGCATCGCGGCGCCGATGGTGGGCGGCATGCTGAGTGCGCCGCTGCTGTCGATGTTGCTACTGCCGGCGGCATTCGAGTTGATCGAGCGGCGGCGGATGCGGCGGCGTCCTTAGCGCAACCCCAACAACGCCCGCACCTGCTGCGCAATCGCCGGCAGTTCGAGCAATGGCGTGATCGGCCACGGCGCGGCGTCGTCGGGCTCGCCACGGATGCGGCCACGTGCCTGCAATGCGTGCAGGAAGCGGGCGTGGCGGCCACGCGCCAGCGTCATCCCCGGCACCCATACCGGCACCTCGGTGGCGCAGGCTTCGGAGATCATGTTGACCGAGTCGGGCGAGACGATGATGCGGTCGGCCCACGCCAGCAGGCCGGGGTAGGGGTTTTCGCCATCACTGGCATCGAGCCAGCGCAGGCCGGGTGTGTGCGGCAACATGGCGCCCGCGGCGGCGCGCAGCCATGCCGGGGTGCGCCGCGAGGTGCTGACCAATATGCTGCCATCGGCCGCGCGCAGGCGTTCGAGCAGCGCCAGCACGCTGCGCCACCAATTCGCATCGAGCGCGACGGCGGCGATCGGCCCGCCGAGCAGCAGCACGCTGCGCGGGCCGGGCAGCGCGCCCAATTCGGGGTGATCGTGGCGTGCTGTTGCCAGCCATGCCGCGTCCACCGGGTGCAGGCTGCACAGCGGCGTGATCACATTGCCGCCGATCAGGGCATCGTGCGCGGGTGCGATCACCGCATCCCAGTGCCGGGTAGCGATGCGCGGGTCGAGAATCTGCACGGCCTTGGTGCCGGCAGCGCGCAACAGTCGGCTGGCCAGTGCGCCTTGACGGCCGCAGCCGATGACCAGCCTCGGCGGCTGTGCGAGTGCCCGCGCAAACACCGCGCCAAACGCGTGCGCGGCCATCGGCAACCGGCGCGGCGCCAGCCAGCGCCATGGTGCTGCGGTGTGCAGATTCCATTGCTGCGGCGCCGGAAAGCCCAGCGCCTGCGCCAGCGCCACGGCTTGGCGCACGTTGCCGGCATGGCCATCGCTGACGATCCAACACTCGTTCATGCGCGCAGTGTAGCCGGCATCCACGGCCAAGAGCCTGTCGCGTTATCACGCACTGCGGCATGACGGTCGCCCACGGGGTGGCTCCTGCAGGGCACCACGGGTATTTTGCGGAATGAGTGGATCAGTCCGTTTCATTGGTGGCTACCACTGGAGCATCTGTGGTGCTTTAGACTGCGGGCTTGGTTTCAGCCACAGGAGCATTCCATGCACGCACCGCTTGATGACAAGGCACTGGCGCAGTTGTTCGTCAACGCCCGCACCCACAACGCCTGGCAGCCGCGCGCAGTCAGCGACGTGCAATTGCAGGCGATCTACGAGGCCATGAAATGGGCGCCGACCAGCGCCAATTGTTCGCCGGCACGCATCGTGTTCGTCAAATCGGTGGATGCCAAGCAAAAACTGGCGCCTGCGTTGGCCGAAGGCAATCGCGCCAAGACGCTGGCGGCGCCGGTGACCGCGATCATCGGCAGCGATCACGCGTTCCACGAAAAGCTGCCGTATCTGTTTCCGCATGCCGACGCCAAGAGCTGGTTCGACGGCAATCAACCGTTGATCGATACCACTGCGTTTCGCAATGCCACATTGCAAGGCGCGTATCTGATGCTGGCGGCGCGCGCACTGGGGCTGGATTGCGGCCCGATGTCGGGTTTCGACAACGCCAAGGTCGATGCCGCATTCTTCGACGGTACCCAGGTGCGTTCCAATTTCCTGATCAACCTCGGTTACGGCGATCCGGCAGCGCTGTTTCCACGCTCACCGCGACTGAGTTTTGCCGAAGCCTGTCAGATCGTTTGACCCAAGCTGCCCACCACGTTGCACAAGGAGATCACCATGACATTCCGCCCTATCGCGGCACTGCTGCTCGCTGCCACCGTCGCTAGCCCCGTTTTCGCGGCGCCGCAGGTGTATCAGTTCGACAAGGCCCACACCAACATCATTTTCTTCATCAGCCATCTCGGCTTTTCCAATATGGAAGGCGAGTTCAAGAAGTTCGATGGCACGCTCAACTTCGACCCGGATAACCTCGCCGGCTCGTCAGTCCAGGTCAGCATCCAGGTCGATGGCGTGGAAACCGATGTGCCCAAGCTCAACGAGCACTTGCAGAAGGCCGAGTTTTTCAATGCGGCGCAATTTCCGAGCATGGATTTTGCCAGCACTGCAGTAACCGTGGTGGGCGACAACCAGCTCACCGTGACCGGCAACCTCACTCTGCTCGGAGTCAGCAAGCCGGTGACGATGGATGTGCTGCTCAACAAGGCCGGCCCGCACCCGTTCTCCAAGGCCCCCGCTGCTGGCTTCAGCGCCACCACCACGATCAAGCGTTCGGATTTCGGCATGACCGCGATGGCCGGTATGCTTGGCGAGGAGGTGTCGATTCGGATCGAGACCGAGGCGCAGGTCGCCAAGTAAGCCGGTCGTTGTTGCTTGCAGTACCGGCATGCGCGCGGGCGTGCTTTGTCGCTACGCGGCTCGTTCGGTCGCCCACCCCGGGGCGACCTGCCGGAGCCGCACGCACGGCGTTACAATGGCCGCCCGGATCGTGAAACTGGCTAGCCCATGCCCAATACCGCCACCGCAACACCGCAAGTCGCCAACGCCGAGCGCAACTACACGGTGTCGCGCAAGGACTTGCCACTCAGTTGCCCGATGCCGTCGATGACTTTGTGGAACTCGCATCCGCGCGTGTACTTGCCGATCGAAGCCACCGGCAAGGCCGTTTGCCCATACTGCGGCGCGCAGTACGAACTGATCGATTGATGCGTGCCGCTGCCGGCATGGATCGATGCGGCCGCTGAGCGTGGTGCAATTGCTGCCGGCGCTGGAAGCCGGTGGGGTAGAGCGCTCGACGCTGGAGATCGCGGCGGCGCTGCGCGCGCGCGGTCATCGCGCGGTGGTGATTTCGGCCGGTGGCCGTTTGTTGCCCGAGTTGCAGGCGCTGGGTGGCGAACACATCACTCTGGATATCGGGCGCAAGTCGCTGCGCACGTTGCGTCTGGTGGCGCCGCTGCGTGAGCAGTTGCAGCGTATCGCGCCGGATATCGTGCATGTGCGCTCACGGCTGCCGTCGTGGTTGCTGGAGTTCGCCTTGCGCGGATACATCGGTAAACGCCCGCACCGTGTCAGCACCGTGCATGGCCTCAATTCAGCCAACCGCTACAGCCGCATCATGACCCGTGCCGAGCGCGTCATCTGTGTGTCGCAAACGGTGCGCGATCATGTGTTGCATTACTACCCGCGCACCGATCCCGCCCGATTGCAGGTGATCGAGCGCGGCATTGATCCGGCCGATTATCCGCGTGGTTTCAGTCCGTCGCCGCAGTGGCAGCAGCAATTCGCAGATGCTTACCCGGCGTTGCAAGGCGGCCGCCTGCTGCTGCTGCCCGCGCGCGGCACCCGGCTCAAGGGCCATCGCGACGCGATCACGTTGTTGGCGGCGTTGCGTGATGCTGGCGAAGATGTGCGCTTGCTGCTGGTCGGCGCGCAGCAGGCCGGCCGCGAATCCTATGTCGCCGAACTGTGGGCATTGGCGAAGCGGCTGGGCGTTGCCGGGCATCTTGCCATCACTGCGCAACGCAGCGATCTGCGCGAGCTGTACGCAGTCAGTGCGCTGGTGCTGCAACTATCGAACAAGCCCGAATCATTCGGCCGCACCGTGCTCGAAGCGCTGTCGGTTGGCTGCCCGGTGCTGGGTTGGGCGCATGGCGGCGTCGGTGAATTGCTGCATCAGTTATACCCGGTTGGCGCGGTGCAGTTGGGCGACGGCCACGCGCTGCTGCGTTCGGCCCTGCAATTGCTCGACCTGCAACCGCCGGCGCCGGAGCAGATACCGTTTACGCTGGCCGCGATGCAGACGGCCACCGTGGCTCTGTATGAACAACTTGTCGCCTGACGCCACGCTGACGAGTGCTCCCTACGGGGCGCGTGCCGCCGCCTGGGCGCTGATTGCGTTTGTCGCTTGCTGGCCAAAATACGGGGTGTCCGAATTGATCGTGGTGCTGGCGGGTGTGGCCGTGCTGTCGGCGTTGGCCAACGGCTGCGTGCGCCTGAACCACGCGCAATGGGCAATGCTGGCGCTGGTGTTTTTCAGCTTCTGGCTGCCTGAACTGATATCGGCACCCGATGCGCTGGAGCGTGATGAAGCGTGGCGTGAAGTGGGGCTGGATCTGCGCTATGCACCATTTCTGATGCTCGTTATTCTGGCCGCTGGCAGCGCGTCGAGCCGCGCCTTGCTTTACCACGGCTTGGCTGCGATTGCCGCATGGTGGCTGCTCGATGGCCTGGTGCAGGCCACGACTGGGTGGAGCCTGGGCGGACCGGCTGAAGCGGAGCGACTGAGCGGCATTTTTGGCGCCGATAACCTCAAGCTGGGCTGGGTGCTGGCGGTGCTGTCGCCATTCGTTCTGCAATCGGCGGCACAGCGCGGCCGTGGCCTGTGGTTGCTGGCGGCGGCACTGTTGAGCCTGATCGTGCTGCTGGCCGGTGCCCGTGCCGCCTGGCTGGCACTGGCGTTGGTGATGGCCGGCTCGGCGTGGACGCAGTTCGGTGGTCGCCGGCGCTGGTTGCTGGCAACCGCAGCGTTGCTGGTGGCGGCACTGGCATTGGCGTATGTCGGCTCGGAGCGTTTTGGCCAGCGGGTCGAACGCACTGCGGCGGTACTTTCCGGTGATAGCGAGGGTCTGGATGTGGCGTTGTCGTACCGCCTGCCGATCTGGCGCGCCGCTGGCGGCATGATCGCCGCACATCCGGTCAACGGAATCGGCGTGCGCGGATTTCGCGAGGCTTACCCGCAGTTCGTGGCCGAGGACGATCACTGGATGCAAGGCGACAATCGCGGTGCATTCCACGCCCATCACTGGCTGCTCGAAGTGTTGGCGGAAACCGGCGTGCTGGGTCTGACCTGCTGGCTGACTGGCCTCGGCCTGCTGTACCGCCGTTGGCGACGGGCGAGCGCAGCACTGCGCGAACAGGCGCGTGCGCCGGCATTGGCGGTGCTGGCGGCGTTGTTTCCACTCAACACCCATCTCGCCTTGTATTCAACGTTCTGGAGCGGTGTGCTGCTGCTATTGCTCGGCCTGTTGGCCGGTGTGCTGGCCTCCGATGAAGCGGGGCCGCGCGCATGACGCGCCAGCCGATTTCCGCGGTGGTCACCACGCTCAACAACGCTGGCACCCTGGAGGCGTGCCTCGCCAGTCTGGCGTTCTGCGATGAACTTGTGGTCCTCGATTCAGGTTCCAGTGACGACACGGCATTGATCGCGCAGCGTTTTGCTGCGCGCTGGCAGGTGCAGGCATTTCAAGGGTACGGGCCGCAAAAGCAGGCGGCGGTGAATCTGGCGCAGCACGATTGGGTGTTGCTGCTCGATGCCGATGAGCAGCTCACCGAGGCGGGTCGCGAGCGGATCGAGCGCGAACTGCGCGCGCCGCGGGCAGTGGGCTACCGCTTGCCGCGTCAGGAGTGGTTGTTCTGGCGTTGGGTGCATCCGCTGGCGCGGGCGAACTGGCACCTGCGCCTGTTTCGGCGCAGCCACGGTGGCCTGAATGATGTGCCGGTGCATGCCGCGCCCGAAGTGCACGGGCGGGTGATCGATCTGCCGGCGCCGTTTCGCCACTTCGGTGAGGCCGACATCGCCGCACGCGCCGATAAAGTGAATCGCTATTCCAGCGGTATGGTGGCGCACAAACGCGCGCGACGGGTTCGCTTGCCGGGATTGCGCATGCTGCTTCAGCCCGGCCTCGCCTTTCTCAAGCTGTACCTGCTCAAACGCTATTTCCTCAACGGCTGGGCCGGGTTCATTGCCGCTCGCTTGCATGCGCATTACACGTTTTTGAAATACGCCAAGGTGTACGAGGCGCAGCGCCGCGAGCGCGATCAATAAAGCGCAGGCGCGCCCGGTGGGCGCCGCTTGAAGCGCTGGTGAATCCACAGGTATTGCGTGGGCGCGGCGCGCACCATGGCCTCGATTACGGCATTGATGCGGGTGGTGTCGGTGAGCGGGTCCGCCGAGGGAAAATCGGCAAGCGCTGGTGCCAACCGAATCAGGTAGCGGCTACCCTCGCGGCGATGGAAGAACGGCACCACCGCGCACCCACTCAAACGCGCGAGTTGATGGGTGGCGGTGATGGTGCCGGCGGCAATCGCGAAAAATGGCGCGAACACGCGATCGCGGCCGAGCATGTCCTGATCCGGCGCGTACCACAGCACGCCACCGCGTTTGAGGCCGCGCACGCTGGCGAGCACATGTTCGCGGGTATACATCGCGCTGGCATAGCGCAAACGCCCACGCCGCACCGCCCATTCCATCGGCGCGCTGTCGTGCGCACGGTACATGCCCGACACCGGCAAGTGATCGCACAGCAGGCGGCCACACAGTTCCAGCGTGGTGAAGTGGCCGGACACCAGCAACACGCCGCGGCCGCTGGCAAGAATCGCCTGTACCGGTGCCAGCCCTTCGATACGCACGTGGCGCCGCATCGGTGCGATCGAACCCCACCAGGCGCGTGCGAACTCGAACACCCCAACCCCCAGCGCCGCGAAATGCGCGCGCAGCAATTGCCTGCGTGCGGCGTCATCGTGCTCGGGAAAGCACAGCGCCAGGTTGCGTGCGGCAATGCGGCGGCGCTTGCGCAGTGCGATGAACAGCAAGCTGCCGAGTACGTTGCCGAGCGCGCGCTGCATGCCCCAAGGCAACTGTGCCAGCAGCCACAGCACCGCTACGCCCAGCCAGGCAAAAGCGTTGCGCGGGGTGAACGGCGGGCGAGCGGGGTTGTTCATCGGTGTATTTTCACCGATTGCGCGGTGTCGCGGTACTTTCCGGCGGTCGACTCGCCCAGGTCCAGCCTACGCGCAAGCAGCCAGAACGCGCTCGATGAAGTCAGATAAATCCTGTCAATCGCGAATTCCCTCGTCGCCGCAACAGCAAGGGCGGATGGTCCGCAAACAACGCGAAGGGCGAAAAAAATGAATCAGGATGCGGGCGTTCCTTATGCGGACCACTTGCAGCTTCCGAGTCACGCATTGCGATGGAGGGTGCGCAAACATCGATCCACACGACTGCGGGGAATCTGAAAAGACCAATCGGACCGCAAACGGCGTCACTGCGGCTATGCTTATGCCATGTCGTTGACTTGCTGGCAGCGCCTTGAGCGCCGTATCTATTCCTTCGTGATGTATCTGCTGGTGCCGGTCATTCTCTGGCGCCTGGCATGGCGTGGCGTGTCGCAACGCGATTATTTGCGGCGCTGGGGCGAGCGTTTTGGCTTTTTTGCCGCGCGCGATGGCGCCGATGGCGCGCTATGGGTACACGCGGTGTCGGTTGGCGAGGTTGCTGCGGCGACACCGTTGATTGCTCGCCTGCGTGAACGCTATCCCGAGCGGCCACTGGTCATCACCACGATCACCCCGACCGGTTCGGCGCGGGTGCGTAAAGTGTGGGGCGAGCAGGCGTTTCATGTGTATTTGCCCTACGATTTGCCCGCCGCGATTCGGCGGTTCTTGCGCCGCGTCCGGCCGGCGATCGCGATCGTGATGGAAACCGAGATCTGGCCAAACCTGTTTCTGGAATGCGCGCGTGCCGACATCCCGATCATCATCGCCAATGCACGCCTGAGCGAGCAATCGCTTGGCGGCTATGGCCCGGTACGCGGCTTGGCGCGCATGGCGGTGCGTTGCGCGCATACGGTGGCGGCGCAATCACACGCGGATGCGAACCGCTTGATTGCGCTGGGCGCGCGTCCGGAGCGGGTGATGGTGGCCGGCAACATGAAGTACGATCTCGCGCTGCCGCCGGGCCTGGCCTACAAATCCGCGTGCTGGCGTGCCGGCTGGGGCGTCGAACGGCCGGTATGGATCGCCGCGAGCACGCACGAGATGGAGGAGGCGGTGGTGTTGCGGGCGCAGCAGCAACTGCTGACGCGATTCCCGGACGCGCTGTTGCTGTGGGCGCCGCGTCATCCGGAGCGGTTTCGTGCGGTAGAGCAGCATGCGCGCGATGCCGGGTTGATTGTTACCTCGCGCAGTGTGCATGGCTTGCCGGGGCTGAGCAGCCAGTGTTTCATCATCAACACCCTGGGCGAGTTGTTGATGTTCTACGCGACTGTCGATCTCGCTTTTGTCGGTGGCAGCTTGCAGCCGATCGGTGGCCATAACGTATTGGAGCCGGCGGCACTGGGCGTGCCCTGCCTGGTTGGCCCGCATACCTTCAATTTTGCCGAAGTGACCGCGCACTTGATTGCCGGTGGCGCCGCGCTGCGCGTGGCGACTGGCGATGGGTTGGGCGAGGCCGTCATGCAGTTGCTGGTCGATGCCGATCAGCGCAATCGCATGGCCGAGGCGGCACGCGATATGGTGGCAAGCGAACGCGGCGCCGTGGCACGAACCGTGGACCTGATCGAGCCGCTATTGGCCGCGCATCCCGGATTACACCAAAGCCCCTGGTAGCCCGTGTTGCGGCGAAGCCGAAACCCGGGACCCCGAGCCCGTTCATCACGCCCGCGCGCTACGGCCTGCGGCCTGACCCGGGCTACCGCAGTGCGCGCAAACTGGCACTGCTGCACGCCAAAAACCTCCGGTAGCCCGGGTTGAGGCGAAGCCGAAACCCGGGACCCCGCACCCGTTCACCGCGCCCGACGAAACCCGGGACCCCGCACCCGTTCACGCGACCGCGCGTAACCCGGGCACCGCCGCAGCGGCGACACAATCAGCGATTATCGGTAGCTGGGGTGTCCGCCTCGAGCGCGGCTTCAGCGTCGGCGATCAGGTACGCATTGACCGCCTTCAGGTGACTGATTTCGATGCTTCCCGCTGCCTGCTGCAGACGCAGCGTGTTGACCAGGAAGTTGTGGCGGGCACGTGCCAGTTCGGTTTGTGCGGCATACAACTGCTGCTGCCCAACCAGCACATCGACGATGGTGCGGGTGCCCACTTCGTAGCCGGCTTCGGTGGCGTCCAGCGCGCTACGTGCCGAGGTCAATGCCTGCTGGCGGGCATCGATTTCGGATATGCCGCTGAGCAGATCGCGCAGGGCATTGCGGGTCTGGCGGGTGATCGCGCGGCGTTCCTGTTCGGCCTGGTCGCGTACCGCATCACGGGTGTGGATCGCTTGACGCACCCGCGATTGGGTGGCGAAGCCGGAAAACAGCGGTACCCGCAATTGCAGGCCCCAGGTGGCATCGTTGCCCTGACTCGAGGTCGGGAACGTCGAGCCGCTGGTGACGATTTGTCCGTAGGACGTGCTATCCGAATACGAGATGCTGGCGTTGAGCGTAGGCAGATGACCGGCGCGGGCGGTGGCGATGTCGCGTTCGCTGGCTTCCAGTGCCAGCAGGCGCGAGCGCAAGGTTGGGTTCTGCTCCAGTGCCAGTTTTACCCAGTGCTCGGGCTGCAGGTCATCGGGCAGCGCTGGCTGGAAGTCCGGCGCCAGGCCTTTGAGGTTGAGCAGCGGCTTGCCGGTGACTTCGGTCAGCGTTTCGCCCGCGTTGTCGTAGGCATTTTGCGCGGCGATGGTGGCTGCGCGCGCGGTGTCATAGCGCGATTGCGCTTCATGCACGTCGGTGATCGGTGCCAGCCCAACTTCCAGCCGCTTTTCGGCCTGATCGAGCTGGCGCTTTACGGCAAGTTGTTCGGCTTTCGCCGAGACCAGAGTCTGGATTGCCGTCAGTACCGCGAAATAGCTGTCGGACACGCGCACCGACAACGCATCGAGTGCGGCTTCGTAGTCGGCCTGCGATTGCTGCGAGCGCGCCCGGCTGGCGCGCAAGGCGGTGTAATTGCTGTAATCGAACAACGACTGGCTGACGGCCACTTGCCAGTTGCGTGAGCGCGAGTCAACGTTGCTCACGCTGCTCGACGTAATGTTGGGATTGATCGAGATCAGCCGCAGCGAGCGGTTATCGGCGTTGACATCGCTGAAATTGCCGGTGGCGTCGATCTGTGGCAACAGACTGGCGCGCGCTTGCACGATGCCCTCGCGTTGGCCCAGTGCACGCGCCTCGGCGGCGGCCAGTTGCGGGTCGCTCTGGCGGGCCAGATCGTAGGCTTGCATCAGGTCGGCGGCAGTGGCAACGCCAGGCAATGCCAGCGCCAGGGCCAGGCTAAGGGTGGTCATTCGCAGCGACATGAGGGTTCCTTGGAGTAATCGATGAGTGATCGATGCGTGATCGGTCTACAGGGCGAAACGCGCGACCGGCGACAGGCCGGCAAGGTACGGCAGTTCGGTTTCAAACAGGCTTAGTGGTTCCACGCGGCCGTCCTGATTCAGCCAGCGCACCGCTTCCTGCGCCGGTGCCAGGCCACGCACCGCAAACAGACGGCCACCGGGCCGCAGCCAGGTCAGGGCGTGTGCGGGCAGGTCCACCACCGCGCCGGTAAAGCACACGGCATCAAATTGCCGGCCCGGCTCGAAGGTGCGGACATCGGCGTGCTGCACGCTGATGTTGGCGTAGTTGCCGCCGACAAAGCGTGAATGCGCGCGTTCGACGAAATCGGCGTGAATATCGATGCTCAGCACGGCGCGCGCCAAGTGCCCAAGGCAGGCGGTGATGAAGCCCGAGCCGGTGCCGATCTCCAGCACGCTGTCCTCTGGCGCCAGATCCAGCGCCTGCAACATGCGCCCTTCCAGCGTCGGTTTCATCATCGATTCACCGTGCTCCAGCGGCAGTGCCATATCGGCAAACGCGAGCTTGCGGTGGCGCGCCGGCACGAAATCCTCGCGCTTCACCGTGGACATGGCCTCGAGTACGCGCAGATCCAGTACCTCATAGGGGCGCACCTGCTGTTCGACCATGGCGAAACGAGCCTGCTCGAAATCAATGACCATGATGTCTCGATCCTTGCTGTGAAAAGTTGCCAATTTTAACCCGGATACCGCCGCCCACACCGCGCAGCAGGCCGCACGCTCCAAATGCGACGGCCCAGCATCGCCGCAAGCGCCGAGCAGGCCGAGTGCCGGTGGTCATGATGACCTTTGGCGCGCGGGTTTGCGCGGTGCTGGGGTTGGCGCTGCAACCGGCAGGTGTGCACGCATGAACAGATCGACCGCGCTGGCAATGTGCGCCGCCGCCTCCTCGTCTTTGGGCAGATCGGCGCAGCCAATCAGCGCACGCATATGCGCCAGTCCCTTGACCAGAATGAAGAAATGCTCGGCCGAGGTGCGCGGCTCCGGGGCGTTGAGCTTGCCAGCGCGGTGCGCCTTGCGCAGCAACTGCTCCAGTGCATCGATGGTGCGTTTGGGGCCAGCATCAAAGAATATCTGTGCCAGATTGTCGCCGGCGGGCGCACGCGCCGCCATCGTGCGGTACATCTCCATGGCGTCGGGGCTGCATGCCAGCGCATGAAAGCGCTCGGCGATGGTGGTGAGTACCGTCGCAATCGGCACCGCTGCGGTCGGCATGGCGAACGCCCGGCTCGGCAGTTGCTCCTCGCAGCGGGCTTTCACGGCCGCCGCAAACAGCGCGTCCTTGTCCTTGAAATGGCTGTACACCGTGAGTTTGGAGACACCAGCCTCGGCGGCGATTGCATCCATCGAAATGCGGTCGTATCCGTAGCGCGGAAACAGGCGCTTGGCGGCCTCCAGGATCGCCTTGCGCTTGGTCAGGTCCTTGGGCCTGCCGGGGCCGGGCACGGTGGTGCGCGCGGCGCGGGAGCCGACTTTGCGTGGCTTGGTTTCACTCATGGCGCAACATACTGGACTGATGGGTTCAGAAAATTATACTATACGAGCTAGTACACATATTAACCTGTTGCGCCAGTTCGAGGTCAGGCCATGCCCAACTCCATCATCCAACGCCTGTTCGGGGTCGCATTTTTGCTGCTGCTGGCGGGCTGCGGTGGCGGCGCTCAAGAGGTCGAGCAGGTACGCCCGGTGCTGGTGGTGCAGGCGCAGACCGGCGCTGGCGCGGTGGTGGCTTATGCCGGCGAGGTGCGCGCTCGCCACGAACCGGCGCTGGGCTTTCGCATCGGCGGAAAAATCATCGCGCGCGTGGTGGATGTCGGTAGTCATGTTGCCGCTGGCACCTTGCTGGCCGAACTCGACGCGGATGATGTGCGTTTGCAGGCACAGGCAGCGCAAGCGCAATGGCGTGCAGCGCAGGCCGATCTGGAACTGGCCCGCGCTGAGCGTGAACGCGCGGCGGCATTGATCGAGCGCAAGCTGGTCAGCGTTTCGGTATTCGACACCCGCGACGCGGCGTGGCGCGCGGCGCAAGCGCGCGAGCGACAGGCCAAGGCGCAGTGGGATGTGGCCAGCAACCAGGCCGGTTACAGCAAGCTGTTTGCACCCGCCACCGGCGTGATCGTCGCGCGCCACGCCGAGGCTGGGCAGGTGGTGGCTGCCGGGCAAGCCGTGTTCACCCTGGCGCTGGATGGTGAGCGCGAAATCGCCATCGACATTCCCGAGCAGCGCGTTGCGCAATTCACGATTGGGCAGAAAGTGACGGTGGCGCTGTGGGCGCAGCCCGGCAGCCGCTTTCCGGGTCGCATCCGCGAACTGTCGCCGTCCGCAGATCCGCAAACGCGCACCTATGCCGCGCGGGTTACGCTCGATGCCGGTACCACCTTGGCCGAACTGGGGCAAACCGCGCGCGTCTACAGCGCCGGCAGCGATGCCGCGCGCCAACTGATGCTGCCGTTGTCGGCGGTGAGCGCCGAGGATGGCACCGCGTTCGCGTGGGTGGTGGACCCGGAAACATCGCGGCTGCAACGGCGGCCATTGGTCTTGGGTGCCTATCAGGAGGATCAGGTGCCGATCATTTCCGGATTGCGCGGCGATGAGTGGGTGGTGGCCGGTGGCGTGCATCTGTTGCGTGAAGGCCAGCGGGTGGCGCCGGTAGATCGCGACAACCGTGCGGTGGCGCTGGTCAAGACTTCCTGAGGCATCACCATGAGCCGTTTCAATCTGTCCGAATGGGCACTGCACAACCGTGGTCTGGTGCTGTACGCCATGCTGCTGCTGAGCATCGCCGGGATCGTGTCTTATACCCGTCTGGGCCAGTCAGAGGACCCGCCGTTCACCTTCAAGGCGATGGTGATTCGCACCCAGTGGCCGGGGGCGACGGCCGAGGAAGTGGCGCGTCAAGTCAGCGACCGCATCGAAAAGAAGCTGATGGAGACCGGCGAATATCAATGGATTCGCTCGTATTCGCGGCCGGGCGAATCGCAGATCACGTTCATGGCGCGCGATGCGCTGCGCTCCAGGCATTTGCCCGAGTTGTGGTATCAGGTGCGCAAGAAAACCGGCGATATTCGCAGTCAACTGCCGCCCGGCATCATCGGCCCGTTTTTCAATGACGAGTTCGGCGACACCTTTGGCAACATCTACGCGCTCACCGGCAGCGGCTTTGATTACGCCACGCTCAAGGACTACGCTGATCGCCTGCAGATCGAACTGCAACGTGTTCCAGATGTGGCGAAGGTGGATCTGGTCGGTTTGCAGGACGAAAAAATCTGGATCGAACTGAGCAACGTCAAGCTGGCCACGCTGGGGGTATCGCTCAATCAGGTACAGCAGGCGTTGGAGACGCAAAACGCGATGGTTGCCGCCGGGTTTTTCGAAACCCCCAGCGAGCGCATTCCGTTGCGCATTTCCGGACGTTTTCGCTCGGTCGCCGAAATCCGCGATTTTCCGATCCGCGTCGATGACCGCACCTTCCGGATCGGCGATGTTGCCGATGTCCGCCGCGGATTCAATGATCCGCCGGCGCCGCGCATGCGCTTCAAGGGCGAGGACGCGATCGGCATCGCGGTTTCCATGAAGCGCGGTGGCGACATTCTGCGCCTGGGAAAGGCGCTGGAAGGCACGTTTGCCCGCGTGCAAAACACGCTGCCGATCGGTATGGAGCTGACCAAGGTTTCCGACCAGCCACAGGCAGTACGGCAATCAGTGGGTGAGTTCGTGCGCGTGCTGGCCGAGGCGGTACTGATCGTGCTGTTGGTGAGTTTCTTCTCGCTCGGCGTGCGCACCGGACTGGTGGTCGGGGTGTCGATACCGCTGGTGCTGGCGATGACGTTTGCCGGCATGTACCTGTTCGACATCGGCCTGCACAAGATTTCGCTGGGTGCGCTGGTGGTGGCACTGGGGCTGCTGGTTGATGATGCGATCATCGCGGTGGAAATGATGTCGGTGAAAATCGAGCAAGGTTTCGATCGGCTGCGCGCTGCCAGTTTCACCTGGACCTCCACCGCCTTCCCGATGCTGACCGGCACGCTGGTGACCGCGGTTGGTTTTCTGCCGATCGCCACCGCGCAGTCCGGTACCGGCGAATACACCCGCGCCATCTTTCAGGTAGTGACGCTGGCGCTGCTGCTGTCGTGGATCGCTGCGGTGGTGTTTGTGCCGTATCTGGGCGACAAGCTGTTGCCGGCGTACAAACCCGCCGCATCCGATGGCGAGCCATTCGCGCCGCTGCACCGCAACGGCCACGACCCCTACAACACCGCCTTCTACCGTCGCTTCCGTGGCTGGGTTGCGTGGTGCCTGCAGCATCGCTGGCTGGTGATCTCGGCCACCGTGGCGGCGTTCGCGCTGTCGTTGGTGCTGTTTCGCTTCATACCGCAGCAGTTCTTCCCGGCATCGGCGCGGCTGGAGCTGATGGTTGATCTCAAACTGGCTGAAGGCTCGTCTTTGCTGGCCACCGACGTCGAGGTGAAGAAGCTCGAAGCCCTGCTTGCCACGCGCGATGACATTGACAACTATGTTGCTTACGTTGGCACCGGCTCGCCGCGTTTCTACCTGCCGTTGGACCAGCAGTTGCCAGCCGCCAGCTTTGCGCAGGTTGTGGTGCTTGCGCATGACATCAAGGCACGCGAAGTGGTGCGCAGTTGGTTGATCGAAACCCTGCCGGTGACCTTTCCGCAACTGCAAGCGCGCGTGTCGCGGCTGGAGAATGGGCCGCCGGTTGGCTACCCGATCCAGTTGCGCGTGTCCGGCGAGCACATCGACAGCATTCGCCGTTTCGCACACGAACTGGCCGATCAGGTGCGCAAGAATCCGCACGTGGTCAACGTGAATCTGGATTGGGCCGAACCGAGCAAGGTGGTGCGCCTGCACCTGGATCAGGAACGCGCGCGCGCCATCGGCATCGACTCGGCGCAATTGGCGCAATTTCTGCAAAGTTCGCTGTCGGGGCTGCACGTCAGCCAGTACCGCGAAGACAACGAGCTGATCGAAATCCTGCTGCGTGGGCCGCAATTGGAGCGCACCGAGCTGGGCATGCTCGACAGCCTTTCGGTGCCGCTGGCTGGTGGCAAGGCGGTGCCGTTGGCGCAGATAGCGACCCTCGAATACGGTTTTGAGGAAGGCATCATCTGGCATCGCGATCGCCTGCCGACGGTGACCGTGCGTGGCGACATTTACGGCGATCAGGTGCCTGCGACGGTGGTGGCGCAATTGCAACCGGCGCTGCACGCGCTGCGCGCCAAATTGCCGCCCGGCTATCGGCTGGAAGTGGGCGGTACGGTCGAGGATTCCGAGCGTGGCCAGCGTTCGGTTTCCGCCGGCATGCCGTTGCTGTTGGTGTTGGTGCTCAGCTTGCTGATGATCCAGCTCAAGAGTTTTCCGCGCGTGCTGATGGTGGTGTTGACCGCGCCATTGGGGTTGATCGGCGTGGTGCTGTTTCTGCTCGTGTTTCGGGTGCCGTTCGGCTTTGTCGCGATGCTTGGCACCATCGCGCTGTCGGGCATGATCATGCGCAATTCGGTGATTCTGGTCGATCAGATCGAACGCGATATCCGCGATGGCAGCAGCCAATGGCAGGCGATTCTCGATGCCACTGTGCGCCGCTTCCGGCCCATCGTGTTGACCGCGATGACTGCGGTTCTGGCGATGATTCCGCTCTCGCGCAGTGTGTTCTTCGGGCCGATGGCCGTGGCGATCATGGGCGGCCTGATCGTTGCCACCGTGCTTACCCTGCTGTTCCTGCCGGCACTGTATGCGGCGTGGTTCCGGGTGCAGCGACCGGCTTGAAGTGGCCCTCTGCCGGTGGTGGCTGACCCGGTTGCGGTTCGACACCAATCCCGCGGCGCTTTAGGCACCTGCTGCCGTCCCGGATACAATACCCCGCTTTCCCGCGCGATCACCG
>Ga0210020_1001293_pt1 | contig 22025 bp, 18 predicted proteins | sample CryGeymeta201514_FD_183980 | JGI IMG/M metagenome (GOLD analysis project Ga0210020, IMG submission 183980) | Groundwater microbial communities from Crystal Geyser aquifers in Utah, USA - Crystal Geyser metaG 2015-14 (SPAdes) (version 2) | ecosystem: Environmental > Aquatic > Deep subsurface >... | reverse complement strand
TTTCAGGATCGCGGTAACGCGTCCCGTCTTGCTTCACACACAAGCGCAGCCCCCGGCCGATCTCTTGGCGCTTCTTCGTAGTACTTTCACTCTCATTGAGGGTGCAGATGGTGAAGACGTTCGGATTGTCCCACCCTACCCCAAGCGCGGAGTGCGAGAAGATGAACTCGAGGGGCTCATCAGGCGCAAGCAGCCCTTCCTTGTCCCTGAGAATCTTGTCGTAGATCTCTTTGTTACTTGCCATGGAACGTTCACTATCCGTGAACTCACCCGAGCTTGTCTGGGCAAAATATCCGTTGTGAACCGCCGCAATATCCCCTGGCTCTTTCTTGTAGGTCTTTTTGAACAGCGCTGCGTACTCTTCCGTGAAGATACGGCGTATCATGCCATCGTCTGAGACGTAGTTTGCAACACGGTCGATGAAGAAGAGTGCGAGCGGCTTGATACCAAGAGGAAGCACTCGAGCTTTGTGCTTGAAGTGTGACTGGATGGAGCGGCGAATTTGCTCTCTGAAAATCGTTTCCTTGTCGATACCGTGAGCGTTTCCCTCTTCGATCTGCTCACCGTTCGTGAATTTGATATACCCTTCCCCATCGAAGATATCTGTTGTCCCAATATCTTCGATGACCCAGCCATGATAGGCAGGGTTTCCAGTTTTCAGCTCGAGGTCATCGCCCCGCTTGACCACGAAGGATTTAGATTTGAAGTCCCCACCCTTCAGGCGCTGGTTGAGCTGAAGGTTGGCGGTCGGTTCCTTTGAACCGTTCAGCTTCACCTTCCGAAATTCGATAGAGACGTTGCTCTGGGTGTTGCTCTCATGGATCGAGAGCACCCCGATTTTCTTCACCAAGCCACGGTTGTAGGCATCATAGGGCGTCAGCTGGTAGACGACATTCTTAGGCTCTTTGTGGGTTGCTGAGTAACGCAGCTTAAAAAGCGGGTTGAAGGACTTCTTACGAATTTCCGCCTCTTCCTCTTCAGAGCGTACCCCCTCCTCACGGAAGGCAGAAAGACGGGCCTTCATGTTTGGAGTATCCATCCCCTCTTGCGGTTCGTCCATGATAATGACGGGTCGAACCTGCTGAAGCATCGCGAGCAGGTTCCCACCGTCACGCTCTTCATCATTGATAATATTGTTATCGGAATCAAAGGCTTGCTTGTTCATCACCATGATGGAAAGATGATTTGAAACGCAGAACCCGCGCACCTGAGGCAGCTTTTTCGAACTATACTCGATCACTTCAGCCACAGTCGCGTAGAGCTCAGAGAAGTGCTGCTTAGTTTGCCTGAGCTGCGTCAGCGTTCCTTCTCGGATCGCGACACTTGGTACGATAATAAGAAACTTGTGCAGTCCGTAGCGACGGTTGAGCTCGAAGATGGTGCGCAAATAGACATAGGTCTTCCCGGTTCCCGTCTCCATCTCGATGGTAATGTCAGGTTCCTCGCAGAGCGCCGGTTCCGTCACCGCGTTATCCGCCGCAACCTTGGCAGCGTTCTCATACCAAGCTGATTCAGGAAGCTTAAGAACGTTACTCGAGACTTCCCCACCCCAAAATTTCTCTTCAGGTCGCGTGTACGCAGCGCCCTCGAAAACGCTCACAACAGCAGATACCGCTTCGCGTTGATGTGACAGGTTCGGTTCAAAGAGAAACTTCATGGCGTACACGTTTTCGGGTAAGGTGCCCCAGCGAGGCACAAGATATTGTTGGTATTATACGAATTTGCGTGAGTTTTCAAAACGGAAGTCAACTATTCCCTGGCCTCCGTACCTGCCCACCTTAAACCGTCAAAAACTTTGCGTTTTCCGGATTTTCCGTATAATGTGGACATTACCCTCTAAGTGCAAGGACTATGAGCATGAAGACTATGACCGCATCGGTCGCGAGCAAAGAGTTCGGGCGCTACCTAGACGCTGCGCAGCACGAACCTGTAGTGATCACCAAGCAGAACCGCCCGGTGGCTATCACCATGTCGATTCAGCAGGTTGAGCGTCTTTTCAAAGGGCAGGTCGAAGCTGGCATCGCGCGTGGCCTACAGGACGTTGCCGCAGGGCGTTACAGCGAGATGACCCCTACTCACCTGGAGACCATGCGAGCGAAGTTTAAGACACCAACCAGCTAAGCATGAAGGTCATTATCACCCAAACGGCGGAAGATTCCCTTGAGGAAATCTACCGTTACAAGTGCGAGTACAGCGTGGCACACGCTGACGAGTTCTTGAGCAATATCTATGCCTTCACGACCGAGAACCTTTCGCAGTTCCCCCGCCTCGGGCACATCTACAACCCCGAGCGGGGTTTGTTTCGTCTAATCTACGCCAAGGCCTTCAACATCTACTACACAATACGTGACCAAGAGGTTTTCGTCCTGTTCATCATTGATGGATCGATCAGCCTGAACCAAGAGCTCTCTGACCCGACGGTCGCATTGCCTGAGCTTTAACCCTCCCCTCGAGGCTCCCTAGCTCGCTCAAAGTTTCAGTTATTTTGGTTATACCGATTTAACCAGTTAAACAGATTTTACCTTAACCCGATACCAGCCTTCCAGCACGGCAGATAAATAGGTTATTTCGGTTTAACTGATTTAACTGGTAAAATCGAAACAACAAGTTATTTGCGTTATTTCGGTTTATCCATATACTCAGCTGCATGAAAATAACCGTCTACAACATGAAGGGCTCAGCAGGGAAAACCCCGCTCGCCGTGAACATCGCGCTCGACCGGGAATACGCCCTGGCGACCAACGAACCCTACAACCTTTTGGACACCATCCTCCCTGAGGAGCGGCTTTTCTCGCTGCAACCCGATGAAGAGTTTCCGGACTTTCCTGAAGGAATCGACGTGGTGTTTGACCTAGCCGGTCTCATGTCGCGCGACGCGCGGCCTAGTATTGTATCAGCGGTCTCACAATCAGACGTGGTGCTGGTGCCCATCTACAATGAGCTGAAGTGCATCCATGCGGGGATACACACGATCAACGAGCTTCTGCCGTACAACAAGAACATCGTCGTCGTGGCGACGAAGCTGGTGAAGCGGAAGGGTGAAGCCTTCAAGGATTGGGCTGACAGTGAGGACGCGAAGAATATCAAAGCCGTGGTAGATCACGCGATAGGGCAGGGGATAGCAGTTCTTCCGCTGAAGTTCTCCCGCGTGTTTGATACCATCTTCGAACAAGAGCTTTCTATCCGGCAGATGATGGAGAAAGACGCCCTCGCTCGCTACACCTATCGGGACGTGGCAGCACAGTTCGATACCTTACTTTCTTACCTCGAGCAGCATTATGCCTAAGAAAAATGACCTCTCCATCTTCAAAAAGGTTGAATCGGTTAATTCGGTTAAACCGAATGAACCAAAATCCATTCTTGCGCCCAAAACTGTTGGACGCAAACCGAAAAGCGCTGCGGACAAAGAGTCTGAGATTGTGGCGATTAAGTTCACCAAAGCAGAGCTTGCGAAGCTCGAAGAAAAGGCGGGCCTCGTTCCGAAGTCCACCTATCTCAAACATATCTTACGAAGCAAAACCGATATTTTCGATTGAACCGATTAAACCTGTTATTTCGGTTTAACCAATTTAACCGGTTGTTTCAGTTGCTCCTCGAGTTCATCAATCTGCGCTTTTATGATATCCGGCTCCTGAGAGCCGTTTTTTTGTGCCCAAGCGGCAGGGGAGGGGAGAGTGAGCCCCCGCGTTTCCCAAAATTTCTTGATATCCGGGAAGGTCAAACGATCTTTCCAACCACCCTTTTTGAAGGCGTTCGCATATATACTGCTTCCAAGGCTGAGTTGAAACTCTGCCGTAACTGCCTCTCTCTCGTCCTCAGAGAGCCGCTGGAAGGCTTCTTCGATGATTTCCGCTGTATGCCAGCGATATGAAGTTTCCGCCTCTCTCTGTGTCGTTCTGAGCGCCTCGAGCTTACGCTCCAGCTTCTCTCGAGTGGATTTTCTGTCTTGAGCCGCTTCAAGCGCCTTCTTCTTTTGTGCATTTTCGTTGTGATAGTCCTCTTCGATAGCTGACTTGAGGAAACCCGCCTTTGATGAACGGATTTTCCCACTTGCGGCCTGAGAGCTGGCAAGGTCGAGCTTCTCGAAGATGTACTGTTCGTCATGTTCGAGCGCCCAGGCACGGGCAAGGGTTTTGGATATCCCTTCTGCAAGTAGGGCCTTATACGCAGGCAGAGCCGTGATATCGTCTTCAGCATCCATACCAACCAGCGAGAGCTGAGCGTTTGGACGGATCACAAAGCGAAGGCCTGTCACGGTACGCCCTTTGCGCTTCGTTTCCAGCTCCAGTTGGATGTTTGAAAGCTCGTTCACTTCCTTCATCGCCGGTTGAATTACCGCTCGATTGAGAAGCTTAAACTGCTTGTAGCTGATCATCTGATCGACCGACATCAGCTTACGGAAAACATCGACATCCCACCAAGGAGTATGGGCGATATCCACATAGCGGTAGCAGTTTTCATAGAGCACCAAGGCATGGGCGCTGTTCATGTCCCGTAGGACGCTCAGATTGATCTTCGAGTACACATCCGGGTGGTATAACTTCTCAGCCAGTGCTTGCTCGTAGCGATAGGTGCAAACACCTCCCTTAAGCTTCGCGTAGGGCAGTAGAACCATAGCTTCCCAAGAACGCTCGCCGTCATCCTCGAGCACGTCAAACTCAACCACCGTCTCCATGAGACCTTTGAGAGCTGCCTTGAGGTACGCACTGTTGTTGCTGTCGAAACCAATCATCTCACAGAGCACAGACGCGCTAATCTGATGCTCTTTCGCTGTCAGAAGACCATCATAGGCGTTGTACAGCAGAGCATTCACCAGCTTGCGCTGAAGAAGAGAGAGCTTCGCACCAATGTGAATCGCCGCGACATGCTTCTTGAGTATCTGCTTGTCTTTGCTTTGTTTTTTGATAGCTGTGCTCATAGGTGAACGAAGTTAGGGTTTATCCATTCACCATTCTACACATTCTATCAGAGATGCAAATTTTTTTTGCCTGAACACCCCAAGGTGTACCGTTGCTCCCATATCCTTTCACCTATGGTGAGAAAATGAGAGACACTAAGCTCACCTTAGTTCATGGTCTCAGGAATGCGCCGGAAGACTAGTTTCTCTTGTTATTCCGTGCCTTGCGTCATCTCAGCGCACAAATCTTCTCACCTTTCGAGCTTCTTACCCCTCGCTCAGCGGACGGTTCTTCGCTCTATGTTCACACCTTCTTCTGTCCCCCCACAAACATACACCTCACGCACAAATCTTCTCACCTTTCCAAGGATTTCGCAGCATATACGCTCCTGAAAATCCTCTATTTAACAAGACCTTGACCCACTCCCACATCCTTTCACCTTACGCCCCCATAAACATACACCTTAGCGCGTTTTTCCCTTTACAATCAGCAGTCTAAGCCATTGCTCCCATAAACGTTCACCTTAAGGCCCCATAAACATACACCTTGCTCGAAAACATCATATTTTTTGGCTATATTACAGGTACTTAGACCCTATGCTCCCCTGCTCCCATAAACGTTCACCTTTGCTCCCATATCCTTTCACCTTTGCTCCCATAAACATTCACCTTAAGTGCGGATTACTCCCATAAACGTTCACCTTTGCTCCCATAAACATTCACCTTACCCCCCGTATCTTCTTGATTCTAAGCCGTTATTTCACCCCTAAACATATTAAACGTTGTTTCTTAAACATATTAAACAACAACAGGGAGCCTTACGGCCCCCTGTCAGCTCAGGTTGTTGCTTTCTATTTTTGAAAATAAAAAAAGGATGGCAGGGGCGGTTTAGAGCTTCTCTCCGAGGAGCCACGCGTTGAGATCCTCATAGTCCGCATAGTTGCTGCGCATGTCAGAAAGTTTTGAGGCATCGAGCGCGTTTTCAAAGAGTTTGCGGCTGGCGGCGCTGCCCGCGTCATCGTTGTCCAGGTACAGGCGCACTTCTTCAAAGCGCGGATCGTTCAGATAGGGCAGGGCTTTGATCCAGAGGTTTGTCGAGTTCAGGACCAGCACCGCGCCGGATGCTTCACGCACAGACCCAGCACTCAAGTAGGAGAGAAAATCCATGAAGCCTTCGAAGACCCGCAGAAGGGTCGCAGCGGGCTTGTCATGGAAGGTCACGGATTTCCCCGTGCCAACGAAGCCCTTAAATAGCGCGTTACGTGCCTCGAACCCATCCCCGGAAGGGTAACCGAGGGCAAAGTACTTCCCGGCGCTGTGAGGGGGCTTAAAATCGATCTGAGAGAGGTGCTCTCGGGCAATATCATGGTCGATACCGCGTTTGGTCAGATATTGCAGCAGGGCAGGGTGCTGAAGTGGCCCAGATGAGACCAGCTCAAAGGCCCAACTTTTTTCTTTTTCACCCGCAGCGGCCGGTTTTTCCGGCCCAGTATCAGATCGGCGCGAAGCGCCGCGCGCGATTTTAGATGAAGTGGCCGGTGAGGCGAGTGCAGGGGAGTAGAGTCCGGTCTTGTCCAGGTGCACGAGCGCGTCCCGCACATCGCAGGCGAAAAGTTCTCGGACGAGATCGAGGATGGTGCCGCCGGTGGCGGCTCCATGGTCAAACCAGAGGTTTTTGACCGTATCCACCTTGAAAGACGGGTTTTCATCTCCGTCTCTAATCGGCGAGTGATACCACAATTCCCGCCCACCTTGGCGCGATTTTTGAGGGCTAAGCCCTTGGCGCTCGAGGTAGGACACCAGTGGGATGCATTTGGCTTGCGCGATGTTCATCGTTTGGAATGTTACACGGGTAAGAGTGTTTGGGTGGTAAAAAGGAGAGGGGGGATGCACTGAGTCGAGTAATTCTACCGCTACCCCTGGGCCGTCAAGAACCGCGCTGCCGCTGGCCCTTTCGGGCGCGGCGCGAACGGTTCCCGCTTTCGCTTTGACTGCCTGGAGGGTAGGGCGCGGTGGAATTTCTCTGTCTCAGCTGCAAGGCTGGGGCGTTTTATTTTCTTACGTTTTACTTATGACGTTACACAATAAGCGGTGCCGCGAAATCGCAGCGCTCAATGACCAAGCACGAACAACCTTTCAGGGGTGCACAGTGATCCTCACCAAAGGAATTTTCAGCCTTCCGGAGGCCCAGCAAGATGAGATCATCCAGCAGGTTCGCAGCTTTGATACCTTCACCCCGGATAACGATCCTTACGGCGAACATGACTTCGGAGCATTCAACTTCTGAGGTGACCGCCTCTATTGGAAGTTTGATTACTACGATGTCACGACACAGTATCTGTCACCCGATCCGACTGACCCGGAAGTGACAAACAGGGTTTTGACCATCTTGCTAGCAGACGAATACTAGCCGAGATGACAGCTTTGCGGGGTGAGCGTATCACCCCGTTTTATTTTTTTATTTTCCATTTATGACCACCAATAATATACCGAAAAACGGTGAAAAATCAAAACTTTCTCAGGCTGAAAAACGCGCACCAGAGCGGGACGCTCTTGAGTTTCACCCGACCCCGCCGCAGGCAATTCGAGCCCCTGCAATACTCGCGGGCACATTCTTTTGACAAATCCCCCTTTCCTCGCACAATTCTTCCTGACCGCCTCAGGGCGATCACCAATCCAACCATCAGTCTTTCGAGACTGGTGGATGCCAGCCTCGAACAGACCCCAATCAGGGGAGAAGAGGCATGGGAGAACCAAGCCGTGATGCTGCTTTGGCAGCATTCAAGAAGACCTTCAGGGAGCTCGCACCGTACAAACACCGCTACGAGGTTTTCAAAGACTTCGTGACGATGGCAGCGTGTAGCTTGCACAACAGCGTCTGGAAGGAACCAACCCGCGAGGCGGAATATCTGACCATCATCAAAGGCTACAAGCCTTATGATCAGCAGGCGTTCCCAAAACTTCTGGGATGCCTTGTCCAGGCGCTGGACAGCGAACCGCGTGACATTCTCGGGCCGCTCTACATGGAGCTCGAGATTGCCAACAAAGACGCAGGACAGTTCTTCACCCCGCCAGAGCTTTCAGAAATGATGGCCCAGCTGACCTTCGCAAGTGAGCTGGATAAACTCGAGACCCAACCGTTCCTGACCGCAGGCGAACCAGCTTGCGGGGCAGGGGGGATGATCTTGGCACTGGTGAAAGTGATGACCAGTGCAGGCTATAATCCAGCCGACAAGATCTGGGTGCAGGCGATTGATGTGGACCGGATGGCAGCACTGATGTGCTACATCCAGCTGAGTCTCTGGAACGTTCCCGCTGAGATTATCGTCGGGAACACCCTGAGCTGGGAAATCCGCGAAGTTTGGTACACGCCTGCCCATCATCTCGGGCTTTGGAAGTACCGTCTGAGCCGCAAGGCTGAGAACCACGAGGTCGAGCCCAAGGCAGATAATCCGACACCACCTGTGCAGGAGAAGGCCAAGGATCGTGAACCGCAAGCGCCGTTGATGTCCGACACCAAAACCGCCGCGAGAGTGAAACCGTCGCAGCTGGGCTTCGACTTCTAAGGGGATGGTGACATGCCTGATGAGTACGAAACCCTTGAGCTGATATGGCGCAAACAGCGCCTTATCATCCGCTGGTGCGCCGATGCCTTTGTCTACGCTGGCACTGCCCACCTGGAAATCCTGAGCGAAGACCGAAGCCCCCATCCGATATCCCAGACCGGGTATCGCTCGCACTTTTGCCCCCGCGCAGAGGTCGAGGACGCTGGTGGGCCTCTGGCTTACGTGACGGCTTGGCTTGAGACGAAAGACGACGGAAAACCCGTGCAGCTTTCGCTCTTCTGAAAACTGAAAGAGCCCCCAAGCGGGGCTCTTTTTCTTTTTCATAAGCAAAATTCTTGTTCATCCAACCGCCCGAAACCGTCGATTCCATCAGACCGAACCATGACGAAATCCTCGAAACCAACCAAGAAGCCGCCTCCCCAAACCTCACGTAGAACACCGACCGTGGAATTGTGAAGTCCAGGTGAAGACCTTGCTTTGACATACCAGCGTTTTTGGGCACAATACTTGAACGACGCGCTTTGCAAGATTGCGTGTTCGTAACGAACAGTTTTGGCGGCCTCGCTTCGCTGGCCTGAAACCTGTTCGCCGAAACGCATCTTGGCAGGGGGTTTTCACCCCTTGCATCCCCAGACAAGGGAAAATCGCTCCGGGGGCGCGTTTCCCTTTGAACCCTTTTAGCCCGCAAGAATCGCGATGACACGAGAGCAATACCAACGAGACTACCGCCAGCAATACAGGGATCACGCCAAGCGCGTGAACCTGACTTTTTCGTTGGCTGAGTATCGCAGTATTGCCCGCAGCGCGAAGGATGCCGGAAGCCCCGTTGCGGCCTATGTCAAACGCCTCGCTTTGCAGGCGCATGAAGGTCGCAGTGTCGCCCCCGAAGAGATCGCTGAGCAGCTGGCTGATCTGGAGCGCGTCATTCGCACGATTGCGAACAACGTGAACCAGATGGCCCGCCACAGCAATCGCATCGCGCATGTGCTCGATGAGCAGGAGGTGTTCCTGCACATCGCATCGCTTCAGACCGAGCTCAGGGAAGCTATCAGTCGCGCCGCATCGGGGCAGGGCAGTGCCCAAGCCCCTGAAGATGAGGGCGACCCATGATAGTCAAATCCATGAGCCGGAAGGTGCCCAGCTTTGGCCAGCTCATCGGGTATATCGACCGCGATGAAGGGCAGGAAGATTACTGCATCCGGCACAATGTCTGGGGCCGTAATCCTGACCTCATCAGGGCTGAGTTTGAACGGAATGGTGACCTGCTTGCTCGGCGCAAAAATGGGGTCTACCTTTACCACGAAATCATCTCTATCACGCGGGCGAAGGGGCTCAGCCCGCAGGAGCAAAAGGCGCGACTTCGTGACATCGCGGAGAATTACATAGCGGCGCGATGCCCGGACAATTTAGTGTTCGGAGGTCTGCATCAGGACAAAGAGCATTCCTACCACTACCACTTGATGATCAGCGCCAACCGCGCCGGTGAAACCGGCCGCTTGCGTTTGAGCAAGGCGCAGTTTCGGGAAATTCAGGTTGGGCTCGAGCGCCATGTTTTGCAAACATACCCTGAGCTCGAGCAAAAAGTTGCAATCGACAAACGCTCTGAGCGGGGTCGCAAAAAGGGTGAGGCTGAGCTGGAACGGCGAACAGGCAGCCGTCCCAAGCGGGAGGAAGTGCTGGAGCGCGTTCTCGCCGCCTACGATGCATCACGTGACCGGCAAAGCCTTCTGGACGCTTTGGGGCGTGAAGGCCTCGAGCTTTACGTCCGAGGAAAAACCCTGGGCGTTGTGGACCTCGAAAGTGGGAAGAACCATCGGCTGAAAACGCTCGATCTTGAAACCGCTGACAAGGTTTCCATTCGCATGGAGGGTGGTGAAATCACTACCCAGCCGCCGGAACCGGAAGTTGAACCGCAAGCACAGAACGAGGCTGAAACCGAGGCTGAGGCAAAATTCGCGTCTGAGGGTGAAAAAGAAAAAGCGCCAGACCGTGAGACGGTGGCGCAGCGCAAAAACCAAGACCGCACTGGGGACAATGAGAAGCAGCAGCAGGCATCGAAGAACCGAGACAGGACACAGCGAGCCGAGAAAAACGAGGCTGACCCTTCTCAGCAGAAGACGCACACGCGACACGAAACCGAAGCGACGAAGGGGGAAAAGATGCAGCGCAGTAAGCATACGGATGATCTCGCAGGGCCGAGCCCCGAGCGTCAGGAGATGATTGATAAAGGGCACGTGAAACCTGACCCACAGCGCGACCTTATGAGCCATGAAGATTGGCGGGAGCAGGATACCTTCCTGGGGAAGGTGAAGCAGTCTGTCCGTCGCACTTTTGATGATCTTAGAGGGCGCACAAAAGACCTGGAAGAAAAGGCCCGAGGCAAGCCGCCTACCCAGCCACAGCCAAAGCGCGACGAACCACAGCAGGAACCCGACCGCTCAGCACAGCAAGAAAAGTGGCGCTCAGAGATGAGCCGCCGCCGTGAGTCTGGCCGTGATGAATCCGAGCGAGGTCGCGAATGAAACGAAGAGTATCGCCAAGTTATGCGCGAATTGACGGCAATGGTTCGTTTGGCCGTTCGTGGAACACTTTTGGGGCTACAGAGCCGATATATCCGGCTATTACATCATCTTAACGTACAGACACATGAAAAGGCATCTGACCGCCTGAGAAAGGTTACGCGTGATTGGGAAATTCATAAAGGAAGGAAGTAAGCATGCCGCATACGCATTGCTCTTCGGAAAATTTCTCAAACAACAAAGCGGGGCACGGTTGCAAAGTCCAAAGGAGCTCGAGGCCTTCCTTGGAAGCAGGAACACCGGCCTTCTGATTGACGGGGCGCAGGGGCGACTTTCAGAGCGCGAGAGTTTCCAGAATGTTTGCGTGATAGCCCGCGTCGGAGCTGGGAAAACCAGCCGCTACATAATCCCGAACGTCCTGGATAAGGCGTCTGGGAAGTGCTCGATCGTCGTGAATGACCCCAAGGGCGAGGTGTTTGCCGAAACCTCAGGGTTCATGCAATCGAGGGGCTTCAAAATCATTGCGATCAATCCGGAAGACCTCCCCAATAGTGCGAGTTTCAATCCGCTTCTCGAAGCGAAGAGCGATATTGAAATCGAACAGGTTGCGGAGATCCTCATCAAGGCCGGTTCAGGTTCGAGCTTAAAAGACCAGTTTTGGGACAACGGCGCAATTCGCCTAATATCCGTGCTTTTGAAGCTCTTGCAGCGGGCAGGGCAGCAAGACGCAGCGTACTACACCCTGGGGAACCTCTACCACCTGCTTCAGAATTTCGGTTCAGACGGAACGCCGCTGGATGAGTTTGTCATCCAGTGGGCCTATGATCCGAGTAACCCCGATGACAGCACCCTGTGGGAAGAGTGGAAGGGCGCAACCACCGGAAACAGTAACGCCGTGCAAAGCTTTGCGCTGACCGCCCTCACGGCCCTTCGAGCTTTCACGAACCGCAATCTTGTGGCGCTCACAGCCAGCAGCTCCGTGGACCTGGAAGAAATCCGGCGCGAGAAAACCGTGATCTACTTTATCACGCCCCCGCACTTGACCGAGTACTACGGCTTTTGGACGAGCGTGTTTTTCCGCAGCGTCTTCAACGCATCCATGCGCCAAATGCCGGGGCCGCGCACTCTGCCCCTCTACGTTCTCTATGATGAGTTTGGGCATTCCACCATACCGAGCTTCGTTTCAGTGGCGAACACCATCAGGGGCTACAAGGTGAGCCTTTCCATCGTGCTGCAATCCCTCTCCCAGCTCTCATCGCGTTACGGCGCGGACTATGCCCGCAGCATTCAAGGGGGCTTCATGACCTATTTGGCCTATGCCGGCTCCGATCAGGACACCGCACGGTTTTTCGAGGCGATAGCCGGCAAGGTCGTCGATGTTCGCCGGGAGAAGATCGAGGACGTCATCCAGCAGCGTCAGGAATACAACCTCCTCAACGCCGATGAGGTGCGCCGTATCGGGGACACGCAGGCCATCTTAGTGAGCGCAAACCGCCACCCGGCCTTACTCGAAACGACCCCATACTTTGTGCACCGTCAGTACAGTAAGATTCCGCGCCGCTTCGGAGCCGCGAGAATTTCGGGAGCTGCGGCGAGCAGCCGAGCGAAGCGGATTGGACTCTCATGATAGACAACATTCAATACTTTTTCATATTCCTTTCCTACTCCCTCAGTGAGCCAGCCCTCGTAATCGTTCTTGCGATTACTTTTTATTTTGGCCGAGTTTTTGGGCGTTGGACGCGCGGTTTCAATGTTTGGAAGTATCTAGCCCTTGGTTATTTTGGCATTCTGATTTTCCGCCCTCTCGAGGACGTGGGCATCGTTTTCGGTGGTATGTTTATTCTAGGTGCAGCGAGCATGTACCTGGACCTGTTTCGGGGAATATTCTCATGGGCTGGGGGACTTGGTGACGTATTTTCCGCCCTGCGTTCACGCAGTGCCTACGAGGATATCCGGCGACTTGAGCGCGAGATCGAGGCGCTCAAAAGCCAGCTCAGGGCTTCACAGATGAGCCCTGCCGCCTCAGGGGGAAGCGCTCAGCAAGCATCTTGGCGGGCACAGGCTCAGGCGAGGAAGGCGGCATCAGCCTCACGCAGCGCCGGAAGTGGCGCTTCATCATCCAGCAGTGCCGGATCAGGGTCCGCTCAGGGTACGGCGAGCGGAAGCAGCAGCGGAAAACAGAGGCGGCGCCCGAGCTCAGGCGGGGGATCGTACAAAGCGCAATCACGGGTAAAGGATGGACCTACCGGGGGGCAGAAGAGTTCTACGGGGCAATCGTCCGGCAGCGCAGGAAGGGCAAGGTCCAACGGTTCGCAGTCTGGATCGCGGCAGCAGGGCAGCTCGAAGTCTCAGAGCCAGCAGCAATCGGGCAGTACCGGAGCAAGCGGCGGGTACCAAATATCCGCAGCACTGCGTGATAAGTACCGTCAGACGCTCGAGCTCATGCCTGGAAAAACCTACACGCAGGCCGAGCTTAAGACCGCGTGGCGCAAGATGGCCTTCAAAACCCACCCCGATAAAGGTGGGTCAGCAGCAGCGTTCTCAGCAGTCAAGGAGGCTTACGTAGCGCTCAAGTAGAATGCAGCAATCCAAACAAGAAAAGCAGCCGAGATACTTGCCATCGCTATATTTCGAAAACTCAGGCAATAGTGGCCTTTGCCACCCCAAAGACGTTCAAGCGTCCCTGTTATATGTGACTGACCTTCGATGTAGACGTAGCCGATTGGGCGAATTCGCCAGCTTGATACAAACTGACCAGCCCTATCTCCAAAAAGAATGCAGTATTCCCACCATTTTTTTCCATCACGCCAAAGCTCTGTCGCGAAATACGGAAAACCCAGTGACTTAGCGAGGTTGATGCCCCCCTCACCCATACTTCCCACCTCTTGCCGCGCCGCTTGCGGCAGCGTGGCACAATTTCGCAGCATGGTGAAGGTTACGCGGGCAACGATGACACGCTGATCGGCAACTGTGGATGAGCGTGAACCAGCGTAATGACGTGCTACTCTGACTGAGCGACCAAAATAGACCCCGGAGCCGCCATAGTTCCCGGTGCCGACAAACCAGCGCCCTTTGCCTGAAATGTCATAAGCAGCATCACGGGGTGTTCCATGATACATGGTAAAAGTGGGCCAAACGAGGGATATGGTGAACATCATTGCTGAGTCTATGACCGCTAAAACATTTTTGGCAATTAACCGTACAATCCGCGCCGGAAGTCCTATTACCCATCGCCAAGCATAGTCGATACCTTTTCGATGCCGCATCTTTCCCAACTTCGGGTGCAGTAGTTCATCGACAGAATCGCTGAGCATCACAAAGAGGTACATAAGCACGTCAAAGTATACCGCCGTCACGATGCGTAGAGGTGTCGTTAGAATCCAGATTGACAACTGCCATACTGGCTTGATGAGGAGGAGCGAGAACAAATGGAATCCCATTCTACCCCGTGACCCTTTCACGTCTTTCATGAAGGATCGCAGCGGATTGTAGAGAAACCACATGAGCTCGTCGATAAAGAAGAAGACGCCAGAAAAGATCCATAGCGCACGTCTAAGTAAGGCGATGAGAAGGACAACGGCAGCATAGAACCCAACCACAATCGCGACATAATACCCGGCATCTGACACCCTGGATATCATCCTGCTTTGGGTCATTGTTAAACGTATTGTTTGCCCGAACGATTGAGAAACGCGGTTTATTCTATCCTCGAGAATATCGCGTTGCCGTTCCAGGGCGAGAGGCAGAAAAATATCTGCTTGGTAGTCAGGGCAATTTGCATCTTCAAACGTTTGAACGATTGATGAATGCCCATACTTTAAAATGATCCGTGCATCAGCTGACCGACAACCGGCAGAAGCGGTGCTTGCAAACGTTACCGTTGAAAGAACAAGAAAGACCAGGATAGCGGCGAGCCTTCGAGGCGAATTACTATTCAACAACAACCGCTTGGTTCTCCGAGGTACGAAAATGTGTGAACCATTCGTATCCAACGGTTCTCAACGCCACAAGCCAAACTGGATGACTGGACAGGTTTACAAGTGCTTCGAAGGTGCAAGAATTCCTTCCACTTTCCCTGCACTATCAGAGACCACCTCTTGTGCGTGTTGCTCATCGAGTTGCAGGTAGAATCCTCAACGCATTGAAATGCTTCCATCTTCTTGAGGGGTAAGCATATCTAGGCGCTCAAGAACTCAGACTTCCGTAGAGCCGTTGTGATGACCCCAGACAGTTATCAGTCTTGGATTCTCCTCCAAGTGATTTTGGTACCACTCAGCATTTTCCTGTGACTGGGCGTCTTCAGACCGGATGCCTCAGCTATCCTCACTGATTCCAGCTATATCTACGAAGCGGTCTAACGGTTTCATATTCCCTGATAACCGGTTCCTTTTGTACAATCGATATCGAGCTCCGAGTCGTATGCCTTTGAGACTCAAACGTTTCTCAGCAAATGGCCCCTGAAAAAGGGCTATGTCTCAACCGTTTTCGGAAGGAAAGGAAACTAGCCGGTTACCAGCTTCTGATCACCTGTTTTCAAGATTCATCATAAAGTCGATTTTATTAGGTACTTGATTAATATATCATATTTCAAAATTTCACGCAAATCTTAGGCGATGAGACGATAGAAGGTGCTCTTCGAGATATCAAAGCGCTTCATGAGCTTCACACCATGAGTAAATTTGAGGGTGACAGAAGCTCACGGAATCGTTACATAACGACGGATGAACGAGCAGGCAGTGGTACCCACGGCAGGCTCACAGAAGACAAGAAAGGCGTTGCCGGATGACTTTGGGGGTAGGCTCAGCGTGGAGCTTTGTCCCTGAGTATCTGAAGGGTGCGTGTAGAAAATGACCTATCTTTATGCGGGTGGGTCTAAAGCGGAGTTTGTTGAGGTAGTTAGTTTTTATGGGTGTTAAGGCTATAATTTTTTGGCGGAATAAATGATAATAAAGCCATGGTGGCTGAGAAAATCAAGAAAATATACAGAGCATTTTCAGGTTTTTCCATGGGCCCCTGTAAATAAGTGTCGTTTGCTCGAAAAGATAGGTCGTTATCATATAGAGTTACCATAAGCTCATTCTTTGAGTTGTGCTTCATGTAGCCACCGAAAGAAAAAAGAAATATAACCAAAAATACCGCAGAAACAGAATTTAGAATATTTGTTCACTTTTTGATGCAGGTCGCGGCATAAAAAGCTAGTATAGAGTATAAAAAAGAAAATGCTAAAGCAAGAGCCGGTCAAAAGAAAAATGTCACATACAGAAGTAACGCGTGTCAAAAAGAGAAGGAAAGTATTTTAATGAAATTTAGTCGGGCTTCTTTTTTCGTCATCGGTCTTAGTGTTGTATCTAATTCAAGCGCTGCGCAAGAAACTAGACTATCGGGCCCGGGAACAACTGTAACTCAAGGAGTTCCAGCTTCGTTACCTGCTTCTAACGCTGATAGCTTAGCCTCGGTGGATTTTGCGAATATTATATCTAACACTACAACTAATGCAATATTTTCTGGTGCCGATAAAATTACAGAGAGCTTTCTGAATTCATTATCAAATTCTGACCTTTCTAGCAGCGCTATCTCAAATATCTCTATTCGAGTTAAACAACGCATGGCAGATCGCCTTCGGTCTGGAGCTGCTTCTGCTGGTGATTTCGGCAAGGATCTTGTTTTTGGTATGCTTGTTGATTTTATCGCTGAGGAAGCGATGAATTGGCAAATCCAACGCGGAGGAAGGCTCTCAACAGTAAGAGCAGCAGGCACCTATGTCGCAATTAAACAATTTTATATAATTGCATCAAGCAAAGGTCCAGCTGGAATAGTTGTTGGTCAAGTTGGACTTATGCGTGATATTGCTCTGAAAGACATACAAGCTTTCCAAGAGTATACGGAAGCAAGAGAATTAGCTGAACACGCTTCTCTAAGAGCTGATATGTGGGAAGCATACGGCGATTTCATTTCTGCATACCAAGAGGCTAGTTCTCCACAAGAACAGGATGTAGCGACTAAAGATTTTCAAAGCAGATTGGAAACTATTGCTTCACAAAGAAATTTGTTTGATATCATTGCGCCGGGTCCAGGCGCTTTAAATGTGCCCGGCAGTAGACCCGGGGACAATAGAAATGCATCAAGCCTGTCATCTTTATACGATGAATTAATTATAAACTTCAGCGGACTTCAGCAGCAGTTTTTAAATAGTCAGAAATACAACCCACTTTCGCCTTACGCAGTACCTGAATTGAACATCAGGTCCATTTTGGCAGAACCTTTTGATGATGATGTAGCACGAGAGGGTTCTATCGATCAGTTTTTAGTGTTATCTGGGAACGACCTTCAAAATGAAGAGGCTGTTGTTGTCGCAGAGAGCGCTAGCCCAGATGATGATACAGGGACACCTGGCGTTGATGGTGGAGGAGATGAAGGCGGCGGCGGTGACCCGATTGATCCAACAGAGCCCACAGGCGATTTTACCAACGTTGTTGTCAGCACGGTTTCCTTGCCGGTTACAAGCGGCAACATCCGGAAAAGTTGGGCTCTTATCTCTGAAGATGGAAGCTCTATACGATATGATGTTTGGGGCGTGGATGAAGCCCGTAGCGAAAAGCTGGATGACTTTGAGCACCTGTACTACGGCACAGGCACCGATGGTCTTCAGTGGATTTATGGCGTGGGAACAACGCCAGAGCAGTTTGCCCTGCGTACTGGCACAGCGACGTTCAACGGTGGCTTGTCTGGGTATTATGCGCACGGGACTGTAGACTCCAACACGGTCTACGAAGACAGCGTCATGGGAGAGCTGGCTCTCAGTATCGACTTTGGAGGCAACAGACTGACTGGCGAAGGGCGGGTTGAAATTGATACCCCAGTTCGCTCAGAAACGCTGTCGTTCTCACTGAATGAAGCAGCAATCACGCAAGCTGGTGGTCTTACTCGCTCTCTTGGATTTAGCTCGAGTGCGACGCTTGAGAACGGCGCTTCCGGAAATGGGAATTTTTCCGGCACATTCTATGGCGCTGATGCATCAGAGGCCGCTGGATTATTCGCCTTTGGTCTCTCCGGAGGCTTTGCAGCTGGGGTTTGGGCTGCTGGTGAGAATTTTGACCCCAACCAGAATGATGGTCCCGTTGGACGGTTCTCCACGCAGAAGTTGTCGGGCGCTATTTTTGATGCTGAGTATCTGTCAGGCGAAGATACTGACCCAACATTCACGGATGTTCCTGTCTCCCAAGGTGCGGGAGGGGGTGAAATCCGCCTTGTGAATAAATTCAATTCTGACGACCCATCTGATCCATACCAATATACCAGCTGGGGAAATTGGGTTGCCAACGACAACACGATTGAGAATTATTCTGAGGGTGGATACTTCGTTGAAGCCGAGATGCGCACGCCATCTTCTGTGATTGAGAACAAGACGGGCACGGCTTCCTACAGCGGTGACATTGTTGGGGATTATGTATCCGGTGGTGTCCGTGAAGATGCCGTTGGGCAGATAAACCTGACTGCGAATTTCTCTACGGACACAATGCAAGGGCAAATGCAGTTTGGTCACGGTGGTGCGGGTACAAACACAGGCGGAACGGTTTCTCCCGTCGCGGATCTTGTTGATGTTCCCATTTCAAATAACGGGACCTTCGAACAGAACGCTGGTTCCTTTGGGGTATCTGGATTTTTCACAGGCCCTGATGCCGAAGAAGTGGGCGGCACCGCCTGGATGAACGTCAATGATGGATCGTACAACGGCGTGTTCCGTGCGAAACAATAATTTAGGTAGTTGAGCATGAAACGTCTTTTCCCCGCATTCGCGGCCTGCGCCGCTCTGACTCTGCTTGGCCTTCCGACCCACGCAGCAACACCTGCACAGCTGCAAGAGGCGCAAGAGCTTCTGAGCGCGGAGCAGCCATCACGAGCGCTTGGATTGCTCAAAGCGGCGCATGATCCGGAGGCTGCATCTACGCAGGAATTTTTCTTGCTGGGTATTGCAGCAAAGCAAGCTGGTAGGCTCGCTGAGTCCGAGGGATATTTCCGTTCTGCTTTACAGCGTGAGCCAAATGCAGGACGCATCCGCCTTGAGCTGGCCGAAGTACTGTATCGTCAAGGAAAACTCGATGATTCACGCGCTGAGCTTGTAGCGGTTCGAGCAATGAACCCGCCTGAGCAGGTTCGGCAGAATATTGACGGCTTTATTGCCCAGGTGGACGTAGCTCGAGCCAATCCAAACGCGGGACCACGTGGGCCACAAAAAAACTGGAGCGCCTATATCACGGCAGGCTTTACTTCAGACAGCAACGTGAACGCGGGACCAGATACAGACACGGTTTTTCTGTATGGTCTGCCCTTCACCCTGTCTTCAGCCGCTCAAGAGACCCAGGACACGGCCTTCTTTGTTCGCACGGGCATCAATCATCAAGTCCAGCTGGATAATGGTATCCTTTGGCGCAGTAGCGCCAACCTCAGCTTCAGCAACTATTTTGAAGCCAGTGCCTACGACACAACCAGTTTCTTTGCGTCGACGGGACCAAGCTTCAAACTCAGCGATCAGCTAGGTTTATCCGTTCCGATCACCTACGATGTGCAGCGATACAACGAGCAAGGCAGCTGGTACTCGCAGAGCTGGGGAATTGCTCCCCGTTTGCAGTATGCTGCACGTCCTGATCTACAGTTCTATTTGGATATGTCGGTTGCGCGAAAAAGCTTCAATGGCAACAATGATCGCGATCTGACAGCCTACACCTTTAATCCCTCGGTGAACTTCCAACCTCACGAAAATGGAAATATCGCTGTCGGGTTCCAGTATGGCCGGGAAGATTCAGGACTGGATATCTATTCAAATAGTGTACTCGGGGTGTATGTTGGGTACCAGCATGTATTCCGGGAGCATGGCCTTCGCGCGAGCGTTACGGCATCTTATACGAGCACCGAGTTTGACGGAATTCAAGCCGCCTATACCGAAGCTCGGGAAGATGTTTCTCGCAAGATTTCCGCCAGCCTAGCGTACACTATCCCTGAAATGGATGGTCTCTCACTGCTAGGAAGCGTGAGTTACCAAGACAACGATAGCAATCTGGATATCAACACCTATGGAAGAACATTGCTTTCTCTGAGCGTTACGAAGCGTTTTTAGGGGGCTGAGCTTCGCCAGGGCATAGACGATAGAAGGTGCTCTTCGAGATATCAAAGCGCTTCATGAGCTCTTGGCGCTTCTCCCCTGCCCGCTTTGCAGCTCGAAGCTCCTCAACCTGGGCTGGCGTCAGCTTCTCTGAGCGCCCAAATTTCACGCCCTTGGCTTTCGCTTTCTCGATACCTTCATTGCGGCGTTCTGCGATGAGGTCACGCTCAAACTCAGCTACTGCCCCAAGAAGATGGAAGGTCAGCCGACCGGCAGGCGTGGTGGTATCTATGTTCTGATCGAGCACGACAAAATCGACCTTCTTGCGGTCGAGGGTCTGAGCGATCTCTTGAAGGTCAAACATGGAGCGAGCCAGCCGGTCGAGCTTGGTGATGCAGAGCACGTCCCCTTCCCTACAGAACTCGAGCGCAGCGTTCACCGCTTCGCGCTTCTGGCGCGTTGCACCAGAGCGCTTCTCCTGGAAGACCTTCTCACAGCCGAAGGCCGTGAGCTTTTCGATCTGGGTATCGAGGCTCTGACCGAGCGACGACACGCGCGCGTATCCTACTTTCATGGTCTCAAAATATCTTAGAAGATAAGGGAAAACAATACGGGACGACTTTTGGGACAGCCTTATAGGGCTTCCCTTCAGTGTCTCACAAGGTATAGTTTATGGGAAAGAGGTGGTCTGTCAAATAATCAACCTAATTCGCTTCCCTCTATGCCCCGAAGGTGAAACAATTCATTCAATCAGCGGTTCAAAAGGTATCTAGAATGAGATCGAAAGAATGATTCTACGGGCAATGTGTCGCCCTTGTACGCGAAACCAACGACCTCGCCGGGGTGGCTTGGCGAGCCTTGGAGTTGGGCGTCGAGGGGATAGACAACACCCGAGGACACATGAACCACTCTATCGGGGTAGCTCAAGCATTTCTTGAAGATCGACCTGATATCAAAGATCAGCTCAACGAGCTGAATCTGGAAGCTGTTAACCTCAGTGATCCTGCCAACGATGATCTAAGACAAGAATTCGTGGACTGGGTAGCAGACAAAGCCGATGCTTTTGGTCAGGTTGGAAAGCATAATTTCGGATACAATTTTGATACCTTCAAATCCGTGGCAACACCCCGCCTTGGTGGAAATCGAACGGATGGCGGCGGTGCAGACAACGAATTTCATATTGCATTGAGGTTAGTCGCACACTTCACAGAGTAAGTCATACCCAATAGAAATCTGGCCCCAAGAGGGGCTAGGGCTCGAAAGCTAGACTACCCACAGATTATCTTTGAACGCGGTCTGAAGCTCGAACTTCTTGGTCGTATCGAGCGCAGCCTTCAAGACAATCAGTTGATCATCACTATAAGCCTTCAGCGCCTCGATAGTCTCACCTTGTAGGTCTCCATCAAGACAGAGGATCGCATCCTTATCGTTCCCTTGCATGCGATACACCGTGTTCTTCGAGAGGTCGTCCAGTCGTTCAAGCGTATAGAAGAGCCCAAAGCCATTCTTCAGCGCTATCTCAGTGACCACGCTATGAAAGCCGTCATCTCCGAAAAGACGAAGCTGAGCCGCGGCTTGCAAGTGATCGTCAAGAGCTTTCAGATTCTCTATCTCTGATTTTGTAGGGTCGGGAGTGAATGTATTTTGAGGAAAGTTGCTTGCACGTAGCGCCATAACACGAAACCCAGTATCACCGACAAACGCATTCTCCCCATGGAGCTTTTGCCCAGCTCGTAACAATCGATCACGTGTAATATCAAAAATGGTCTTGTATCCAGCATCTATTGCACGTTGCATTTTTTCCTTTTGGTTCTTGTTTCCTGTCGGAACAATGACTTCAGGAACCTGCACACAGATGTACTTCCGATTACCTCCATCATCTTTGTTTTTTTGCATAACTGCATGCCCGGTAGTTCCCGAACCAGCAAAGAAGTCCATCACGA
>Ga0210020_1001292_pt1 | contig 22040 bp, 27 predicted proteins | sample CryGeymeta201514_FD_183980 | JGI IMG/M metagenome (GOLD analysis project Ga0210020, IMG submission 183980) | Groundwater microbial communities from Crystal Geyser aquifers in Utah, USA - Crystal Geyser metaG 2015-14 (SPAdes) (version 2) | ecosystem: Environmental > Aquatic > Deep subsurface >... | reverse complement strand
GCGTCAACAGTGAAAATATGGCATCAATACCAGATGCCGATTCCGTTCGGAAACAAGCAGCAGCAAACAGGAATAAGGTGAAAACCCAACAGAATCAATATGGCGTTAACCCCGATAATAAACCTGTAAACACTGTTGCCCCTCAAGTTGCTGCCGCCCAAAATCAAGCGGGCGGGCAAATTAACGAGGGACTAAGGAATATCAACAAAGAAGGTGATCCCATTGTGACGAAAGCGAAGGAATTTACAGATCCAAACAAGACCAGCAACGTGTTGAATGTTGTTGCTAATACAGCGGACAGCGTTTTGCCGAACGTAACAAGCCTTGCAAATGATGCAGGAATACTGCCAGATGCAAGCTCCGCAGCAACCAATGCGGATAATCGAGGCGGAACGGTTGGAGAACACGCCCTTGGCGCAGTCGTCGAGGTGGGTTCGATGTTTGTGGGTGGAGTTGCGGGCAGGGGGATAGGCAAGGCGGCGGAAATAGAGCTAGGGCTAGGGGAGGCCGCTGGTAATGCCGCCGAACAAACCGCCCTGCGCACAGCCGAAGTTGCAGGACAGAGACTCACCGCGCTCGAAGCTAAGGCTGCCGCCCAGAACACCTTCGGTCAGGCTGCCGTTAAAACAGAACAAGAGTTGGCTGCGGCGGCCGCAGCCAAACAAACCACAACCTTTAACACCGCATCAAATGCGGGCGCAAAAGCCCAAGTTCTCGTCGAAAAAACTGTGCCAAAACTGGGGGCTATTGCGGGCACAGCCGCAGGGGTTGGGGTTGCACATTCGGTAACGAGCGAGGACGGTTTGTTGCGCCAGCACATAACCGAACCTATTGCTGGGGCGATACCTGCCGCGCTAGACAAGGCAAAACAGATTAACTCGGATGCAGAGGACATTACTAAAGATGGTGTAAATCAGGCCAGGCAAGTAGTAGAGGGGGTTATTAAGCGTTAAGCAGGAAGATCATACAAGTTGTCGCTGGCCGCCCCCGACAATGAAACTCGTCATGCCCGCTCATCGATCAACAGCGACCCCATAAAAAAAACAGCCCCCAAGGGCTGGTCTCAGTTTTGATACTTTCGCCGTTGACTTCTACCAGCGGCCAGAAATTCCACTTCGACGGAAAGCGCGCGCCATTTCCTCCTCCCTCGCGATTGATTCCATCACATTTATATCCACCCGATCCCAATCGTCACGGGTAAGGCTTCTCATGCGGTATGCTCTACAGCGGCCACACCATTGTCCGTAAGGACTAAGTAATATTATGCCGATCGGACTAATCATTGCCCCCAGGATTATGCCGATTACGCTTCCAGTAAAAGCCCATCCTAAAAACGGCATAATAAAAACAAGCCCGAACCAACCCACTTTTGCCTCTTGGCGCGTTGTTTTGTTGGTGCTATGACAATCATTATCAGCTCGTTTGATCGATGACATCACATCATAGACATACTGTTTGAACGCCGTGTCCATGTACTTTTCGCTTTCAAAGACACGATGGTATCCATAAATCACATCCTCATACTTGGGAAGCCCGAACCACCCCGTCCGCCCCGTGTATTTAGGCAGAATATCCCAATCAACCAGATTGCCATCAATGTAAACATCGCGTCTACGCGTCTGAGTTGCAGGCGCAGGCGCAGCCGATTCAGGCATCTTGGGCTGAATATATGTCTGCGCGCTTTCAGCGGGCTTTCTCAACAATCGAATTACCCACAACACCAACATCTTGCCAGTGAAGTAAATCCCAATAGAAAACACAATTAAAATAGCAATTCCCATTTCACACCTCCATAACCAGAACATCTACAGAGCATTTAGCAAAAGCATCTATAAAACACCTATAGAACACCTATAGAACACCTATAGAACACCTCACAGAATATCTATAGAACACCTATAGAACATTATACATCTTCGCATAAAACAAACAAGCCAACAAAGCATCTACAAGACATTTATTTAGCGGTTGTAAAACGTCCAGTAAAACATCTGCGAAGCATAACAATCAACAGATAATACACAACAACCATAGAACATTTACTTTCAAATAAACGCATATAATACATACATATACGATTCACATTGTTGGATATACCAGAACATCCGCAGAACATCCACGAAACATTAGCGAAGTGTTGCGAAATACAAGTAAGCGAACGAGCCACAAGGGGTGTTATGTAGAACACTCGTAGAACTTGTAGAGAGCATCTGCAACACACCTAGATTGCGCTCAATTTTTCCTTCCGAAAAGAGCTGAAGCCTTGTTCCTCACTTCACTCAATTCGTCACGCGACACCCGCCCTTTGTGAGTGGCTTTGCGTACAACCCAATCCAAACTTTTAATCTGATCAGATAGTGCCGCACTTTGGGCACGTTGTAGTGCTGCTGTGACGATCCTTGAGAGATGCCAGGTGTTCCTGCTTTGTTTCTCTTGTGGATAGCCCTAGGAAGTTTTTGGGGCGCATCCCAGTTTTGATGGCCTCAACGATTTCCACAACCTGTACATCTGGAAGCAGTACGTTTGTCTTTGCCTTGATATAGCCAAAGAGGCCTCCACAGATTACGTTGTCTGGAAGTGCGGTTTTCAAACTACATGTCTCGCCTACAAAGCAAACAATAGAATGGAACATGCTGGAAGGCAGGCCAAGGAACTCTTCAAGCGCTTTGATATGGCGGAAGTTCTGATGTAGCGGGTTTTGAAACTGAAATTTCGATTTACGAAAGGATTGCGTCCACTTTGGCTGGCTCTCTGTACCAAAAATCCAGCCTTCCATGTTTTTCGTCTCAATCACGAAAATGCCGTACCGAGACACGATGATATGGTCAATCTGTGTTGTGCCGTTCGATATGCGAAGGGTGACGTTGTTTACCTCACGGTAAATATTGCCATCGAGAGCAATCTTCTTGGCGACAGATAGAACCGCTTCACCCAGCCAACCTTTGAATCCGGCAGCAAAGCTCATTTTGTACACCCGGAAGCTTTGGCCTTCTCTCTTGCTGCCAGAATAGGGGTCGTAGTTTTTCCGTCAGCAGGATTTCCTTTTGAGTAGGACATGATTTCATTTTTATACTTCTGGCATTCAGGGCGGTCTTGGATTGTCGCTGCCATTTTGGTGCAGTAATTCGTTGCGTCTTTCGGGGTTAAAAGCATGAATGGATTGAGAGAAAAACCTTCAGCAAAAGAAGCGTTCGACATGACAGCTAAAGTAATTCCGAGCAAGATAGAACGGTGCATAAAATACTCCAAATGGTTTCTAGTACGTTACTAGAAATACCATCGTATATGCACAAGTTTATATAGTCAAGAAATCAGGTTGAGGTGCTTTAAGCGTGTTTCAAGATTGACAACCGCCCCATCTGAACCAGCCGGTTATAGGCTGGAACAGGCGGGGTTTGTCGTTGGCAGAGTGTTGCAAGTGATTGATTCTATTTAGCGCCTAAATACCACCCCATTCAGAAGGTGCAGATGGCGGAATTACAGCGTGGTTTTCGGTATTATGTAGCAACAAGCACAACGTTAAAAACCAATTAGTTGTTGACATTAGAAAGTAGCCTAATAATGACCACAAAACCAAGCCAAACCAAGCCAAGAAATGAACGGAAGACGGAAAATGTAGTTCGTGATGAGTTGCTTAAATGGGGTTATCGGAATACCAATTCAGACATTCAGATTGATGAGCAAAAAAGTAATATCGAGTCTGTTAAGCGATTACTCAAGAACGCCAGCAAATCTGGCGGTAGCGGTGGAGGTGCACCAGAATTCATTATTAGTTCGCCAAGCTCACCCGATTTTTTAGTCATCATTGAATGCAAAGCTGACACTAAGAATCATATCAGCCCAAGTGCGGCTGGCCTTGGAAATGGCAGCATTGCTGTCGAAGATGGTGATTTGAAAATCAAAAGGACACAGCGATATGCTGTAGATGGAGTATTGCATTACGCCCAAGCACTGTCTCGTGAGTTTAATATTATTGCAATTGGGGTTAGCGGTGAAAGCCTCAAATCTGCCGTAATATCAACGTATCTATGGCCTAAAGGTGGACACAAGCCCAAGGAATTAAGAGCCAAAGATGGTGCGACTTTGTCTGGCTTCATCCCGTGGGCTGATTATGTGGAACACGCCACATTTGACCCCTTTGTCCAAAAAATCAGATTCGATGAATTGATGGGCTTTGCAAGCGATCTGCACGAGTTCATGCGGGATCATGCCAAACTCACCGAGAGCGAAAAACCATTGCTAGTCAGTGGCACGCTGATAGCGCTGAGAAACAAAGCGTTTGCGGCATCGTTTGGGCTATATAATCCAACACAGTTACAAAAAGAATGGATGCGAGTAATCCATGATGAAATTCAACGTGCCGACATACCATCGGCTAAAAAAGACAACATGACTCAGCCGTATTCAAGTATTGCGGTTCACCCAGAACTCGGAAAGGCAACCAAGTCATACCCAAGAGGCGCACTTTATGAATTGATAGATCAGTTAAACTCGAAAGTCTGGCCTTTCATTAGTGTGTACCATGACTTTGACGTTGTTGGTCAGTTCTATGGGGAGTTTTTGAAATATACCGGCGGCGATAAAAAGGCACTTGGTATAGTCCTAACCCCAAGGCACATCACCGAACTTTTTGCTCTTCTGGCGAACGTTAAGAAAACCAGCAAGGTACTAGATATTTGTGCGGGAACGGGTGCTTTCTTAATTTCCGCAATGCACCGAATGTTCAAGACCTCTAAAACCGAAGAGGAGCGCAATCACATTAAAAAATACGGACTAATCGGCATAGAGCAGCAGCCGAATATGTTTGCCCTTGCTGCATCCAACATGATTTTACGTGGTGATGGCAAAGCAAATCTTTACCAAGGCAGTTGTTTTGATGAGGCGATCACGGTGGCAATAAAGGATCATGGCTGCGATGTAGGGATGATAAATCCTCCATATAGCCAGAGCGACAGTGATTTACATGAGTTACGGTTTGTTGGACATATGCTTGATTGTTTACAGCCTGGCGGCACAGGTATCGCGATTGTTCCAATTTCGTGTGCCATATCCGCAAACTCTTTGCGTTCCGAAATTCTTGCAAGTCATACACTAGAAGCAGTTATGTCAATGCCTGGCGAGCTGTTCTATCCTGTTGGAGTTGTCACCTGCATCATGGTTTTTACTGCACACCGTCCTCATGCAAACGAAGCACGAAAAACATGGTTCGGCTATTGGAAGCTGGATGGATTCATCAAAACAAAAAACAAAGGCCGATGTGATCCAAATGAATCTTGGCCTTACATACGCGACCGCTGGGTTGAAGCATTTCGCAATCGCGAGGTGTGTCCTGGCGAAAGCGTACTTCAGTACGTTACCGCTACTGACGAATGGTGCGCAGAGGCATACATGGAGACTGATTATTCAAAAATTGAACGCTCTGATTTTGAGCGAACAGTCCGCGATTACGCCATTTATCGAGTTATTGGGGCTGAACAAAATGACATTAACACCATTAAAAATGCGGAGGTATTGCTATGAAACTAATCGCCATTTCCGAGCTATTTAGCGTGACATACGGCGTCAATTTTGAATTGAACCGAATGACACCAGACCCTTTGGGAATTCCATTTGTAGGTCGTTCAGATCGCAACAATGGTGTTACCGCACGCGTGTCCGCCATTCAGGGTGTAACGCCTAATCCAGCAGGAACACTGTCAGTGGCGGGTGGCGGCTCTGTACTAGCCTCATTCCTTCAATATGAGACCTATTACTCTGGACGGGATCTTTTTTATTTAACCCCGAGTTTATTCATGTCTGACAGCCAAAAGCTATACTACTGCGCTTGTATTCGCGCCAACCGATACCGATACAGTTATGGTCGGCAAGCAAACAAGACTCTGAAAGACTTGCTTATTCCTGATTTTGGTTCTTTACCTGATTGGGTGGACGATGGATTGGATCGGGTTCTATCAGACTTTACGAAACGTATTCAGGCGATAGGCTGATTCGCCTCAGCGCCAATACATCGAAAACGCCTAATAAACATGAACTTCAATGTGCCGCCCAAGGACGTTGGCCGCAGCTTCAACCTGTTCAAGTTTTGAAGCATGACGCAAATCAAAAAGGCGATCAACCTGCGGCAAGTGCCAACCCAAACGGCGCGCCAGTTCTGATTTTTTAAGTGTGAACCTTTCCCAATCTGAAAGGTTGCACCTTGTCGCTCCAGCCAACTGCGTCATTCCAGCTATTTAGAAGCAGAAGTATCAGGGTTGGCAGTTGTGGCCGCAACAGGTACATCTGTCGCCTTCTCCTTCGTGGCAGCGTCAGCCGGTGCGCTGGTCGGTGCTGTTCCTCCTACACTGAAAAGAGGAATTTGGCCTCGCATTAAACCCGTCTTGGTATCAACCGTATTCGCATCAAAAGCCGCCCGAAGCAAGCAGGGCGCACCAAAGCAAGTTCCGACTGTTTTCCCATTTTCATCTTTGACCGACGTGCAACCGCTTACAGCTACCGTAAACAGTCCAATTGCGATGATTGATAGATTTTTCAAAATATCCTCCTTGAATTATGCCCTGTCGTACACAAGCTGCTGACCGTATTGTCGAGGGGCTTTATGTCCAGCAGTAATTTTGTTGTACTCGTTATCGTTAGTCATTGTGACCATTTCCAAGCCGTGAGGCTCCCACTTCAGGATGAATACGCACTGGGACGACTGATGCCATAAAACTGTTGTGCCTTGCCCGTACCTCCTTGAAATTCTGTGAAGCTCTTTGGTTGGAATTTTTACCTGCGTGGATGCCGGTAATACCAACTCAAGAAATTTCCATGCTCGTGTCCACTTTTCGTCAGGCACGCTGGTCAGATCGTCCGCATCTTGAATAAGGTCTTTGGCTATACGTCTTTCAACTATGCGATTTAAGGCGTGGCGGCTGATGCTAACACTGCCAGCGATAGTCTCAATAGATACCAAAGGTACGCTGTTGACCAAAACTGAAAAGTTTTTTGTTTTCTGTGCCTCGATGTCCATCCATTTGTCCTGGCGCAGCACACTGATATTCGCCTCAAAGTACTTGGTCGCCAGAAATTTTGTAAACAACGCCACATGCTGTTTATCGGTTTCGCCTTTGCTTGTTTTCTTGAGCGAGCCTTTGAGTAAAGCCTTGCGTATCGCGCCAAACGAAACCTCGATCTCCATGTTGACACCTAGTCGGTGTGCGCCATGAATTTGCTCTATACACAGTAAATGATGGATTGCGCAAACCTCGGCCAGTATTGCACGATCCTCAGTCCATTTCGGGGCAAGTGAAAGCGCAATCACCCCCCCGCCTTTGGCAACCAAGGCTTCTCATGTGTCAAATTGATATTCTGCCACCACTGCCAGCGCGTATTGAACGTGCCATCAGAATTGGTTGTAGTTAAAACAGATAATTTGTCCATTTGCTTCTCCTATTTTTTCACAACGGATGTCTCAAGTCGTGCCTGTGCCACTGCCGCAGCCTCGTGATATGTAGCCGCCTCTTTTTGTGACTGTAACAATTCAGCGCGCAACTGAGCAACTTCCGTCTCGAATCGTGGCACAGCCTCCAGACGCAATTCCGCTTTTGCCAAAGCAATACGCGCCTGCTCGCCAGTTTGTCGTTCGCCCAGCAGCTCCTCAGTTAGCCGCGCCACGGTGTTTTCCAGTTCGCCAACCCGTGCAGAAACAGCGGCATGGCTTGTTTTCCAGGATTCAATATTGCCCGCTTGCTCCTCGATTGTGCTGGCCTGCTTCTCGTTTTCAACAAGTAAACCGTCAATCTCGGTCAGGAGTTCGGCGTTTCGTTCAGAAGCGGAAGCGGTTGCATCCCGGACGCGCAAGCCAATATGCGTGTTAATCGCCTTGATCACGGCTAGATCAAGCATTTCATCAACAGCCTGTCCTTGCCGATTCGACCGATTGCGCCAGTCCTGCAAAAACCGCAATACTGTCGCCATGCTGCCAGACCCCAATTCGTCCCGAACGCTACGGGTCGTCACTCTCTCGCCGCGCACCGTGATAGCGTCAGCCGCACCTGCGATCTGCTCATAAGTTAGGCTTGTGGTTCGTGCCATAACAACGCTCCTTTGATTGTTGTACTTCGTTATCAATGTTTACGGTAACATAATATCATCTGTTATGAATAACAACAACCGTTATTCATAACAGATGACAGAACATCTCATATCACGCTAATTAAGCGCCGTACCTATGACATTTTCTTTTGTGAGCGTGCATAAACTAAATCAGCCGCCTCAAAACTCGCCTCACGTTTAGCCTCGATCCTCTTCATGAAAACGCTGATTTCAGCTTTAATCAATTCTTTGTACAAAAAGGCGATACGCTGCTCAAGTTGTTCAATTGCTTCATTTTCATGGTCACATGGCATTTTACGTCTCTTATTTTCTTGAAGCGGGTTTTTATGCCGCTATTGGCTGGTGATATTTAGGCTAACCGCGAGGGGGGGGCGTTGAGATTGGTTGATACCCATGCTTCGCTCGATTGCGCTCAATTTTTGCAACCTCACGCATAGCATCCTCTTCTTCAACAAAGACCTGCTGTTTCATTCCGCCTCGTCTGTTGTTCAGCCCAAACCAATGTCGTCTGAGAACGTAGTCGCCTAGCAAATCCCGGCTCAATTCCAGCACATAACCGCGTCGTGATGATCTAAAGTCTAGTCTCATTTTCTCCACCAAATCCAGCCAATTCAACCGTACCTCACAGTTCGCTCTTGCCAAAAAAAGCGTCAGCCACCTTTCTCTTTGATCCATCTAGCAAAAACCAGTTTGTCCACAGAATTAGCCACAATTTTTGTGGACAACCTCAATGAGCTAACCCAGATAGACCAAGTGGTCTCCACGACATCACCGCTTCCACTACTTCTTCAGGTGACACATTCTTGCTCAGCCGATCCTTGGCAAATGAGACCAGCCTATCTTGCACACGGCGTTTTAGGAGGAACGTGCAATGAAACACCAACTCTTCATCACCATCATGCAATGTACCCCCCATGAGAGCCATGGCCTGATGATGCAATTCGTTAGAAAGGCGAATAGCCGCGAAGTCACAGGCCTTCTCTACATCGTAGGGTAGGGCGGCGTTACCAAGTTGAGGTTGTTGAATCCCAGAAGTTGCACCACGCGCTTTTTTCTCGCACTCGATGAAGTAGCGCCGCGCCTGCCGCCCCTTCTCGTTGTTCTCTACCATCGCCAGCTCTTTTGCCATATCGAGGGTCAAAAGGTAGTTGGTGCGGTTGTGGCCTCCGCGTTTGCTCGCCAAATTTGGCGAGCAATCAGAAGGTTTGCTCGCCAAATTTGGCGAATAAATCGTAAAGTCTTGATTCTCAAGAAATTGATACCTGGCGATGCGATCCTTGATCCAGTTTGTGAAGTCTTTTCTAGCTCCCAAAAAGGTATGCAAGGCGCGCGCATCACACACATTGCACGTCACCCCACCGACTTTCCCCTCAGAAACAGGGACAAGTTCGTTTGTTGCTGAAACATTATTTTTTGTATCTTGTTCCATTTGTCAGTCTCCTTGTATTGAATGCCATACAAATGTTCCACAGACCACTCGCAGAACAACAAAAATAAATCACAAACCCAAAACACCTGCACACCGCTCACAGAACATCAAAGGTTTTTGCCAGATTTGGCAATCAACCAATTCCAAACCCCCCACAGACTCGTGAGCGTAAACCCAAGCTGCATCACCACCATGCCTATTGCGTGGGTAAACCAACCGAATCCTATCCATGCGATGTTGGATATAAGAAACAGCGCGAACCCCCAGCCTGAATAGCGATTGTTCGCGGATAGTAGCGCAGCCCCTAGCAGCCCCGTGACACAGCCAATCCACTCAAGCATTTCCATCAATCATCTGCCTTTCGTCAAATAGTTGAATCGCCTTAAAAAGGCATCACGGGCGTTCTCTGGATGCTCTGGAACGATTCTCAGCTTCAGGGGCTCAACCCCAAATGGCGGTCGGATCATTCCTGGCTCGATTAAGTCGCGGATTTCCGTTGCCAATACGACAATATCGGCTGCCTTAACTTGCTCGCTACCTAATTCAGGTAACCCAAAATACCGCCGAATAACCTTATCGAACCTTGCTTCAATCGCCTTATAGTCGGGTAGCAACGCCTTGAGTGGGGAGGGTATATCTTTCAGATAGGCTTCGGAGGCATCGTGCAACAACGCCTCCAATGCCAACTCATCATCCACAATCGCACTGCACAGAGCCGAGTGTTGCGCTACCGAGTAGAATTCACGCACATGCCCCGCATACCGACACTCACGAGACAAAGCGATAGCAATATCCTTAATGTCTATCTGATCTGGCGATGGCGCGTTGTAATCAATCCGTTTGCCTGTCCATGTAGTTAGCCGCATTACACTTGTCCAAAATAATTTTTCACCGCCCCTGATGCTTTCACCGCCCCTGATGCTCTTACTGAAGAATCGGTAGTTGATTCGGAAGCCGATGTTTCATGGTTCGGATTTTCTGGTGCAGCAGGCAAATAGGTTGGAGCTGGCGTATGCGCAACAGTCTGAACGTTGGCTTTTGGCTGCGTCACTTTACGGGCTGACTTTGTTTTGTTGCCCCTCAAAGTTGCCAGACCCAGCGAAGCCAACATTCTTAGCCGCCCAGCCCTTGCGCGCGTCGGGTATTTGGCCAGCTCTTCTTCCAGTTCAGTATGCCCTTCAAAAAAATTTACGTTAATCCGCATGACAATTCTCCTGATTATTTGGCTGCGCCGCCCAACCAGAAGCCGCGCACATTGGCAAAGACGGAATTGGCCGCAACAGTAACAGGTGTCTTGCCAAACACTTCTTTGATAGAGGTTTGATAGAAGGGCGCACCGCCACCCACTAGCACGATTGCATCAATCGCGGCATCCTCTTTGCGCAGGGACTCTTGTAGCTGTGCGCAAACGATATGTCCGACAGCGGCAGATGCGGCATCAAGATATTTGGCTACCTCTACGCGCTCCCCAAAAACAGTGACAGTGCTGCGGCCTGCTCGAATTGCATTTTCCAGTTTGCTGCGTCCAGGGTTGCCTCCAAAATCCACAGCAATCATGTCTGCGGCTTTATCGAGAATAACCGACGACGCATCAAGGCTGGTACCAGATGAAGCGCGCTTGAATTCACCATTCATCAACAAAACCCAATCCACTGAGAAAAAGCCAGGGTCAACAACGAGCACACTCGCATCTTCAAGTTGGTCTGGGTCGCTCAAGCCATTCAGATAATCCACAAACCCACCCAAGGGCTGAGGCACAATTTTGACATCCCTCACAAGCACATTTTTCTTGGCGGTAATCTGATGCTCCCCAGTTAATGTCCTGGCTAATCTGTTGCGAAGTTCCTCATCAAAATACTGATTAGTTGGTAACCCAGTCACTACCAGATCAATTTCGGTTTGCTCAGACAACAGCAGCCCAGCGTGGAACAAAGCACGATAAGAATCAGTGGACGCATAATCCTTATGCAGCTCACGCGGCCAGTTTTCAATACGGTCATGACTGACTGCGGACACAAACTCGCGCCCATCAACCAAGACACGCAAAGAGTCATCGCTCCCCATGATTCGATGTCCGATGTTTTCTATTGGCGCAGCACCCGCAGGTCGGATAGCCAAACTGGCCGAACCATCGCTGTCACCGTAAGCCAGCTTCAGATTTGAGTACCCAATATCCATACCGACTATTTGCATTACTTTCTCCTTAAAAATGATTAACAAATACAAATGTTCCACAGACCACTCGCAGAACAACAAAAATAAATCACAAACCAAAAACGCCCGCATACCGCTCACAGAACATCAAACAGGCAACTCACAAACATGCTACAGAACACTTAATGAAATCAGCGAATAAGCACCTCATCACAAAACATCCACAGAACATAATCAGATAATAAACCATAATAAAATCAATGACAAGAAAAACAAACACGCAATTGATTCAGCAAAAAACAGGAGTTTTGTAGCGCATCTGCAAACCACCTATATCCACATAAATACCGTGTTTCAATCCTGCTAAAAAAATCACTCAAAGACAGAACATTTACAGAACATTTGCAGAACAACCAATCAGGCTTTTTTTGCATCAATACAAAGCGCAGTGTTACAGAAAAAAATGCCTCATGTAGCAAATTGCTTAACGATTTTGCTCAGTAGTTTTCCACATTGAAAAAAAAGACGTGCAGAATTGATGCCCCAACACAACCAATAGGATGTCCACCATGGAAAATCAGCAACTAGCAACGATAGAGAACAGCAAACTACACTACGCGATTCTTTTTGATCAGCTTCATCGCCAATTTATAGGGGCTATATACAAAGACAACCCCGACACTTGGAGAGAGGAGTTTGACAAGTTTTATCATGCTCCCAATCTTGAGGTATCTCTTTACTCCGCAAGGATCAATGCTATGGGTGTACGGCGCATTGCATACAAAGACTGGTATCTTGAATTGCGACCAAGTTCATTAGGGCTGCCAACGTACTGTGATTCCGACATTATTACCTATTGTGCGACCTGGCTTAATCATGCCGCACGATTAAAAATGGAAGGCTGTAAAAGCCCGTTTGTTCGGTTCAAAATCAACGATTTCATGGCATTTGCAAAACGCGATAAAAACGGAAGGCGTGCAGATGAAATAGTGGAATCACTTGAGCGGTTGGTGGGCAGCAAAATCGTTACCAATATCCACCCTGATTTCATGGAAGGGAAAGGAGAAGGCGAGGAAGAAGTGCTCACCTTTGGCTATATCAACGCATACTCAACCCAACGCAACGGAAACGGCGTAATAACTGACGTGATCATTGAAATGAACCCGCGTTTTCATCAGATCGCTCTTGAATTCAATAACAGCGAAGGAGTTTTAGTGCTGGATCATAGATATTTTGACCTAACTCTATTTCAACGCGCGATATACAGCGTCTTTGTGACCTTTTGTAGTTACGAGGACAATGCAACAACCCCATATATTTTCACTACAAAAGAACTATGGATGAGGACTGGTAAACAGCAGGAATTCCGCCACTTCAAAAATTCACTAATGAAAATTCAAGGCAATCTAGCTAATTACTGGTTTTCGGTAGATGAGCAACAAGATAATGTTCTTTGCATGGCACCAGAGGACGGACACACTTCCATGGACTATCTAAAATAGCTTTGATTCCATTGGTGACATTTTCGCGGGATACGTAACCCTTTGATTCCATTGGTGACATTTTCGCGGGATACGTAACCCTTTGATTCCATTGGTGACATTTTCGCGGGATACGTAACCCTTTGATTCCATTGGTGACATTTTCGCGGGATACGTAACCCTTTGATTCCATTGGTGACATTTTCGCGGGATACGTAACCCTTTGATTCCATTGGTGACATTTTCGCGGGATACGTAACCCTTTGATTCCATTGGTGACATTTTCGCGGGATACGTAAATAATGGGCAAAAATTGGCAAAAAAAGCGAAAAACACCAAATTTTTAGCATTGCAGCAAGACTTGATTTACATCACTTCTCCTAGCGGTTATCATGAATTCCGCTTGGACGTAAACTTGGTCTGAATTCATGATAACCGCAAAATTCAACAATCAGGGAAAATAGCATGGAGATAGAAGGAACAGAAGAAGAGGAACTCGAATTGACCTATATCAAGGCGGCGGAGGACAATCTTCGGAAAAGACTGGATGAGCTTTTTGCTATGGCAGAGGATCGGTGTAAGCACCACCTAGAGTTTGTATTGGCACAAAACAGAACAAGAACATGGGCAGAGCATAGCGTGCTATGCGTTAACCCAAGACTAAGGGAAAACAAACTGAGCGTCACATGGTATGTGGTGAAATGGTATGGGTCGAAAGCTCAAAAAACGCGCCGCATGGTCAAAAAAGTTATAGTTAAGCCCAAAAACAAATACGGATACAACCTGGAAACACTACGCAAAATCGCACAGCCATGGGAGTGGGATTGGGTAGAGACGGTTGAGAAAGAAGTCACGCCTCTGAGGCGGGAGGCAGAGTTCATTGCGCCGTGCCTTGGTAAGCTCAACAAAATACTGAAAGGAAACATGGAGGGAAAAACTTGAAAGAACTATTCCAGTTCATACGAGGATTGGCTGCTCAGGCATGGCTGTATGCAACATTCCGTGGCAAGTGGCAGGATATGCCAGAATCAACATTTTTGTGCGCCATCCTCACGGTGATGGCACTCATCTCGATAATAGTAATGTCATACATAGAGTATGGTGCGGATTTTGCCTTGGCATTGCCATTGTTATATCTGGGGTCGGTCTGGGTATTTTGCTCGGACGAAGGGACTCTGAAAATCAACAAGCAACTCCTGTCTGCGGTGAGCTTATTCATGATTCCTATTGCACTATTATTGACGACGGTCGGAAGTGGTCACGAATTGGTGGAGTCAGTATTCGGTCTGTACGCATCAATAGCAGTAATTAAGTTCAAAACTACTGAGCAAAATCGTTAAGCAATTTGCGAGACAAAAACCTAGGCAGAACCGATAATCCATCCCATTCAAAACAGAGTGGGGTTCGGCATGAAAGCGTTCTACGAGTGGGAATCCCCTTGGAGACCCAACTACGAAGCAAGCATGGCGAAAATGTGGGTAGGCGCAGCACTGGCTACATTCGTTATCGGCAAATACATGCCAGTGCCAATCCCATCAAAACTATCCGCTATTGCAATGGCGTGCTGTTCAGCAATGGCCGTATATCGTGGCGCGGCGGCATACAAGCGATACACCGACACATCACGACTAGACAACTTCGGTAAAGATTTCATCACCATCCCAGAGATACTCAAAAAAAGTGCCGTAGCTGAAAAGAAAAAAGCAGTGTGGTTGGGCAAAGGATTTGACTGGACGGACATCGAAGCACAGAAGATGCACTCAATGCTCAGTCAAGGGGTAGCGCAGACCATAGGCAAGATAACAGAAGAGCATCACCTGGACGGGGCGTACTGGATACATGGACTGGAGGAAGAGACAGATAGATTCATGGATATTGGCAACCTGGTTGGGCATACCTTATTACTAGGAACAACACGGGTAGGCAAAACGCGCATGATGGAGCTGCTCATAGCGCAAGCAATCGTTCGCGGCGAAAGCGTTATCATCATAGACCCGAAAGGGGATCACAACCTTGCCGAGAACGCTAAAAAAATATGTGAGGCATTAGGGCAACCAGAAAGATTTGTCTACTTTCACCCAGCGCACCCAGAAAAATCCACCCCCATTGACCCAATGCGCAACTGGAATCGCCGTACCGAGCTTGCCAGTCGGGTTGCCGCCCTGATTCCCTCGGAGACAGGCGCAGATCCGTTTGCGGCGTTTGGCTGGAAGGTGTTGAACGACATTGTGAACGGACTGGTAGCGACGGGCGTAAGCCCGAACCTCGTACATCTGAAACGATACATAGAAGGCGGTGCGGACAATTTACTTCTCAACACACTCCGCCATCATTTCGCCGACAAAATCCAAGACTGGGAAACCAAATCGAGCGGCTTTGTCAAAAAACACAAAGACAAAGTGCTTGAGGCGTACATTGAGTTCTACAAACAGATCGTCATTCATGAGGCGCAAAGCACCGACCTGGACGGCCTGATCTCAACCTTTGAGCACAACCGCGATCACTTCCAGAAGATGGTCGCCTCGCTCATCCCTATCCTATCAATGCTCACCTCAGAACCTTTAGGCGAGCTACTCTCACCAGAAACAGATCGAGCCAGCGAAAGACAAAGCACTGACATGGCGAAGATCATCAATAACAACCAAGTCCTCTACCTTGGACTGGACAGCTTGGCGGATGGCACGGTAGGTAGTGCCATAGGCTCAATTATGCTGGCTGACCTAACCGCTGTTGCGGGAGACAGATACAACTACGGGTTAACCTCGATAAGACCTGTCAACTTGTTCGTTGACGAAGCTGCTGAAGTTATTAACCAGCCTACAATACAAATACTAAACAAAGGCGGGGGCGCATTATTTAGAGCCACCATAGCGATACAGACAATCGCAGACTTACCGGCTAGATTAGGGGATGCGAACAAAGCACAGCAAGTCATGGGCAATCTCAACAATCAGATTGTTTTAAGAGTGATGGATTCGGATACCCAAGAATACGTTGCAAACAGTTTGCCGAAGATAAAATTCAAATCGCTCAACCTGCGCTATGGACACGGAGTTGACGCGCATGTGCAAGACGAATACCAAGCCTCGTACCAGGAGTCAGTTATTGAAGAGGAGGCAGAACTGTTCCCGCCTGCAATGCTTGGCAATCTCCCACCGTTGCACTTTATCGCAAAATTATCTGGCGGGCGCATCATCAAAGGCAAGCTGCCAATACTCATAACGGAATAACCCAACATGGCAAAGAAAGAAAGCGACAGTAACTTCACTGGTTTGTGGATGGTACTGGTGTTCATGGCCGCACTCGCCGCATGGATGTTCATGTCCACCGAATACCTTGCCTCCGCACTATCTAGCGAAAGAAAGTTTTTGGTGGAAATGGCGGGCGCGCCTGCTGATCAATGGGTATATACAAAGATGCTTGGCACAAGCATGGAGCAACTAAAAGATGTGAATGCCGCCATTAAAACCGAAAAAGAAAAAACTGGCGCGCCAGAGGTATTAAGCAAGTGGATACAGGAAAGAATTATCGTAACCTGGCTGTGGGGATCGCTGATTATGTACCGCCTGAACCTGTTGCTCCTGTTCTTTTTCATCCTCATGCCATTCACAATCGCCATAGCGGCGGACGGCTTCTACAATCGCACCATCAGGACGTTCAGATTTTCATCCCAGTCACCGATTAGACACAGATTGGGGGTGATTGTACTTACCATGGCAACTGCTGGTGGTGGGATATGGATTTTGTTGCCATTCCCCATACCTTCGATAATCGCGCCACTGGTAATTGTATTTGTTGGTCTATCCACATGGATATGGGCGACCAACCTGCAAAAGCGCATCTGATGCTTGCTTTTACCCATACAGCCGCTGGTTGCGCCTCCGCATTGCTGATTTCCGAATACCTGCGCGCCAGCCAAGTACAAACGATTTTGCTTTTGGCTGGTGGAATCATCGGTAGCCACCTGCCCGACATAGACCATCCGAAGAGTGCTTTTGGTAGTCGCGTGTTGCCGCTTTCCTTGCCGCTTTCTGCGATATTTGGACATCGAGGGATAACCCACAGCTTAATTGCCGTGGTTGGCATGTCATGGGCGGTATGGTGGGCACTGCACTACGCTCATTGGCAAAATGGGTACACCGTCCCAGTGGTGGTTGGTGTCGCGGTCGGTTATTTGTCGCACCTGCTGGGCGATTGGCTAACCAACTCAGGTGTGCCGTTGTTGTGGCCAAGCAAAAGACGTTTTGTATCACCATGGAAAATGTGTACTGGTGACGCGCGCGAGTACGTTCTGGCCTTTGCGATTTACGGCTGGGTAATCTGGGACTGTATAAAGGTATTCGCAAATTGACATCCTCCCCTGCCTAAAGGCAGGGGAGGATGTCATTTCGTTATTCCAATTTGTTTTTGTTTTTTTGCAACCAATGTAAATGCATTGCCCATTCGCTATTTGTACGGTATATTACCGTATACGTAAATTTACCGTATTGTAGGAGTTTAATATGTCTGCTGTTGCTCGATTTGATTTGAAAATGGATGTAGAGGAAAAGGATATTGTTTCTCGCGCTGCGGCCTTGGTTGGTACCACGATGGCCGCATTCGTGCGTACCGCAGCCAAAGAAAAAGCGCGTGAACTGTTAGATCGGGAATCCCGCATCACAATGTCAGTTCAGGATTTTCAGGCATTTACTATGGCTCTTAATGGGACATTTACGCCAAATGTCGCGTTGCAAAATGCACTAAGCGTTGCGCGAAAGGTTCGGCGTGATTGAGGAACAGTTGCTTGACCCTCACCGCCATGATCGCCAAGCTTTCACCTCTGGAGTTGTTGAACTAGATGAATACCTTCATCGCTTCGCCGTCCAGCAAAGCAAGAAGGGTATTGCTGCGGTGCGCGTATTGATCGACACGGACATGCCAAAAACAATACTGGGCTACTACAGTTTGAGTGCCGCGCAAATTGATGTGGTTCAAATGGATGAACGTACACAACAAAAATTGCCGCGTTATCCGGTACCGTGCTTTCGTTTGGGACGTTTGGCGACGCATTCGGATTATCGCAATCGTGGATTAGGGCGGCTTCTGATGGGGTGTGCTGTTGAACGCTGTTTAGAAGCAAAGAAACATGTGGCCGCGTATGCTCTGGTCGTCGATGCAAAGGGAGAGGACGCCAAGTCGTTCTATGAGCATTACGGATTTACATCCTGCCGTGATAACCCGATGACTTTGTATCTATCACTTGGTGCATGAGCCTTGCCATCCGGTTACACTGGCCGCTTCCATTACGTTCAAACCCTTCTCAAATAGGCGGCTGGCTGCTTCATGGCGCAGATCATGTAATCGTATGTCTGGGATGCCTGCTGCGGTTCTGGCTGCTTCCCAGGTGTCGCGGAGTTGCGATTGAGTGATGGTGAATACCTTTTTGCCGCGCATTCCGTTAAACGATTGGTAAGCAGGCCAGTAAAGGCTGGTTGATTGCGCCGTCCTCGATGCTGGCGATAATGCGAAAATCACCAACGCGATATTTCCAAAATTCACCAAGCATTGACCCTTTCAGTGCGTCGCCGATACTGCGCGGATTGTCCAGAGTTGCCACTCGACTGTACAAAAACAGCAAAATTCGCTTGGCATTCTGTGGGTCTAGTTTGTCCAGCTCCCGCTCGGCGGCGGCTTCAATTTCAACCTTCCAGGCCATAACGTTCCATCACTTCTGCGAGCGTGTGAGTTGTACTACGGCCAGCTCTAATTTCAACTAGACGTTGTTCAGCTAAATATAAATCTTCGAGGTCGTCCAGATGGTCACGAATAGCTTCGATCATGTAGAAAGTTTTGCTGCGGCCAGTTAGTTGAGCCAAGGTTTGCAACCGACTTGAGATGTCTTTTGGCAATCTTAGCGACACGCTCATTTTGTCGCTCCTGAATAATGTAGGATACAAGTATATCACGATGATAGTGAGGAGTTCTCGCGGTCGTGGGGTTGACTGTGGAAAACTACTGAGCAAAATCGTTAAGCAATTTGCCACATGATTTTTCTTTTCCGCGCAGAATTTCCGCATGGAAAGAATATCGCCGCCCCCTACAAACTACCCCGCCAAAACTCTTCGTTGCTGGCATGACCGCATCAGCAAAATTGATTCTCAGCCCATTCAATATCAGGTAGGTATCCTGCTGCTTGGTTATGCCTTAACCATCATCAATCCCTTGCTTGGATTGGGCGCGCTTGCAATTATTTCATACGGCTATCGAAACAAATATAGAGAGCCAATCGCTAAATTTGTAGATAACAACGGTCTTTTACTGGCGATTTTAATCCCGATACTCTCTTGTATTGCGCTTGCCACCAAAGTTGATCCGATTGCACCAGATGATCTCCTGCGCAATTTAATTGTTGGCGAATACTGCCAATACGACTATCGCAAACTATATCCAATCTCCAAGTTGCCCGCATTCGATCTTTGGTGGGGGTTCGACCACGCGCTAAATTGGTTACAACATTTTTCTTCCCGCGCTGTGGTGATGTGGGGGTTGCAGTTAAGTGTTTTTGGAGGTCTGTGCGCAATCATCACGCGCAGCGTTGCGCTGTCTTTGGCGGACAGACAAGACAGATACTATTGGGCTGGGCTTGCAGTAGCGATAGTCGTTTACCTAAGTGCTAGTCGTATTATTTCAGGCCGCCCAGAAATTGTTTTGTCGGTCTGGGCTGTAGCTGCGGTGCTAGTACGAACCAGATTGCATGTCATCCTATGGACAGCACTTGGCGCGGCATTAACTGCAACATATTGGCTGGCGTTTCTGTATTTCATTGCTGCGACATTGATCAATCGTCCGCTAAAGCAAAAGTGCATTGCCATTTTTACATTAACCTTGGCTCACACTGGGTTCTGGTTTGTAATGTTTGGAGAGCACTATACCCAAGCATTATTTTGGCTGCCACAAGTAATGAGCAATCAAATCGCCGCCATTGGCGAAAATGCTGGACTGGATATGCTGCTGGGTAATCCTGCGGTTGTAGCCTTGCTCATACTGGTGTCCATTGGCCTGTTCACACAAAACACCAAAAACCTTGGCTGGATGGCCGTATGTCTTATTTTCTTTATCGCATCCAATCAGGTGCGCTATATAGGCACGATTGCACCATTGTCCGTGCTTCTCGCTTTGTTCTTATGGCAGGAACACCTGCCCAAGCTCACGACACGCGGCATGGCTGGAATGGCGGTACTTTGTGTTGCATTGCTGTTGCATTCTGCAAGCACGCTACCCGCTAGAAAGTTTTCACCATCGTTCAAGCAATTGCCCAAAAATGCACGCGTGATTACTTTATTTTCTCACGCAACCTACGCCGTGCCGTTCAATAGCCCAGGCATACAGATAGAACCGTCCTATGCGTTTGGCGCAGCCCCTAAAGACCTGCAACAGCTATCCATAGACATTGGCGGTCACGGCAAGCAGCCAGATTGTGCCACGATCCACAGATACCAATTCACGCACGTTGTCGAGCAAACCATGACCAGCATCCCATCGTGTTTAGAACTTATTGAGGTAAATAACAAGTGGAGACTGTGGCATGTACGATGAGTTGAGCATTATTATTCCAGCGCGCAACGAAGCAGCATCTATCCTAAAAATCCTCAAGCGTCTGCGTCATAATTTCCCAGACGCAGAACTCATTGTTGTAGACAATGGCAGTACCGACCAGACGGGTTCAATTGCGGCCACACAGACCGATGTGGTGGTTGTGCGAGAAGAACGGATGGGCAAAGGTAACGCGATGCGATGCGGGGCAAAGGCCGCCAGTAGGCCTGTGATAATGTTCCATGACGCGGATATTGAGTATCGTGTTGAGGATGCGCGAAGCGTTGTAGATGATGTCATTAAAGCCCCCCATGAAGAGCGGGGTTGCATAATGTCAATTGGCGTAAGAGCATGGCGATTACACTGGTTGCCTTTCGTGTCGTTTGCGGTAAACAACCTGATACGAACGATATTCCGGGTTCAATTTGGCAGCGCACCAGAAGATGTCCTCACGGGTACGCGATGCTTAACCCGCGACACCTTTTTGAATATGGACACTCGCAGCCAGACCTTTGCGATCGAAACTGAGATTTCAAGGATCGCGCTTAAAACAGACATGAAAATACCATCCAGCCCAGTCAGATACACGCCGCGCAAACACTCGGAGGGCAAAAAGATCAACTGGAAGCATCTACCCGCCATCATTATGGCCGCAATAACCAGCGGACGACCACAGCACTCCCTGGCAAAATCTCGCACAGACGCTTTCAACATCGAGGGCGAAAATGTCTAGCTTTGTCGAAATTCCTCAATCGTTATATCGCCAACTCACACCCGTGGGTGATGAGCGCACCGACTTCTATCGTTCAGACAGTGTGATTGTGCGGTGGTTGTTCTGGGAACGGCTGCGCAAGCTGGAATATTTGATGAAGCAGGTTGATGCAAGCGGGGCATGTTTTGATTTTGGCGGCGGTTCTGGCGTGATGCTGCCAACACTTGCCGCGCGATTCCATTATGTGTGCTGCGTTGATTTGGATGCGCACCTAGCCGAAGAGATTGCGACTAAGTTATCACTGCCTAATGTGAACATCGAAGAACGCGATGTGACTCTTTTTGATGAGTACGACAAGCTCATTCAGTATGATACGGTAGTTGCCGCCGATGTCCTTGAGCATTTTTTTGATATGAGCGTAGCAGTAAAGGCCATCAAAGGTCGTCTCAAGCCAGATGGAATGCTATTCACGTCCTTGCCAACAGAGACGTTGTTGTACGGCGCAATCCGACTGCTTATTGGCAAGAAAAAACCGATGGATCACTACCATTCAGCCGGACAAGTGGAAGATTTTCTGAGAAAAGAGGGTTTTACCCGC
>Ga0210020_1001291_pt1 | contig 22044 bp, 24 predicted proteins | sample CryGeymeta201514_FD_183980 | JGI IMG/M metagenome (GOLD analysis project Ga0210020, IMG submission 183980) | Groundwater microbial communities from Crystal Geyser aquifers in Utah, USA - Crystal Geyser metaG 2015-14 (SPAdes) (version 2) | ecosystem: Environmental > Aquatic > Deep subsurface >... | reverse complement strand
AAGAGCTTTATTAAACCAGTCTCCAATCAGGCAAAAAAACTAAATAACCTGCTTTGAATTAAAGATAAAAATCAAGTCGTCTAAGTCATTGGTCGACTGTTCTTCGATCACGCAGTTTGTCAAAGCGATGACCCCGTGCTCCCGGCCGGGCGCATATTTAAATCTATTGCCCGGTTTTGCTAGTTTAAAATTCACTAAACAATAACCTTCTAAAATTTTTAATCTCTCTATTTTTTTCTTATGATACTCATAACCCAAAATACCGTATTTTCTGATTACCAATAACTTTTTAATATAATCTTTCCCCACATCTACCTTTTTTAAATTAACGCCGCCCCATAAAGTAGGCTCGCTTAAATGTTTTTTGGCTTTAATTAACTTAATTTCTTGGTTAAATAGGGGAGTCTTAATTTTAAACTTATACTTTTCTTTACTCAAACTAATTATTTGCCGCAGCATTTGGTTATAGTCTTTTTCCGAAACTACTGAAAATTTTTGACCTAAAAATTTAAATCTGCACTGCTTCATTATAAATATTTAAGAATTTCTGCTTTTGAAGGAAAGGCGGTCACTGCGCCTTTTTTCGTGGTCGTCAAAGTTCCAATAATTACCGCCCGCCTAAGAATTTTTTCCAATTCTATATTAGACAACTCTGAAGCGCGCTTCTTCGCTTCATACAATCCGGAAATAAATCCGGCATTAAAAGCATCGCCGGCGCCGGTCGTATCCACTACTTTAACTTTAATAGTCGGGACCAAACCTTCATAATTTTTAGTTTTATAATAACAACCTCGGCTGGCCAAAGTGATAATCAAGATATCTAAACTGTCCCGATACAATTTTTGCGCCGCCGGCTGAAGATTTTTGCTTCCGCTCAAAAGTTCAGCCTCTTCTTCATTTACTTTTAAAACATTGACTTTTTTCGCTGTATCCAACACTACCAGTTTGGCCCGTTTCAAATCACCCCATAAAAACTCCCTGATATTCGGGTCATAAGATATAATCGCTTTGGCTTTGATCGCCTGGCTGATCAATTTGTCTGTGGCCTTGCTGGCCGGCGTGGTCGTTTGGGTTAAACTGCCGAAGTGAAAAATTCCGGTATTTCTTGGCAAATCCACTTCACTAGGTAAAATTTTGTCATGCACTCCCCGGATAAAGAAAAAATCTCGGTCGCCTTGTTTCGTCAGAGAAACTAAAGCCAAAGTCGTGGTTCCGGTCTCGCTCATAATCAAATTCTTCGTATTAACTCGATAATCTTCCAGTGACTGTCTTAAAAAATATCCGAACGGGTCCTGCCCCACCTTGCCGATAAAACTCACCGGCAGTCCCAGCTTGGCCAAGCCGGAAGCCGTATTCGCCGGCGCGCCGCCAAACTTTTTCAAAAACCCTTCTGACTCCACTAAACTGCCCGGGTTCAGAGCGATCATATCAATTAACAGTTCACCAAAACAAGTAACTTGTTTCATAGGTTTGCCTCCGTTCTTTGCCGTTCCGCCTTCCGTTCCAGAATTTCTTCCAAAATCCGGGTGTTGTCGTGAAAATCTCTAAAAGTAAAAAAAGGCATACCTGAAGCCCTCACGGTATTCTCCACCTCACTCCCTTCAAGGATAAAAGCACAGGCAGATAAACCTGCGGCCGACCCTTGGAAACAGCCAGCATCAGTCAATCCGTCAAAATAAAGCAGCATGGCCTGATCAGGATTAGTTAAAACCGACTGGGCGGTCACCGTACTTTTATCGCTGGCGCTGATATCATTAGCGTCAATGGCATTAATTCTCGCTCTTTTTAAGACTTCCGGTATTTTATCAGCCAGAAAGCCTTCAACAATTGGCCGGAACTGAGCAGAAATAATCGTGATCGGCATCGCTTTTTTTTGTGCCAGTTGAAAAAACTCAGGCACCCCCGGCCTCATTTTCATTTTTTTCCCGATCCTCCAAAAATTTTCTTGCAGAGTCAATAATGGTTCACGCACGTAGCGGGCAACCGCCCAGGGAAAAGCATCACGGCTGTTTTTTTTCATTATATTTTCTAGTTGAGGGTTCCCTAAAATAAAAGCCAGATAGTCATTATCGCCAGTGGACAAGGTCATATCTACATCTGTCCCAACCTGACAACCGCTAAAATAACTCAATCTTAAAGCCACCCGTTCAATCATTGCCGGCATTCCCTCCAATCTGCTGCCGTCTAAACTGGCAAATTGCCTATCAGCCTGACGATATTTTTCCCTGACCTCTTCTAATATCCTCACCGCTTCAGGTGTAGCCAGCAAATTCTTAGCCACAGTGTTAATTCGGGAGTAAAGAGCAACTTGCTCTTCTAATTCTTGCCAGCGTTTCCAGGCGGCTGAATGAATCTCTGGAACAGAAGACAGGAGGGCATCCCTTTGTTGTTTATCCCATTTTTTATTCATTTTAAAAACTTGATAAACCATAACCGCATCCTTGAAGGTATGATCGAGTGGATTTGGCAACGGTGGCAAGTTTAACCCTTCTGCAAACGGAGCAAAGTTTTCCTTTGTAAGTTTGCTGGCAGCTGCTTGCCTTAATTGAAATGAAGCCTCTTCTGTTTCTAGTGGTTGTATTGTTAGTTCAGTAACCAGATTAGGATATTATATATTATCCCTCTTGTTATAAGTCAAGTAGGCTTTTTCTTAGTCCTATAGTATAGTTGCCGGACCAGGATTCGAACCTGGAACAAAGGCTTCAAAGGCCTCTGTGATGCCATTTCACCATCCGGCAGCAAAGCCAATTATAGTATAATCTCACTATCCTGTCATCATATGCTCACTCTTAAAAATAAGCGCCTGAACCGGCAATTTCATCTTGTGGCCGTTTCCCAACCGGGTCAGAAACCGTTGCTACCAATTCAACCGCCGCCGCTATTCATTGGCTGAAGTCCAGGTTTCCCAAGGCAATTTCCCCAAGCACGCTCGGCTTATTTAAAAAACGGTTAGACAAAAAAATCAAATGGGGTAATTACGCCCGCGGAGTAGTTAACGAACTCTTAAAACTGAACTATCCTCTTAGCGGCGCCCAAATTTTAGTCGACACTAATTTTTCTACCAGCGGCGGTTTGTCCTCTTCAGCCGCATTAGAACTCTGTTTAGCTTACGGCTTAATGGCTTTAGCTAAACAGCCGATTGATCCGGAAACAATCGCTCACGCCTGCCAAAGAGCGGAAAACAGCAATTTGGTCATGAGCCCCTGCGGCTTTTTAGACCAGGCAGTGATCACCTTCGCCGGAAAAGACAAAATGGTGCTTTTGGATTTTTTTCCGCCTGTGAAAACCAAACTCATTACTGCCAGCATAAGCAAATTATCTGTCAAACGGGTCTTAGACGCTGTCGCCGCCCTGGAAAATAATAATGTCGTTAAATTCGGCCAACTGTTAAACCAGTCAGGCAAAAGCGCTCTGGACCTGTATGGTCTGGACGAAAATACCCCGGAACTGCGTTATTTAATGGAATCAGCCCAAAAACTTGATGGGGTATTAGGCGCCCGCAACATGGGCGGGAGATTCTCCGCCATTATTTTAGCTTTGGTCAAATTCGACCGCTTCTTTAATTCTTTTCACCGCTTCTTTTAATGAGGGGAGACTGCCGGCAATGGAAATCCTAATATACTCTTCCTTTTCCCTTGCTAATTTTTTGCCGAAATGCTGCCGCGCCAATACCGCCACGCCCCGTTTACCTTTCTTATCGTAAGTCAGCAGATATTTTCTCATTTCTTCCGAATCTTTTAGTTTTAATTTCCTGCAAGCCTTGGTCACATTCACAAAAAGATAAAACGAACCCAGCGGATTATGGCATTTAATTCCTTTAATTTCATTCAAGGCTGGCACAATTACATCCCGTTTCTGCCGGTACAGCTTAACTTCTGCCTGGGCTTCACTCTGGTCTTTGCCTAAAGCCGCCGCCGCCGCCCTCATGCAGGGCATGGGCAGGTTCGACCAAAAATTAATCGCGAAAGTCAAAAACTTGGCGCTGAACCCGGGAATTTTGGAGGCCGCGTAACCTAAACGCAAACCGGTCATGGCATAAGTTTTGGAAAACCCGTCCATCAGCACCGTTCTTTGGGCCATTCCCGGCTGGCTGACAATACTATCGGTGACTTTAAATTTATTGCCTTTATAGTTCACTTCCGTCATCTTATCGCCGAAAGCAATCCGGGAATAAATCTCGTCAGACAAAACATAAAAATCAAATTTTTTTGCCAACTTAGCAATTTCTTCCATGTCCTTTTTTTCCAAAACTCCGCCGGTCGGATTGGAAGGGGAGTTCAACACCAACAGTTTAGTTTTCTTATTCACTAATTTTTTTAAATCATTAATTTCAAACTTAAAACCGTTCGTTTCTTTCAATAAAATCGGCCTGGGTTTCGCCCCGATAAAGTTCACCATTGATTCATAAATCGGATATCCCGGCGTCGGATAAATCACTTCATCCTCAGGGTTCACCAAAATAAACATTGTCCCGCCGATTACCGGTTTGCCGCCCGGCGCCATTACTATGTCTTGCGCGGCAAACTTTACTTTCCTGGTAGCCGTCAAATATTCGGCCACTGTCTCCCGCAAACTATCGATTCCGGCCGAAGCCGCGTAATGGGTTTCGTGGTTTTTCACCGACTCAATCATCGCTTGGCTGGCCGCTTTGCTGATATTACAGCCGGGTTCGCCGATATTCACCCGGACAATATCATAACCTTCTTTTTCTAAAGCGATAATCTGCGGTCCGATCGCGAACGCATTCTCGGTGCCGATTCTGGCAAAAATCTTGGCTGGAGGCTTCATCTTTCTCTTACTCCTTTAAACTCTTAACAACTTTTTGAGCAATAAATTCAGCGCTTAATCCGAACCACTTCATCAGTTCCCAAGAATTGCCGCTCTCTCCGAACCGGTCCTCGATCCCGATCATCTTAAACTTTATCGCCTTACTTAAATTCGCTTCCATTATCACCCCGGCCACTAAATTACCCAAACCGCCTTTCTGGTGTTCCTCCGCAGTCACAACCAGCTTGGTTTCTTTCGCCGCTTTGATAATCGTTTCTTTATCCAATGGCTTAATCGTGTGCAGATTAATCACTCTGGTTTCCAAACCATATTCCTGTTTGAGAATCCAGGCCGCCCTCATTGCTTCCGCCAACTCCGGCCCGCAGCTGACTATCGTCACTCTCTCTTTTTCGCTTTTATATTTTTCTCCCAAAATTGTCTCAAACGCCTCCATAAAAATTTCCGCTTCTCGCCTGAACCTGATCACATTAGCCTTGCCCAATAATAGGGGAGTATTCTTCGAACTGACAATCGCGGTCGCTTCTCTGGCAAAACGGATATATTTGGGGCCTTTAACCTTAAACAGCAAATACTCGGTCAGTCTTTCTGTCTCCACTGAATCTGCTGGGACCACTAAAGTCATGTTTGGTAAAATTCCCACTACCGAAATTTCTTCCAAGGCCTGATGGGTCGCCCCGTCCGGCCCGACGGAAATACCGCCGTGCGCTCCGCCAAACAGCACATTTAAGTTGCCGTAGCAAATTGAGGTCCGCATCTGGTCGGCATTTCTTTGCGAACAAAATACTCCGTAAGTGGACAATACCGGCAGCTTGCCTTCCCGGGCTAAGCCTCCGGCCGCCGCCGTCGCGCTTTGTTCGGCGATCCCCATTGAAAGAAAGCGTTGCTTTCTTTCCGGGAAGCCGTCATAAAACTTGGAAATCTGAACTGACTCGGAAATATCCAAACCCAAACAAACCACCCGTTCGTCAGCCCCGCTTTTGGCCAAAGCCCGGCCAAAACCGAACCTGGTCGGTTCCATCATTGCTTTCATTTTTTCCTGGCTGTTCCACCAATAATTATGATTAAACTTGGGCATCATCTTATTTATCAGCTTGTCCATTTTTTTCTGGTATCCGGCCGCTTTCGCCTTAAAGGCTTTAACATCAATCTTTTTCTCTAAGCCCAATTCTTTTAAAGCTCTTGCCAGCTCTTCATCATTCGGCGCTTTGCCGTGCCAAGCCGCCGCATTTTCCATAAAACTTACCCCTTTGCCCTTAATTGTCTTAAAGATAATCGCCGTTGGCTTACCTTTAACCGCTTTAGCTTTTTTAAATACCTGCAATATTCCCGTCATCTTATGGCCGTTGGCGCTATAGACCCGAAACCCAAAACTCTTTAATTTTTCTGCCAGGCTGTCTAATTTCATTACTTTTTCCGTCTCACCGTCAATCTGCAGCCCGTTTCTGTCAATACAAACAATCAGGTTATCCAACTTAAAATTGGCCGCTTCCATGGCTGACTCCCACATCGAACCTTCATCCCATTCGCCGTCGCCGGTAATCACATAAACTTTATGCTTTTGTTTATTTAACTTAGCCGCCAAGGCCATTCCCACTGCCAAACCAAAACCCTGCCCCAAAGATCCGGTGGACACTTCCACGCCTTTTAATTTTAACCAGTGCGGATGGCCCTGGAATTTTGAGTCGATCTTTCTTAGTAAAGCTGTTTCTTCAATCGGGAAAAACCCGCTCATGGCTAAACTGATATACAAAGCCGGGCACTTGTGGCCGGCTGACCAGACAATTCTGTCTCTGTTTTCCCAGTCCGGATTCTTCGGGTCAATTTTTGCTACCTGTAAATACAATGCCGCCGCCACATCCATGATTGATAAAGTTCCGCCTGAATGCCCGCTCCCGGCGCAGTTTAAAGCCACCAAGTTATAGCCCCGCATTAAATTCGCTTTGGCAATCAACTGTTTTTCCACAGAGTTCTAGTTTGCCATTATTCCCTTATTCTGTCAATAGCTCTTTTAGGTTGCTATATCAATCCTTGGAGCGGGAAACGAGATTTGAACTCGCGACCTTTACATTGGCAATGTAACGCTCTACCAGCTGAGCTATTCCCGCTTCACTTCGTTCAGCGCAGGCGCTTCAACTTATTCAGCACAAGCGCATTTCCTATTTTACCAAATTTTCTTTTTTTATTCTTGACCAACCTTCAATTTCTCTTTCCCTTTGTAGCGCTGCCGGCCAGCTTAAACATTCTTCTTATGTGCAAGCCCTAAGCAAAGCGAAAGGCAGCACTGAGGTCAATTTCTTTGACCGAAGTGGCAGGGATAGGAATTGAACCTATATCTGACGTTTTTCAGACGCCCGCCGTCACCAAGTTGGCTACCCTGCCGTTTCTGCTCCGCACCGAGCGAAGCAACGTGTGCTTGCACTGAACGAAGTGAAGTGACCGCTGCAGGGCTTGAACCTGCGACCCTTGCGATGTAAGCGCAATGCTCTACCAACTGAGCTAAGCGGTCTTATTGTACAGGAAAATTTTTGTGCCGGGAAGAGGACTTGAACCTCCACGCCATTGCTGGCACATGCACCTCAAGCATGCCTGTATACCAATTTCAGCATCCCGGCCCGCCTAGACTCGACGTCTAGTCGAGGCTGGCTTATTACCTTGTATATTTTACCAGAAACCGGTAAACTTTGGCTATGAAACCTTTATCCCATCGCGAACTGGCCCTCACTGCCGCCCTGGCCGCTGTCTCTAGCGTCGTCCAGTTAATCCACGTTGGTTACCAATCACCCCAGTGGGGGATGTGGATCGATTTAGTCGCTGTCTCCTGGCTGATTGCCTTTTTCCTTTTCGGCCTCCGCTCCGCTCTCTATGTTTCCCTTTTAGGTTTTATCGTCATTACCCTCTTTGCTCCGGATACTTGGCTCGGCGCCTCGATGAAATGGCTGGCCACCGCCCCTATGTGGCTCAGTTTAGGGTTATTTCCCGGAAAGCTAATCCTCCCTTTAATAATCGGCCTGATCATCCGCTCGCTAATTATCATCCCGATTAACTACTTTTACGCCATTCCTATCTGGACCGGCATGTCCCCGGCTGTCGCCATCCACGCCATTCCTTGGTATATCATTGCCGCTTTTAATTCTCTTCAGGGTTTACTTGATGTTGTTCTGGCTTGGATAATAGTCTACCGCTTCCGTTTAAACCGCTTTGCCGCCTTAAAACCATGAACTCCGGCATTGTCTTGTCTCAAGTCTCTTTTAGTTATACTAAAAATCAACCGGTCCTAACCAACATAAACCTTCGCATCAAGCCCGGCGATTTCCTCACCATTACCGGCATTAACGGTTCCGGTAAATCTACCTTAACCTATCTGTTAAACGGCCTAATTCCTCATCAAATCAAAGGCTATTTTAAAGGTAGCGTGACTGTTGATGCAATTTCTACCCGGGAAAAACCAGTCAGCTTTTTTGCCGCCAAAGTCGGTCTGGTGTTTCAAAATCCGGACTTTTCTTTGTTTAATCTGACCGTTAAAGATGAACTGGCTTTTGGCTTAACCAATCTTCACCAGAACAATCCTGATCAAAAAATTACCCGCGCCCTGAACCAAGTCCGCATGTTTAAATATTTAAAGCGCGACCCCCAATCTCTTTCTTTCGGCGAGAAGCAAAAAATCTGTTTGGCCTGTGCTTTGGCTCTAAATCCCGACTACTTAGTTTTAGACGAACCGACCGCCATGCTCGACCACCCCAGCGCCATTGACCTCTACCAAATTCTCACTCAGCTCAACCAACAGGGGAAAACCATCATTATTGTTGAACATCATCAGGAATTTATCGATAAATTTTCCAAAAGTACGTTTAATCTTCATGCTTAAATTAATCGCTTTGATTTTAATCAGCTCCGCCTTAATTTTAATTAATAACCTCTACTTTCTTTCCGGCTTCCTGCTGATTCTTTTGCTTATCATCACCATTAAATTCGGGCTTCCCTCGCTAAAAACCCGTTTAACTCCTTTATTTCTAACCATCGCTTTAGTGATTGCTTTCCAAGCAATTTCTCTCCGCTTACTTCAGGGCCTGACTGCCGCCCTTAAAATTTTGTCTCTTAGCTTGCTGGTATTTTTATACACCAGCACCACTTCAATTAATCAAATCAGTCAAACTTTGAATTTTTTGCCCAAAAACTTTAACTTTATGCTGACCATTACTTTTAGTTTAATCCCGGTTATTTTCCAGGAAGCCAAAACAATTATTCTCCTCCAGAAATGCCGGGGCTATCATAGCCTTAACCCTCTGCCCGTCATCATTCCTTTACTCCACCGCACCCTCAAGCGCTCCGAACAAATTGCCTTAACCATGGCCAGCCGGGGATATTGAAACAGTGTGCTTGCCCTGAATGAAATGAAGGGCCTGCACTGAGGGCCCGACGTTACGTCGGCCCGAAGTGCCACGGGAGAGATTTGAACTCTCACGCCGTTGCCGACACACGCCCCTGAAGCGTGCCTGTCTACCAGTTCCAGCACCGTGGCTTGATTTATAGTTTAACATATGGCACAGTAATCTTAAATGAAACAACTCATTATTATTTTGTCATGGGTTTTAGCTACCGGCACTACCTTAATTCTAACTTTAGCCACTTATACTCACCTCAGTCAAATCACTAAACCTTCTCTGCGGCCGAAAATTGCCTATAATCAAAGCGAAAATATCACCTCCCGCTCCGTTCTGCCGGAAGTTTTAGGCGCTTTCACTTACTCGATTAAAACCGACGATGCCATTCCCGAAATAATCAAAAAATATCTTAAAAAATATCAATCTCCCTTACTGCCTTACGCTGACTATATCGTCACTGTTTCCCGGGACCACTATCTTGACCCCCGCTTAATTATTGCCATTGCCCAGCAGGAATCAAATCTTTGCAAAAAAATCCCTGATGACTCCCATAACTGTTGGGGTTGGGGGATTCATTCCCAAGGAACTCTCAAATTTTTAAGTTACAAACAAGCCATTGACGCTGTCGTTGCCGGTCTAGCTAACAATTATCTGCGCAAAGGTTTATCGACCCCTGAAGAAATTATGGGTATTTATACTCCGCTTTCTGATGGTTCGTGGGCTAGGGGAGTGCAACAGTTTTTAGACGAAATGAATTAGCCCCTAATACTAATTATAAACCAAAAAAAATCCATCAGTGTGCCCGGTGAGGCATTACCGACGGATCTGATAACCATACTAACATAAGTCTTATAATATGTCAAGTTCTATTATTATAGGAAAAATTATTTCCCGCTGCCTAAGATTTTTCTCCTCCAAAGGCGGGACCGCTCTGCCTGGTCTGATCGCCTTAAAAATAAACCCTATTTTGCTCCGCCGGCTGGCGGAACAAAATCAGCTTAAATCGATTATCATCACCGGCACTAACGGCAAAACCACTACCAGCCGGCTCTTAGGTTCTATGCTTCAAGCTCAAAACATTCTTTTCCTGCATAACCGCAGCGGCTCTAACTTGCTCCGCGGCATTGCTTCTACTTTAATTAATCAAAGCGATATCTTCGGCCGCTTAAAAATTAAACTGGCCATCTGGGAAATTGACGAAGCCGCCGTCTTGACCGCCGTCAGACAATTACAGCCAGAAATCATTCTTTTCAATAATTTATCCCGCGATCAGCTGGACCGTTACGGCGAACTTGATTCTATTTTAAAATCCTGGCAGGAAAGCTTAACAATCTTGCCTCAAAACGCTCAGGTTCTTATTAATCGGACTGACCAACGTTTGCAACAACTCCATTCTCCCCAAATCATTTACTTTGGACGAAAGCACCCTCTCGGACAATACCATCAAGCCAATATCTTGGCCGCCCAAGCTCTTGCCCATGCCCTAAAGCTAAAACCAACTTCAATCAGCCAAGGTCTTCAGTCTTTTCGACCGGCCTTTGGCCGGGGAGAAACATTTATCTTTAATAAAAGGCAAGTAAAAATTTTACTGGTAAAAAACCCGGCCGGTCTTACCGCGGTTTTAAATCTCCTCCGGGATAACCAGCAGTTAAATCAGCCTTTGCTCGTCGCTTTAAATGACCTGATTGCCGACGGGACCGATGTTTCCTGGATCTGGGACGCAAACTTAGAAATCTTGAGGCACCGCCGCACCCCGATCATTGTCAGCGGCTTAAGGTCGGCTGATCTTGCCTTGAGATTAAAATATGCCGGCGTTAAGGAACAATTAATTCACCTTCACCCCAATCTCCATCAGGCTTGGCAAAAGTTTATTGCCCAACCCGGCCAAAACCACAACATTCTGCCCACCTATACCGCCATGCTTAAATTGCGCCAAATTATTTTCCAACAAAAATTTGATTAACCTATGAAAATTATTATTGCCCACCTTTATCCCGAAGAAATGAATATCTACGGCGACCGGGGAAATATTTTCAGTTTAGTTTACCGCTTAAAACAGAGAGGAATTCAAGCCCTGGTTAAATCCATCGGCCTGAACGATCCGCTTCCTTCCGGCAGCTTTGATTTGCTTTTTGGCGGCGGCGGCCAGGACCAACAACAACAACAAATCAGTCTGGACCTGCTTAACCGCAAAAATGTTATTTTAAAAGCCGCTCAAAATCAAATACCCATGCTCACTATTTGCGGCAGTTACCAGTTATTCGGCCAGTACTTCCAGCCGTTTTCCGGAGCAAAAATGATTGGCCTCGGTATCTTTGACGCCTATACGGTTGCCTCCCCACAAAGAAAGATCGGCAATATTATCCTCAAAACTAAGCGGGGAGAACTGATTGGCTTTGAAAATCACTCCGGCAATACCTTTTTATTACCCGGCACCAATCCTTTAGGCAAGGTTCTTATCGGTTTCGGCAATAACGGTCAGGACAAAACCGAGGGGGCAATCACCAATAATGTTTTTGGCTGTTACCTCCATGGCCCACTTCTGCCCAAAAATCCGCATTTTTGCGATTACCTGATCAAAACCGCCCTGGAAAAAAAATACGGTCCGATCAAACTTTCACCTCTGGACGATCGGCTTGAACAACAGGCCCACCAAACCGCAATCAAACGGACTAGAAAATTATCTCATCCTCTGTTAAAATACTTTTAGTTTACCCGGAGTATTTCGGGCCAGGATGGTGAAATTGGTAGACACGCAGGATTTAGGATCCTGTGGCCGCAAGGCCTTGGAGGTTCGACCCCTCTTCCTGGCACTTCAGCCCGTAAAACGGGCTTCAGTGCGAGCACATTTGTAATTAATAAACCCCATAGTATATAATATCAACTCTATGATTATTTTAAGATGGCTAAAACAGCATCGCTGGTTGAGCGGATTGATAATTTTGATTCTATTCGGAAGCGGCTGGTTAGGCTATCAAAAATTCGGGCCGAAAAAAATCAGTAATGTTTATGAGCTGGCGGTCGTCACCCGCCAAAACATAAAAAAAACCGTGGTAGCCTCAGGTAAAATTAAATCTCAATCCCAGGCAGATCTTCAGTTCCAAACTTCCGGCCAGCTGGCCTGGATCATTGTTAAAGAAGGGGATAGTGTTAAAAAGTGGCAAGCTATTGCCGGCCTGGACCAGCAAGAACTCAAAAAAACCTTACAAAAATATCTTTTGGATTTTTCTAAAGAACGCGCCGATTTTGATGAAGACCTTAAAATTACTTACCGCGATAAAGCTTTAACCGATACTATCAGCCGAATTTTACAAAAAAATCAATATGACCTGGATAAAGCTGTTTTAGATGTGGAGCTTCAGGATTTAACCCTAAAGTACGCCACTTTAATTACCCCCATCGACGGTATTATTACTCATATTGATGTTCCGCTTGCCGGCGTTAATATTACTCCGGCGACCGCAGTTTTTACCGTGGCCGACCCCGACCATCTGGAATTTGAAGCGATTATTGACGAAGTGGATATCGGCCTCATCAGTCTCGGCCAGGCTGGCCGGCTGGTCCTTGACGCTTACCCGGATGAACCCATCAGCTTAACCGTTGATTCCATCGACTTTAACAGCTCGCTTGATTCATCCGGCAGTACGGTTTTTCTGGTTAAATTCCGGCTGGAAAACAACCCTGGTCAAAAATTAAAACTGGGGATGAATGGTGAAATTACTATTACTGTCGCTGAAAAAACCAATGTTTTGGCTGTCCCTCTTTCTTCTATTCTGGAAAATGGCACCACCACAGTTCAATTAGTCAAAGATAACACTTTAATTAATCAAACTGTTACTATTGGAATAACTTCAGATGATTTAGTTGAGATTACCTCCGGATTAACTGAAAATCAAACCATCGTTGTCAGTAAAAAATCTAAATAAGGGAATGAAATCACCAATTATTAAACTTGACAACGTCTCTAAAACCTATTTTCTCGGCGAAGAACCGGTCAAGGCAGTTTGTCATATTTCTTTGAAAATTTTTACTAAAGAATACTTAAGTATCTTAGGCACATCCGGCAGCGGCAAATCCACCTTAATGTACTTAATTGGCCTGTTGGAAACACCCTCTCAGGGAAAAATCTATTTAAATAACCGCAATGTCTCTCAACTTAATGATGTTCAACTGTCCCGTTTAAGAAACGAAACCATCGGCTTTATTTTCCAATCTTTTAACTTGATTAATAAATATACTGTTTTAGAAAATGTTCTTCTCCCCACTGTCTATTCTCGAACCCGGCTTAATTTTAACCCTCTTCACCGGGCCTTAGACTTACTCAACAAATTTCGTATTTTAGATAGAAAAGACTTTTTTCCTAACAAAATCTCCGGCGGTGAACAGCAACGGGTCGCCATTACCCGGGCTTTAATCATGAACCCAAAAATTATTCTGGCCGACGAACCCACTGGCAACCTGGACTCTAAAACCGGACAGGATATTATGAAAATAATCGGTAATCTTAACCATGATTTTAATACCACGGTTATCACCGTCACCCATGACCAATCAGTCGCTCAACAAGCTCAAAAATTAATCTATCTTAAAGATGGTTATCTGGCCAAAAAGTATTTATGAAACCGATTGTTATCATCCAGTATTTTATTGCCTCTCTGGCCACTTTTAAACGCAATAAAATCCGGACCATTCTCACTTCTTTAGGGATTATGATCGGTGTCTTATCGGTCGTCTTGCTGATTGCTCTGGGATTAGGCTTAAAAAACTATTTAAAACAACAGTTCGAAAGCTTGGGTTCAAACTTAATTATTATCTTTCCCGGCAATATCTTTAATCAGGAAGCCGGTGCCGGCGGCGGCTTTGGACCGGGTTTTGCCGGCGGCGCCAACTTTGATGAAAAAGATTACCTGTCTTTAAAAAAGATCCCTCAAGCCGATTATGTCGTGCCGGTATTTTTCAAAAGTTCGGCTATTGAATCAGGCAATGCTAAAATCTTAGGCTATATCCAAGGTGCCAGTGAAGCTGTTTTTGATCTGTTAAATTTAAAACTATTAAGCGGCCGGTTGTTTACCCGGTCTGATCTCCAAAAGCGGGCCAAAGTAGGCATTTTGGGTTACAGTTTAGCGGAAAAACTTTTTACTATTCCCCAAAAAGCCGTCGGTAAAACCGTTAAAGTCAATAATCAGCGGTTTATTATTTTAGGCGTAGTGGAGAAGAAAGGCGATCGGGAAATGGATAACGGCTTAATTATCCCCTATAAAACTTCCTTCGGTACGCTAAACCCTGACAAAACATTTTTTACTATCTACCTGGGAACTAACGATAAAGCCAATGTGGAAGTTGTTAAACAAAAAGCCAAAGAAGTTCTGCTGAAACGTTATCAGGCCGACGAGTTTTCCGTTACCGAACAAACGGAAATTCTTACCACCGTCAACCAAATCTTCGCCATTATTAACGCTATTCTCATCGCCATCGGTTCAATTTCTTTATTAGTCGGCGGTATCGGCATTATGAATATTATGTATGCCACCGTCACCGAACGCACCAAAGAAATCGGCATCCGCCGCAGCTTAGGCGCGACGCAAAAAGATATTTTAATTCAATTTTTATCCGAAGCTGTCATTTTATCGGTTTTCGGCGGTTTAATCGGTCTATTGCTGGCCGCCTTGATTGTTCTCGCCATTCATTCTTTTTTCCCGGCTTCCCTTAACCTGATTTCCGTTATCTTGGCCTTTACTGTTTCCACTGCCATCGGCATCTTTTTCGGCGTCTTTCCGGCCAGAAGGGCCGCCCGGCTCACCCCGATTGAAGCCATTCGCTATGAGTAAAACTTGTGTTATAATCTCTCCATGACTCAAGCTAAGTTAACTTGGCTGCCGAAAAAAACCTTTGAACTGGAATTTTCTCTACCTTGGGAACAGGTTAAAAAAACCTATGACAAAGTCTTAAATGAGTTGACAAAATCAGCCAAGCTCGAAGGCTTCCGCCCTGGCAAAGCGCCAAAGGATCTCGTCGAAAAATCCCTAGATAAAGGCAAACTTTACGGCGAAGTTATTAACCAGCTATTACCGCTCTCTTACGCCCAGGCCATTAATCAGCATCATTTAAAACCGGCTCTTGCTCCCAAAATCACCATTGTTTCGGCTGAAGATAATAAACCTTGGCAGTTTAAAGCTTCCAGTTGTGAACTGCCGGAAATTAAGTTAGGGGAGTACGAAAAAATCTGCCGGGGAGCGTTGGCTAAAGAACTCAAACCGCCGGCAAAAACGCAAAAATTAAACCTCATCTCTAAGGCTTTACTTGATGACATTAAAATCGAGTTATCTGATTTGCTGATTGACTCGGAAAGAGACCGTCTGCTTTCCCGGCTCTTGGAACAACTGCAAAAACTGGGACTGACTATCGACCAATACGCCGCATCCAATAATAAAACCATTGCTCAAATTAAAGAAGAATATAAACAAACCGCGGCCAACACTATAAAACTGGAGCTGATTCTTCAGGTCATCGCCGAAGAAAAAAAGTTTAAAGCCGATGAAAAAGAAATCGATAAAATGATCGCTAATGCCGGCGGCGCCCCCGCGGACCGCGTCTACATTGCTGTTCTCTTAAAAAAACAACAAGCCATTGACTATTTACTCAACTTATAGTAAACTTGTTTTTTAAATTTATTTAACTATGTCTGCCCGCAATTACAGACATGATCATCAATAAAATGGACCCGTTTCTAACCGCTAAAAAACGAAAATCCGGGCCTAAGCACCAAAACTTTCTTGAGGCCTTTAAAGATAGTGGTGCGGCTAAACCTCAAGCCCAGTCTAACCAAGCCGGCGCCGAGGTTTTCAACTTTGAAGAATTCTTGAATCAACAAGAGAAGAAGATCCGCCAACAGGAGAGAGGCCGTTTTGAATCAATCAGAAGAGAAGAACAAATTATTTTTTCCCGGGAAAAAAACCAAATTAAAGTTCAGATCGAAACGATCCAAGCTCAAATTAAAACACTGGCCAAAGAACAGGTTGGCTTAATGGAAGAGGTCGACCAAGCCGCCTTCCAGGCGGTAGTTAATCCCGGAGTTTATCATCAAAGCTTCTTTGAACGCCTGCTTCATTTAATTAAACTGGCGCGCAAAAAAGTGGCTGAATCCCGGACCTGGCTGCAGCTGCAAAATCACCGTTCGCAGTTACGGACCGGTTATTGGCAAAAAGTCAAAACCTCCGGCACCAGCTTTATGTTATCCGGCGAAAGAACCGTTTCCACCCAGGCCGGCTAAACCTGTCACTCTGCCGGTTTGATCCGCTTCAATAAAGTTCTCAGTAAATCCTGGTAAAACTTGTAAAACCGTCGTTTATTAAAAGAAACCAAAATCGGCGGTAATATTTTTGTTTGTAAAAACTTATCGATCGAGAAGGAAAAATACAGTTCGGTTAAGCCTAAATCTTTTTGTTTAGCCAAAGTAAATAACTCATCAAACTCTAACTTTGTTTTTTCAAGAATAAAAAATAAATCAATAAAATCTTTGGGGTCAATTCGGCCGAAAATGGCTAAGATTTTATTGGTGGCAAGATTTATTAAAGAATCAACCGCAATCCTGCCTTTGATTAAATTTTTTCCGAAATGGACCGGAATATCCTTAACCAAATCTACTTTTAATGGCCTGGGTGAATCAATGATATATTGAAGAAAAGTGTCAGTCATTACGGCTTTATCCGGCTTTAATTTTAATTTAGCCATAATCCGCCTGATTGCCGCATTGACCGCATCAAAATCAATTTTCTGGTTATTGGTAAATAAATCCAAGTCGACGCTGACCCGGTGGTGAAAATAAAATCTGGCTAAAGCCGTCCCGCCGGTCAGATAAAAATCCCGGGCAAAAGCAGTCGTAAAAAATTCGTGCAAAAATTTGTCCTGAAGTTGATAGTTGACTTTCATAGCTAAACCTGCTCCCAAGTATTCAAAGCCAATTGCCACGCTTTTCTGATTGGTTCTTTTAATTTTAAGCGGGTAAACCATTCACGCACCTGACGATAACTCAAATATTTCCAGACGTCTTCGTATTTCGCCGCTTCTAAAATCCGCGACATCAGCCAGATTTTTTCCGTCTCGTTTTTGCCGGCCAAAATCCTCCGGACGTCTTTTTCCGTCAGGTCATAATCCCATAACCAATAAGGACGTTTTCTAACTGTTGACATAACTTTAATTTTACGATATATTTACTCCTAATGCAAAAACGCGTCCTCTTTACCGTTATTAAATTCGTCCTTATTTGCAAGGGCAAAAATGTGGTGGGAGGAATTTTGTAAGAGCCAATTTAAATTAAAAAGCTTTAACCTCCCACTCACGGGAGGTTTTTTTATGAAAAAATAAATTATGAGTTTTAAAAAAATAATCACTGTAAAACTACCGTCAAAATACGGTAACTTTCGTCTTTTAGCATATCAAAATAGTGATCAAAAATATCACTTGGCTTTAGTCATGGGAAAACCGGCTAATAAAGAAAACGTGCTAGTGAGAATTCATTCGTCGTGTATTACGGGGGATATCTTCAGCTCCAGCAGATGTGATTGCGGACAGCAATTAAAAAAAGCGATGAAATTAATTGCTCAAAAAGGAGAAGGCATAATTATCTATTTATTCCAGGAAGGAAGAGGTATTGGTCTAATCAATAAGTTAAGAGCCTACAAGCTTCAAGAGCAGGGCTTGGATACTTACGATGCCAATACCGCCCTTGGCTTGCCTCCGGATAATCGTACCTATGAAATGGTCAAAACCATCCTAAAAGATATTAAGGTAAAAAGTATTAAATTAATTTCTAATAATCCCGATAAGTTTAATCAGCTCAGGTCGTTAAATTTAAAAATTAACGGCGCTATCCCTTTGGAAATAAGACCGACCAAATATAACCATCAATATTTGTTAACTAAAAAAATAAAATTTGGTCATACATTAAAATACTTATGACATTATCCCCTGAACATCAAAATATGTTTACCTCTACTATAGAGGTCATGGAAACCAAACAGCCACTATTAAAAGATAGCACTATTGCTCGTCTATGGGGTGAAAAGCCAATTATCGTCTCCACTTTTACCCATCCTTCGGTTGATCCTGAAGCCAGAATTGTCATCGGCGATTTGATGTGGGAAACAATAACCGGCCAAGCCGGAAATGCAACCACAAATTTTCATCTTGCCTGGGAACCGTCGCCTCCGGGCAGATATAAAATTCTGGAAATACCGGTACCTAATCCTGCTGATAATTCTAAACGGGTGACAATTGATAGCGGATTCTCGATTATTCCTTGGTGGCTGCCGGCAACCAAAACCAATGTCTCTCATTTTTATTCCGCTCTTCTGGATGAATCCACATGGGCTATAACAGCAGAAGCGGTCAAACTTGGCCTACAACAAACTAATCTTTCAACCCCAAAAAGAGAAACAGTTTCCCAGAATTTATGGTCCCTTCAATCACTTTATTCTGATGTTCTAAACTCTTTTAATGATAAAGGTCTAACCTTAGCCCAAGTGGCTGAAAGACTCTATTTAAGACTTGCCTCTGAATTGGTTGGTAAAGAAATAACCGGTTTATTTAAGCTAAAATCTCCCTACATGGCAGAAATAGGCATAAGGTTAAATGAAACTTTGCTAGCTCTCGATCAAATAATGCCTTTAGAAATTATTTTACAAAGTCTGTTGGAACAAGGAGGACAGAAGCTATTTGTTGCCGGAGGTCAGGCTCGTGAACTTTCTTATGTGGGTTATAGTAGTAAAAAAAATCAATTTGCTATTGATACGGTTGATGCAAAAACAGCCAAAAGCATCGGTAAATCACAACCAATTTCCAAAAACGATTTAATCAATCTTCTGCAATCAGGTGCGGTTTTCCCTACCGGCAAACTCTTTTTTGTTACCCTAACCCATATTGCTTCACAAATTCCTGTTGTCCATATGGGAAACGATTATGGCTGGAGAGAAAGGACGCAAACGGCCATGAAAGCTGATCAACCATTCCATCAAATATTTCCTGATTATTCAGATAGTTGGCCATTTATAGTTCCGATTGTTGATGGTCAACCATATAGCGGCGAGATGATTACTCTTTCAGGGTTATATGTTCTATTTAAAGGCAATCCTAATATAACCGATTATGTCTGGCAAAGTTTATCAGCCGGATCACCAATTAGTCTTGAGGTTTAAATTGATTTATGCTGAACCTGCTTAACACCACTGCTGAATTAAAAAAATCGAAATGCCGCGTTGCCGTTGTGCCGATTGGCTCAATCGAACAGCATAGTGATTATTTACCGTTGGGAACTGATTTGTTTATTGCCGAAACTTTAGCAAAAAAAATTGCCGAGGTTTTTAAAGCCTATTTGTTGCCCATCCTGCCTTATAGCAACTCTCAAGAACACGATGGCACACCAGGAACGGTTTGGCTATCTCCAGTGACTTTGATCAACGTGATTAATGATCTCGTTGAGTCTTTAATCAGATCGGGGATGAAAAAAATTATTTTAGTAAATGCCCATGGCGGTAATCATGTGATCAAATCAGCTATCGTTAACCTTAAAATAAGGTATCCCAAAATAGGAATATTCTTAGCTTCTTTAAGTTGGGAAAAAGCATATATGGCCGGTAATGTAAATACCAATAATGCTGTCCACGCTGATCCAGGAGAAACCTCGCTTTTATATTACGTTTTGAACTTGTCAAATAAAAAAAGAAAAATCAAGAAAAGTGTTCCCCTGCTCAGCTATGAATTACTGGAATCATTCGGCTTTAAATCATTAACCAAAAACGGTGCTTGGGGAGAATCGGGAACGGCCAGTTATGATAAGGGAAGAAAAATTTTCGAGACCTTGCTGAAATCATCCGTAAAAGAGTTAAAACAAGCATTAAAATTCAATGAATAAAATCTTATTTTATTATCCCGATCATTATTGTTTAAACAATCTTTCTGCTCATGAAGTCAGGTACCAAAGAGTTACATATAAAACTGTCGAGCATGCTTATCAAAGCCAAAAGTTTCATGATAAAAAAATTGCTAAGCTAATTCAACTAGCTAAAAGCCCTCTTGGGGCCAAAGCGATTGCGCATAAAAACACTAAATTAATGCGGGCAGATTGGGAAACAATCAAAATAAAAACTATGCGTGATATTGCTAGGGCAAAAATTAATCAACATCCAGAAGTATTAAAAGTATTACTTTCTACTCTTAATAAAGAGATTGTGGAGAATTCTCCTGATGATTATTTCTGGGGTATTGGTAAAAAACAAACCGGCCGCAACCAAATGGGGAAAATATTAATGGAATTACGAAAAGAGTTCATTTTAAAAAAGCGGGGGTTATCAAATTAACTGTATAATTAAATATGGCTTTTAACCAAATTGGTTTTATCAAGAAATTTTTAACCTTTTCGCCGCGGGAAGGAAAAAACGAAACCAAAGCCGGAAAGTATTTAACCGGCCTGCTCGAAGAAGTAAAAATCAACTATTCTCTCCAGAAGTTTAGCTTAACCATTCCCCAAACCGTCAAGGCTGAATTGACCGCCGACGCTAAAAACATTCCCTGCGCCGCTTTATGTTTTGCTTCCGGTGAAATTGACTCCAAAGATAATATTTTAAGCTCCTTAACCCACACTGAAAAGAATTTCCCCTTCATTGGTTTTAACCCTTACTGTCCGGGAATTTCCGCCACCGGCCGAGCAATTAAACATCCTGCCCTGGCGATTGCCCGGGATGACCTGCCCATAATTTTTAAGGCTAAAAAAATCAAAGGCATTGTTAAGATCAAACCGGTAAAACACAAGTCCCAAAATATTTTGGCGGGCAATCTTACTAATCCGAAAAATTTAGTTTTCACTCATTACGACTCGGTTTACAGCGGCGCCGTCGACAACGCTTCCGGCGTGGCTGTTACCCTGAAATTAATTTTCGACCAGTCAAAATTATTAAAAACAACCCAGTTTGTCTTATCCGGCAATGAAGAACTGTGTTATGACTTTCCCATTTATTGGGGCAGGGGATACCGCCAGTTTGAGAAAAAATATTTACACCTCATGAAACAGTCCAGAAAAATTTTCATTATTGATTGCGTTGGTAATGCCCCAACTCAATTCTTAAATGACCCATACTGGGTCAACGAAGGTTTCCCTGTCAAAAATGTTAAGCGACTGTTATCTAAAACCGCTATGGTTACCGGTAATTTCCCAAAACTTATGAAGTATTATCATAGTCCTCTGGATACCATTGATAAACTTAAAAAACAATATCTTGACGAAGCTTATCATTTAGTATTAAAATCGCTTTCATGAGTTTAAATCAGGCCTTTACTTTTTTCTTTTTCAACCTTCAAAAGAGGGAGGCCTTAACGTAGTTTAATTAATTAAATTAACATTAAAACACCGCCTCCCTCAAGGGAGGTTTTTTTATGGCAGAAATACCTAATCCCGAAATTATCAGAGAACAAGCAGCTCTTTTATTGAAACGCTGGCAGACAGAAGCTTTGCCTGCCGAAAAAACAGAACATTTAATCCAAGCCGTCAAAGTTATTACTGATGCATCGCAAGATAACACGGCTATCCCGATCATTTCTCCGATCTGCGCTAATTATGAAACTTTAAGAATTGGAGGAAAAAGGCGCCCAACTATTCATTCTGACTTAGTTTGGAACTGGACAGGTCATTCTCTATCATTAAGGAAAGGTTATCTGCTTTGTCATGAAGAAATTCCTCATCGGCTTAGCAAGCTGCAAAAAATCAGCGGCCAAACGGTTAATTATCTAGTGGTGTTAGTTGACTATGGAATGGCGGAAACTCTATTTGGGCCTTTAAATCCGGATTATTATCGGCTACCACAAAATAAATCTATTCAGCAAC
>Ga0210020_1001282_pt1 | contig 22147 bp, 10 predicted proteins | sample CryGeymeta201514_FD_183980 | JGI IMG/M metagenome (GOLD analysis project Ga0210020, IMG submission 183980) | Groundwater microbial communities from Crystal Geyser aquifers in Utah, USA - Crystal Geyser metaG 2015-14 (SPAdes) (version 2) | ecosystem: Environmental > Aquatic > Deep subsurface >... | reverse complement strand
GCACGCAGTGCAGAACCTAGCCGCAACGAGATTCTTGCGCCGTCATCCCGGCGCTTGCTGCGTGCGTTGATCCCGAATGCCGGCGACGGCAGCCGCCAACGTGTGACGACGATCACGTATTGACATTACGCCAGTTGTCAGTTAAGAGTTGTGCGTCACACATTTTTAATGGCATATCGTTATAGTGCGCACGCGGTTCAGGGGGGCCGCGTCACCCATCCATTCCCGGAGTACCTCCTGTGACCAACCCCATGGCGCAGCATGCGCTTGTCCATCGTTTCATCGGGATTCTGTTCGCGGCCACTCTTGCGTTTCACTCGAAAACCGCCGTAGCCATCGATCTCAATGCGGCCTGTGCGGATTTGTACGGCACTGGTTTCGCTACCGTGGAAGGGATGGTTGCGGCACCGTCGCCGACGTCCGCGCGGCCGGCAAAGGGGGCCCCATTCAAGGACCCGGCATTTGGCACCTGCGTGGTGCGGGCGACCAGCCACACAACTGAGCCACCATCGGGTTTCGCGCGCAACGACTATTCGCGCCGCCAGGCGTTCAACGTCGACAATACCCGCTTCCTGACGTATTCCTACGACGGTGGTTGGCATGTCTACGACGCCAATTCGCTGGTCTATTTGCGCGAACTGAACGCGCTCGGTGGCGATGCCGAGCCGCAGTGGGATCCAGTGGATCCCAGCCAGCTTTTCTACATTCCCACCAATGGCGGCATGACCCTGCACCGGGTGAATGTCGAAACCAACGTAAGCACCACGGTAGCCGACTTTACCGGAAAACTGCCGTGGTCCAATGTTGCACACGTGTGGACAAAGTCCGAGGGCAGCCCCTCGGCTGACGGCCGTTACTGGTGCTTCATGGCCGAAACCGCCAACTTCGGCATCCGCGGCGTGTTCACCTACGATCTGCAAACACAGAGTGTTATCGGTGCGCGCACGATGAGCTCGCGCCCCGATCACGTCAGCATGTCGCCGTCCGGGCGCTACTGCGTGATTTCCGGTGGTGATGTCTCCAATGGCACCGTCGCCTGGGATCGCACCTTCAGCAAGTCACTCAGCGTGCATCAGGGCGGAGAACATTCGGACATCGCGCTCGGCCGCGATGGCAGCGACTACTACGTGGCGGTGGACTACCAAAGCGACGGCGGCGACCTGTACATGGTCAACCTCAGCAGCGGCGTGCGAACCGTGTTGTTGCCGACCTATATCCAGGGCACGGCTACCGCCTACCACATCTCCGGCAAGGGATTCTCGCGCCCGGGTTGGGTGCTGATGTCCACCTACGCGCGCTTTGGTACGGAAAAATGGCTGCATGAGCGAATCATGGCGGTGGAGCTGAAAGCCAACCCGCGCATCATCAATCTGGCGCACCATCACAGCACGTACAACGAGTACTGGACTGAACCACATGCATCGGTCAGCCGCGATTTCACTCACGTGTTGTTTTCATCCAATTGGGGTAACGCATCCAATCTCGACGTCGATGCGTTCATGATCCGCCTGCCCGAGCGTATCCTTGACCTGCCCGTGGCAACGGAGCAGCCGCTGCTGCCGAGCGATGAATATGTGTGGACGGTGCCGTCATCGTTCAACAGCCAGCAGCAGGGCTTCGTACGCCTCAGAAATCTCGAAAATCGTTCCAGCGAAGTGCTGGTATGGGGAATTGATGCCAGCGGGCATCGCTCACCTGGCACGATGAGTCTCACGTTGGGGCCCAATGAATCGCGCCAGTTCAACTCGCAGGATCTGGAATTCGGTCAGGATGTGCAATTTGGCAATACCGACAAAGGACTGAGCGGCAGCATCGGCACCGGCGTCGGCAGTTGGACGCTGGTACTCCGCAGCGATCTGAACGTGGAGCCGTTGGCCTATATCCGCACCCCGGACGGCTTTCTTACCGCAATGCATGATCGCGTTTCTGTTTCCGGCGATGGGATGGACTGGCTGGTGCCGATCTTCAACCCGGCTGAGAACCCCAACCAGTTGAGTCGGTTGCGTATCATCAACACCAATCTGCAGGCGGTCGATGTGCAGATTGGCGGTCGTGACGATAGCGGCCTGTTCGGGCAATCCGCGGTAACCACCACCCTGGCGCCGCTGGCGTCGATCGAATTGAGTTCGATTGATCTGGAAAACGGCAACGCTGGCAAAGGCCTGCTGGGCAAGCTGGGCGACGGCAACGGGCAAATGCAATTGAATGTTTCCGCGACCGGTCGCGTTACCGTGCAGAGCCTGCTGTTCGATCCGCTGGGCAAGTTGACCAATCTGTCTACCGTTGCCGATCTCTCGCAACCGCTACCCGGCGAACGTGTGCTGTGGCTGCTGCCGCCCGCCTCCAATGCGCAGCAGCAGGGTTTCGTGCGACTGATCAATCGCGAAAATCGCAGTGGCGCGGTGCAGGTCTGGGGAGTGGACGACAACGGCCAGCGTTCGCCGGGCACGATGACACTGACCCTTGCGCCGAACGAATCGCGGCAGTTCAATTCGCAGGATTTGGAGAACGGCAATCCGGACAAAGGACTCAGCGGTAACCTGGGCGCGGGTAGCGGCAACTGGCGCCTGCTGCTGCAAAGCGATCTGGATCTGCTGCCGATGGCATTGATCCGCACCCCGGACGGCTTCCTCACCACGATTCATGACATTGTTTCCGGTACTGGCCTGATCACCCAGGTGCCGACATTCAATCCTGCCGAGAACCTCAATCAGGTCAGTTCGCTGCGTCTGATCAATCCCAACCTGGTCGACGTTGTGGTCACCATCACCGGCCAAGACGACGACGGACAGCCGGCGCCGAACGGCGCGATAACCGTGCTGCTGCCAGCGGGCGCCGCACGCGATCTCAGCGCTACCGATATTGAATCGGGTGACGCGCTGCGCACAGGCAACGGGATTGGCGATGGCAACGGCAAGTGGATGCTTACCGTCAGCGCATCGCAGCCGATCAAAGTCATGAGCCTGCTGCGTGATCCCAATGGCGTTCTAACCAACCTCTCCACCGCCAGCAAAGGTACGGCGGCCGCGCTCTGAGGAAAAAACCGTCATCCTGCGCGTTGACGTGCGGATCGTTCGCGCAAGGCCGGCAGATGCCGGCCTTGCGCGTTTGCGGCGGCGCGCGCGGGTCGCTCACGAGGTGGCTTGGCGCAGCTCTCCGCTTGTGGGAGCGCGCCTGCGCGCGAAGCTTCTCGCCAGTTCGTTCGCCGGCAGAGCCTACCCCAGACTTGATCTGGGGCCGGCCCCCACCAGCGCTGGTTCGCGCGCAGTGCGTGCACGTGGTCGCACAGGACGAGAGAAAAATGGGTGAATCTCGCGAAGGCATTTCAAATCCGTGACCGCCATCGCGGTTTTTTCGAAATGCCATCGTCGAAGTGTGTGGGCTGTCTCAAATCGATATCCGGGTCGCCGGGAGAATGCGCCCTACGGTCAGGGGGCCGTATCACCGGAAATCTCGGAGCCCCCCCGTGCGCACATCAAACTTTTTCCAGCGTTTTTTCCCTTCCCTTCTGAGCCTGGTTGCAGTGCCGCTGGCGCTGTTGTCGTCAGGCCCCGCCCATGCTGTCGATGTCAACGCCGATTGCGCGGCGATGTATGGCAGCGGCTTCACTGCCGTAACCGGTCAGGTCGCCTCGCCGGCACCGAGTTCGTCGCGTCCCGCCAAGGGCGTGCCATTCAAGGACCCGGCGTTCGGCACTTGCGTCGTGCGCGCCACCAATCATGCCGCGGAGCCGCCGTCGGGCTTCGCACGCAACGATTATTCGCGCCGCCAGGCGTTCAATGTCAATAACACTCGCGCGCTGGCCTATTCGCTCAACGGCGCATGGCATCTGTATGACGCCAACAGCTTGCAATACCTGCGCGAGTTGAACGGCCCCGGTGGCGATGCCGAGCCGCAGTGGCACCCCACCGAGCCCAACTCGCTGTACTGGATTCCGATCAACGGCGGCATGGTGCTCAACAAGCTCAATGTCGAAACCAATACCAGCACCGTTGCCGCCAACTTCACCGGCAAACTGCCGTGGTCCGATGTCGCCCGCATCTGGACCAAGTCCGAAGGTAGCGCCTCGGCCGATGGCCGCTACTGGTGCTTCATGGCCGAAACCAACAGTTTTGGCATTCGCGGCGTGTTCACTTACGACTTGCAGACGCAGACCGTGCTCGGCACCCGCTCGCTCAGCGAACGCCCGGACCACGTCAGCATGTCCGCTTCCGGGCGCTGGTGCACCATCTCCGGCAGCCAGACCGTGGCTTGGGATCGCACCTTCACCCAGTCGGTGCAGTTGCATCATGGCGGCGAGCATTCCGACCTGGCGTTGGGCGTCGATGGCCATGATTACTACGTGGCAGTGGATTACCAGAGTGACGGTGGTGATCTGTACATGCTCGACATCGATAGCGGTGTGAAAACCGTGTTGTTCCCGACCTACATCGCCGGCACCGCCACCGCCTACCACATCTCCGGCAAGAGTTTCGCCAAGCCCGGCTGGGTGTTGATGTCCACCTACGCCCGTTTCGGTGCCGAGAAGTGGTTGCATGAGCGGGTGATGGCAGTCGAGCTCAAGGCCAATCCCAAGATCGTCAACATCGCGCACCATCATTCCACCTACAACGGCTATTGGACCGAGCCGCACGCGTCGGTAAGCCGCGACTTCTCGCATGTGTTGTTCACCTCCAACTGGGGCAATGGCTCGGATACCGACGTCGATGCCTTCATGGTGCGGTTGCCCGACAACCTGCTTGGCGCCAGCACTGCGGTTGCCGATGCCATCGCGCCCAGCGTCGAGGCCTCGGCCGCCGGCAGCAGCGGTACGATCACCGTGATCGCCAATGCCAGCGACAATGTCGGCGTCAGCGATGTCGAGTTTCTGGTGGATGGCGTATTGGCGGGTAGCGATGCGAGCAGCCCGTATACGCTCGACATCGACTCCACGACGCTGGCTAACGGCACCCACACACTGTCGGCTGTGGCCTACGATGCCGCTGGCAATGCCGGGGTGTCGCCGACGGTCAACTTTTCGGTCAACAACGTGACCGCCGATACCACGGCGCCAAGTGTTTCGACATCCGTGACGGGCACTGGTGGCACGATTGCGTTCGCCGCCGAAGCCAGTGACAACACCGGAGTCACCCGCGTCGATTTCCTCGTCGACAACGTGGCAAAAGGCTCCGACAGCAGCGGTCCGTACACGCTGGCACTGGATTCGACCACCCTGAGCAATGCCGGTCACACGCTGCTCGCCAAGGCTTACGATGCCGCTGGCAACGTCGGCACCTCGGCTTCGGTGAGCTTCGCGGTGAACAACACCACGATCACCCCTGCGGTTGACAACACGGTGGTGATCGCGCAACTGACATTGCGTCTGGACAGCATGGATGCGACGTTGGCAACCATGAGTACGCGCAACAGCAAGGTCAAGAGTCTGAAAGCCGACGTGGCGATCCAGCGCGACCTGGTGCAACAGATCAAGTAAGCACAACGACAGACCCGTCTGGGAGCAGGGGTATCGGCGGCGACTGGCCTGAATGGCCGGTCGCCGCTTTTTTTATGTCGCCCTGTGGGATTTTGACTTGCACGCAAGTGCCCCCAGTCGCGATGTCCGGATAGGTGCTTGGGCCGTGGTGTGACATGCCCGCATCACGCAGTCTTGTATATGATGTCGGCAGCACACCGTGGAGGACGCCATGCCCTTGTCATCGCCATTGTCATCGCGATGGGGTTTGCTGGTTTGGCTCGGTGCCGCGAGCTTGATGCTGTTGGCGGTGTCGCTACTGCTCTGGCGCTATCGTGATCGCCTACCCGAGTCGATACAGGTGCCATTGCGCGCGCAATGGTGGGGCGTGCAGATCGATGACGGCGTGCGCATTCGGGCTGACGATGGAACGGAGTTGATGGCGACGCTGTTTCGCCCGCGCCAAGCCGCGGCCACGTTGCCGACGATTTTCGTGCGCATGCCCTACGATCGTCAGGCCAGCGCCGATGGCCTCGGCTACGCGCTGTTTTTTGCCCGCCACGGCTATGCGGTGCTGGTGCAGGATGTGCGCGGCACCTTCGGCTCACAGGGTGATGACTTTGTACCGTGGCGACACGCGACCGGCGATGGGGTGACAAGCGTGAACTGGATCGTCGAGCAGCCCTGGTCGAATGGCAAGGTGGGAACCTTTGGCTGCTCGGCACTGGGCGAATTGCAGTTTGCCCTTGCCCGCGCCAATCACCCGGCGCACGCTGCAATGATCGCCAGTGGCGCTGGCGGTGGCATCGGGTCGGCGGGTGATCGCCATGGCTATTTTGGCCTGTTCGAAGGCGGCGTATTTCAGCTCGCCAGTGGCTTTGGCTGGTTCGTTGAGCATGGCGCCAAGACGCGTCCCGCGCCACCAATGGCCGCCTTTGATCGCGCCACGGCGCTACGCACCCTGCCGCTGCGCGATGTCATCAAGCGCGTTCAGCCCGGCGCCAATGCCTTCGACGATTTCGTCAGCATGCCGCTGAGCGATCCGCGTTGGGATGCGCTCGACTACGTGTTGCGCACAGACCGCTTGCAAACCCCGGCATTGATCATCAACACGTGGGGCGATCAAACGCTGGCGGATTCGCTTGCACTGGCCCATCTCGTCGAAGCCACTGATGAAGCCACTCCACTGCGCGTCATTCTGGCACCCGGCGATCATTGTCGTCACGAGGAAATGGGCGATGACACTCGTTGGGGTGACCTGATGGTGCGCCACGCAGAGCGCCCCTACAGCGATTGGTATCTGCGTTGGTTTGATTACTGGTTGCGTGGCCAGGGCAACGGTCTGAACGCCCTGCCCGCCTTTCAGTTTTTTGTCGTCGGCGAAAATCGCTGGCTGGGATCACAACGATGGCCGCCCGTTGCAGCGCGTGCGCAGCGCTGGTATCTGGCCAGTGCCGGCGGTGCCAACAGCGGCAGCGGCGACGGTGTCTTGCAGCAGCAGCCATCGGCCACGTCCGCGGTGGACAGCTACCGCTACGATCCGGAAGATCCGGTGCCCACTCGCGGCGGCCCGGTCTGTTGCACCGGGGATGCCGCAATCCGTTCTGGCCCGGTCGATCAGCGTGATGTGGAGCAACGCGATGATGTACTGGTGTACACCTCGGAACCATTGACCGCGCCGTTGCGCCTGGTGGGTCCGCTGCGCGCCCATCTGGTGGTGTCCTCTTCAGCCCGGGATACCGATTTTGTGGCGCGTCTGGTGGATGTCTGGCCCGATGGACGTGCAATCAACATCCAGGAAGGCGCGCTGCGTGCGCGTTATCGCAACGGTATAGCCAAGCCGCAATTGCTGACACCCGATGAAGCCACCACGCTGGTGATCGAGATGCGCGACATCGCCTGGCGCTTGGCCAAAGGCCATCGTCTGCGCCTGGATATCAGCAGCAGCAATTTCCCGCGGCTAGAGCGAAATCTCAACACCGGTGGCAGCAATTTCGACGAAAGCAAAGGCGTCATTGCCATCAACCGGGTTTTCCATGGTGCGGAACAGTATTCCTATGTCGAGTTTTCGGTATTGGATGACCGCAATGCGATCAACGCGCCGTTGTGATAGGTGTCCGCACGGCACGTCGTCAAAGCGGTGGCTAGGTAACCGGATATACAATGCGGTTCCTGCGCCGCACATGGAAGCGCAACGTGCGGGTTGTAGATGCACAGCCAGCATGGAACCTCGAGTCCGGTGACCACAGTCGATTCGCATGATCAAGCATTCGTTCGCAAACCCGCATTCGATCGCCGCACCACGACCCCTTATGGATATCGACAACCCATGGATATACACGCAGGCAGCAGCATGGTAGCCGCCACTGTCGTGCCATTGGTCGCCAAGGAGGGTGTGCCGCACTGGTGGGGACCCTTGTTTCAGCGGTCCCGCACTCGCTCGGTTTTCCTGTCCGAAGCGTGGATGCAAAGCTGGCTGGATGTTTATGCACACGACTTTTCGGGCTGGTGGATACGCTGGCAAGACGGGGACACAATCGTGGCAGGATGCTTGTTGCTGCGCCGTGTCGTGTGGAAGCAGTTCATTCCCCTGCGAACCCTGTACATCAACGCCACCGGCGAGGCCAGCGAGCGTACGCCACTGGCTGAGTTCAACGACATCCTTTGCCGACCCGGTTACGAACAGGCAGTAGCCATCGATTTTTCCGCGCTTTTGGGCACAATGTCGTGGGATAGATTGCTGCTATCGGGCCATGAGCACAATGCGGTGGTCTCCGCGATCATCGCCAAATTGCCAGCAACAGCCGTGGAAGTCGATTCAAGACCAGCGTGGTATGTCGATATCGCCGCATTGCCAACTGGTCGGTTCGACGCCTCACTGGCGGGCAAGGTCGGCAGTCACATTCGTCGCAATACGCGCCTGTTCGAAAAGCAGTTTGGCGACTTGGGACTCGTTACCGCCACCTCGCTGGACGAGGCGATGCATTACTTCCGCGACCTGTCCGTACTCCACAATGCACGCTGGCGGTCCAAGGGGCAGGACGGGTCATTTTCGAGCAATTCGGTGGTCAGATTCCACGAGTGTTTGATTCGGCGGCTATGGCCAGAACAGGCGGTGGACATGGTGCGCGTCAGTGGCGGATTGCAGGTGATCGGCTACCTCTACAATTTCACCAGCGAGAACAAGGTTTGCGTGTTCCAGACCGGGTTCGTCTACGGCAGCGATACCCGGCTCAGCCCCGGCCTGCTCACCCACACAATGTCCATCGAACACTATCGGCAGCGCGGGTTCCGCGAGTACGACCTGCTGGCCGGCGATGCCCCCTACAAGCGCGCGCTGGCAGGCTGCAACCGAGCGCTGCATTGGACTGTGGTTTACCGGGATACGCTCTGGATGCGGTTGGTGTTGGCGCTGCGTGCGCTGAAATCACGTCTGGCCAAGCACCGGCGCACACCCGAAGCTCCCGAGGCGACATCATGATCATTGCCAGCGCGCCGCTTACGCCGGCATCCAGCGATATAGCGGCAACCATTGCCAATACCACACGGATTCCTGTGAACAAGCCGGTAGCCGGGCGCGTGTCGGTGATCATCGCTGCCTACAACTGCGCGAGCACCATTGCCGCTGCCGTACAGAGCTGCCTCGACCAGACATATACAAATACCGAGATCATCGTGGTCGATGACGGTTCCAATGATGCCACTGCGTCGGTGCTGGATGGATTCGGCTCACGGATTCAGATTATCCATCAGGCAAATGGCGGGCTGGCATCGGCACGCAACACCGGCGCGCGCGCGGCGACCGGCGAGTTCGTGGCGTGGATGGACGGCGACGACCTGGCGATGCCGGATCGTCTCGCAGTTCAGGCTGCAGCGCTGGTGGCACTGCCCGATGTCGTTCTGGTGTCCTCGGATTTTTCAGCGTTTACCGTTGCCCAAGAAGACTTCGCTGGCTCCTACATCGGCACCTATTACAACGCGATACGCCAACTCGGTGGTGCCACCAACATCTACCCATCAATCGCACAATTGACGTGGAGCGGACAATATCTCGCGCCACCGGTCAGCATGCGTTATGGCCTGGTTTACAAAAAATTGTTGCACGGCAACTTCGTGCATCCACCCACCGTGATGATGCGACGTCACGTTTTTGAGGTAATCGGATACTTCGATGAATCGCTGCGTTACAACAGCGACTACGATCTCATTGTCCGCGCCGCGCGCGTTGGCGCATTTGCGTTCATCGAGCAGTCGTTGTTGCGCTATCGGCTCAGCAGCACACAGATGTCGCACGCTGCCGCGGTCGGTAAAATTCCGCTCGAAACTGCGGCGATACTGCGCAAGGTGCAAGTTGACGACCCAGCGATTTATGCGGCACATCAGGCGTTGTTTCGTGAGCGCGTCGGACAATCGCTGATCCTGGCAGCCGACGGCATCGCCGCAACAAACCGTCGCACGGCAATTGTGCTGCTGGCCAGAGGGCTGCGTCTGCACCCCCTTTGCCACCATGCGCCGCGCGCTTTGGCGCGCGTTCTGGCACCTGAGTGGGCCGTCGCAGCGGTGCGGCGATTGAAGCGGATGCTGAGGGAACGCCGACAACGCTAGTTGTCCGTCTCAATCGGAATCACTCGCAGCGCGGCGCAGCTCCCTGAGCCGGTAAAAAATCAGTCCAACGAGTTCATGAATTGCCATCTCGCTCTTGGCCAAGGCGCTGCTGCGTGGCAACAGTGCCTGCGGAAAGTCATTGGGTGTGAATCGATAGTCGCTTGGCAGCGGACAGGCATCAAAGCCCGCAACGCGAAACGCCAACCGCGCGCGCGTCATGTGCGCAGCCGACGTCGCCAGCATGACGCGGCTCGCAATTGCCGGTTGCATCTGTGTCAGGCGTTGCGCATTTTCCCACGTGTTGGTTGCCTGGGTTTCCAGACGCAGCGCCGACGCGGGCACGCCTAATGACGCTGCATAGGCCGACAGCAACACGCTCTCGGCCGGCCAGCCAGGCTTCGCAGGACCGCCGGTGATGATCAGCGTCCGCTCCGGACCGCCTCGCCAGTAGGCCACCCCACTGTCCAGGCGGCGTCGGCTGGCTGCACTCAAAACGCTGAAATCGTTGCGGTCGCGCGGCCGTTGATCGATTCCGCCAGCGAGTACTACCACTGTGTCGGGTGCATCGGCATGGCATGTGGCACTGGCAGCGAGTGGCTCCATGCGCTCCAGGTACCACAGCAAGGCATTGGCGAGCAGTGGTGTCATCGCCAGCAACGAGAACAGCAGCACGGCGATGCAACCGCGCCATAACCAGCGTGCGCGGCCGCGCATCGGCCATGCTGCCAGTCCGACAACCGTCGCCAGTAGCGCCCACGATAGCGGCGAAAGCAGCCACATCACGACATTGCGCACTCAAGATGCCCTTGCCAAGCGCCATTGCCGCAATGCATCACGCAGGCGTGGGTCGAACCGCCACACCGGCAACGCGTACAAGACGATAAACAGCACGCCAGAAACGAACAGTCGCAGCCAGACCGATTCCAGCCCGAACAGATTTGCCCCCTTGATGATAACCAGCAGCGGTACCGCGAACAGGCACGACAGCAACAGTGCGCGCGGATCCGGAGTTCGCAACAGGCCTTTGGGGCATAGCAGCCACTGGCTGCCACCGATGGCGATGGTGCTGATGACCGTCGCCCAGACCGCGCCCATGATGCCCATGATCGGTATCAACCATAGATTGAGCAGGATGTTGAGCACGGCGGCACCCAGCGTGATCGCCAGTACCGTCATTGAGCGTTTTTGCAGCAACAGGCCATAGCCGCCGATGTCGATCAACGGATACAACGCGAACAGCGTGCCAACGGCAGCGAACACCGCACCCGAAGCCGCCTTGCTCGGGCCGCTGAGCGCCACCAGCGCATCGCTGCCAACGCACCACAGCATCATGGCGATGCCAACCGAGACGTACGTCATCGGCAACAATATCCGTCCCTTGAGTTCGCGCACTGCCACTTCACCACCGGTGCCGAACAACCGGTTGGCAACAGGAATGAAGGCTTCATTTAGGGTTGCGCTCATGAACAGGCTGACGTTGATCGCCAGCGAATAGCCGATGGTGTAGACGCCGACTGCGGCGAAATCGCCGAGCATGTGCTTGAGCATCACTCGATCAATCGAGCCGAGTGTAACCCCGGCCACCTCATTGGCGACCAGCGGCAGGCCATACACCAGCGAAGCACGGATCGCAGGCAAGTCGAGCAGACGGCTGGAGAATCGCAGATTGCGCAGCATCCAGCACAGATAAAACACCGCGACCAATGCTGCTGCCGCCACTTTGCCGCCATACACCGCCAGCGCGCTGCGTTGTAACACAATCACCGCAGTCAATATCAGGGCAAGTTCCAGCCAGCGCTTTACGACACGTGTCCTGGTCAACAACAGCGATTGCTCACTGGCGCGGAACACCATTTCCACCAAACTGCCAACCACCACCAACGGGATGAGAAACAGGGCGAGCCAAAACACCAACGAGAACTTGTCGCTACTCAGAGCGTTGAAAATACCGAGTGCAACGGCAATAACAGCCCATAGAGAGAGCGACGCCAGTATCGGCAATAACACCAGATTGGTGGCGAAATGGTCGAGCCGGCGAACGTCGGATTCGGGAGGATAGAAGCGGATGATCGAGTGCTGCGCACCCAGCTTGGCAATCGCCACCGCCAGCATCACCCAAGTCTCGAAATATCCGAGGATGCCGTATTGTGTATTGTCGAGCAGTCGCGTCAGTATCGGAAATGAAACGAAGCCAGCCAATAGCACCAACGCATTGGCGCTGGAATAACGCAGATAGTGGGTGCCAACGTCGGTGATCGGACGTGCGGACGCAACCGCTTGCTGATTCGATGGCCCAGTTGCCGTGTTGTCCTGGTTGGGTGGTGACGTGCTGCGGTCGTTGGTGCTCAAAGCATTCTGATCCTGGGCTTGCCAAGTGCTGTCGGTCAAACGTGCGATGACGCAGGGGCATCACGCATCCCGACTCCGGATGCATTGGTGCTGGCAAACAGCGACGTCGATCATGTTGTTACTGTAATCGGCCCTTGTTCGTCATCGGCAGGCGAAACAGCCCGCGAAGCATGTCGCACCAACCTCGCAACTGCCATGGGTGGCGGCGTAATGATAGGGCAAAAGCCGCAACAGACCGCCAATAGCCCACGCGAGCCGCATGCTGTAGTGTCTGATCCGCATCCAAAGCGTTAACCGCGCGCCGGCGCAGCGCGCTTCCCCTGCGGGTGTCGGCGTGCTTTTCGATCAGCATCCTGCGGGAATCCCACATTACCGTGTCGCTGATATCTTGCCGCGACCGTGGCGCAACAGGAGTCACGTGCCCCGACGTGATTTCTCCGATATCCGCTATTGTCGCGATTCGCAGCCAGTAGTCCCGTTCACTGTGGGCCAGGCATGCGAAACGAGCATCAAAGCAGCCTACTGCCTGAGTGGCGCTGCGTCGCACCACCACCGCGGCAAGTACCGGATGCGTCTGCCACAACAACAACGCCGCGTAACAATCGACAACGCGTTGCGGTACCCGCGCACGCGCCAGCGGCTGGCCAAACAGATCGGACGATGATGCGGGCGCCAGTAGTTGCGCATGCACCATGCCGAGCGCGGCATCGCGCTCCAGACGATCGATACACACTTCGAGGTGCTGCTCGACCCAGCGGTAGCGCATGTCATACCAAGCCAGGTAACGGCCGCGTGCTTGCGCCATTGCAGCGTCGTACATGTGCGCTTGGCTGCGCGAGGCGACCGGGACGATTCGAATACGATCCGGTCGATCGACAACATACCGGCCGACATCCATTGCCACCGCCGCCGCATCGTTGCAGACGAGGATGATTTCGTGGTCGCAGAAGCCCTGTGCCAACACGTCGTCGATCGCCTGATCCAGCCGCACCACGTCCTCGCCTACTACCATGATGATACTGACCAGTGGGATTTCGCGCTCATTCGAGCGCTCCGCCACGGACGCATGCACAATCGGAATCTGCCGCATGCCTGCCGGCACTTTGCCGCGCGCATCAAACACTTCCAGTGACGAAATCGCACTATAGGTGTGGCATCCGTCCAGCGTCTTTGACCAACTGCCATCCAGGCGCGCCAGCGGCTGCTCGCGGTATCGTTGCGGGCTTAGCTCCAGCACTTCACTGAACACGATGGCACTGCCATAGCTGGCGGCGCAATCTTGAGCGGGCCGAATCAGCCGTCCGTGATATTCGAACAGGCGGCCTGCAGGGCGCGAGCGGCGCACATCGCTGATGATCGGATTGGCCGGGTGCGGCCGGAAGGGGCCAGTGAGCTGGTCACTCACGAACAGGAACAGTTCCTCCGAGGTGCTGCCGCCACTCTCGGAAACGTTGACGAATAAGTACCAGTTCCCATCATGGTGATGCAAGGTGGGGTCGACACATACGCGATCACGGATCAGATCGGTGACCGGCTGCCAGCGCAGCGGGAAATCCGAAGCACGATACAAGCGAACACAGCGCGCCGAACCCGATTCAACGGTCAGGTACCACTGGCCCTGCCACTGGAAGGGTTGCGGATACGACAAGTGGCCCGGTTCATCCAGCGCAATGCCAAGACGCTGTGCGCGGCCATCGGCCAGCATTCGCAGGCAGATGATCACTGCCTTGCGCGTGCGCAGCGGATATTCCTCGGCAAAGATCAGGTGCTGGCCATCATGTTCCACCACGCACGGATCGGCCCAGTAGTCGGTGGCTGGTGCAACCAGTAATGCGCCACCGTCAATGTGCGGATTACTCGGGTCGAGCGCCTGTTTGGCGTGCCGCAGCAACAGCATCCACAAGTCCTCGTGCTGGCGCTTCTGGATTTGCCAGCGCGCGGTGTACAGCACTGTCGTCAGCAACGCGCGAGCACCCTGCCCCAGCCGAAACGGCGCACCCGGCCGCAATATCAGGCGCGATGGCGAGCCGCCTGGCAGGTTAAGTTCCGAGCGCGCGATCTGGCGCAGCGAGCGCAGCAGCATCGCCGGCAACTTGGCAAACGCGCTGTCCCGCTGCAAGCGAAACCAGCCCGGATGCGTCATTCCCACATTCGACGCCAGCGCAGTGGAAGAGCCGGATTCATCGATCAATTGCAAGTCAATGGCGCTGGCGTCAGTACCCGCGACTACCGGCGCCACCAACGACAAACCTGCATAGCGGGAATCTACCAAGCTGCTGTCGATCAGCCAGCAACCGTAACGTGCGATAACGGCCAGCGCACTGTGCCATTCGCTGGGGCCATCGAGCAGCACCAGGTCGGGCCGGGTACTGGAAACAACAGCAACGACAGCCGAGGTCGCGTGCGCACCATCATCAGCCCGCACCTGGGCACAAGCGCGAGCGCCCAAGTCGACGCGGGTCAGACGATCGCCGATGGCGCGATGACGCAAGCGCTCCAGCGCCAGATACATGCGCATATCCAGCGGCAGTAACGGTGGTGGGTCGCTCGGCCAATCGCCGTCGATGACGATTACCGTCGTGAATACGCTGGGGCCAGCATGGCCCAGATCGGCCAGATCGGCGATCCAGCGCGGACTGTGTCGCGGTACCACCAACACTACCCGCAAAGCGGGTTCGTCCGGATTCAAATCTGGATACAGTCGCGTCGGGATTACGCCCGCAGCGCCGCCTGGCCTCGTAGCATCACGCTCGGCGCTCATTCAGCATTCTCCTTGACGACAAACCGCTCGCGCAGCCAGTCCGACACCGTGTCCAGCAGGCGCTCGCGATGCGCGCGGGTATAAAACGTGTGATCACAATCGGGCCAGTGCAGGACGGTATTCGCGTCGTCGTGGCCAGGCCTGCCAAACGCCCAGTAAAACTCGCGCCGATGCAGGAATCGATCGGCAACGCCGCCGGTGTAGATCCACAGCAACTGCACATGGCGCGCCGCCAGTTCCGCCAGTTCGCGACGTGCCTCGTCGCGCGTAGGCCAATCGCGATAGTCGCTGGCAACCAGTGCCGGTTGCGCCGAGCGTGTGCGCTGCAACAAGCGCAGCGCAACCCCCGGCCACTGCAATGGCGAGCGTTTGAGCACGGCCATGCTGCGCGCCAGATGAAACCACGGCCCGGTGAATGAGATACCATCGAACATCAGCACGCCCACCACACGCGGATCAGCAACCGCCATCCGCCAGCCCAGGTCAGCAGCGCTGCATATCCCGCCAATCACGAAATGTTGGCATCCGTATTGACTTGCAAGATGATCGAACGCGGCACGCGTGGCCTGGCGATCGTCGCAACCGACAATGCGTGCGGCTTCACCGACCCCAGGCAGGTCGAAGCGGAAGGTGCGCATACCCAGCGCCTCCAACCGGCGCGACAGTTTCACATGCAGGCGGAACAGACCGGCGCGCGGAACCATGCCCGAATTGGGCAGCACCAGCACCGGAGCGACCTCGGCACCCGCGCTGAGGACGCCGACGAGCTGATTGCGTGGCCCGAACTGCACCAAGGTTTCCATGCTCAACGCCCCCCCGCCAGTGCGAGCGCCAATTCGTTGGCGATTTGTTCCATCCGCGACGTCATGAACAACGATTCGTCCATGCGTATGCCGCCACCAAAACGCGGCGCGTCATCAGGCAGTACCCGTGTGCGCATTGGCGCGAGCGACCGAGCGCAGCCATCGAGCGCATCTGCACGATCGAGCAGCCACAACGGAACCGATGGCGCTGTCGTGGAAGTGATGGACACGGCTGCCAACGCATCGCGCAGCGCTGGGGTCACCGCATATCCCATCAACTGGCCGTCGCTTGTTTCGGCAACCGTCGGGCAGTGACCGGTGTATCGGCTCGGCGAGCAGCGTTCAATGGCATCAGCACGATCAAGATCATTCAACCAGCCGCGACCATCCAGGATTGGTTCCCACAAGATCAATTCAGACGCAACACCGCCACGATGAAGCCAGTCCCACACGACCAACGCACCGGCACGCCACGCCATGACCGCGACTGTACTCGCACCGGAGTGCGAGCGCAGAGCGGTGCAGGCGCACCCAATATCATCGTGCATCGTTGACAACGTCAGATCTTCGCTGTGGCCGGCCGAGTCGCCGCTCCCAAAATAATCGAAGCGAAGCGCAGCCACCCCATGCGCAGCGAAGGCGCTGGCGACCTCCGTCAGGAACCGACGCGCACGCGGCTGCTCATGCAGCAGCGGCGGAACCAGCACGACGCCGCGCGTGGCGTCAGCACCGGCCGGACGATGCAGTGCCGCGTAAAGCTGATGCTCCGGCTCGCCGAGCCACAGCGGCTGCCACGGCCCGACGCTCATGCGTGGCGCCCGCGTGAGCCACGCGCCAACAGACGACGCAAACGGCCAGCCAACCCCGTATTCGCAGCCGGTGCGGTGGGAGCAGGATCGGCAGGATCGCCATTTGCAGGCAGATCCGCAGCAATCTGTTGCAGACTCTGCGAAGCCAGCCGCAGCAGCTTGATACGGAAGCCAGTGTCGCGCGCTACACGCTCGGCCATCTGCGCGGCGAGCATGGAATTGCCGCCAAGGTCGAAGAAGTTGTCGTCGGCATTTACTGCAACTCCACCCAACACGTGTGACCATACAGCAGCCAGGTAGGAAACACGTGGTTCTATGGCTGTGTTGGCTGAGGTTGCAGACGATTGGTTAGCGCGTGCGGGCGTTGGTGTCGATGTTACGTCCAATGGCGGTTGCGGATCGCCGCTCCCGAGCAACTGTGGATGTCCGTCCTCGAAACGGTTGAGTTGTTCCACTCGCTGTAGCGGATCGCCAGTCAGTGTGTCCAGTACCCGAAGGTATCGATCCAGAAGAAGTTGCATGGATTCGGCGCGAAAAATGTCGGCGTTGAAGATCAATCCGCCATTCAGGCCATTTTCGTGCAGCACGAACCACACGCCGATATCCTCGGTAGCACCCGGTTGGAACACCTCGACCCGCTCGTGGCGCAGGTTGCCCCAGCGAATCACGCGCTGACGAATGTCCTGAAACGAAAACAACGCGTGGTAAATCAGTCCACTGAAATTGCCGCGCAGGTTCAGCTCGCGGCCGATGTCTTCAAGCAGAATGTCGGGATGCGCAAAGCTGTCCAGCAAAACATTCCTTACCGATTGCACCAGTTGTGCAAACGGCACGCTGCCATCCACGTCCACGCGCAACGGTAGCAGGTTGGTGAAATAACCCATCATCCCCTCCAGTTCGTCACGGTTTCGGCCGCGCACGGGCGTTGCTACGATGATGTCGCGTTGCCCGCCGACGCCGCTGAGCGTCACAAAATACGCAGTCAACAGGGTGACAAACAAGGTAACGTCGAGCCTGCGGCTGATCATGTTCAGCCGACCCACCAATTCGGGCGACACCTGCACTGCCAGCGAATCGCTGCGACCGGACATGCCGCGACGACGCGGCATGTCGGTGGCCAGTGCCAGTGGCATATCGCCATCGGCATTGCGTCGCCCGAGTTGCTCGCACCAGAACGTGATTTGTCGCGCGTATTCAGGGCCGCGCAGAAACTCGTTATGCCAATCCGAGAAATCGCCGTAACTGACCGGCAGTTCGGGTAGTTGCGATGGTCGTTTCTCGATCAATGCCGCATACAACTCGGCGAGATCGACATACAACAGATCAAACGACCAACCGTCCCAAATGAAATGGTGCGCCATGAAAAACAGTACATGTTCGTCGTCAGCCATTCGGAACAGGCGCACACGCAACAACGGAGCATTGCGCAGATCCGCAAATGGCTGTTCCACCATCGCCTGCATGCGCCGTGCGAGCGTCCTCTCGCGTTGTCCGAGTGGAAGCGGGCGCAGGTCTTCGACCGCCAGCAGGCCGAACTCGACGCTGTCGTGAATTACCTGCACCGGTTCGCCAGCGGTCTCACCAAGGCTGGTGCGCAGTACGCTCTGACGCTGCGCCAATTGCCGAAAAGCGCGATCCAGCGCACCCACATCCAAACGGCCAATCAAACGATGCGCCGAAGGGATGTTGTAGGACAGTTGACCGGGATTGAATGCGTCCAGAAGACGCAGCCGCTCCTGCATCATCGATAGTGGCGCTTGACGCTGATCCGCGCGACGCGCAATCGGCTGTTGTGCCGCGGAGCGCTTCGCACTAGCAAGCTGTCGCACATTCGGCGCCAGCTTCGCTACCGTCGGCGCATCGAACAGCGAGCGCAAGGACAGTGAGATGCCGAGTTCGCGGTTGAGCCGCGAGGTGACCTGAGCCGCCAGCAACGAGTGACCGCCGCTGGCAAAAAAATCATCGTTAATGCCAATTTCTGACACACCGAGCGCCTGTGCCATCGCTTCGGCAAGCTGCGCCTCCAGCGCGTCACGCGGCGCTACCCGCGGCGCATCGTTACGTGCACTGCTCGCCTGCGGCGACGGCAACGCCTTGCGATCGACCTTGCCATTGGGCAGCAACGGCATCGCGCTCAACAGCATCATGTGCTGCGGAATCATGTAATCGGGCAACGTGCCGCGTAGATGCGCCAACAGCACCGACTCATCCGTGGCAAAGCCGGTGCGCGCTATCGCGTATGCGACCAGCCGCGCATCGCCGGGGCGGTCCTCACGCACCATCACCAGCGCGTTGGCAACGGCGGGGTGGGTCAGCAGGGCGTTTTCAATCTCGCCCAGCTCGATGCGATAGCCGCGCACCTTGACCTGGAAGTCCAGCCGACCCAAATGTTCAAGATTACCGTCGCTGCGCCAACGACCGCGATCGCCGGTTCGATACAGCAACGGCGGCGGCGCGTCGCTGTTCGTGTTTGCGACGTGCATTGCGAACGGATTGGGAATGAAGCGCTCGGCGGTCAACTCGGGGCGATGCAGATAACCGAGAGTGACGCCGTCACCCGCGATGCAGATTTCGCCGGGTACACCACGCGGACAGGCATTGCCATGGATATCCAGAATCCACACTTGGGTGTTGGCAATCGGACGTCCGATGTGAACGTCGGGCAAAGCGCCATTGCCGCCAGCCAACACCGGCGTGCAGGTTGACCACACCGTGGTCTCGGTGGGTCCGTACAGATTCCACAGCGCGCCACAGCGCGCCAGCAGTTGTGCCGCCAGTTCGGGTGGTAGCGGTTCGCCACCGCACAACACGGTGAATCCAGGGTTGCCTTGCCAACCGGCATGCAGCAGCAGCCGCCAGGTCGCTGGCGTGGCCTGCATTACCGTGGCCTGTTGCTCGGCAAGCAGGCGCATCAGGGCATTGCCATCGGTTGCCGTGTTTCTATCGGCAATGATCACCTGCGCACCCACGCTCAACGGCAGCAGCAGCTCCAAAACGGCGATATCGAACGACAACGTCGTCACGGCAACCAAGCGATCTTCGGCAGCCATTCCCGGCTGCATGCGCATCGCATGAATGAAGTTGGCCAGCGCGCGATGCGGCACGCTCACGCCCTTGGGGCGACCGGTGGAGCCTGAGGTGTAGATCACATAGGCAATCGACTCGGGCTGGGCGCTGTCGGCATCGCAGCCGATAGCGTGCGTCGGCGCCGCCGCCAGTTCGCCCGTCAGTCGATCCAACGCCAACACCGGGCGCCCGCGCAAATCGAACGTGTCGGCGTATGTGCCTTGCGTGATCAATGCCGCCAGGCCGGCATCACCGGCCATGTAGGCGAGGCGTTCGGACGGAAACCCGGGATCGAGCGGCACATAACCGGCACCGCTCTTGAGGATGCCCAGCAGCCCGGCCAGCATGTCGATGCCGCGATCCAGCGCCAGGCCGACCAAGGTGCCGCGATGCACGCCATGTGTCCGCAACAGATGCGCAATGCGGTTGGCGCGCGCCTCCAACTCGGCATAGCTGACGGCTTGCGCACCCGCCTGCACCGCAATGCGCTGAGGTGTCTGCGCACACTGGCGCTCGAAATGTTCGTGCATGGCGCAGTGCGGTTCAAACGCGGTGACGGCGGGTTGCAATGCCTGCAACTCGGCGAACGCCGATGCGTTCAACCATGGCAGCCCGGCGAAAGCGGCATCGGGCTGCTCGCAGGCGGTGCGCAACACGTGTTCGTAGGCGGCGAGCCAGCGCCGCACCGTTTGCGCATCGAGCAATGCGCAGTTGTACTGGCATTCCAGCCGCAAGGCGCCGTGTTCTTGCACCGCATTGATGAACAATTCGAAGTTTTCGAAGCGGCGTGGATTGCTGGCAAATTCAAGGCTCAGTCCAGCAAACACCGTACTCTCGTGATCGAGCGCCTGATCGATATTGAACATTACACTGACCAGCGGCAGGCGCGACGGATCGCGATTGACTTGCAACTTCTTCAGCAACTCGCCGTAGGTGTAACGCTGGTGATCCAGTGCATCAAGCAAGTCGCCCTGGGTGGCATCCAGCAACACGCCAAACGGCTGCGCCGGATCAATGCGACAGCGCAGCGGCAGCAGGTTGACACAATGGCCGAGTACATCATCGTGGCCATCAACACTCTGCCCCGCAGCCGGAATGCCAATCACTACATCATGGTTCCCGCCGAGGCGTGCCAGTACTCCGGCGAAGCCTGCCAGCAATGCGGCAAACAGGCTGGCGCCATGGCGGCCGCCAAGCCGACGCACGGCACCGATCAACGCGGCATCAAGGGTGTAGTCCTCGCGCGCCGAGGCAAAACCGCGGTGCGCCGGCCGCGGCCGATCCAGCGGCAAATCGAGCACCGGCGCGCCGTCGGCAAAACGCGACAGCCAGTACGCCTCATCGGCAACCCAGGTTGTACCTTGCAACGCGGTGGCCTGCGCCAACGCATACTCGGCGAACGATGCGGCAGGTGCGAGTGATGGCAACAGCTCATCACGTGTCAGCCGCGCGCTGTACAACGCACCCAATTCGCGCACGATCAGCCACCATGACCAGCCGTCACAGACGATGTGATGCGCGGTCAGCAGCAGTGCGTGATCGTCTTCGGCAAGGCGCAGCAGCTCGGCGCGGAACAGCGGGCCGTGGACCAGATCGAACGGAGTTTCCACAGCATGGCGTTTGCGCGCCTGCAACGCGGCATCGGCCGTTGCCGGATCGGCATTGGCAAGGTCGGTGAATGGCAGATCGAGGGCGTCGCCTTCGAGCACGCACAGGGTTTCACCATCCGGGCTGAACACCGCACGCAGCGCATCGCGTCGCGCCAGCAGTGCAGCGAGCGCGGTTCGCAATGCCGCGATGTCCAACGTGCCGCGAAAACGCAGCGACACCGACTCGTTGAACGCCAGCGAGGCATCGCGGCCAAGCTGATCGGCCAACCAGACTTCACGTTGCGGCTCGGTGGTGGGTACCACCCGCAGTAGCGGCATGCCGGCAAACGGATCGTAATCGACCGGCATACCCTGTTTGGTCGGTGCGCCCGGCATCGCGCTCATCGCGCCACCTTCAGAAATTGCCCCGCGTGCTCGGGATGCGGCACGAACCAGGCGGGGTGACCATCGGGCTCACGTCCCAGCCGTGCACCCGCCACTGGCGGATGGGCGGCGTCCATGACGGTGCGCGGGGTGGCGGCATGTCGGGGAATGAACTGGGCTTCCTGCAATTCAATGACCGAATCCTTGTAGGCCTGAGTAATCTGCTGGAAATCGGCCTCGCTGTGCGCGGTGGTATAGAAGCACGGGAAGTTGTCGAGGATATGCACGCCGCGGCTGCGCATCATCGCAAACAGCAAATCCTGCAACGG
>Ga0210020_1001263_pt1 | contig 22431 bp, 25 predicted proteins | sample CryGeymeta201514_FD_183980 | JGI IMG/M metagenome (GOLD analysis project Ga0210020, IMG submission 183980) | Groundwater microbial communities from Crystal Geyser aquifers in Utah, USA - Crystal Geyser metaG 2015-14 (SPAdes) (version 2) | ecosystem: Environmental > Aquatic > Deep subsurface >... | reverse complement strand
TCGCGGCAAAAGAGTGGGAGCGTTATGAGCGTTCCCGAGCAAGAAATGCGATATGCAAGAAACGGCGGATATTCAGAGAGAGATGATAAATCTCTCAATTTAGTGAGCCCCGAGAGGATGGGCCGTAAGGAGTAACAATGAAAAGTATCGAAACAGCGCCTGTAATCAGTCAGGGCGACAGTAGTGTGATCAGCCGAATTTTGGCTGGCCAATTTCTTCAGACAGTCAGCGTAATCAGTTTTGTTGGAGATTTAACAGACATCTTGGGTTGGACTCAAGCACTATTTCAACTTATTTGAAAAAAGTTACGGGGAGGGGGGCACCCCTCTCCTTAAGGAGAATAGATGATATATGTGAATGAAAATATCGTTCTTACCGATGAGGAAAGAAAAGCACTCTCATTGGTAACATGGAACGATTCGATTGATTCTGAATGTGATGCGCATGAATTTGTTCAGAGCATGAAAGAAAATATTGTTTGGGCGAATACTGAGATTTTAAATATTCAGAAAGTTGAGTGCGTATTCCACGCAACTTGGACACTCAGTCCAGGGCAAACTGGACAGTCGGAGCGTAGCGACGCGGGGGTTGTTTTTTACTCCTGAACCGAGCGTTTCGTCAAACTGGTTTTTCTCTTTCTCATCGACTCGCCGTCGAGTGCAATCTGATGCGCGTTATGCACCAGCCTGTCCAGAATTGCATCGGCCAATGTCGAATCGCCAATAGCGTCATGCCAATGTGCCAGCGGCAACTGACTGGTCACGATGGTCGAGCGCGCCTCATGCCGGTCATCCACAATCTCCAACAGATCACGTCTGGCTGAATCCGTCAGCGCCGCCAAGCCCCAATCATCCAACAACAGCACATCCACCTTGGCGAGTTGCGCCATGAACTTCACATATCGTCCATCACCATGAGCGATGGTCAACTCTTCGATTATGCGCGGCGCGCGCAAGTACAACGATGAGTGCCCCTGACGGCAGGCATGGTTGGCCAATGCGCAGGCCAGCCAAGTCTTGCCGACGCCAGTGGGTCCCGTGATCAGTACGTTCTGGTGTTGTGTTACCCAGTCCCCGGTCAGCAGCCGATTGAACAAGGCGCGATCCAGGCCGCGCACCGCCCGGTAGTCCACATCCTCCGGCGTGGCCGCATGTTTCAGCTTGGCGCGACGCAAGCGTCCTGCCATCTGCTTTGAGGCACGCGCACTGATCTCGCGCTCGACCAACAAGCCCAGTCGTTCTTCGAAGGTCATCCGTTCCAGATCGGGCAGGCGGCTTTGTTCTGCCAGTGCAGTCGCCATGCCGAACAGACGGAGTTGGCTCAATTGTTGATGGGTGGGATGGTTCAGCATCTGTGTTCTCCTGGGTGGTTAAGAATGTGTTGTTGGATGGTCATTTCTTGATTGATGCTCAGTGGTAATACTCCGGCCCGCGCACGTTGCTGTGTGTGAGCGGCAAGCTGGTTTGCGTGCTCGTCTCAGCCACCCGATCCAGTCCGTTCTTGAGGATGGAGCTGATGCTGCGGTAATTGGTCGCGTTCAGTCGCAGAGCTCGGTCGCAAGCCGCTTCCAATCTGGCGTTGCCGTATGTTTTGGCCATGCGTAACACGCCCAGGCAAGCGCGATAGCTTTGCTGGGGATGCTTGCGACTGCCCAGCATGGCTTCCACGGTGGCCTGCGTTTGGCCGCCAATGTCCTGCGCCCAGTCGAGCAGACGCTTCGCGCTCCAGCCCGCCACTTGCTGATGCGCAGGTGTCATGTGTTCGTCCACCGTGGTGTGCCGACCTTTGTGGGTACTGCGCGCATGTGCCGCAATGCGTTTACCGCGATGGAATGCCTCCACCGTCGTTTCGGTATAGCGCACATCCACTTCCTGACGGGCAAACTGATAGGGAACCGAGTAGTAATGTCCGGTCACTTCGACGTGGTAGTCGATACCAACCCGCGCCATCTTCCACTCGGCGTATTGGTAACGGCTCTCCGGCAACGGGCGCAGCGCCGGACGATCCATCTCAAGGAATGCGCTCAGACGGCAACCCGGCAGTTTCTTGAAGGCGCGCGCGTTGAGATCGACCAACAAGTCCGTGATCGCGCGGTTGAGCTCGGCCAGGCTGAAGAAGCGCTGGTTGCGCAGCCGCGCCAGTATCCAGCGCTCGACGATCAGCACACCGCCCTCGACCTTGGCTTTGTCTTTGGGTTTGCGACTGCGCGCAGGCAGTACGGTGATGCCGTAGTGCTCGGCCAGATCACGGTAGGTCGGATTCAGCTCGGGATCGTAATAGGACGGATGTTTGACGCCCGACTTGAGGTTGTCGGGGACGAGGATTTCGGTCACGCCGCCCATGAACTCGAAGCAGCGCACATGGGAACCGATCCAGTCCGGCAACTGCTGCGACCAGGTCGCTTCGGCGAAGGTGTAGTTGGAGGCACCCAGCACGGCAACGAACAGTTGTGCCTGACGGATTTCGCCGCTACTCCCGTCGATCACCGGCATGGTCTGACCGGCATAATCAACGAACAGCTTCTCGCCCGGCGTATGGGTTTGACGCATGCTGACCGAGAGCTTGCCCGCCCACAGCCGGTAGTGCTCGCAGAACCAGCTGTAGCGGTAGCCGTCCGGGTGGTTGGATTTGTATTCCTGCCAGAGCAGTTCGAGGGTGACGCTCTTCTTGCGCAGCTCGCTGTGAACCATCACCCAATCGGGTTCGGCACGCACGACATCGGCCGGCACAGGCGGCGGGAACAAGCGCTGCTCAAGGGCAGACTCATCCAACTCGGCAGGCAGTGGATAGCCAAGCCCCGCCGCTTTGGCACGACGCAGGTATTCGCCAACCGTCGTGGGCGATGCGCCGATGGCGCGGGAGATTTCTCGTTGGGTGCGGCCGCATTCGTAATGCAGCCGCAGGGCTTCTGTGATCTTGCGCATGGATAACCTGTTATTCGCCATGTGGCTCCTCGATAAAAATCATCGAGGATGCCACGGTTATCCCGCGTCTTGCTACGCCTGTCCGGTTTGCGCTGGAGCTACTGTCCAACTTGCCGTGGAATCAGTGTCCAGTTTGCGCTGGAATGACTGTCCAGTTTGCCGTGGAATGCGTGTCCAGCTTGGTCTGGAATACGCAAATAAGGCGATGTCATCTCCGGGATCAACCAGTCGAGCGCCCGAACGTCGTGCAGATCCATCCGCACTCCACTCATTCGTCTTTTCGCAAGGCGCCATCCGGCATGACTTGATACCTTACCGTTTCCCTTTTGCTGCCCTGAATGTATTGAATAACCGTGATCGCCTTGCCATCGTGATCCACTGCAATTTCAACATACTGATAATTCTTGAATACCTCCTCAATGTTCAGCGGCTTCCCCGCTACCCATGGCTTCCCTTCCGGATCAAAACCATCAAAGTAATATTTCGAACCGGGTACAAGTGTTTCGGGATATTTCTCAACGCCAGCGCTCAACGCAAGCTGAGATACCAGCACGAATGAAATGGAAATGCTGCAACTCACATTTTTAACAAGGGATGTACTCATGCGCAAAATGATACACCTCACTCCGGCGCGCGACAGTAAGGCGTCATCCCAAAAAAATACTCTATAATTCTGAAGAGTTGCCACAGTCGAAAAATCACCAAGTTGGAGTACATCTTGTCAGTCACTAGCGATTCAATTGACCGGACTTCAAACCAACCGCTCCGACTTGAACATGTTACGTTCTCAACCTTGGAATAATTAATATGCTGATTCAACTCGCTCTCACAGGCATGATAGTTGCCATGTTGCCGCTTACCATCGTCTGGGTATCTAACGACCCGGACAAATACCGAAAACTGGTATGGATCACCCTCTTCCTTACCTTTGACTTGATCATGTTCGGGGCTTTTACCAGGCTGACAGATTCCGGTCTTGGCTGCCCGGATTGGCCGGGATGTTATGGTCAGGCCAACCCGATACAAGCCCATGCGGATATCAGCGCGGCTGAAGCCGCTATGCCAACCGGGCCGGTGACAGTGATAAAGGCATGGATCGAAATGATCCATCGTTACTTCGCCATGGCTATTGGGGTACTCATCGTTGCGATGATGATCATTTCATGGCGCAGGTGGCTACGATCAAACCGCACGGAAGCAAAATTCTCTCCCACATTTCCGACTTTGTTGTTTGCGTTCGTTTGTCTGCAGGGGGCTTTTGGTGCGTGGACGGTCACGATGAAACTGCAACCGGTCATTGTGACGATTCACTTGCTGCTGGGCATGGCGCTACTTGCTTTATTGGCATGGTTCGGCGCACGCCAGAGCAATCCTCTTCCTATGGCAGCATCAACCTCTTCCTTGCGCATGCCCGCGGCACTGGCCACCATGCTGCTGGCAATTCAAATCGGATTAGGCGGATGGGTCAGCACCAACTATGCTGCCTTGGCATGCACGGACTTCCCACTGTGCAATGGCATGTTTTTACCACCAATGGATTTTGCCAACGGCTTTACCCTGTGGCGTGATCTGGGCATGACCGCCCACGGTGAATACTTGCCTTTCGATGCCTTAACGGCAATTCACTGGACGCACCGCACTTTTGCTTTTGTCGTTTTCGCCATGATCGCATGGGTTGCATTTCGCGCCATGAGATCAGGCGGCTTGCACAAGTCCGGGCGCTGGCTACTGATTCTGATCATGCTGCAATTATTGGTCGGCATCGCCACAATCTTTCTGCAACTCCCCTTATTGCTGGCTGTACTACACAACGGCATCGCGGCCCTGTTATTGCTACTGATGATTATCTTGAACCACAAGTTGCAGCACTGACTATTACCCCGACTCTGACGCCTTTGGTTTTGCTCTGGCAACTGAATAGGGGTGCAGTGATTATTTTGCTGTTGTGCTTTCAACCGGCTTAATCGAGGTTGCGTGCGTCAATCTGACATTCAATGCTGCACTTTTCTCTTCCACATAATCACCTCCATGGTCGAAGCGCCAAACCCATGCACTGGCACGGCGAGTCCTGAAGGTTGTATCAGTCCAGTAATTACCAGCTTTGGACTCGGGGAAATATGCTGTCGGAAGCGTTGGCCCAGGAGGGGAGATGCTGCTGTCAACAATGGTATTCAGCTCAAAGCGGCTTGGCAGATACCAATCGGCATAACCACAAAATTTCCTGGCATTGAACGCCTTGATGTAAGACTCGGTATCACACGCACTACCCGCGCACACCCCCCCATTTATTTTGCCGGCCCAACCGCCATTGGTGGTCTGATCAGAGTCGTACCAGCTGTATGTGTTGTTTATGTCATGCAATCCCGGTTCGGCTGTTTTGACTTCCCATATCAGGCCCGACTGGTTATCCAGCACACATGCCCAAGGTTTTGTTGCGTAGTCCTTGCCGTCATTCACGCTGCCATCCTGATTGATGCGTGTCATATCGAAAACAAAAGGCTCGGGTTTCAGTGCATCACCGCAGCCGGCGATTCCCAGCGAACACAGCAGCAACACTGCCACGCTTTTACGAGAAGTGAATAAGCCCTGAAGCGGCTTGGCGTTCTTGATCAATTTTTTCATTTCAGAAATCCGGAAGTGATTGTCGGGATTACCCAGCAGAGGGGCTGGATTATCACGGAACACTGCATGATGTTCAAGCAGAAAGAGACGATGGATGTTGAGACAATTCACCCCGGGACTGGCGTATTGATTTCCAGGATGGAACAGGTAGCATGTCAAGCGACGGTCGGAAAAATATTAATCGGTGGAACCCTCTGCTATGAACAAAATTACCCTGTTGTACATCTTGTCGTTTGCGCTCTTGACCGGGTGTGATGGCAAAGATGGCAAAGCCACGGGATCCAATGCCTCCTTCGTCAACCCCAACGCTCCCAAAGCGCCAGAAGTCGTAGTTGCGCCAACGCACCTCAACTCCCCCACATCAGAGGTCTTACCTGATACAGCAACTTTGTTGCTTGGTGAAAGTGTCTACAAAAGTACGTGCAGCATTTGCCATCAATCCGGATTAAGGGGGGCGCCTCGAATCGGAAGTGCGCAAGATTGGGAACCTCGACTTGCCCAAGGAAAAGAGATTCTTTACAAACATGCCACGCATGGATTCAGGGGTGAAAAAGGCTCCATGCCATCGCGTGGTTCAAATGCAAAACTTTCGGAAGCCGATGTCAAAGCTGCGGTAGATTACATGGTTGAGCATGCAATACCGGCATGGAGCGTCGGAAAATGACTCTGTGACAAGGCCGTATGCACCCTCAAGTGCCTTGGCGGATTGAAGGTAATCCGGAGAGATCCGCACGAAAGGATTTTAACTCCATTGCCAGTGCATCCAGGTCAGAGGAGGAAGCCCAATATTCCCTGATTCGCTCTCGCTTCACACGGCTACGCAAGCGCGGCTCTCTTTCGGCCGCCAAACGCTTCACGGTCCACAACACGCCCATACGATGGAGACAATCACCATCCCTGCACCCCGTAAGCAATACACCGTCCATGTAGCCTTCGCGCAATACATACTCAATAAAAGTGGGGGGCAACATGGCGATACATGGCAGACTGAATACGGCAACATATTCACTGCGCAACTCCTCGACATTCGCCGCATTATCACAGCCGAAGACCATGATCCGCAAATCGCCCTTTAACCTGGACATTTCATTCATCACTGCGGCGCGCAAGTCCGACATCTGCAAAGAGGGCATTTCGATGCCGCTAATGTATTGCTCTTCTCCCCTGAATGGATTTGATGAGGGACACGCACCTACACAAATACCGCAACTCACGCACCGATCCGGTACAACAACCGCCTCCTCCATAAAGTTCAAGCCGTCACTGCGGGGTCTCATTACCACTGCCTCATAGGGACAATCTGCAACACAAAGCCTGCACCCGCTGCAATCCTTCAGGCTCACCTCGGCCACCGGTATCTGTTTATTTTTGGCGGGTAGCCATGGCAAAACGCAGAGCAGGAGTGTGATTCCGGATACCAATGCCCAAACCTGCCCCGCAGACCACACACCAAGCAATGGGTAAACCCATAAATAGAACCAGTCGATCTGCAAGACGCGTGGTTCTACAGCCATATCTGCCAGTCCCTGGCTCTGCACAGGCAAAATCAATGACAGAACCAGCAGCATCAATAGCATCCCGATTGCCAATCTTTTTCTTGGATTCACCACCGGGTAGCTGATACGCATGATATGCACCCAGAGCATAAACAGAATCAGCAACGGTATGGTCACATGTGCGAACGATATCAGCGTGAAGAACCGGTCGTTCAACGCTTCGTACGTGATAAAGGTGCGCGCCAACGGTTCGCTGAATATCGGCAACCAGTCGAACCATTCAACAGTGGTCACGACACCATATTGAGCTAATTTATCCCACACCATCCAGTAACCATTAATGCCGGCGGTTAATATCATCCATATAAGTATTACGCCGGTAACCCAAGCGAACCAGCGTGCGCCGCGATAGCGCCCCAGAATATATTCACGCAGCAAATGAAGAAACATCACCAGCACCAACGCATCTGAAGCGTAGCGATGCATGCTGCGCATGATGCCGCCCAGGTACCATTGTTCATTGGTGTAATACTCAACCGAGGGATGGGATAGCTCTATACCTGTTTTATAGAAAGCGTAGATGTAAGCACCGCTTACTGCAACGACCCAAAAGAAATAGAATCCCAGCGCACCTAAATGGTATAGCGGATTGAGGTTGTTACCGAATATTCTGTTAAGGACGCCTTCAGCCCACAGCAACCCCTTATGCGCGAAAGAAATTTGATTGTTAATGCTCAATTCGGCATCCTTGCATCAGTACTGCTTGCAACAATGTCGAATATAATGCGCAGCAAGAATCTGTGCATATCGCGCGTTGGCATCAAGATTTTGAACTGAAGTTAACTTAAAATAATGGGGAATAAAATTGGAAATCATTTACTACACCTTGATCGCCGGAGGCCTCTACCTTGTATCAAACTGGACACTTGACCGAATAGAAGTTTCACGCGGGAAGCGTTTCAAATATCGCAGCGTCATTTTCTTTTTTATAATGCTCACGCTGGTCTTTATCACGTTTGAACTGATCAATTCGGTTTTACTTGCGCCTTCTGAATGATCGGTGCCGCCGTATCGCGAGACTGACGCACAATCCTGTTAACAGTTGATCGAGTTAACAGGATTTGCTGGGGAAGCTTACCCAACCCGCCGCATGGATTTAAAAACCACTACCAGAAACATGATGCCGCCGATAACGGCGATCAACCCTCCCAGACCCATCAATCCCATTCCTGCCGTTTGAGCGAATCCGTGCAACGCTTGTGCAGCACCGGCAACCTTGCGCTGCACACCATAACCGCCAGACCAGAGAAGCCCGATGATGTGCAGTAACTGCCCCGCACCATATACGTAAGGTACGAGTATGGCCCACTTCAGATTCGGCTCGCGATAACCAAGCCGTGGCAATAAATACAGGGTAAGCCCCATGAAAGCCAAACTGATCGCCCCGCCCGTTCCATGGTAATGCGCGGTGATGATGGTATTGCTATCCTGGATCAACAGGCTGATACCTGCGCCAAACGCAAACAGGGCAATTGAACAAAACAGAGTCGCCCGATACGGATTGGTTGCTGCAGACCCCTTTACCGACAAGGCGCCGAAAAGAACCGCCAAGCCGATCGGGACAGGCGCAAAAGCCCCCCCCACTTTCATCAGCTGCGTGAACTGCTCAACGTAATCCCCCATCATTCCGACGAACGACAGGTAAATTACAGGAACATAAAACACCGGCACCAATCCCAGCAGCAGTAATCCGGATGCTACGCGCGGACTTAACGGAATCCTTGCGCCACAGGCATCAGCCAGCCACAACCAACCGGCCAACATCAGCAACAGGTAGGTGAACTGAAGGACGTGTCCCCCGCCCCAAAATACAAGGTCATAGTACTGCGTGCTATCGTATGACTCCGGAATCAAGACGTATGACCAGACAAAAGCCGCCAGCGCAAACAGGGTTGTTACGGCTGCCGAATAAAATCCGATGCGTATCGAACCTTCCCCGCCGCGCCAATGCTCGAGTGATGGCACGGCTACGAGGCTACGCAACACCAACACCGCCACACCGACAGTGAAGATGATCAATCCGCTAAAGAAAAAAGTGCTTTGAATAACCGGCACGTAATTACTCATCAGCGGTTTGCCCACATCAACAAAAGGGGACAAGACGATCGCCACTGCGCCAATCCAGGCCAAAATCAGCGCCAGCCAGCCCAACCTGATAAATTGTGGTGACGAGTTCAGACTCCACAGCACTCCTGCGAATGCCATGAACCACAACAGCACAGACAAATCAACGTGCACCACCAGTGCGGAGTGAAAAAAATCCACCCACGGGAAAATGTCCTGAATATATGGGGTGCGCGAAAGCACCAGCAGAATGGCAAATACCCCCGCACCGACCAGCGACGCAATACCGAGCTTCAGCCAGCCTGAAGCCAGCCTGCGACTCGCTTCAGAGGGTATGGCAAGCGTGAATCTTCGCACACCCTGTGCTTCAGTCTCGCTCACGCCGCTATTACCTACTCCTGCCTGCTCATTCAATAAAGCCATTCCTCTTCCTCACGAGTTATTCTTGTTCTTGAAGATAAATCCACCTGTTGCCGCATTAAAATCGATCACCATGATACGACCCGGTGCCAGGTCAATCGTTGCCTCGTGCTCATAGTTGAATTCTTCGCCGACGTGATCTTTCAAACGCGCCTTCAGAGTATGCACCCCGGCCTTTACGGGAATGCGCCGGTAAATATTTGAAGTGCCGCTATGTGCGAATCCATTCGGTTTCATTATTACATGGTAAAGCTGCGTCCCATCCATCTCCAATTCAACCACCACATCGGCACGTTCCCGGCTCGGGCAGATCGTGGTTGCTTTGCGCTGGTACATCGGCAGCTGGGCAAGCTCTTCCGGGGTACGCTCCCGGCATGCAAGCTTAAGTTGGCCGGCATGGCTGAAGCTCAATTTAATCAGCGTTTCATCTGCCTGAATATTGGTGTACGTAGGAAACGAGGAAAAATAACCGATCGTTACCGCGAACAGCGCATAGACCAGTCCCTGGCCAATATATTGCAGTGGTTTAACCATGGGTCACCTCCCCTGCTTTTGCGGCATCGGGTGGGTAACGAGTAACGACAAAAGCATCCGCAAAAAACTGATCCCCCGGCAATCCTTTAGCCATGAATGGAGCGCGACTCGCCTCGACCATCCCCGGTGAACCGCAGCTATACACCTGATATTCGTCCAGTCTTTCGTGGTCCTGCAGAATGGCCTCATGCACCAGACCGGTTCTGCCCTGCCAGCCATGCTCCGGTTTTGGCTCGGACAAGACCGGTATAAATTTGAAATTCTCATGTTCCTGCTGCCATTTCTCCGGCAAATCCGAGTACAGATCGGTGGGCGTCCTGGCGCCCCAGTACAGCACCATGGTGCGGGTTATGTCGACTCTGAAGGCATGCTCCACAATCCCCTTGATGGACCCGAAGCCACACCCCCCCGACATAAAGATAATGGGCTTCTGACTGTCTTCGCGCAAATAAAAGTTGCCATACGGCCCCTCTATTTGCAACACATCTCCTTCCTTCATCTTATTGAAGACGTGCCCGGTGAATTTGCCACCTTCCACCCGGCGGATGTGTAGCTGCATAGATTCCGATTCATGCGGGGCATTGGCGATGGAGTAACTGCGTTTACTACCGTCTTCCAGCAGCACTGCAACATACTGACCCGCGATAAAGTTCATATGTTCATCACCTTCAGGCACCAATTTCAGCAACATCACATCAGGGGCCGCCCGCTCCATTTTTTTTACGCGGAAACTCATGGTCTTGACCGGAAATCGTCTGTCCTGATCAACTTCATGGCACTCTATATCCAAGTCGGATAAGGGCTTGGCACAACAAAATAGTGCCTTGCCCTGCGCTTTTTCTGCTTCGGTAAGCACGCCTTCCTGGTAAGTTCCATAATCGACTGTGCCTTTCAGTATTCTGCCCTTGCATTCCCCGCACGCTCCGTCACGGCAAACATAGGGCAGATTCAATCCTTGGCGCAGTGCGGCTTCGAGTACGGTCTCTCCCTCCCTGGCGATTAACTTGTGCCCACACGGGATTGTGTTGATTGTATGTTCACCCTTGCCGCGTTTGGACCAACCCCAAAAGGGCAAAAGTAAAATGAGGAAGGTAAATCCACCGGACAATGCCCACACCTTGCCCGCTCCCCATGAATAAAGCAGGGGGAATGTCCACAAATAGAACCAGTCGAGTTTTAGAACGAACGGTGCAGAGTTCAAATCACTATGCCCCTGGCTCAAGGCAGGGTAAGTCAATGAAAGGCCGATCAGCGCCAGAATCAAACCTATCGTAAGCGGTTTGGGCGGGGATGTTTTTGCCTGCGGAACGCGTTGGGTATGAATCCAGATGAGCCCGAAAATAGCCAGCGGAACACCAATGTGGATTAAGGAAAGCAATGAGAAGAAGCGATTACTCACGCTGCCCGATTCAAGAAAGTTTCGCGCCAGTGGTGCACTGAATATGGGCAACCAGTCCAGCCATTCCGCACTGGCAACGGCAAGAAATTGTGCCAGACTGTCCCAAACCAGCCAGTAACCATTGATGCCGGCAATATAAACCAGCCACAGCAATGCAACGCCCGTAAACCATGAGAACCAGCGAAAGTTCCGGTAACGGTCAAAGACAAAATTGCGCAGCATATGCAAAACGCCGGCGACTATCATCGCATCGGATGCATAGCGGTGCAGGCTGCGCATGATGCCGCCCAAGTACCACTGCTCATGAGTTATGCGCTCCACCGAAGCAAAAGCATCCTCCACGCCGGTATCGTAAAAGATATAAATGTAGAAGCCACTGACCACGATGATCCAGAACATCAGATAGGTAATCGCCCCTAAATAATAAAACGGGTTTGAGGTCGCCCCAAATACATGGTTAAGCGTACTTTCTACGCGCATAAAAACACTCTGGCCGATTCGTTGCAAAAGTTTGATCATGTGGAAGTCCATCGGGAAATAATTTCAGGCGACATGAGCATCAAGCCCGTGAGAATATGGGCTGCGCTTAATATTAATCATGAACGGGGTGTTCTCGCTTTGGGCTACGACGATACTCAATCACGATCCACCATATAACGAGGAATGAAAAAAAGAAACCCAAGCCGAATCCAATGATTTCATTGTAATTTACGACATACTTACCAGTTTTTGGGTCATAAACCGTGCAAAAAAGCTTCACTTTGTTCATCGCCCCAACCAACCCTGACTCTGCCGTTTTAATGTTGTAAATCATATCCCTCATGGGCTCGAGCAGCGTCTTGTTAGGAAATTCCTCGCCATAGACTTGACGGTAGACCTTACCGTCCTGGTCAATAAATGTTGTCTGCGATATATGGTTAAATCCGCCTTCATCGCTTGGCACAAAGGTAAATCCCAAATCCTTGCTTATCTTTTTTATGGTTTCAGCATCTGAACTGACAAAGTCCCAGTTTTTCAGGTCAACCCCCGTCCGCTGGGCAAACATATCCATCGCTTCCGGGGTATCGTTCTCCGTGTCGAAGCCTATCGTCAACACCCCAAAGCTATCCACCCCAAATGCGGATTGAGACAACTTGAGTGCAGTCAAACTTTTGGTTGTGGTGGCACAGATGAACGGGCAGTGCGTATAGATCATGCTGATAACCAGCGGCTTTCCCCGGTAATCGGAAAGTCGTACTTTGCGTCCGCTTCTGTCCAGGAAGGTATAGTCGCCAATCTGGTTGCCTGTCGCCGCCTGGCTTATGCGCAAAATTTCTTTTTCATCAGAAATCTGCGTGTTCGTTTTCCCGGGCTGGACTTGTGACTTTGATGCAGATGATTTCTCCACCCTTACACGCCCGTTATCCCAGTCCTGCGACAAATAAAACAGCATCCCGGGTAACAAAACTCCGAAACTAAAAAAGGCCAGACCTATCGGTAAAAAATGGCGACGCATAATCACATTCTCATGAGTGTTCGACTTGTCAACATAATGTCACTTTATTACTACCAGGATAAATTGAATAATACCCGACTATTCTGATGCGGAATATAACAACACAAGTTACCTGGCATTCGCCTGATAGTTTTCAAAAGGGTGAAAAAACAAGAAAACCCATCCAGACTTGCACAGACGGGGAATTTTCTTACGATGAAATCAGGCTCCGAAATTAACTTCAAGCATCAGGGCTATCACCAATACAGTAAATTGCACCAGTGAAGCAACAAAATTGGCCATTGCCGCTTTTTTTGTCGGGTTACGCAGCAGTTGCACACTTTTGACTAAAAAGTAAGTCCCTCCCAACAAGGCACCAGTGAAATAAATCCAGCCTAAACCGTAAAATACAGGCATCAGGGAAACCGTCACCAGAAGAATGGTGTGCCCCAGTATAATGCGTGCCGTTTTTTTCTCACCTTTTACCACTGGCAACATCGGGATTCCCGCCGCTGCATATTGCTCACGGATGACGATGGCAAGGCTCCAGAAGTGAGGGGGTGTCCACAAAAATAGCACCAGTGCCAGCAACCAGGGAAGTGGTCCGAAGGAAGGATCGACTGCTGCCGCACCGGCAAGCACTGCAAAACTACCCGCTAATCCACCAAACACGATATTCAGCCACGTACGCCGCTTCAGCCATGCTGTATAAACAATAGCGTAGGTGAACGCCCCAAGGAAAATGTTCAGTGCCGTCATTGCATTGAATGCGAAGGCGGCGGATGCCACCGCAATCGCCAACATCGATCCGATGATTACCAGCCATTTTGGGCTATGCTCAAAAAAACCATTCACGAAGGGACGGTTCTCGGTACGCGCCATTTTTGCATCAATATCACATTCGTAATATTGATTAAAAGCACCCGCAGCCGCAGAAGCCATCATGACCGCCAGCGACAGGATCAGAACTTGCCAGCTTGACAGAGACGCTCCCGGTGTAATCGCCATTCCGCCCAACGCTGCCAGTGTAATCACCACTCCTATGCGCAACTTGAAGACATTCACGTACTGTTTTACGGCCATCATCGTTCCCATACTCACCCCCTCTTCCCTGCAGCGCATTGATTGGTTTTCTTGGCGTATTTTACAATTGAATACTTCTAACTCAAGTCGTCCCGATTAGGTAGTTGCACCTTTCCGACTTGAATTAGAGGTATCCCCCTAACTTTGATTCGATTACTTCGACTAAAAAATCCGGGAAGGACACTGAAGCATCCTCCCCGGCGTTTTGGTCACTTTAAGACAGGCCCCAGATGGTGGACAAGTACTTGAAGTTCACGAAGTAGTACAGCACGATCGTTGCGAACAGGATCATGGCAAGGACGAAGGTTCCGGGTGCTTCCATCCCCCACAGACCGACATGCTTCTTACCGGTTCTTTCGGCCACCACGTCGGCATCTTCCACTTTCGGCCAAGGCGCAGAGTCTTCCGCGATGCGTTCACCGGTAAAGACGGACGCCAGCACGACCAGGATATACATGATCGCACCGACTGCCATGATGACAGCGAAGATCTCACCCAAGTCCATCAAACCTTTAGCAATCTCCGGATATTGGTAAGCCAACGGTTGACCGGCAAAGGTGATATCCGCATGGCGGCGTTGCACACCCAGCGTACCGGCACCCATGACGGCGATCGAGAAAACCCAAGCCCCCAGACTGAAAACATAGGGTTGCAACCTCGCCACGCCAGGCAAAGCAATCTTGCGCTGGAACACGACTGGAATCAGCCAGTAGGTAACCGCCATGAATGCCATGGTCGTACCGACTACAAGGGTGCCATGGAAATGGCCCGGCAGATACATCGTGTTGTGGATGATCATGTTGATCTGTTCCACGCTCATCACCACGCCGGTAACACCACCGATAAAGCCGAAGCCCACCAGCGACAGAAACATACCGGAGAATACCGGATTACCCCAAGGCGCCTTGCGCAGCCAGGTGAACAAGCCGGTATCAAGCCCTTTCCTGCGCTGCGCAACTTCGATGGAGCCTGGGACGGTCAAACCGTGGATCATACTGGCCAACACAGCGAGATAAATCATGTAGCTGGTATTGACTACCTTCCAGGCAGAGGTCAATCCCGGATCGGACAGCAGGTGATGCACGGAACCCAGTTGCAGGAACAGGATATACAGCAGGAACGCAAAACGGCTGACCTTTTCAGACATCGGCTTGGCACCGAATACCAGTGATGCGATGAGATACCAGATAGAGATATGGGCCACCACGTTGATTTGTTGTGAAGAGTGACCAAAAGCCCACCAGATGACCCGATACATCATTGGGTCAATATAGCTGATCAGTCCCACCGACCACAGAAAAGTCGGAATCAGGATCATTGCGCCGGAAACCAGGGTGAAAACCGCTATCACGGTGGCCGTCACGCCACCGAACACCACCAGCGGAATCGATCCCTGATAAGTTTTCTCTCTCTTGGCAACCACCAGCGTACCCAGGAAAACGAAACAGCCGATCAACGCACCCACAGCAAATATAATCAAACCCAAGTAGAAGTGCGGGGCCGCCTGCAGTGGCGGGTAGGAAGTCATCATGACGCTGGAATTGCCTTGCAACACCGCTACAGCAACCATGGCCGCACCGACAAGCATCAGCCAGAACTGCGCCCATGCCCAGCGTGGCGTTGCAATTCTGCTGCCCAGCACATGTGACGCCAAGAAATACAGCACAGCCATTTCAAAGAAAATGATCCACACCGCCAGATTTACTAGCCCGTGCGCTGTCAAAGCCATGTAAAACAGGTCAGGGCTAAGCAGTTGCACACTGGGCATGCGGGTAAGCGCCACACCCAGCCCAAAAATACCGCCAACCAGCAAAAATACTACTGCCGCAAAGGCATTCCACTTAACCAGCGTGTTGGCCGTTCTGTGTATCTTGAGACCGGATACCGGATCGACACGAAAATCAGACATTGTTGTCGTCGCCATTATTTTCTACTCCTTTACGTAAATTCTGCCCAGCATCGAATGATGCCCGATACCGCCGGCGCCGCCACAGTATTCACCGCATACTATGGAGAATGTGCCTGATTTATTGGGGACTATGGTCGTAACCTGCTCGTAACCGGGATAGACCTGAAAATTGATATTCTCCGGTTGCAGCGAAAAACCATGCCCCACGTCGTAGGAGGAGATATGCAAGCGGTATTTCTCCCCTTTTTTCAGCTCCAGAATAGGACGCCACTGCCACTGCATACCGGCCAGATAGACGTCGCTACCAGGTGGCGGAGCCACCACATCTTCACCAGTAGCCTCATCTGCGCGGATTTTATACTGGGCCGTCATTCCATCCACCTTGGCGGAATAGGCTTCCAAGGTGGTTCTATAGGCCTCGTTGCTCATGTTTTGCGGGCCAACAAAGTGCCAGCCGACCATCCACGTGAACATAAAAATGCACCATGCAAATGCGAGCACAATCCACCATATCTCGGTGCGTTCGACCGGTTCGCGCCACCAATCGGGGTTTGTTGGGGGGGTATAAGCGGTTCCCATGGTTATATTTCTCCTTGATTAATTTAATTAATTTGAATATTCAAGTGTGACGTTTTCATGGGGCTGGCGGAATGTTGATCACATCCCACAGTCCCCAAAACGTATAAATCACCATCGGCACAATCACCCCCAGCAACAACATGAGCCACTGGTTATCCAAAACCTTTTGCATGAAATGCGGGCTTACCCCACTTGAATTTGATTCGGACATTTTTACTCCTCCCTTAAAGTTGATGAACTAGCCCAACCGACGACTTACGACAGCAAAAAACTCAATAAATCAAGATACTTAATTCCCGAGTAATGCGAACATGCCAATAATGAAGTAGAGCAAAGCCCCAACCGCCATCAAAACTGTCAATAAAAAAATACCGCTCTGCCTTAATTGCCTGACAAACGCCGTAACAACACCTACAGACTGATATTGCTCCATGTACATTCTCCATGTTATTACCAATTGATGGGATATACGCCCTCTACAATTACCCATCAAGCAACCAAAAATCACACCCCTCACGACCCCAAAGGGTCTTCATACAGAATGATGAGCCAGACACAACTGCACAACCCGTAAAAATGAGCCTACACAACCCTCTCCAACACACAAAATACATGTATTCAAAATACCTGTTTAAAACATTAATCCCGACAAAAGCGATTGTCAAGCAAAACTGCGTCAAATTGTCGCACCCCTTCTGCCTCAAATCACTGTAGTCCGTTTTAGCTTGATCCAAGCCTGTGCAAATTGACGAATGTCCCCATTGTGGCTTAACCTCCTGCGACCTTTATGCAACATGAATATTGATCCTCGCCAAGTCAGCGGCTCCATCTGGCGTTAGCACCACAAAGCACCATCCAATCTGCGGCCATTCGACATGAAACTGAAAACTTCTGAAAAATACAGCGTACTTTTGCTCTTGTTGACCTTCCTGCTGTCTGCTTCTACAGCCGATGCAGCACCAACCATTAATGGCTGTCAGATCAAACGAAAAACCAACTGTCCAGGCATCGATCTTGCGGGTGCGAATTTAAGCAATTCGAATTTAGCCGGTTCGGATCTTGCGGGCGCCAATCTGGCTGGTGCCAATTTAACCAATGACAGAATTTCTGAAGCCAATCTGATCAACGCAAATTTATCCAGGGCCGATCTATCCAATGTCAATCTTTCGGATTCATATTTAACCGGTGCAAATTTGTCATTGGCCATTCTCAAGAACGCCAACCTGTCCAATGCCAGCCTAGCTGATGCGAACCTTTCAGATTCATATTTGAATGGCGCGAATTTATCCCTGACCAATCTCAAGGGAGCCAACCTGACTGATGCCGATGCTACAAATGCCGTTTTCATCATAAGCAGCCTGGTCGGTATTAACCTGACTCGAACTAACCTTACAGGCGCCACATTGGTAGGAGCTGATTTGCGCAACGCCACTTTGCAGGATACCCTGTTCTGCAAAACCACCATGCCTGATAAAAGTATCAATAACAGTAGTTGTCCAGTTCAACGCTAGTTAATAGGATTCCATTAAAAGATGTACTTAAAACTTGTTTTGACGGGCTGCATACTGGCATTCATCGCTGTCGTGTTAAGCGCCTATGTACGGCTTGCCGATGCCGGACTAGGCTGCGCAGACTGGCCTGCCTGCTATCAGAGCAACGCCTTGAAGGAACGACAATCACTGCAAGCAAATGCGAACCAGGGCTATACCACGTGGCAGCGCAAGCTGCACAGCCAAGTAGTCATGCTGATGGGTTTCCTGTCTGTTGCAATCAGCGGCCTTGCATGGCTGAAACGCAAGGAATTACGGCAATCCCCCTTACTGCCAAGTTTGCTGACTGGCTTGATGGTATTTCTTGCAGTGTTTGGCATCTGGGCATTCTCACACCTGCCGCGGGCCATTATTGTTCCAGTGCATCTCGGTGGCGGGATGCTCATGCTGATCATGCTGCTATGGATGTTGCTTCGCCAGATACCCCATGCAGACGGTATCGACTCCAACCATGCGCGGCAATGGCAGTTCTTTTCGCGCTTGGGATTGGCTTTGGTCATCATGCAAAGTCTGCTTGGCGGCTTGGCGAGCGCGAACTTTGCCGGCATTGCATGCACGGATTTCCCTTTATGCAATGGCCATCTGCTGCCTCAGATGGATTTCTCATATACGTTGGGCAACCCAGGTGAACCCCTGGCTGAAACAAGATTGATCGCTATTCACTGGCTGCATCGTCTCGGGGCGATCATCTCGCTGGCCTATTTGATTTGGTTATCTGCGACCATCATGGCGCACGACAAAACGAAGATGATCGGCATAATCATTCTCGGTTTGGTCGTCGTTCAGTGCGCGCTTGGTGCTTCAAATATACTGCTTGGACTGCCACTTGCCGGCGCAGTATTGCACAACGCAGTTGCAATGATGCTAATAGCCGCACTGGTCTGGTTAAACTTCCGCTTGCAATACGGCGCACATCACAACGTGTAACGCCTGCTCGGCCCAGGCTACATTCCCGCCTTTGCCTGCCTGATTTCCACTTTCACATCGATCGTAACAAGATGCTTGTCCGCCTGTTCGAACTGCAATACAAGCGGCACAACTTTCCCGGCTTTTAGGGGCGATTCAAGATCAATCAAAGTCAGATGGTAGCCGTGCACGCTCGTCATATCGACCCGTTTATTGGCGGGAAAATCTATGGACGACACCTTGATGGTCTTCATCATGCCGCCCTTGTGCAGCATCGTGCGCAACTCGACTGCCTTTGATTTCGGACTGCTGGCGCCGACTAAAAATGCTGCCTGTTTACTGGTGACGTACATATACACATTCGCCGCATCCTTGCCGGGCATAGTAGAAAATGTCCACGCCTCATCAATCTCAATATCGCCCGCATAAGCCCCCGCACTCAATACCAGCGCCATCACCACCGCCAACTTTCCCAGCATCGAACCCAAGAGTTCGTTCATAACGATTTTCCTATTTGACCGAGTTTAGAAAAAGCATGCCGGTTCTGAATCATTAAAACAGGCATACCTCCCCGGCAACAATCTGCTCATCCGGCAACATTTTTTTGCCCGGTTGGCGGCCTATGGAAACTGATCACCGACTCGCCTGGAAAAGGAAGCAAAGCTATTTCAATCTCGTTCCGATTTCTGACCAGATCAGCCAAAGTGACTTCCCGCAGTTTTCTGAAAAACGCCTCCAGTGCCGCATCAAACAAGCTATTCAGCTTGCACACTTCATAAATTACACATTGGTTCGATTCCGGATTAAAACACTCAACCAGATCGAAATTATCCTCAGTGGCTCGCAACACCATTTCGACATTAATCTTGTCGGGCGGCAACGCCAGGCGTACTCCGCCATTGCGACCACGTACACTTTCGATCAGACCGAGCTTGGTTAATTGGTGTGAGATTTTGACAAGGTGATTTTTTGAAATTGCAAAACGATCGCTCACTTCCCGTATGGTGACCGTTTGATCATTACGCATTGCCAAATACATCATCAGCCGAAACCCCAAATCTGAGTATTGCGTCAGCTTCATAATTCACCCTTCCATGAGAATTGTTGAATCGGACATTGCTCATCCATCCGCGAACATCCGCCCACAACGTTATCATTGCGCTCTGCGCACTTCTAATACCTGTTTCAAGTATACCTCTTTATGTGACTTTGTATCATGTGCCCGATCCAGATTCCATCAGCCACTCTTCAATAGTCAGGATGGAATGCAAACCCTATTTCGAAGACAGGAAACTCATGCCATGCAGGACTGACTTGAAGCAAGCAACTACAACTGCCTCGGTGATCGGTGCCGGGCCCGCCGGCCTGATGGCCGCCGAGGTGCTGGCGCAGAACGGTGTGCGCGTAGCGATATATGACGCGATGCCGAGCGCTGGACGCAAATCCCTGATGGCTGGAAAAGGCGGCCTCAATATCACCCACGCCGAAGCGTTCGATGATTTCCTTGCGCGCTGCACTGGATCAATCACCTCGGAATTCTCCATGCGCTTGGCAAGGAAACGCAGCCTGCGGTCGATCTCGCGCAGACGCTTCTTACCATAGATGTAGTCGTCGTTCTCGCGGGTGAATGCTTTGCTCGCGGGTGCTGCGCGACCTTTAGAACGGAATGTCGTCGTCAAAGTTGTCGAAGTTGCTCTTGGCTGCTGGCGCGGCGGGCTTGGCAGCCGGGGCGCTGCGCGCCGGAGCCTGTGACTGGTTCTCCACGACTTCGAAGCTGCCGCCGCCGGGCTTGCCGCCCAGCATCTTCATTTCGTTGGCCACGATCTTGGTGGTGTAGCGATCCTTGCCTTCTTTGTCGGTCCACTTTTCAGTGGTAATTCTGCCTTCGACGTAAATCAGCGAACCTTTCTTCAGATACTCTCCGACAATCTCCGCAAGACGCTTGAAGAAAACGATGTTGTGCCATTCGGTCCTTTCCTGTTTCACACCGCTCTTGTCTTTCCATGTTTCGGATGTTGCCAACGTCACATTGGCAACCGCCTCGCCGCTTGGCATATATCTCACTTCGGGATCCTTACCCAAGTGTCCAATCAGAATTGCCTTATTCACCGACATGTCATGCCCCTTTCACCATGTTTTCAATCGCGTTCTCGTCGAACCCGCCCATCTCAACCTTGAGGCAGGCGATCTGTTCCCCTGCCACCACCAGCACTTCTTTTACACCGCGCAATTGTGCCAGAGACTGCCGCAACTTGCCCGCTGCATCTTCATCCATCTCCGGCAAGTGATACATTTTGGTCAGCAGCGCTTGCGGCGGACGCATGGACGAAGCCACGACCAGCCACAGCAGCAGCATGAGCACGGCGAACACCAGCACCGCATTGCCGCCGTAGCGTTGCATCAGCAAGCCACCCATGGCCGAACCGAAGAACGCGCCCAAAAACTGCACACTGCTGAACACACCCATCGCCGTGCCCTTGGCGGCCAGCGGCGCGATCTTGCTGACGATGGAAGGTTGCATCGCCTCCAATACGTTGAATGCGGTGAAAAACACGATCATCGAGAGCGCTATGCCCCACACGCTGTCATGCAAAAACAGGATACCCAGTTGCCCCAGCGCGGCCAAGCCAATCGAGAACATGAAAACCTGTTTCGTCATCGCTTTCTTCTCCGCGATGATGAACAGCGGCGCCATCAACGCGAAAGCGATCAGCATTACCGGCAGATACATCTGCCACTGGTGCTGCGCATCCAGTCCGTCGGCACGCAGGATGAACGGAACCTGCATGAACACCGACATCAGGATCGCGTGCAGGGTGAATACGCCAAAATCCATGCGCAGCAGATCTTTGTTGCGCAATACCTCTTTGAGTTTGCCGGTATTGGCTTCCGTATCGGAATGAAAGCGTGTGATTCCCGGCTTGGGGATGAACCAGATCACGACCGCGATGGAGACGAAAGCCAGCACGCCGACCATCGAGAAGATGCCGGACATGCCGATGAGCCGATAAAAAATCGGCGACAGCACCATTGAGATCGAGAACGTGATACCGATGGAGATGCCGATCAGGGCCATCGCTTTGGTACGCTGTTCTTCTCGCGTGAGATCGGCGGTCAGCGCCATCACCGCCGCGTTGATCGCGCCCGCACCCTGAATCACCCGTCCGGCGATGATCCAGTAAATGTCATCCGCCGAGGCCGCGATGAAACTGCCCGCCGCAAACAACAGTAAACCAATGATGATGATGGGCTTGCGCCCGTAACGGTCGGACAGCCAGCCGGCAGGAATCTGCAGAATCGCCTGCGTCAGGCCATATGCACCCAGCGCGACCCCGATCAGAAAATGACTCTGCCCGCCCGGCAGTTTCTCGGCATACAGCGCGAAGATCGGCAGGATGATGAACAAGCCCA
>Ga0210020_1001256_pt1 | contig 22483 bp, 19 predicted proteins | sample CryGeymeta201514_FD_183980 | JGI IMG/M metagenome (GOLD analysis project Ga0210020, IMG submission 183980) | Groundwater microbial communities from Crystal Geyser aquifers in Utah, USA - Crystal Geyser metaG 2015-14 (SPAdes) (version 2) | ecosystem: Environmental > Aquatic > Deep subsurface >... | reverse complement strand
GGTCGGGCTCTGTCTGGTCTGGCTGGTGATCGTGTTCGTGTATCGGACTGACTTCAGGACGGAGATCCTTCCGGTAAAACTTGAATATACCGTACGCCCTTACCGTCCGCTGCTTCGCAAGAGCATTCTGGCAACAGCCCTCATGCTGGCCGCTTTCATCGGAGGGGTCCCGGTCCCTCTGGCCGCATTGGGGGCCGCATCCCTTCTCCTCGTCACCCGCCGTCTGAAACCGGAGCGGGTTTTCCGTGATATTGACTGGTCGCTTCTTGTTTTCTTCTCCGGTCTCTTCGTCGTCACCGGCGCCATTGAGGAAAGCGATCTCTCCCACCGGATTCTGGAGATCATCCAACCCCTGATCAGGCATGGGCTCATCTCCCTCGCCGCTGTCTCTGCAATCCTCAGCAACCTCATCTCCAATGTCCCGGCCGTCATGCTTTTCAGGCCTCTCATTCCTGGGCTCATGAACACACAGAGCGCCTGGATGACCCTGGCCATGGCGACCACCCTGGCAGGGAATCTGACGCTTCTCGGATCGGTTGCAAACCTGATTGTTGCGGAGATCGCCAAAGCCGGAGGCGTTCATCTTTCGTTTAAGGAATATATCAAAGCCGGCGTACCCATCACTATTCTCAGCCTGGCCTGGGGGGTAACCTGGATGCTCATGATCAGCTGAGATATTAATCTATCATAGATAAGTTCTCTGTGTTCTCTGTGGTTGGATTTTCAAAGGCTCATAAATGAGAGATGACCGAATAAAAAAAAGTTTGAGGTATTCGATTTTGGACGGCGCGTTCGCCGCGTCCATGGTCGGTATTGGAGAATCTTTTTTTGCGGTCTTTGCCGTTTTTCTCAAAGCGAGCGCCACACAGCTCGGGGTTTTAAACTCTTTGCCTCAGGCGCTGGGTTCCCTGTCTCAGCTTTTTTCAAACCTTTTTATTAAGCTGTTCAGGACAAGAAAGAGACTGGTCTGCGCCATGGCCTTGATCCAGGGGCTCATGTACATTCCTGTCGCGCTTGTATTTTTCTTCGGAACATTCAGGGTGTACCATCTCATCTTCTTTATCTGTCTTTACTGGTTTTTTGGGATGATCCTGGGCCCTGCATGGAACAGTTGGATGGGGGATCTGGTCGACGAAAAGGAGCGGGGCGCTTACTTCGGGAAAAGGAGCATGGTCATAGGGTTTGCTTCTTTTGTCTCCTTCATGTTAGGAGGTTACATCCTCCAGGTCTTTACCCACGGAACGATCACGCAATATGCCGGCTTTGTAACCATCTTTATTCTCGCCTTCATCTTCAGGGGGATCTCTTTTACATTCCTTACAAAAAAATATGAACCCGAGTATCAGGTCGTGCAGGAAGAGGAATTCACGCTGTTTGAGTTCATCAGACAGGCGAAGTCCAGAAACTATGGTTTGTTTGTTCTTTACCTATGTCTTATGAATTTTTCCGTTTATTTGTCCGCGCCTTTTTTTACGCCATACATGCTTGAAGATCTGAAATTCGACTACATGACCTACACCATCGTCAACGCCGCCGCCATGATCGCCAAACTCCTCTCGGTTAGGGTATGGGGCAGGGCGTCAGACCAGTTCGGGACAAAAAAGATCCTCAGCCTGACCGGCTTTCTGATGCCGGTCATCCCCATCCTGTGGCTTTTCTCCCATGACGTTCTTTATCTGGTCATCATCCAGATCTATTCCGGTTTCATCTGGGCCGGTTTCGAGATCTCCGCTTTCAACTTCATCTTTGACACCACCAGCCCGCCCAAACGGGCCACCTGTGTGGCCTATTATAATGTGCTGAACGGGCTCTCGATATTTTCAGGCGCGATGCTGGGGAGCTTTATTGTCGGTCATAACTCACTGTTCCGATCAAAATACCTGCTTGTCTTTTTGTTAAGCTGCGTGCTTAGGTATATCGCATCATCCGTCTTCATTCCAAAATTGAGGGAGGTCAGGACCGTGGAGGAGATTGGTTATCCCAGACTGTTTTTGAAAATCATCAGCACCATGCCGACCATGGGTATGATCTATCAACTGATCCCATTTATCAAAAGCCAGAAGACAAAGAAGTCTGGAATCAGAAAGAAATCTTAATTACATTTAGGTAAACCCCCGGCTCTGCCGGGGGACTCCCAGAGTTTGGCCATTCCGGGAGTATGCAGTTAACTGAAATGCTTTACCCCTCTCCCTTCCCCTCTCCCACAAGGGGCGAGGGAACTGCCAGTGGGTTTTCCCTCCCTTGAGGGGAGGGGATTAAGGGGAGGGTGTTCTTTACCGTTTGCGAATCGGCCCCTTTGAGGGGCCGGCAAACGTCAAGCCTCCGGCTTTGCCGGAGGTCACTGACTACTTGCTTTGATACAGAATCATGAAAAGCAGGAAACGAAAAATCCTCTTTGTCAATCCGAACCGATACGTGAACCCGCCGGTGATCCCGCTCGGGATCGAATACCTTACCCATTCTCTGAAGAGTCATGGCTTTGAGGTTGCGGTTTTGGATCTCAGCTTCTCCGGTGATCCTTTTTTCGACCTGGAAAGTTCCATCAGAGACATCCAGCCCCATGCCATCTGCATGACGGTCCGGAACGTGGACTCGGTGCTCTATCCGGAGACCGATTACTTTCTTCCGGAGATCAGGGAATACATCCGGCACATCAGGAACATCAAAGATCTCCCTGTGATCATCGGCGGCTCGGCCATGCCTGCGGACCCGGAGGGGATACTGGACTTCCTGGGAGCGGATATCGCCGTCGAAGGGCCCGGAGAAGAGTCCCTGCCTTCACTTCTAAATCAGGCGGACATCTTGAGGCAGAAGGGGAAGGTGATCCGGGGCGACCTGCCTCAAAGCTTTTGTCCAAAAAGGGGGAGGGACTTCCCCTACAAGGATTATCTTGAGAAGGGCGGACTTCCCGGGTTTGAAACGCACAAAGGGTGTTCATCCGCCTGCGCCTACTGCATGGAGGCCGGCGCCCCACGGTCCTTCAGAAAAACGCAGGATGTGGTTTGTGAATTACGGCAGCTTGCAGACCAGGGCTTCAATCATCTTCATCTCTGCGATTCCGAATTCAACGAAGACCTGGACTACTCTCTTGCATTACTGGAAGCACTCACCAGAGAAAACCTCGGACTGAAATGGGCCCTTTACATGAAGCCGGGGAATTACAACCGGAAACTCTTTGAACTGCTTCGCAGGTCCGGGGCCTACCTCGTAACACTGAGCGTTGATACCCTGCATAAAGATAATGGATACTGGAAGGATGTTTCGTCCATGGTGAGACTGTGCAAGGCGTCGGGTATCCGGATCAGCATGGATTTCCTCACGGGGTTCCCTTATGAAAAAGAGGGTGACCTGAAAAGATCGCTTGATTTTTTCAGAGATACAGCGCCCAGCGAAGTGGTGGTGAACGTCTTCATCCGGCTCTATAAAAAACTGCCGATTACGCACATTATCATCAAAGACCTATCTCTCGATCCCTATCTGATCAGAGCAAAAGGAAATGAAGGCTCTCTGCTTGCCCCAACATTCTACAATCACATCCCCACGGAAAAACTCCGGGAACTCATCGGACATGACCCCATGTTCCGGATCGCCGGCGCTGAGAAGGTCGTGAATTACCAGAAAGCGCCCTAAGTGGTCCTGTTCGTAAATATGGTGAAGTACCGAGAGGGTCGTAGGGCGGCCTCATCAAGGCGCGCGACTGAGGTGTACCCCTCTGGTACGCCGCAAGAAGCGGAACGCCGAGGAGACCGCCCTACGGCACTCGAATGCCACCGTATTTACGAATAGGGCCACTAAAGTTCAACTGTAAAATTACAGTTTCTTCGCATCCCAGTCCTGTCATTCCCCGACTCGAAAACTGTGTCACAATTATGGAGATTCAGTTCCTTTGGGAACAAGGTTTAGGGCAATCAATAAATTCCCTCTCCCCATGAATGGGGAGAGGGCAAGGGTGAGGGGTTGACCGAAAAGAACCCCCCTCATCCTAACCTTCTCCCCAAAAGGGAGAAGGGACATAAGGAAGAGATCAAGATTACGACACAGCCTCTCGATCGGGGAATCCAGATAGTTTTTTCTTGAAACTTTACCCATGCGGATGTAGGATTGCTCATCCTTTCGGGGGCTGATGATCCAGGATCGCCGCCTGCAGATGCTACAGAGATGGACACAAGTTTGCATCCTGCCGGGCAATGTGATAGATTTAAGTTTGAAGGGGGCTACAATGAGGATTGAAATCGAAAGAGAAGAAGACGGGCGCTGGATTGCCGAAGTCCACGATCTTCCGGGGGTCATGGCTTACGGAAAGAGCCGGGAAGAGGCGATTACCAAGGTTCAAGCGCTGGCCCTGCGAGTGATTGCAGATCGGATTGAGCACGGCGAAACCATTCCTGAACTCGACGATCTCTTCGCGCTGCCCGCATGAGTCAATGGCATTCATCCAAGTCACGAGCCGTACTTGCGGCTCTCCTGCGCATTGGTTGGTCGATCAAAAGAGAGACCGCCAGTTCCCACCGTGTACTTTCACGCTCCGGTTGGCCTGATTACGTGTTTGCTTTTCATGAACGGGAGGAGATCGGTCCTCGCATGCTTGCCCGCATTGCAAAGAGGACGGGCCTCACTCCGGATGATCTATAGGAAATGCGGCGTCGCAGATAATTTTCTCTTGAAACTTTACCCGTGCTGATGTAGGATTGCTCATCCTTTCGTGGGCTGATGATCCAGGATCGCCGCCTACAGAGACTACAGATTCATGGGATAAAGTTCAGAGGAGGGAGCAATGCAAGTGGGGTCAGGCTTTGGGTCAGACCTACATACTACACAAAGTGCAATGTGTAGGTCTGACCCCAAACGGTACCACCCCAAACGGTACCAAACGGTACCCTTTGACCCCAAACGGTACCCTTGACCCCAAACGGTACCCTTTGAGGGTGTGATCCTCGGAAGCTTCTCAAGCAAAAGGGGTTACTTATTATTGACAAAGGACTCAGTGACCACGACAAAGATCCAACGTGAACCTAATACGAAGAATCACGTTCAGTGTTTGGAGAGAACGTTGTCAAGATTAAAGAAACGACCCTCAGAGAAAATTCATGAGATTGTTGGTCCGTCTCTTTTGCTTGCTGGGCCAGGAACCGGAAAAACATACACTCTTGGTTTGAGGTTAAAGTATCTTATTGAGGAGATGAATGTTTCACCTGATAATATCACAGTAATAACATTCACTTCTGAGGCGGCTAGGAACATGCGTGCTCGAATCTCAGATCCGGAAAAAGATGCCTTATATCTTCCTTATACGAAACAACCATCAAATATTATTACAATGCATAGTCTTGGATTCAAGATTATTAGGAAATATCCGGATAAAGTTGGTCTTCATGAACCGATCAAAGTCATCCCAGGTTACCTTGAAAAATCAATTATTCTTGGGGATGCTGCTCAACTTGCTGGCCAAAAGAGAGCCATGGGTCTGGAGGTTTCTTCCTGTAGACAAATCGGAGACTGTCAACCATTGGACGAACCAAAGTGTCATGTCTGTGAGATATATAAAAGAATTTTGAGAAAGAGTTCATGCCTAGATTATGATGAGCAGATCCTCATGGCTGTGGATTTATTAGTTACTAATCCAGTTATTCTCGAAGAATATAAGCAGTTCACCAAGCACCTCTTGGTTGATGAGTATCAAGACGTTAACACCGCGCAATATAAACTCATCAAATTACTCAGCAGTGGCCAGGAAGAGGGTCTTTTTGTGGTTGGCGATGATGATCAAAGTATTTATGGTTGGCGCGGCGGATCCCCTACATTCATACGCAATTTTGCTAATGACTTTAAACCCAACGCGAAAGTAATTCCTCTTACTAAATCATATCGATGTCATCGAAACATATTAGAAGGTTCCTTGAAAGTTGTCGAAACATTCGATACGGATCGCTTAGAGAAAGATCCATTCGAGTATAGCTTAGATGACGGTCCCATTATAAAAATACATAATGCACCAAGCGATAAAAAGGAAGCAAGAATAGTCAGGAGTATTGTGCAATCTGCTCTTCCTTCTCAAGATGTGCTTATTCTTGTTCCCCAGCGGCAATTTGCAGAATCAATCACCAAGGAACTAAGAAATAATCAAATTGGTTTTTCTACGCGCTCCAATAATCCTGGTACCGGGTTACCATTAATATCTCGATTATATGACTGGCTAAATAACACAAATGATAGTATTGCTTTTCGTCGATGTGTTGAATCGTTTATGGATCGCATTAATTCTGATATCCCCTCTAAGCGGGCGAGAAAAGCAGAGAAGATTGAACAACGAGAGACAGCATTCTCATTGATAGCTGATTTATGGAAAGATGTTTTGTCTGGGGAAGCAGAATCATTCTGGTCGTCACTTGGGAGCAAACGAGATAATCACGACTTATATAGTTCCCTCAGGGAAGCATTTCAACTGCTTCTTGATCAATTTTCAGACAAGGGTGATATAAGTGACTTCTCAAAAAATATCTCCGTATTTATTTCACCTTGGCGTGGAATCCACTCCTTCCTTGATGAGGTTATTTCATGGGTAGATTCTATTCGTCAACTATCGTTTGAAGGTTCGGATTCTTCTGTCCGTATTATGACTTTTCAAAGTGCAAAAGGACTTGAGGCGAAAGTCGTATGTGTGCTTGGTCTTGAGGAGGGTGTTATTCCCAGTGATGAGAATAATATACCTGAGCAGAGTCGACTGTTATTTGTCTCGATGACCAGAGCCATCAATGAACTGCATTTATTTCATGCACGTGTAAGATCAGGCAATGTTTTGTTGCGTAATGCTTTCCCAGTCGGGAAACCAAGTATTGAGAGGTCACGATTTTTGGATTCAATACCAGAAGAGCACTCTGAACAGGTGTATCATCAAGCATGACTGAAAGATCTTAGCTGCGCTAACCAATCATGAGACCGGACGCTTAACAGCGCCGGTCCATTCAACTGATGTAAACAGGAGTAAATAGAATGAAAATAGGGACGACGGGGCTGTTGAAAAAGCCTGCTACATGAATAGAAACGTCATTTCGAACAAGCGAAGCGGAACCAGGAATCCAGAAGAATCAATGAGTCATAGATTTCTGCCTTCGCGGGAATGATATTTGCTCAAAGCCAAGGACGACTTTTTCAACAGCCCCGCTGTCCCTATATTTGACCCAGAGGGATCCGAGAGCGGTCCAATATGGCACATAACTACTATCAAATCCTTCAGGTAAACAAATCTGCGACTACAAAGGAAATTAAGGCTGCTTATCGTCGCCTGATTTTTCAATATCACCCAGACAGAAATCTTGGCTCAGCCGCCTCAAAAATGGCAGCTCTGCTTAATGAGGCATACGATACGCTCTCAAATGATCGAAAGCGAAAGTTATACGATGAATCGCTTAAAATGCAGAGTTCGGCAGATGTCAAGTCAGATAGCGGTCAAGCGTCTCAATCAAAGTCAGAACCGATTCCAGACTACCGATGTGCTCGCTGTGGACGTCAGGACAGCAGTCTAAGGCTGACTTTGATGCATTATGTTGTGTCGCTCCTGTTGGTAACTTACCGTAGAGGTGCATCGGGTATTTGGTGCAGTCATTGCCGCGCCTTTGAAGCCACAAAGTGGACACTACTGACCGGTCTGATGGGTTGGTGGGGGTTTCCATGGGGACCCATTTATAGTATTGGAGCAATAATTACGAATGCAAAGGGTGGCGAACAACCAGTCCAAAATAACGCAATTCTCTTGAGGCACCTCGCTTACAAAATGTATCAAGATGGCAACTATAAAGAAGCCTTCTACGCGCTGCAAGAGAGCCTCCGCCTGGAAGCGAATGAAGATGCTGCCAAACTCCTCGAATACTTGAGGACGAAACAAGTCGCCGAGAAACCCTACGATTATTGGGGGGTTGCGTCGGCAATTCCTTCTGCTATAGTTGCCTTGGCGATGGCGGGAATAATTTTTCGGGTATTTAGTACCCCATCTGGGTACGAGGCTACTTACAAACCTCCGGTGACTCGCAACAAGGCACCTTACGCTAAAACAACAAATAATCCAGAAATAGGTCGCAGTTGCGTGAACGCGATAGCAAACCAATTAGCTGAAATTGTTGCGACGCGGGCCCCCATTGTTGGTACGCACTATGAGGGAACAACGAAGGTCACCGATCACGTTTTGGATAGAAGTAAGTTTTCGGCAGCGGAGTTATATCAATTGGCGGACTCCATAAATGTAGAACTCGGGAAAAATGTGGCAGATTATGACGGATTTATAGCAAGTGCTTATTTCAATGCTCAACTATTTGCTTTGAGTGTTGATGTAATTAATTCTATAGAAAACGGCGTGGCTATAGACAAATTATCAACTGACATCATAAATCTAGGAAAAATGGACTATGTACAGATGTGGCTAAAGACAAGCAATTATTTTAGTTCGTATAATGACCTCTGTAGCCGTTTGAAGCTTTATAAGAAACAGTATGTCCCAGGGAAACCTACAGATGAACTTGAGACCGAGTGGAAAGGTTTGGATAGCCGCTGTCGTAATTTGAAGTTAAGACTAGAGGAATATAGATCTCTTGAAGATATAGATGGTTACAACTCTTTGGTTGCTTCGTACAATGCCACTGCACGAATGACAAATCGCTGCGCCCATCAACTGAGATTTCGGTCAACTGCACAGCAGAAATTGGACTTGGCTTTCAATCGTTGTCTCGACATAAATATTCTATTGACAAAATTTAATAAGGCGAACTTGACATCTCATGCTGCGGAAATTGATTCTGCTCCAGAACCTGATAAATAGTAAATTGTTAAACATCTATTATGCTATGTCAGACTGACGAGGGGCCCAAATCTTTGAAATCTTTGAAGTTGGAACAAAAGGGACGCAACCCTTTTCATTGACAGGGTAGCGGCAGTTATAGCGGGACTGACGATGGTCTATTTTCTTTGCATTTGATGAACTTGGGTGCTTTGAAAGATATAGTGAGGGCGGGACACGGAGGGCGCTCTCACGGGTTGCAGCAGTGGACGATAATCTGGGGTACGTTCCGATAGTGACCGTCGGTAGTCAGTAGTTTGAGTCCGTGTTGCATTGCTGTTGCGGCGATCCAGAGGTCATTCGTCGGTATGGGCGTTCCCAGGGCGCGAAGATAGGTAAAGATAGCGGCGTACCGCTCTGATGTTTCTTCATCGATGATGGTGATCTGTGCCCTCGGTGAGGAAAGGAATTCCTTGAGGATTTTCAGATTCTTCTTTTCTCTGCCGCCCATGGCAAAGCCGGCGTAGAGTTCCCCCAGCACCACCGGATTCAGGAAAATCTCATCCGCTTCCTGGACCGCCTGCTTGACCTCGGCGTTCCCCCGCAGAAAGGCGGAATATGCCGAGGTGTCGAGCATCACTTTGATTTTTTCCATAGCTCCTCGTCCACTTTGCGCTGGATCCCGAGATATTTATCGAACGCCGTCGACTCCTCCCTGGACCACAGTCCGGCAAGATGGTCAAGATCGTGGTGGATAACCTTTTTCTCACGGGCCGTGCCGGACACGGTCCGTGAGAGGAGTGAAATAAACGCCCGGTTCAGGCTTAAGCCTTTGCGTTCGGCCTCTTTTTGAACCGCCTTTTTGACCTTTTCGGGAATGCCCCGCAAGGTGATCTGCTTCATGATGCGCCTCCTCATGATTCATACATGACTCACCACGAAGCTATTATTACATCATAGTCGGGAGAAGTCAATCCATAAATAATAAATAAAAAACCGGCAAACGATATGATGGGCTGCAACAAAAAAGAAGGGAGACTTATCTGCCTTATGACAGTTTGGAGAGAATCGGGAACAGCTGCTTCAATCCGTTGGCCATGATCTCAATGGAAAAGGCGGCGAGGAGGAGTCCCAGGATCCGGTTGGCGATATTGAGTCCCAGTGTCCCCATGGCCGTGCCGATCGGAAGCGCAAGGCGCAGCATGACCCAGAGGATGAAGCAGACGATCAGGACGGTGGAAATGATGACGATGTAGTGATCCCAGCCGCTTCCCCGGTTCATGGCAATGATGACCGTGCTGATGGCCCCGGGTCCGGCCAGCAGGGGGATTCCGAGGGGAACGATGGCCGCAGCGCCCTTCTCCGCCATTTCCATTTCCTCTTCCGGAAAAATCTCTAAAAAATTGCATTTCTTTCCCGGTATGATATATTGTAATACCAGAGGTGATCTGAAATGAGCTCCACAAAGATAGCAATAACTTTGAGAGAAGACCTTCTAAACAAACTTGACAGGCTGGTTAAATCCAAGGTTTTTCCTAATAGGAGCAAAGCAGTCCAGGAAGCAGTCGAGGAAAAATTATCACGATTGAACCGTAGTCGGCTGGCTCGGGAGTGCGCCAAATTGGTTCCTGAATTCGAACAGGCGCTTGCTGAGGAAGGTTTCTCAGGGGGAAAAGGCGAATGGCCCGAATATTGAGAGGAGAAATTTATTGGGCTAATCTCGATCCGGTCAAAGGTCATGAGCAGTCCGGAGAACGCCCGGTACTCATACTGAAGTCCTTGACACCTCCAACCCTGATTTGATACGATGCGGGCCGATGGGTCCGGGACCGCATCCAGCTTTTCAGTGATGATCATCAGAAATTTCCTCTGCCCTGCGGTGAGGTGCGGCCCTGGGATGGGGGAATGCATCGGGGGGGGGATCTCCATGAAACCTGCGGAAGAGAAGCTCAAGGATTTCAGAAAAAGGCTGAAGATCAGCGTGATCGGCCTGGGACAGTGCGGCGGCAATCTGGCCGTGGAGTTCGCCAAGCGGGGCTACGAGTCCTTTGCCCTGAATACGTCGTTTTCCGACCTCAAGAGCCTGGAAGAACTCCCCAAGGAGTTCCGGCTCCATGTGGGGCTGGACGGGAGGAGCGGAGCGGGGAGGGATCTCAATCTGGGGAAGCAGAGCCTCCTTTCCAACCGTGACCGGATCCTGAGCGTTCTCAGTGAGCCGGCCAAGTCTTCGGACCTCTTTCTTATGGTCGCGGGCATGGGAGGCGGGACCGGGAGCAATCTCCCGACCCTGGCCGAGATCCTGCGTCCCCTGAACCTGCCCATCTCCGTGCTGATCACCCTTCCTGCGGAAAGCGAAAGCAGCCTGACCAAGGTGAACGCCATCCAGGCCGTCAATACCTTGTTCAGACAGAACCTGAACAGCGTGGTTCTGATCGACAATCAAAAGATTCTGGACTTTTTCCCGGGAGTCAGCCTCTCCGAGTACTATGTCCGGGCCAACGAGCGGATCGTCAAGAGCTTCGATGACTTCAACCGGGCCGACCATGCCTACAAGATCCGGAGCCTGATCAGCTTCGACAGCGAAGATTTCAGGAAGGTCTTCTCTTCTCGAGGGCTCCTGATCTACGGTTCCACAAGCTTCAACATGACGGGCCCGCTGACCGAGGATCTCCTCATGGAGCAGATGAAGGCGATCTGGAAGGGCGGGGACCTCTTTGCCTCAGGCTACGATTATACCACGGCCGCCGTCATCGCCATGATCCTCTATGCCCCGAAAAGCGTGCTGGCATCCACCCCTGCCGAGGTGTACGAACGGATCAACCGCTCGCTTAAGAACCAGACGCACGGGGCCGCGGTCTACACCGGTGTCTATGAACTCGAAGAGGGGAGGCCTACTCGGATTTCCACCATGATCGGGAAGATGAATTTCCCGGATCGGGTGGTCAATCTCCTCTCCCAGGCATCCATCGAGGGGCATGGGCTGGCCGAGAAGGTGCGAATGGCGCGGCCCACGCTCGATCTCGGCGAGGTCGAGCAGATGGATTTCTTCAACATCCTGACCCAGGGAGATCTCAGCGGGGAAATGGATGCCATGCTGAATGCCCTCGAGGATGAGGATCCGGATGTCCGGCTCCGGACGGTCCTCTCATTGAGCAGCCTCAACGATTACGAGCGCCTGCACCCCCTGCTCATGAAGGCGCTCAAAGACAATGACAACCGGGTGGTGGTCGAGGCGGCCAGGATACTCGGCAGGATCGGGGAAAGCCCGATTGCCGAGTAACGAACGGGGTCTTACCTGAAGTGGTTTCCAATCCTGAAACACAGACAGAACCATAAGCCGGATTCAGAGTATTCCAGGGGCTGATGATGTTACAAATCGGGGTTATCGGCTCAGGCCGGGATGAAGAAAAGACCAACCGCACGGCCCTGGAGGTCGGCCGGGAGGTGGCGCGGGCCGGGGCGGTCCTGATCTGCGGGGGGCTGGGCGGCGTCATGGAGTCTGCAGCCCGCGGCGCGCATGAGGAGAAGGGGATCACGGTCGGGATCCTTCCAGGGGAGAATAGGGGAGAAGCCAACGCCTATATTGATATTTCCATTCCCACGGATCTCGGCCATGCCAGGAATGCCATCGTGGTCAGGGTCTCGGACGCCCTGATCGCCGTGGGCGGGGAATACGGGACCTTGTCCGAGATCGCCTTTGCCCTGAAGATGGGAAAACCGGTCGTGGGGCTGGACACCTGGGAGATCCGAGGCGTGAGGCAGGCCGGCAGTGCAAAAGAAGCGGTCAGCACGGCGCTCGGCCTCCTGAAGAAATAACCTGCATGATAGATTCGCAAATGATCGTAAGAATCTCCTCAACCTTTTGATCAGGGAATCCGATTCTTCCTCCACTGATTTCATTCTTTTCATTTCGGTTAAATTTATGTAGACTGTGCCGGAAGTTCTGCTGGGGAAAATAGCGCTCAAGAGGGGGAGATCCATGCCGGTTGAGACGGTCCTTAATACATGGCGGTCCCGCAGGGACTTTACCAAGCGGTTCACAGCCGAAAGGGTCTTCCCGCACAGGGAGGGGGAATACGCCCCCTTCCCGTCTTGGGCGCCGGAAAGCCTGGTCCAGGTTCTGAAACAGGGTGGTATCGAGAACCTCTATTCCCATCAGAGAAAGGCCGTGGACCGGATCCATGACGGGAAAAACGTGGTGATCGTGACCCCCACGGCCTCGGGCAAGACCCTCTGCTATAACCTCCCTGTCCTCTCAGCCATGCTCCGTGAACCCGAGACCCGTGCCCTCTATCTCTTTCCGACCAAGGCCCTGGCCCAGGACCAGCTCCATGAGTTGGATTCCCTGATCCAGGCGCTGCACGCCCCGATCTCCGCCTTTACCTATGACGGGGACACGCCGGCTGATGCCCGATCCGCGATCCGGCTCCGCGGCCATATCGTGATTACCAATCCGGACATGCTCCATACCGGGATCCTCCCCCATCATACCAAATGGATCCGGCTCTTCCAGAACCTGAGATATGTGGTCATTGATGAAGTCCATACCTACCGGGGGGTCTTCGGGTCCCATATGGCCAACCTGATCCGGAGGTTAAAGAGAATTATAAGGTTCTATAATTCAAGTGTTCAATTTATATGCTGTTCTGCCACCATTGCCAACCCGGAGGAACTCGGGAGCACCCTCTGCGGGGAACCCTTGGATCTGGTGGATGAGAGCGGCGCCCCGAGTGCGGAGAAACATTTCCTTTTTTATAATCCCCCGGTGATCAACCGAGAACTCGGGATCCGGAAAAGCGCCCTCACCTCGGCCCGACACCTGGCCGCTCCCTTCCTGAAGCAGGGAATCCAGACCTTGATCTTCGCCACCAGCCGCCTCAATGTGGAGGTCCTGACCCGGACCTTGAAGGAGCGTTTCGAAAAGGGGCTCCCGGGGGAGGAGCGGATCCGTGGGTACCGGGGCGGGTACCTCCCCGAAACCCGCCGGGAGATCGAGCAGGGGCTCCGGGAGGGGAAGGTCATCGGCGTGGTCTCCACCAATGCCCTGGAACTGGGGATCGATATCGGGAGCCTCGATGTCTGCATCCTCGCCGGGTATCCCGGCTCCGTGGCCGGCACCTACCAGCAGGCCGGGAGGGCAGGCCGCCGCAAGGGGAATTCCATCGCCATCCTGGTCGCCCGCAGCAATCCCCTGGACCAGTTCATCGTCACCCATCCCGATTATTTCTTTGGGGCATCCCCGGAGTATGGGCGGATCCATCCGGACAATCTCCTCATCCTCATGAGCCATATCCAGTGCGCGGCCTTTGAACTCCCCTTTGAGCCTGGGGAGACCTTCGGAGGCGAAGACCTGAATGAGATCCTGAAATACCTTGAAGAAGAGCAGGTCCTACACCGGGCCGGAGAGCGGTATCACTGGAACAGGGACGCCTATCCCGCCAATGCCGTGAGCCTCCGGAATATCCCGGAGGAGAACTTCGTGGTCACGGACCGGACCGATCCCGCGAAGCCCGTGACCATTGCCGAGGTCGACTTCACATCCGCCCCGGTCACCCTCCATGAAGGGGCCATTTATCTCCTGGAGTCCAGGCCGTACATCGTGGAAAAACTCGACTTCGCAAACCGGCAGGCCTTCGTGAAGAAGGCCGACGTGGACTACTACACCGATGCCATGACCTACACGAGGGTGCAGGCGCTTGAGGTCTTCGAATCAGAGGACGGCCGCCATTGCAGCAGGGCCCACGGCGAGGTCCATGTGGCGCGCAAGGTGGTCGGATACAAGAAGATCCGTTTCTTCACCTCGGAAAATCTGGGGTACGGGGAGGTGAACCTCCCGGACCTGGACCTGCACACCACGGCCTACTGGTGCACAATCCCTTCGGACGCTCTCCTTGGGCTCCCTTACGAACGCGGGACCCTCATGGACGGGATCCTCGGGATCGCCCATGCCCTGCATCACATCGCCGTGCTCCACCTGATGTGTGATGTCCGGGACCTGGACCGGGCCGTGGGTGACCGGCATGGGAAATGGTCGGTCCAGGGAGGTAAAGGGATTGTGCCCGTGGATGAATCGGCCGGCATGGAGGACCCCGGCGCCTTTGACCCCACCCTCTTCCTGTATGATGCCTTTCCCGGTGGGGTCGGGTTTGCGTCCAAGCTCTATGATCTCCATGATACGCTTTTAAAGGAGACCGAGTCCCTGATCATGAACTGTTCTTGCAGGGAAGGGTGTCCCTCCTGTGTGGGGCCGGTGAATGAAGTGGGGGCCATGGCCAAAGAAACAGCACTCTCAATCCTGAGGTTGATCCGGACATGAGCGAAATCAGACAAAGATTGGACCGGCTCAAATCAGCGGCCCCATCGGTCAGGCGGGATCCAAAGGAAGATCTCATCTCCGAGCTTCGTTCACGGATCGGCCGGGTTATGCAGAAGCCCGTCCTGGAGCGGAGGAGGAGAGAGGGCCCTTACCAGGGCCCTGCAATCGAGGAGATCGTCCCCGGGGATCTCCATGCCGTGGAATCTTCGGAAATCTTCGTGGCGCGCCATGGACATGAAGCAGGATATCTGCATGGAAACATACAATTGGAAGATATCTATCATGTATCGCTTGATATATTCGGGGAGCTCTTAACCCACCCGGATCTCTATGGCATGCATCCGGATGAGACGGTCTTCATGGATACCGAAACCACGGGCCTTTCCGGGGGGACCGGGACCTATGCCTTTCTGGTCGGAATCGGTTTCTTTGACCAGGGAGAGTTTGTGGTGGAACAGTTTCTGATGCGGGACCAGTCCGAGGAGAGGGAGATGCTCACGCTGCTCCGGGAGCGGCTCAGGAGGTTCCGGTACCTGGTCAGTTTTAACGGAAAGTCTTTTGACCTCCCTCTTCTTGAGGCCCGCTTCATCCTTTCGAGGCTCCAACCCGACGTCCTGGCCCTGCCGCACCTCGATCTCCTCTATCCGGCCAGGAGAATATGGAAAAGGAGCCTCGATAGCTGCCGGCTTTCCAATCTGGAGCGTGAGCTTTTAGGCCTTGAACGCGTGGATGACGTCGCAGGAGAGATGATCCCCGGAATCTATTTCCAGTATCTTCAGGGCAAGGATCCCACCCGGCTAAAACGGGTCTTTTACCATAACCGATTGGACATCCTGACCCTGGTCGCCCTGACGATTCTAATTCAACGGAGGATCAGCGATCATACCACGTCGTGCCGCATGGACGGGATGGAACAGTATTCCTTGGGGAGGATCCATCTGGAGGGGGGAAGGTTCGATGAGGCCGCGGCATGCTTTGTCTCCGCCCTGGAGTCCTGCGCCTATTCGGAAAGAGAATGGGAAATCCTGAAATTCCTCTCACTGACCTACAAGAGAAGCGGAAGGGACGCTCTTGCGGTCAAGGCCTGGCGGGATATGGTCGCAATCGACCCGGTCCGGGAGACCTTTCCCCTGATCGAACTCGCCAAGCATTATGAACACAACGGGAAGGATTACGACCGGGCGGCGGAGTACGCCTCCAGGGCCTTCAGTGTATTTTCGCTCAGCCCCGAAGAGATCGGGGAGATCGAATACAGGCTCCGGCGGCTGCAAAAAAAGAAGGGAATGTCATGAGTGAGGAATCTGCTGCATACGGTCGAGGATATCGGGATGAAGAAGAGAAGATGCGCCGGCTGAGAAAGATGGTTGACAAAGCGGCACGGATTCTTACGGAAGACCCCCTTTCCGAACGGGAGGCCTTGGAGTTTATCGAAGAAACCCGAAGGAATGTTCTCATTTTGTTTCCGGACAAGAACGAGGAATTTGAGCTGATCTACCGGCCCCGTTTCAAGCGGCTGCTGGAAGAGAATGCGGGTGTGCAGTGCGACCGGGCCCTGAGGGAGGATTCCAATCACTGGAAGGGGGAGGAGGATGTTCAATCTTGAGATTCCCGGTTTCGGTACGGTCTCGGCCGAATATCTGGTTGATATCTTGACATGAGATCCTGCCGCTGATAAGTTAAAAAAGGATGGTCTTGAAAAAGTGAATGTGATAAAGACAAAACCAGGTCTTGTCACCAAAGAGATTGAAGTCGTTCTATGAGTAAAACCTTCTCAGGAAATGAATAAGAGTGATCCATGGCCCTTGAAAATCAGAAGCCCAATTTCATGTTTGTTTATTTCTCGGAGCTTCAGGGCGCGAGAGTCTTTGATAAGGACAATCAACCTCAGGGGGTTCTGCATGATATCATCATCGAGCCGCTGGGGAAGTACGCAAGGTCCAAGACCCTGATTGTCGAGGCCGGGGGATTCCATAAATCCTGGGCTTCGGTGGACTGGAGCGGGATCTCTGAGATAACCCAACACGTCATCCGGCTGAACCTCCCGGCTTCTGATCTGAAATTTTCTTCATCCATCAACAACCACAGCGATCTTTCCATCCGTCAGGACATTCTGGACCAGCAGGTGGTCGATACCAACAACCAGAATGTCATCCGTGTCAACGATATCCAGTTTCTTCAGGCCAAACAGGATCTGGTTGTGGCGCACGTGGACATCGGTTTGAGAGGGATTGTCCGGAGGCTGGGTTTGGAAAAATTCCTCGACCCGCTGGTCAGGATCTTCAATAAAAATTCGGAATACCTGAATAAGCCGAGTTTCATCACCTGGAAACATATCCAGCCCCTCTCCATCAACCCCGTGAGCAAGACGATCAAGGTTGACGTTTCCCAGAAGATGCTCAGGGAAATTCCGGCCGCGGACTTGAGCGAAATCATGCTGGATCTCGCCCCGCAGGACAGGCTCGCCTTGTTCAAGGTCCTGGATCTCCATACCAAGAGCCGGCTCTTCGCCGCCCTGGATTTCAAAGAGCAGAAGTCTCTTCTGGAGGATCTGTCCGAAAAGGAGGCGGTCGAGATATTGAATAACATACCCAAGGATGAAGCGGCGGATTTTCTGGGCGATCTGCCGGAGGGGACGGTGAACAAGATACTCGGCCTGATGGAATCCAAGAACGCCAAGATGCTCTCAAAGCTTCTCGGCTACTCCGAGGAGTCTGCCGGAGGCCTGATGACCACCGAATATATCGCCGTACCGGATACGGCGACCATTGAACAGGCGCTCAAGATCGTCAAGGAAAAAACGCTGAAGGCCGAAACCATCCATAATATTTTTATTGTGGATAAAGAGAACCATCTTGCAGGCTCCACCGTACTTCGCCGCCTGATCACCGCCGACCCTCCCGACGAAGTGATGAAGGCCGCTTTGAAAAAGACCGTCAAGATTCATGTCGAGGATGATGTGAAGCGGATTGCGCTTCTGATGGACAAATACAAGGTCAACGCCGTGCCTGTGGTGGATGCGTCCAATATTCTGATCGGCATTATCACCATGGATGACATCTTCAGCCGGCTGGTTGCGATTGCATGGCGAAGGGCCAAGAGGAAGATACAGCTTTAAAATATGCTGAACACCAGGACCAAATCCATACTGAAAAAGATCCGGATATTCATCTCAGTCATGGGGCCCGGCATCATCACGGCCAACGTGGACAATGATGCCGGCGGCATCGCCACCTATACCGTGGCCGGCGCGCATTTCGGCTACTCCCTGCTCTGGTCTTTCATCCCGATCATCTTTGTCCTGATCGTGGTACAGGAGATGGCGAGCCGCATGGCCGTGGTCACAGGCAAGGGGCTTGCGGACCTGATCCGGGAGGAAATGGGGGTCAAGGTCACTTTTTATGCCATGGTCGTCCTGATCGTGGCCAACATCGGCAACGTCATGGCGGAATTCGCGGGCATCGCAGCCAGCGCGGACCTCTTCGGGATCAGAAGGTCCGTGCTCATCATCCTCTGTGCCCTGTTCGTCTGGTGGCTGGTGGTCAAGGGGAATTATAAATCCGTGGAAAAGGTCTTCCTGGTGGCGTGCATCTTTTATCTCTCCTACATTATTTCAGGTTTTGTCACCAGGCCGGACTGGTCCGAGGTCGCCAGGCAGACGGTCCGGCCGCAATTGCACATGAACAAGGTCTACCTGGTCATGCTGATCGGCCTGATCGGGACCACGATCGCGCCCTGGATGCAGTTTTATCAGCAGGCATCGGTTGTGGAGAAGGGGATCAAGCTCAAGGAGTACGCCTATCACCGTCTCGATGTCATCATCGGCGCCTTTATCGTCAACATCGTGGCTTTTTTTATCATCGTGGTTTGTGCCGGCACCCTCTTCAAACACGGCATTATGGTGGAGACGGCCAAGGACGCGGCCCTGGCCTTAAAGCCCCTGGCAGGCGATTATTGTTATATGCTCTTTGCGTTCGGGCTTTTCAACGCCTCCCTGTTTGCCGCTTCCATCCTCCCCCTTTCCACGGCCTATTCGGTCTGCGAAGGCATGGGGTGGGAACTGGGGGTCAACAAGCATTTCCGGGAGGCGCCGCAGTTCTATTCCCTCTACACCGGCATTATCATCCTGGGGGCCGTCTTCATCCTGATCCCCAATATCTCCCTGGTGAAGATCATGTTTTTCTCCCAGGTGGCCAATGGCCTGCTCCTGCCGTTTGTCCTGATCCTGATGCTTCGCCTCGTGAACAACAAGCGTCTCATGGGGGAGTTCGTCAATTCCAGGGTCTATAATATGGCGGCATGGCTGACCGTGATCCTGATGATCGTCCTCTCTCTGGCCCTGCTGTTTTTCATGTGCGTCCCGGGTTAACGAGTTTGTCATATGTGAGCAGTTGCTCCGTCACCTGGGGCACTCCTATCCGTTTCCTGGCGCCTCCGGAAACCACGGTAACTGAACTGGTTCACTGGGGATCTGCCAAAATGAACAAATCAACACCATCTCATGAGACTAAATGTCTTGACTGGACGAGATTCGGATGATAGGATAACGCCGTTTTTTTGGAGGAGATATGCCGGAAGCCATTGAGATCGGCGTGATCGGCGGGAGCGGGCTTTACGAAATCCAGGGGATCGAAGGGCTCCGGGAGGCTGCCGTCAGCACTCCCTTCGGGGATCCATCGGATCTGTTCCACGTGGGAAAACTGAACGGCATCGGGGTCGCATTCCTGCCGCGGCATGGCAGGGGGCATCGCATCCTCCCCTCCGACATCAATTTTAGGGCCAATATCTATGCCATGAAAAAACTCGGGGTCCGGAGGATCATCTCAGTGAGCGCGGTGGGGAGCATGAAGGAAGAGATCGCACCGGGTGACATCGTGATCCCGGACCAGTTCTTCGATCATACAAAGAAGCGCGTCAGCACGTTCTTCGGCGATGGGATTGCGGGGCACGTGGCCATGGCCGATCCGGTATGCAGGGATCTCTGCGGCATTCTCATTCGGGCGGGGAAGCGGGCCGGCGCTAAGATCCATGAAGGGGGGACCTACCTCTGTATTGAAGGCCCTCAGTTCTCCACACGGGCTGAATCCAAAATTTTCCGGAGCTGGGGCGTGGATGTGATCGGAATGACCAATGTGACCGAGGCCAAGCTCGCCCGGGAGGCTGGGATCTGTTATGCGACCCTGGCCCTTTCAACGGATTATGACTGCTGGCACACGGAAGAGGAGGGCGTGAGCGCGGATGCCGTGCTTTCGATCCTGCGGAACAACGTGGCCAAGGCCAAGGAGATGATCCGGCTCTCTCTTTCCGGGGAGATTCTGCAGACGAGTTGCAGGTGCAGGGATGCCGTGAAGGGGGCCATCCTCACGGATCCGTCCCGTTTCCCCGAAGAGACACGGAGACGGCTTGAGTTTCTCTTATAGGATGCGTAAAGGATGAGTCTTCTTGTCGTAGGATCCATTGCCTTTGATTCGGTCAAAACCCCGTTCGGGAAAGTGGAAGAGGCGATAGGCGGATCGGCCGTCTATTTTTCTTTGTCCGCGGGTTTCTTCAATGACATCAATCTGGTGGCCGTGGTCGGAAAGGATTTTCCCGAACACGAGATCGCATTCCTCAACACCAGAAATGTGGATACGCAGGGTCTGCAAAGGGTTGATGGGAAAACCTTTCGATGGAAGGGGGAGTATTCCTTTGAACTCAACGAGGCCCATACCCTGGAGACCCACCTCAATGTCTTTGAAAACTTCACCCCTGAGATCCCGGATTCATACCGGGATGCCGAATACGTGTTTCTGGCCAATATCGATCCCGAACTTCAATGGTCCGTGCTGCAACAGGTGAAGAGTCCGGACTTTGTGGGTATGGACACCATGAACTTCTGGATAGGACGCAAACGGGAAGCCCTGATGGAAGTCCTGAAAAAAGTGAACATCCTGACCATCAACGACGGAGAAGCCAGGCAGTTGACTGAAGAGGCCAATCTGGTCAAAGCCGCCCGAAAAATTCTCTCATATGGGCCTAAGATACTCATCATCAAGCGGGGGGAATACGGCGCCCTGATGTTCAACGGCGCAAGCATCTTTTCGGCGCCGGCCTATCCGTTGGAGACGGTCTTCGATCCGACCGGCGCAGGAGACTCTTTTGCCGGAGGGTTCATGGGGTATCTGTCCAATGTACAGAACGTCAATGAAGAGACGCTCCGCCGGGCCATGATATTCGGCAGCGTCATGGCTTCATTTAATGTGGAGGATTTCAGTATCAACCGGCTGCGGAGTCTGAAGTATAAAGAGATCGAGCAGCGTTTCAGGATGTTCAAGGATCTGACCCATTTTGAGGATATCTGAATGGATAGGAAGAAAACGCTTTTTAGGATCCTGCTCTTTTCAGTCCTTATGCTCATGCCGTCCTGTGCCGGGCTCAACCAGAAGAAAGAGTCGCAGAAGAAATCGGCGAATGCCTATTATCAGCTCGGTGTACAGCACTTGGATGAAGGGGACTACCAGAATGCCCTGATTGAGTTCCGCAAGGCCGAATCTTTACAGGCTGATGATCCGAGGATACACGATGCCAAGGGAATCGTCTTTTATTATATGGAACGATTCGATGAGGCCGAAAAGGAATACAAGAAGGCCATCTCCCTGCAAAAGGATTACTCCAAATCCTATGTCAATCTCGGCAGCCTCTATGCCCGTCAGGAAAAGTATGCTGAGGCGATTGAACAATACCGAAAGGCCCTGGAGAATCCTTTTTATGAAACACCGGCCAAGGCCCTCCATAACATCGGGTTGTGTTACGAAAAGACCGGGAATATCAAGGAGGCCGAGTCGTCTCTCCTGGAAGCCGTGCATCAGGACCCTAACCTGATGCGAGCCTACCTTGACCTTGGGAGGCTCTACTATCAGAACAACCAGATTGAAAAAGCGGTTCAGATTTTAAGCAATGCGATTCAGAAGCATCCCAAGGTGGAAAATGACCCGGTCAATGACCTGAGCCTGGCCTATTTTCACTATTGGCTGGCCCTTTCCTATTTCAAGAATGGAGACGCGAATGAAGCATCGATTCATTTTCAAGCAGTCACACAGCTTGCTCCCAACAGTAAGTTGACGGAGGACGCTTCAACCTATCTGGATCTCTTGCAATAAGTCCCGGTGAAGAGTACGTGAAAACAGACGGGTTCAAGGGGTCAAGGATTCAAGGGGCCAAGGGGTCAAGGGGCCAAGGGGTCAAGGGGTCAAGGGGTCAAGGGGTCAAGGGGTCAAGGGGCCAAGGGGTCAAGGGGTCAAGGGGTCAAGGGGGCAAGGGGTCAAGGGTCCGAGTGAAAAGCTTAGCAAGTAGCCGAGGGGTAAACATATCAAAAACCCCGGGGGTAGGCGAGATGATAGAAGAATACCTAAATCAAAAAAACA
>Ga0210020_1001252_pt1 | contig 22521 bp, 27 predicted proteins | sample CryGeymeta201514_FD_183980 | JGI IMG/M metagenome (GOLD analysis project Ga0210020, IMG submission 183980) | Groundwater microbial communities from Crystal Geyser aquifers in Utah, USA - Crystal Geyser metaG 2015-14 (SPAdes) (version 2) | ecosystem: Environmental > Aquatic > Deep subsurface >... | reverse complement strand
AGCTAGCCCGGAAGAAATCCAAATTGCCAAAACTGCTATCGAGAATGCCAAAATCTCTTTGGAGTCGGCTCAGCAAAACTTAAAAGATACGGAGCGTTTGGCTGCCGAAAATTTGAAGGCGGCCTACGAAGATGCTTTAAATGTCCTAGACGGTGTGTATTTAAAAGCTGATGATGCTTTTATAGTGGCTGATTCAATTCAAAGAAATTATTTCACTCAAAATGACCAAGAAGGAATTAGAGTTAGAGAAAACCGAGACGAAATAGAAAAATCCTTGTCTAAAATAAAATCTTCCTTAGATATTGCCAAAGCCGATTCGACACAAAAAAATATTGACCTTGCTCTTTCTGAAACAAAAAGTGCCTTAGATAAAATTCTTAGCTCTCTCCGATTTATCAGAGAGGTTTGTGAAAGCGCGGCCTATCGTAATGTTGTTTCCTCAACTGATAAAACTTCTTTAGATAATCAAAAAAATTACATTAGCACGGCCTTAACCAATATTACAAATTCAGCGAAAGATATTTCCTTAACTAAATTAACTAATGAGTCAAATATTAATACGGCAAAAGCCGAGGTCTCGGCAGCCGAAGGCTCATTAAAAGCTGCCCAAGACGAACTTTCTCGGCTCCTGTCTCCTCCTCGTAAAGAAGATGTTGATTTACATCGAGCCCAAGTTGAACAAGCCGATGCCCAGGTGGAACTTGTGGAAAACCAGATTAAAGAAGCTACCCTTTACACTCCTGCCGAGGGTCAAATTGCCAAAATTAAAAAAAGAGAAGGAGAAATGGCTCAGCCGATGCTACAAGATACGGTTATTATTCTTTTGCCAGCAGCCCCATTTGAAATAGAAGCGGATATTTATGAAGAGGATATCGTCAAGATTAATATTGATAACCCGGTGGATATTTCTTTAGTTGCCTTACCGGAAAAGATTTTTAAAGGAAAAGTGATTTCCATTGACCCAGCTCAAAAATTGATTGAAGGAGTAGTTTATTATGAAACAACCATTAATTTTGATGAAATACCCGATGGAATTAAACCAGGAATGACTGCCGATTTAGTTATTAAAACTGCTTCAAGGGAAAATACCTTAATTATTCCGGAAGAGGCAATCCAAAAAAAGGATGACAAAACCATAGTTGAAGTTTTTAAAGAGGGAAATATTGAGGATAGAGAAATAGAAGTAGGTCTCTTTGGCAGCAATGACATGGTCCAAGTTCTTTCCGGGCTTGAGGAAGGAGAAAAATTAATCTTACGCTAAATGGCCGAGCCAGTTATCAAATTAGAAAATGTTTGGAAGATTTATCAGTTAGGCAAGGTAGAACTTGTAGCTTTAAAAGGAATAAACCTGGAGGTTGCTCCAGGTGCTTTTGTTAGTATTATGGGTCCCTCCGGCTCTGGAAAATCTACTATTTTAAACATGATAGGTTGTTTAGATTTTCCAACTCAAGGAAAAGTGTTTTTAAAAGGGGAAGATATTTCTTTACTAACTGAAAACCAATTGTCCCAACTTAGAGGAAAAACCATTGGTTTTGTTTTCCAGGAATTTAATTTATTACCCAATCTTTCAGCTTTAGAAAACGTGATGCTGCCAATGATTTTTCAAGGAATGTCTGAAGAAGAGCGAAGAGAAAGAGCAAAAGCGCTTTTAACCTCAATGGGATTAGGAGAAAGAATTTTTCATCAATCCCCCGAACTTTCAGCTGGTGAACGTCAGAGAGTAGCCATTGCCCGGGCTTTCGCTAATAACCCAGAGCTGGTGATTGCCGATGAACCCACCGGAAATTTAGATTCGGTTACTGGTAAAAAAATCATGGAGATTTTAACAGATTTTCACAAAAAGGAGGGCAAAACCATAATCGTCGTTACTCATGATCCAAATATTGCTAATTATAGTGAGGAAATAATTAATATCAAAGATGGCCAAATTATTGCTAATCATTTAACAGCTTCAAAAGTTTTATGGCAGAGGTGAAAGAATATTTTCATATTGCTATAAGAAATCTCAGGACCAGGTCTCTGAGGAGTTGGCTAACCATTTTGGGTATCGTCATCGGAGTATTTTTAATAATCTCGTTGCTCTCTTTGTCGGAAGGAATCAAACAGACCATCAACCAGCAATTAAGGTCTCTGGGAGGCGAGATGATTTTTGTCATGCCGGGCGACATTTCCAACATTATGGCAATGTTTACCAGCGGAGCCAAGTTGGAGAAAGAGGACATTGGGGCCATTGAGAGGACGCGGGGAGTGGAAACCGTTTTAACCATGTCTTACCAGTCCTTGGTCGCCAGATACGGCCAGGAGGGCAAAATGGTTTTCATGAGCGGTTTGTCCTGGGAAAAGGGAATAGAAATCATGGAGAGATTCCAGGGTTGGAGCTTGAAACAAGGGGAATGGCCCACTCCCGGCAAAAGAGAAATTCTCATCGGTAAACAGGTGGAAACTGAGATTTTTGAAAAACCGGTAAAAGTGGGCAGCGAGATTGTAATAAAAGGAAAAAGGTTCAAGGTGGTTGGCATTTTGAATTCTCTGGGGAGTAAGCAGGACGATTCCTCGCTCTACTTGGATTTGTCTCTTTATCAGGATTTGACCGGAGAAAAAAGAGGTGCGGCTCAAATGGCCATGGTAAAAGTCAGAGACGGGAGCGACGTGAACAAGGTGGCGGAAGACATTAAAGAAAACCTTTCGGAAACCAGAAAAAGGAGGATCGGGACGGATGTGGCGGATTTCAGCGTAATAACTTCGGAAAAGATGGGTGATATTGCCGGTAGCATCATGGCTGTGATTCAGTTTGCCATAATAGCCTTTGCCGGCATTGCCATCGTTGTCGGTGGAATCGGAATAATGAATACCATGTTTACTTCCATTCGGGAAAGAACCAGGGAAATCGGAATTATGAAAGCCGTCGGCGCCAGGAATTCAGCGGTCTTGATCATCTTCCTTTTCGAGGCCGGCATCATCGGTTTTGCCGGCGGAATCGGCGGAACGTTTCTGGGAGCGGGCTTGGCTAAAGCGATTGAAATGTACGGCCAGGTGCACCCTCTGTTTTATTTTTCTGCTTCCATCACTCCGGGGTTAATCGTTTTCGGTCTGGTCTTTTCTTTTTTGGTCGGTTGTCTCTCCGGTTTCTTTCCGGCTAGAAGAGCGGCTAATCTTAAACCGGTCGAGGCTTTAAGAAGATACGAGTAAAAATGGCTATTTTAAAAATTAAAAAATATCCTGACCCGATTTTGAGAAAAAAATGTCAGGAAGTAAAAGAAGTAACCGAGGAGATAAAAAATCTTGGCTGGGATATGGTAGAAACTATGACTGAAAATCAGGGGATTGGCCTATCTGCTCCTCAGGTTGGAGAGTTAAAGAGAATCATTGTAGTTCATCCAATGCCGAGCCCCGCGAAGCGGGGTGAGGCGGGAGATGAAACGAAGTTTCAGCGACCTGAGGAAAGAACCCCCGAAGAAAAAGCAATAAAGAGTCCCCAAATTTTCATTAATCCAAAAATTACAGAGAAGAGCAAAGAAACCGAAATTGACGAAGAAGGGTGTTTAAGTTTCCCTGGACTTTTTTTGAAAATAAAAAGGAGAAAAGCAGTGAAAATCGCAGCATTAAATGAAAGAGGAGAAAAAATTCAAGTTCGAGCCGAAGGTCTTCCGGCTCGAATTTTCCAACATGAAATTGATCACTTAGATGGAATTTTATTCATCGATAGATTAAGTTTTTGGCAAAAATTTAAGTTGAAACCATGAATTTAATTGATTCTTTAATTGGAGGAGGCTGGTTAAAAACTCCGAGAATAATTGAGGCTTTTAGGAGAATTAAAAGGGTTGATTTTTTACCCAAAGATCTTGAAGATTTGGCTGAGTTAAATGAAGCTCTACCAATTGGTTACGGTCAGACAATTTCTCAACCCCTGGTGGTTGCTTTTATGCTGGAGCAATTGGAGCCAAAAGAAGGAGATAAAATTTTGGATATCGGCTCTGGCTCGGGATGGACAAGCGCTCTTCTTGGAGAAATAGTTGGAAAGAAAGGAAGGGTAATAGCCATTGATATAATCCCTGAATTAGTGGAATTTGGGAAAAATAATGTGGCTAAATACAATTTTATAGAGAAGGGGATAGTTGAATTTATTTGTGCCGATGGCTCAAAAGGTTATAAAAAAGAAGCTCCTTACGATGGGATCTTAGTTTCAGCCGCCGCTCAAACCGAGGTTCCCCGGGCCTGGAAAGAACAATTAAAAATCGGCGGTAGAATTGTTACTCCCATTGGTTCTTCAATCTGGCTTTTTACCAAAAAATCCGAAAGCAAATTTGAAGAAATAGAATATCCCGGCTTTGCCTTTGTCCCCCTTATCTCAAAATAAAAATGGTCAAGAACAGTTCTTGACCAAATTCGATGCGTAAGTTTTTCTTTTTTATAATTCTTTTACTTTTTCTTGGGATTTTTCTTTGGCAAGGAATTTTCCTACCAAAGGATTCTAGCGTGGTTGAGAAGAAATTATTTTTAATCGAAAAAGGGCAAAGCCTTTTCCAGATTGCTGAAAATTTAGAAAGGGAAAGTTTAATTAAAAATAGATTTTTCTTTGATTTTTACGTATTGATAAGAGGAGCTCAAAATAAACTTCAGGCAGGGGAATATTCTTTGAGCCCCTCAATGGATATTACCGAGATTGCCAAAAAAATTATTTCTGGTGAAGTGGCAAAAATAGTAGTGACGATACCAGAAGGTTTTACCGTAAAACAAATTGAAGAGCGATTGGGACTAAAACTCCCGGGAGAGAATTTAGAAGGATTTTTATTCCCCGATACCTATCAATTTCCCCCGAGAGTAAGCGGTGCGGAAGTGGTTAAGAAAATGCGAGATAATTTTGATAAAAAATTTACCCCGTACCGAAACGAAGTTTCTGGTGCGGGGCTTACTCCCTTTGAGATAATTACAATGGCCTCTTTATTAGAAAAAGAGGTCAAGACAAAAGAAGATAAAGAATTGGTTTCGGGAATTTTGTGGAAGAGATTAGAAAATAAAATTCCCTTGCAAATCGATGCTACAATAACCTACATCACCGGCCAGAAAACAACAAAAATATCTAAAGAAGAAACTCAAATAGATTCTCCTTATAATACTTATAAATATTTAGGATTACCCAAAGGCCCGATTTGTAACCCGGGACTTGAAAGTATTTTAGCTGCGATATATCCTAAAGATAGCGATTACTGGTATTATTTATCAACACCGGAAGGCGAGACCACTTTTAGTAAAACCTTAGAAGAACATAATTATGCCAAATCAAAATATCTCAGGTAAAAAAATTGTCATCATCATTGCCTTTCGTGATTTTCGGGATGCAGAATATTTTATCCCAAAGGAAATTTTAGAAACTGCTGGAGCTGAAGTAAAAACTGCCTCAAATAAAATAGGAACCGCGATCGGTGCCGATGGGGGAGATACCGAAGTTGATCTTTTGGTTTCAGAAATCAATATAGCTAATTTTAGTGCCGTAGTTTTTATTGGCGGTCCGGGTTGTCTTGAAGTCCTTGATAATGAAGAATCTTATCGGATAGCTAAAGAAACAGTTTCTCAAAATAAAGTTTTGGCAGCAATTTGCATTTCGCCAACAATTTTGGCTAAAGCCGGAGTTTTGAAAGGAAAAAAGGCAACAGTTTGGTCTAGTCCGTTGGACGGGGGTCCGGTCAGAATTTTAAAAGAAAATGGCGCTATTTATGAAGATGAACCGGTGGTGGTTGATGGGAAAATCATTACTGGCAATGGTCCGGGAGCAGCTGAAGAATTTGGCAAGACAATTGTTGAGGTCTTGACAAAGGAATAGAAACAAATATAATTAAATCAGCCGTAGACAATGGGCATTCAATAAGACCCATCGAGGCAAGGGACTTTTATATTGTCTGCGGCAAAACGCAGATTTTTTATATGCCTTTAACCAAAACCCAAAAGAAAAAAATCCTTGAGGATTTAAAAGAAAAAATTGCTCGACAAAAAGCGATGATTTTCGTTGATTTTACCGGTTTAAAAGTAAAAGACCTTTCTAATTTGAGAAAAAAATTAAAAGGGATAGGTAACGAAATAAAAGTGGCAAAAAAGACTTTGATAGGATTAGCGTTAAAGAGTGCTAAATTAGAAATTGAAACAAAAAAAATATCAGGTGAAATTGCCGTGATTTTTGGTTACCAGGATGAAATTTCTCCAGCCAAAATAGTTTATCAATTTTCCCGGGAACATCCCAATTTAAAGATTTTAGGAGGCATTATTGAAAATAAACTTAGAGAGGCTGAGCAAATTATTACTTTGGCCCAACTGCCAACCAGAGAAGAACTTTTGGCAAGATTAGTTGGAAGTATCTCGGCACCGGTATCAAATTTTGTCAATGTTTTACAAGGAAACATTAAAGGTCTGATAACTGTTTTGGCAAAAGCCAAAACATAAATTTCTAATTTCTAAAAATTATGGTAGAAGAAGTAAAAGAAACAAAAGAAGAAAAGGGAGAAAAAGTTAAGATTCCAGAGAAATTTAAGAAACTGGTAGAGGAGATTGAGAAAATGAGTGTTTTGGATTTGGCTGAATTGGTGAAGATTTTGGAGAAGAAATTTGGCGTCTCGGCTGCAGCAGTAGCTGTTGCTCCGGCCGCTGCTGTTCCATCCGGCCCTGGGGCTGCACCCGTTGAAGAAAAAACCATCTTTAGTGTTGTTTTAACTACAGTGGGTGACAAAAAAATAGAAGTGATAAAGGTGGTTAGAGATGCGACCGGAAAGGGTTTAAAAGAATCCAAAGATTTGGTTGACGCTGCTGCTTCTGGTCCTCAGATGGTGAAAGAGAATGTTAAGAAAGAAGAAGCCGAGGAATTAAAGAAGAAATTTGAGGCAGTTGGCGCCAAAGTAGAGCTAAAGTAATTCTAGAATTAAAGATTAATTTGGTATACTTTTAGGCCATTGAGGAGCCAGATAATTTTGCCATCTTGAGAGATTGAAAAATCAAGAAGGTTGTCAAATTTTTCGCTCTGGAATTGTTTAATGATTTCCCCAGCTTTGGTTAGAATAATAATTCTTTTTTGAATAGGTTCTAAGATATAAAGATAGGAAAGACCAGAGAGGGTAAAAATTTTTGAGAATTCTTTTGGATAAGGAAAGAAGTCTAATTTTAGAGTTTCTTGCAATTTCCCAGCACGATATCTACTAATTGAATTAACTTTATTTAAAATCCAAATATCTCCATCTACGGCCAGAGATTTAGCATCTATGGCTTTTTTAGTTTCTGGGTCTAACCATAATCGGGGAGGCCCCCATTCAAAATTTTTTAAATAAGGATATTTTATTATTTCGCCTGTTTTTTTGTCGAGAAAATAAAGATTTGAGCGGTAGGAAAATAAATTATTGAAATTAAAATCGGGACTCCACCCACCCACCGCCCCGGGAGTTTCCAGAGAAATAATTTCACCAAATTGTTCGTCCCTGAAAATAATTACTTGATTTGGTTTCAAGGAAAACAAAATTGAACCATCGAGGGAGGTAGCCAGATTAAACTTTTTATCAATTGAAATCAATTGGCTTTCGCCAGTTTGATTCACTTTAAATAAATTCTGGGAATAGGGGCTGAAAAAATAAAGATTTTTGCCATCCGAGACCATTTTCTGGGGGACAAAATCCTTCGGGTTAAATTCAAAAATTATTTCTGGCTCGGAAATTTCTACCAAATTATTTAATTGATAAAGATTTTTCGAAATTTTATCCCTTAAAGCAAAAACCTGGTTACTAAAATCTGAAGGCAAATTAGGAGCAATCTTAGCGATCGGAGAAATTTCCTCCCAGCTTTCTTTGAGTAATGAATTTGCTTCAACTACCAGTTGGGGTTTAGTCTCTTTTAGAATTAAAAAACTTTCAGCTTGATTAACTTTTTCTTGAATTTGATTTAAGTTATTTTGATAAATTTCTAATTGCTGTTTTTCTTCTTGTCTGGTAGCAAAAAATCCAATGACTAAGGAAAAAATCAAAGCTAAAATTATAATTTGATTTTTGGTTAATTTGGGTTTAGGGACAATTATCTTTGGGATTACAATTTTGGGTAGTTTTAGTTTCGCTTGCCCGCCGAAGCCTAAAAGGCGAAGGCGGGGTTTTTTAATTAACTTTTTAAAGTAATTAACAATCGGACTGAAAACTTCTTTTAAAGAAAATTCTTTAGGTTGAGGCAAGATGGTCTCTCTTTTTTTCGCCAAGATTTCCTTACTAAGAAAAATTACCAAACAAATCCCGGAAATTTTTGATAAATCCCCCCTCTTTTTGTTTAAAATCTCTCTTAAACCTCTTTCGTTAAACGGTATCAATTTAGCAATCTCAGGTAGGAGATTTTGATTTTGAAAATAATCTATAACTGCTCTCGTTAGAACTAAAATAACATCATTTTCAGCCAATTTCCCGGAAACAATATTTCCAAAAATTTTTAAAGGATAGGGTTCAATTTCTTGAAATCTTAATTTTCTGTCAATATCGATAATTTGGCCGCCCCTTACTAAAAAAATTTTAAAATCCCCGACTTTAGCAAAATTTAATTCGAAATTCCGCAGAGAAAGGATAGCAAAGCTCAGGTTACCCAGCCAGTTAACGTTTCCGCTTTTAGCAATTCTTTCTAAAAAGTCATTTGTCCTTTGCAAACTTTCTTTAAGAGATTTTTCAGGAGAATGAAGAGTTGGGGTGTAATATCTTTCTTTTACAACTTTGGCTAAATTATCCAAAAATCTAAGATTCTGAGGCAAAACATTTTTTAAAACCCCCGCCATATAAAGACTCCCCACCCTTCTCTCATAAATATTTTCCGGCTCGTAACAAAAACTATCAAAAATTAAATCGGGTTTTAATTTGGGATTAAAGTGAAACTCAAAAACCTGCATCAATTTTATTCTATCAAACTTTACTGAATTGATAAAATTTGCTAATTTAATAATAGTTGGGCTCGTAGCTCAGCGGTTAGAGCGTTGCACTCACATTGCAAAGGTCACTGGTTCAAATCCAGTCGAGCCCACTGATTAAATTTTTTAATAAAATTAATAAAACATAACTATGGATAATTCTAAATATTTATATTCATCAATTTTTTTAATCGGGCTTTTTTTACTATTTATCCCTCAGATTTGTAGTGCAGATATAGCGGTAGGTTTTTTATCTTACAATCCACCGCTTCTGGTCATAGTTATTTTTATGGGCGTTTGGATTATAGAAGCTCTTACCATTAAAGATAAATTAGTAGGAACTCCACAAAAAGCACTTTTTACAGGTTTAATAATAAATCTATTTACAGCTTTATTAGGATTTTTGATCGCCCTCTCGGTTAAAAATTCCGTAATCGAAGATGTTTTGTCATACGGGTTTATTCCCTCAATACTAATTTTCTTGTTTGTCTCCATTATTATTGAAACAATGATATTATATTTCTATTATCGCCAAGAAAAGTGGCCTAAAATAATTGCAACAGGATTTTTGATGAATGCGAAGTCTTATTTGTTTTTACTGATTTTCCTAATTCTTGATGCTATGGTTATTGGTGCATTCCTTGTACTTATTATAGTCCCATATTTTTTTCTAAAAACATTTGAACTTCTGAGTGCCGGTAAAGAAATTTCAAAATCTAATAGAACGAAAGCAATAATTTTGATTACCATACTTTCCCTTATCGTATGTGGCTTCGTTTTTAAGGGCGTTATGAAAGGAATGGAAAAATCTTCTTTTGAAAAAAGAGGTCGGGCTGAAGAAGCTCGAATTATGGCCGATATGAATCAAATACGGTCCTCCGCTGAAGTTATCTCTGATAATGAAGGGAGTTATGTTAGTTTCACCTGTACTTATAATGATACAATGAATACTATTTGTAATGATGTTGAAAAACAAGCAGGGATGAAGCCAACTATTTATACTACTTTCGATAAATATTGTAGTCACATTAAATTATTGAGGGGAGAGAGATGGTTTTGTATAGATAGCAGAGGTAATAACTATGTGACTAATGTTAATCCATCCACTTTAGGATATTGTGATGGTAAAACTTTTATTTGTCCACCGCGTGCCGAATAAATACTAATTTTAAGCAAGGCATATAAGCAATTAAAAATTTAATCACTACTTGTTCACCCACACCATAGGCGCAGATGAAGGGAAGTGGTTTACTGCGCGCGTAGGAAAAATCAAGATTTTCGGTCAAAATAGGTTCGACTATTATCAATTATTGCCCACCACTAAATATGACCGAAAAAATTAGAGCTCACATTTTTGTTTCCGGAAGGGTTCACGGTGTCTTTTTTCGGGCAGAAACCCAGGAAAAAGCCCAGCAATTGGGAGTAACTGGTTGGGTTAGAAACCTGCCAGATGGCCGGGTAGAGGCGGTTTTTGAGGGAGATAAAGCCAAAGTTGAGGAAATGATTAATTGGGCTAAAAAAGGCCCGCCAGGAGCCATTGTCAATCATTTAGACCTGACTTGGGAAGAGTACAAAGGCGAATTCAACAATTTTGAAATTAGATATTAATGAAAATTTATACCCTAGGGACCTCAAAAAGGACAATCGAAGAATTTTTAGAAATTTTAAAAAGTTATCAAATTGAAATGGTGGTTGATGTCAGGCGTTGGCCAACCTCAAAATGGTTCTATGAATCAGAGATTCATATCACCTTTTAATAAATTTTCAATTTATTAAAATGTTTGAACATTTCAAAAAAATTTGAAGTAATTCATATTATTGAAAAAGACAAAATCTGGCAACCCCAAAAAGAACCTCGAGAAATTAAACCTCAATGCCAAAGAAAATTGTTTAGTCGATGAATCATTCGATTTATCTTCACCCTTCGCTTCGCTCGGGTAAATAATTGATGTCGGAAATCTCTCACAAAAGGCAACAATTTGAACTCGAACATCTAATCGTTGGGCCTCTTTTGACAAATTGCTACATTTTAATTTCAAAGGGGGAGGCTTTGGTTATTGATCCCGGTGGCGGATTAAAAAGGATTTTAAAAGAGATTGAAAAAGCAAAATTGAAATATATTGTCTTGACCCATTGCCACTGGGATCATTTTTTGGCTGCTCCAAAATTAAAAAGGGAAACGGGAGCCAAAATTTTAATTCACGAAGAAGAAAAAGCTTTTATTAAATTCAATGTCGATCAATTCTTAAAAAACGGAGATGAAATCGGGTACCCGCCATTTGAGCAGGTGGGCGAAATTTCTTTAAAAGTCATTCACACCCCAGGCCATACAAAAGGAAGCATTTGTTTAGCCGGCAAAGATTTTATTTTTACTGGCGACACAATCTTTGAAGATGGCTATGGCAGAACCGATTTATCAGGCGGTTCCCAAAAAGACTTGGAAAACTCCCTCAAAAAATTAGAAAAAATTTTAAAACCAGGAACAAAAATTTACCCCGGCCACGGACACCCCTTCAAAAAATCGGCTTGAAAAGAAACAAAAAACCCGGCGAGCGCCGGGTTTTTTGTTTTAGGATTATCTGCTGAAATCCCTTTTTACTCTTCTTTTTGACCAGCACTCTTTGCAGTAAATAGGTCTGTCTGCAGCTGGTGCAAAAGGAAGTTCGGTGATTTCTACCCCGCAGTCTGAGCATTTCCAATTGCCCTTGACCATTTCTCGGGGCGCAAATCCTCTGTCTGATTCGTATGCCATGTTATTTGTCGATGAGAACTCCGTTCTCATCTTCACCTTCGCTTCCGTTTACGGAAGCTTGGTGTTTAATTTACGAATAAAAAAGCGACCTTGAAACTCTAAGCCGCTCTAGTCAAAGAGGATAAATCCTCTTTTCCACCCTTCGCTTGGCTTCGCCTCGCTCGGGTACTTAACTACTACTTTAATTTTTTAGGTTAAAGACTCGTTAAAGCTACTTCGACTTATCGTCTGATGTTCATTATACAGCACCCATAAACAATGTCAAGCCCGGTAGTAGAATTTTGGCAACCCCGCTTAAGCGGGATAATTTCGCGAAGCAAGCCAAAATTCACTACCGGGCGCAGTCCCGTAGAGCAATTTCGGAAAGATTTTTCTAAAGAAAAATCAAATTTACGAAGTAATCCGAAATTCTTCTACGGGGCAAGTCCCACAATGGACAAAACCCTGAAAACCTGCCAAAATGAAATTAGAAAATGTTTACCCCGTTAATTTCGAAGAAATTTTATGGGGCCCAAAAAAGTAAAAACTTTTGACGAAGAATTATATAAAAAGGCCAAGATTACTAACCTGATTCTTTTTGGTATCAATTCCATAATCGAAAACAAAGAAAAATGCACTTTTGAGCGGCTAATTAAAGAATGTTTCACCATATTTCCGGAAATCTTTAGTTTTTCAAAATATCCCCAATGGCCAGATTCTCTTAAATTGGACCGTCAACTAAGAACTCTCAGAAAAAGAAAACTAATCACCGGCAACCCCAAAACCTCATTTTCTTTAACCAAACTTGGCAAGAAAATCGCCCTCGAAACTTCCAAATCCTTCAGACAGAGAAAATTATTTAAGTAAAAAAATATGAAAAAATCTTTATGGGCACTTCCTGCACACGCTGCAATTATCTGTGATGATTGAAGTGCCTCTTGAATTACATAAATTAGAAGTGGGCCAACATGACCCACAGCCGTACCACGGCGCAGATGACGGACAACCTGTTGGTGTACAACCGCCACCACCGCCCCCGCCGCTTTCTCCACCACCAGTGGTACCGCCTCCGCCACTAAAAGCTTGACGAATAGATTGACACATCTGATCCTGAGTATTTGGGAACATACCCATAGCACAACCCAAAGAGTACAGAACCAAAAATACTATACCTAAACCCATGAGTACACCGAGGATGTTAGTAATAGTATAAGTCCAAGCAGGTCCAGAAGGTTTTGTAGGGATTTGTTTAAGAACTGGTGGCTTCCCGGGTTCCACTTCAACGGATTCAATACCCAGAGTTTTACGCCACTGCGGTGTTATGGGGAGTGTTAATTTCTCTTTTGAAATTTCAACAGGTCCAGTCAGAGTAGCCCCACAATTTTTGCAAAATTTATCATCTGGATTAACTTTTCCCCCACAATTTGGGCAAAAATTCGTCATAATATTAATTTCTTTTAAGAGATTTAATCGACCTTATCTTAATTTTACTTTAAATTGCTACTTCGTCAAGCAACATTTTATATGAGGCAACCTAACACGCTAAGCCAATTTTCAAAAGAAAAAGCAGAGGGAAATGTGATAAAATAAAAATATGAAAAAATCCTTCACCATCCACGATTTGCCAAAGATGGAGAGACCGCGAGAAAAACTCATCGCCAAAGGCCCTCAAAACTTAAAAGATTTACCCCGTAGGGAACTTGTTCTCCTTCGGGGCGAGGAGCTTTTGTAAAATAAATTTATGTTTATCTTTATTGACGAATCGGGTAATTTTACTGGAGATAAAGATCATTATTTTATTGTGGGTGGGTTTGTAACTGGAAATCCAAAACGAACAGCAAAAGCTTTTCGCAAGTGGCAGCATACTAAATTTCCAAAGAAAATTCGCAGGAAAAGCGAAGTAAAATTTAACGACACCGGCCTTAATGATGAGTTGCGGTTAAAGACTCTTTCTTACTTTATCAAACAAGATATCCGGATTTTCTATACTTTTCTTAGGGGAGAAAATATTCCTCAAGAATATAGGAAGAAAAAAGGTATAGAAACTGGGCTTCTCTACGCCGAAGTAGTGGCAAAAACCCTTAATTTACTTCTTCCAACCACAGATTTGGAATTTCGTATTTTTCGCGACAAACGTCATTTGCGCCGACTTACTGAAAAGAAATTTAACGAGATATTAAAACTTGATCTTCTCCCTAAATTATCGCCAAAAACCTCGGTTCAAATAGAAGCAGTCGACTCTGCTGAAAGTCCCAATATTCAAATCGCTGATTGGATATGCGGAGCAGTTTTTAGATATTATAATAAACGTAGAAACGGAGATAGGTTTTATGCAACTATAAAAAATAGCATTGTGGCTTCTGATGAACTTTTCAAGGATTATTGGGAAAACAAAAAATCCCGATGAATTATCGGAATCTTTTGTAGAGTGGCGTCTCTTGAAGTGGTATTCCTCAACTTAGACCTCCGCACCTGCAAAGGGAACATCGAGGCACCTCAAAAGGTATTATTGCCAACTCTAAATTAATATTAACAAATCATAAACCTCTGTCAAGGGATTACCTAAGGCATATGAAACTAAAATCTCTGCCAAAAACCTGCCCCATAGTGAAACTTGTTTCTACTACTGGGGTCGAAAGACCATAATTAAAATTATGTCAAAATTAAAAGAAATACCTAGGATAGAACGTCCACGCGAAAAACTCATCTCAAAAGGTGCCCAAAATTTAAAAGACGAGGAGCTTTTAGCTATTCTTTTGCGAACCGGCAGAGAAGGGAAAAATGTTTTGGAATTAGCAAAACAAGTTTTGAGAAAATATTCCAAAAAGCGGCTGTTAAAACTGAAATACGAAGATTTAACAAAAATCAAAGGAATTAATTCCGCTAAAGCCTGCACGATTTTAGCCGCCCAAGAATTAGTAAAAAGAGCGCTAAAAATAGGGGAAGAAACTTTACCTATTATCCATTCGACTAAAGATGTCATAGCTCAGTCAGTTTATTTGAGAGATAGAACTCGTGAACACTTAATGACTATTTATCTTAATGCCAGAAATGAGATGGTTTGGAAAAAACAGTCAACATTCATCGGCACTTTAAATGCCAATTTGGTCCATCCCCGAGAAATCTTCAATGAAGCCCTAGAACATAATGCTTCCTCTGTAATTTTAGTCCACAACCATCCCTCCGGCGACGCCGAGCCCTCGCAAGACGACTTGGAAATCACCAAAAGAATCCAGGAAGCCGGCAAAATAATGGGCATTGACGTTTTAGACCACGTGATTATCACTAAAACCAAAGTTTTTAGCTTCAAAGAGAAAAAACTATTATGAAAAACAAGGCCCAAAATTGGCTAGTAATCGGTATCCCAAAAAACTGGGAGACAGCCCTTAATCAGCCCGTTCCTATTTGGGGCTTAAAGCCGCGCTATCAAGCCGAATTTCAGGCGTTGGATACAGGCGATCTTCTTTGGTTTTATTCTACATCTCCAATTAGTGGAATCATTGGCGTGGGAGTAATAAAAGACAAATATACTGATAATGTAAATTTAATATGGGAAGAAGAATTAAAGCGAAAAGAAGTAATTTGGCCGTTGCGATTTAGAATTCACGTGTTGAAAATTTTGCCTCAGGCCCGATGGAAAATTGATAGAGTTAAAATTAATGACTTTGGGCTGTTTTGGCAAATTGGATTCCAACCATTAAAAAATGAACACGTAATAGAGTTATTTAGAAGAGTAAGGAGTATTTTCGGCGAAATAAATGAAGAAAGTATTTTTGCCGGCGCAACAATAATGCAACCTATAATGATAAAAGAAAAACAACCATTATACACCCCTTCGCTAGAGGAAAGGTTAATTATTCCTCATAAAGAATTACAGAATCAAATTGCAGAAATTGGGAAATTACAATTTTATTATACAGAGACCGAATATTCAATAGAATTACCGAGTGAAAAGAAAAATTTGGATGTTGTTTGGAAAAGAGAAATAAGCGGAGTTCCAACCTTTGCCTTTGAGGTAGAATTGTCGGGGATGCTTGAAAAGGCTATTGAACGACTTAAGTTTTCTTTTAGGCAGTGGAATTCTAGACCGAGAATTGTAGTCCCTAAAGAATTTTTGAGTAAGGTTCACAATCTTATAACAATAAGCGACAAAGACTTTGCCCAACAAATTAAGATTTATGAACCGGTGCAAATATCCGAACTGTTAACTAAAAAACGCGAACTAAAACTTGTCGAGCAAAACTTAGAAATATATTAAAAAAAGAATCTTAATCATGCTTAGAGCACTTACCATAGAGGATAGTAAAAGAAAGTCCAGTAGGTCCAAGGCTGATTTATTTGAGGTTTTAGTAGCTATTGGGCTTGGTCGTCATTATAATTTGGACATAAGAAGCTTGGAAAAAGAAAAAGATAGGCTGGAGGATAAAATTTATGAATTTAAAAATGGAGACAGGCGGACGGAAGAACAATATAGGAGAGCTAGAATATTAATTCCTCTCCTAGTAAAAAAACTAGACAAGGAAATTGTATCTATGTATGGGAAGCCGTCTGTAGTTAGGTGGATTGGTAGAAGATGGCAGACAGAAAATACACTTGCGGATATAGAGCTTATCTTTAAACCAAAAAAAGCCTCTGTGGGCATATCTTTAAAGTCCACTAGGCAAGGACAAGGTACGCAAAAGAACCTGGGATACAAAACACTAAATAAATTGTTGGGACTCAACTTAACATCCGAATTAGATGAAATGTGGAGTAAAATTCGAGAAGATCTTAAGAAAAGAGGTAGTGAGCTTTCAGAAATATCTCAAAAATCCCAAAGAGATATCAAAGATGCAAAATACAAGTACCCAGTGATACAGGAAATAGGCAAGAGATATGGGCTACCAGTACAAAAACTGGCTGTCGAGCGAAGCGTAATGTTATTTAACAAGCTGTCTGAGAAGAACAGATTAAAGTTTTTGGAAGAAATATTTGGGATCGGATCAACTAATCCCCTCCTGAATGTGCTAGTGACAGGAGAAACGGTAAAATTACACTGGGATGAAATCTCACGAGACTTAGCCAAGGGTAATATATTTGCCGAAAAGCTGGGGGATAAAAGCTACCATATTATTGTAGATGGTAAGCCAATAGTGAGGCTGCAGGCCAGTTTTACGAATGGTATTGGCTTAAGTGCTTTCTGCGAAAGGGCATTTATTATCTAGAAGATTGCAGCTATACTTTTACTGGGAATAGCTTTTCAAGCTCAGTTTTAGATATCTGAGTGTTGCCGGTGATATTCCTCATAGCCTCGAGATTTTCTTTAGACAATAGTTGCTTCACTATATTTTTTAGAGGTAGATTAATTCTTTTTGAAGGTGCGAGATTCAACTTGATTTGTCTCTTTACGGATATTGGATAGATTACATTGACATGGTTTTCAGCTATAAATTTCATACCAGGAGGTATAGTTGTAGCTTTTAGCTTGATTGAATTTATAGATCCAGTAATTCTGTTGACAACAATGGTTGGTCCGACATCGTAATTTTTTGTTTTGACATATTGAGGCTTATCTTTTCTTAAGATTGGGAATTTCAGTTCGTTTTCTCCGATATTATGGGCCCATATTAGAGGGATGGCTCCTTTAGGGTTATTTGTTAAAAGTTTTTTATTTTCGTTCCACACCAATCTCCCTGTTTTTACTTCAAAGTTTAAATCATGAAGGGTTACATTATTTTTAAACGCTTCTTCTAAATATCTCGCTTCCTCACTAAATATAAGAATACCGTTTTTCTTGAATAAATAAGTACCTTTGTTGTCACCCTTTTTTAAAATGAGCAGCATCGTCGATTGTAAAGCTCCGTGAAATATTTTTGGGTCTTTGAGGATATGTAAATATTCAATATTTGAGTTATCGACTATAAATTTTCTTAATTTTTGGAAATAAGCTCCATTATTCATTGAAGGAGGAACAACATAAGCTAAGTATCCCCCCTCTTTGAGCCATCTTATCCCTTGATAAATAAATAAGTTAAAAATATTTACGCGGCCATTTATTACGGCTATAAATTTTTTCTTTATTTTTTCTGATGGAGAGAATTCATAATAGGGTGGATTTCCAATCACAAAGTCATATTTGTCATAATCTTGGTTTAAGAGGGCATCGGTATTTTTAAGATGTGCTTCGGGTACTACTTGTTTGGTAATATCAACTAATCTTTTATCAATATCCCATCCATAAAGTTCAGGATTTTTAAAACGTTCTCTTGCTGTAATTAAAAATTCTCCAGTCCCACAACCTGGATCTAATACTTTAGGTTTTCTTATTGTGTTAGGTAATTTACTAAGCAGCACCTCTCTTATAGATTTGGGTGTAAAATATTGTCCTAAAGATTTTCTATAATTTATATCTGTTTCGTCTATATATTTTAGTGTGGCATCGGTAAATTCTTTATTATCTTTTATTTGTTCTTTTAACTCTTCGAAATTACGAATAACTCTCAGAACTTTCCCTTGGATGATTAACTCTTTTGTATAAATAGGTTTTAAACTTGGGTTAGCTGGTTGAAGTCGGAATCTACCCTTTTCTTTGTAGATTTTCTTTAATGTTACTTCATTGCCACTTATTAAAGCGACTACGGTTTCTCCATTTTCAGCATCCGGTTGTTTTCGAATTATTACGGTGTCACCGTCAAAAATTCCTTCGTCAATCATACTATTGCCGCGAACTTGTAAGGCAAAATGTTCGCCTGATTTAGATAGTTGAGATTTCGGTACTTCAATAGTTTCTTTATTTTCAATCGCTTCGATCGGTTCTCCAGCAGCAATAGTACCCAGTAGGGGGATGGCCACCAAATCAGAAACTTTCTTTTTTTGATTTAACTCAATTGACCGCGGTTGATTTTCTATTTTCCTTAGATAACCTTTTTCTTTCAATGCTTCAATATGTTGGTGGACAGTAGCAATAGAAGACAGTCGAAAATGCCTTCTTGTCTCATCCAAAGAAGGAGCATACTCATTCCTCTTAATATATTTAGTAATGTAATCCAATATTTGTTTTTGTCTTTTAGTAATCATAAAATTAGTTATCCACACCCTTACTAATTATAACATAGCAAGACCGAAAGAAAACCGAAAGTTATCCACAACCCCTGATTGACTTCTTTAAAAATTAAAATTAAAATAAAAAAATAGCCTAAACATAGGCTGACTCTTTATATTCAAAGAAATAATTGAAAATGATTATATTTTGTCAGTATATTGGGAAGAAGAAAGGGGGCATAGAGACCCGAAGGAGATTTTGAAGAAGATTAAGGATAATAAAAGTAAATTAGAAAAAACTTTAAGCAGTATTCAAAAAATGTTATGAGAGATAATTTAGGACGAACAACTTATGCAGAAAAAATTGCCGCAGAGATTTTGGAACGGTATGAGGCCGAAAAGAAAGCTTTTGAAAAAGGAGAGAAAAGGGAGAGGGAAAATATTATTTTTGCGGTTTCCGGTAAATGGGGCGAAGGGAAGACAAGTTTATTAGATCTATTAGAGAAACCCTTAAAGAAAAAAGATTTTAAAGTTATTCGATTTAATCCTTGGAAGTATTCACAAGAGGACATAACTTTGAAGCGTGCTTTTCTCCGAACTATAAAACGGGAACTTAACTCAGCAGTTGATCTTGATGATATGTACTACGATAGAACTAAAACAGTTATCGACTGGAAAAATATTAACTGGTTATCCGTAATCAAATGGATTTCGATTACTCTTTTTATTCTTTTAATACAAATTTAAAGATAGCTCTTGTTCTTCCTACTTTAAAATATGGTCCAGAGTCAGATATAGATTGGGCCTGGATAGATACCAGAGCTTTATATAGATTGGCAATAAATCAAATTATTACAAGTTTAGAACTTTACTATGAAAGCATATTTAAAATAATTAGTGGATATATCAAGATTTCAAAAATCCATCCTAAAAGTTTAGTCTTTTTTATAAAAATTTATGGACTTGAGAAAAAATTTTTTAAAGAAGTAGAAAAACAAAACTCACTTGATTTTGAATTATCCAATATTATTCCAGAATTCCTTCTTTTCCAATCGGGAGAGAAGATTAAAACCGCAATGGAGTTAATTAATTTAGATCCTATTGGACAATTTAACAAAGAATGGGAAATCACTTATGGAAACCAAGAGAATTCTACAGTAAAACTTAGACATTCTTTTACTCACAAAGGAATGGGATATTCTACAATAATGAGAATTCCAATTTCTAAAATAACTACTCCTAAGAAAGTAAAGAAACAGATCTATGCGGAAAGATATTTAGGAGAAATAAAAGAAAGAATAAAAAATGCAATAGTATTAGTTTCCTATTTAGAAAATCAAATAGTTAAGAAATATTCTTTTGAAAAATTATATCCCAAAAGAATAAAATAAAATGATTTATTCCATCATCCAAAAATCACAACTTGAAGAAGCATATCGGCTGAATGCGGAATATCATCAATCAGCCGAGAATCCTAATAAAAAAAGTCAATTTGTCTCCTATCCCCGAAATAATTTTAAGGGTTTATAGAAAAATATTTAGGTAGAAATTATGACTACTAACCCAAATAATGAGCTCCCAGAGGAATACTTTTTGGGACAGGAATATTTAAATAATATGCAGTTAATAGATATTGCTGTTATGATTGAGGTTATGTATAAAACTTCAGTAGATAATTTTTTCTTTAAATATCCTTACTATAATAAAGAACTTGCTGTCTCTTGGACACAAAAAGGCGGGTTAGTACAAATATTGGTGGAAGACCTTCAAATTCCAAAATCCTTAGTAGACGACTTAAAAAATAATAAAGGTGGGCAATATATTATATCGGTTATAAATAAATTATTCCCAAAGATAAATAACAAACTTAGAGAGCAGAAATACAAAACCGGGAACATCTTAATCTCTAATATAAGTTATCTAGATGTTCAAAAAATTACATTAATTTATTACGAAGAAAAAAAGAGATGGCAAAATATTATAGTTCCGTGGACATTTTTCCCTAAGATTTTTCCTCCACTCCAAAACTTTCCTTGGAAAATATATCCTCCCCTATATATTCGTGATTATATTGATGCAATGGAGATGTATATAAAATATAATTTTGATGAATGTATCCGAAAAATAATTACCTCATTGGAAAGTTGTTTTGCTTATTATAGATTGAAAGCCTCAAAGGGCTGGATTTCAAGAATAATTCCTTATAATTTAGACCGTTTAATATATTACCGAGGTAGAATCCCAAGACTTATAAAAAAATATATAACCCAGCCTGTGATACAAAAAAATATACTTTTTATTTATAATTTGAGAAATAAAATAGTTCACGAGAGCTTTTCTTTAAAATATGACCAAGGGTGGATTTGTAAAAAAGCTATAGGTACTATGTCGTATATTTTCCAGCACCCCTTTATGAAATCAGGCGAAAAAGAATATATATTTTCACTTGTAATGCAATTTTTGCTAATTACACAAGAAATCGAAGGTATCGATTTAGAAGGAATGAGGCTGTGGCACGAAAAATTTGAATCTTTATCAGAAAAACAGAAAGAAAAATTTGCTATTAGAACACCAAAAGATTTAGATAATTTTATGTTTTCTGGTTTAGAAATTACAGAAGAAGAAAAAAGGAAATATTAGGAGATAAAACACAGTTTATAAAACTATGAAATTTCAAAAGAAAATGGGGCTAACTCTATTTTTAACCCCAGTAGTAGAAGCTTCGGTTCACTACGGGGCAAGGAAGAAGCCAAAACAAAAAGTCGAAGAATTAATTGAGAAATAAGCCAATCAATTTTAGCCAAAGCCCTGAACTATAACTTCGTTAAGTACAGGGTAAACATTTAAAGGAGAATTAGTAAAATAATTTTATGGCGAAATTAAGTAGCCAGCCGAGTATTAAAAGGATTATTAAAGAGTTTAGTAATAAATTTAAAATTGCAAAAGAAAGTAAAAATAAATTTTATTTTGACGGAGCTTATTATGATCCAGATTTAGTTTTTTATGATAAAAAGAGTGGCAAAATTCGAGTAATTTTGGAAGTAGAACAAGGGACTAGAAAACATGTGGTTGGTGGTATCATTACTGCTGATTATTGTATGGGGTTGCAGAAAGAAAGACCAATTTTTTGCGTTGTAGCCTTAACAAAACAAGACTTAAAAGATTATACGAAACGGCAAAAATTGATTAAACACTATATTAAAAATATTAAAAAGGTTATTATCTCTGATCTTAAAGGTATTATTTCGGAAATCAATAAAATTTAGGTCGAAGTTGAGGAAATTTAACTATGAAAAAGGAAATTAAAAGTTTAATAGAGAAGGTGAAGGAGTGTGCTAAGGAGGTTTATAAGGAGCTTGGGGTGGGGTGGCCGGAATGTGTTTATCATAGCGCAATGGAGGTGGCATTGAGAGAAAAGGGAATAACTTATGAAAGTCAAAGGATTTTGCCAATTTCATTTAAGGGACATATTGTAGGAGAAAGTAAACCAGATTTAGTTGTTTGGTTGAAGCAGGGTAAAAATAAAAGAATTGCGATAGTTATTGATTTGAAATGGGCGCCTTATGTTAATGAGGATCATCGAACGCAGGTTATTAAATACATTAAAGAACTTAAAAAACAGATAAAGCCAGGAGAAGAAGTTTTTGAGACCGGATTTGTGATTAATTTTATAAAAGAAGGCGGAAAGAGAATTGATGGCGAGGCAGAAGAAATTGAAGGAATCCAAATTTTAAACGTCGTTGTCTAATCAAAATTTAGGCCGAAGTTGAGAGAAATTTTATAAAATATATGAAATGGGTTGCGATTAGTGGAAGTTGGAGAAAAATAAATAAAGAAGTAGAAAATGACGTTAGAAAAACTG
>Ga0210020_1001242_pt1 | contig 22622 bp, 19 predicted proteins | sample CryGeymeta201514_FD_183980 | JGI IMG/M metagenome (GOLD analysis project Ga0210020, IMG submission 183980) | Groundwater microbial communities from Crystal Geyser aquifers in Utah, USA - Crystal Geyser metaG 2015-14 (SPAdes) (version 2) | ecosystem: Environmental > Aquatic > Deep subsurface >... | reverse complement strand
CGGATGGGAGTGCAACGGATGGATGCGGGTCAGCACCCTGCCCCCGCTGTCGTTACGCACCGCAAACCAGGTGGAGATTTCGCCTTTTTCATCCCCCACCGCCAAAGAAACGTCGCCATAGACCAGGGTCAGTGCCGTGATGCGGCGGCGATCATCAAAAGCCTGGACATGGTCGAGAAGCTGTGGCGCCCCCAGTTCTTCGAGGTTCCAGCGCAGCAGTTCACCCTGGCTGCTGGCCGCATAAAGCTGCAAACCGTTGGTGCTCAAGGCTAGCGCCGTGAGGGTCGCGCCGCCATCAAGGTCAAGGAAATCAGCGAATTCATGACTTTCTTCTTCACCCAGAAAATTTTCGACGTGCTCAAATTGCTGTAAATGTAAACGCCCCTCGGCGAGAAGATCGACCCGCGTTTGTCGCCCCTCGTCATTCACCCGCGCCAAGCTCTGGCGCAGCTCGAAGTCGGGCGCCGCAAAGCGTGCGACTTGGGTTATCTGATGATCAATGCGTCGCTGGTTATCGTCGGTTTCGTCATAGAAAGGGACGAAGGTCACTTGCTCAATACTGACCGCTCCATCTTGCCAGCGCAGCACGTGATTCAACCGCCCATAGTTTTCTACCGCGACCAGGCGCGACGATTCACCCGGGGGCACCAGCGTGACGGTGTCGAGGGTTTGACCGTCATTCAAACGGATAAAACCCACCTCTCCACGGGTATTGATGGTGTAACCCGTCTCCAGATAATCGTCCATGCCGATCGCCAGTACAGCTTCAGCCGCATTTACGGGTGCCGCTTTGAATGTGATCACCTGGCTGGCGTCGGGGGTCAGGAACAGCGGCAAGGAAACTTCGACAATCAGCACCAGGATAAAAATGACACAGAAGATAATCGCCAGACCACCAACCGTGATCGCCCAGTGTGCCAAACGATCGTTGCGTTTGATCTTTTTCAGAAAGGCTGGATTCATTAATGACCCCGCGAAAAACAAAAACGCGATTCGTCCTCACCCACAAGGGCAGGACGAATCGGACGCAAAAAATAACAGAATTTATGCGAATTAGTCGAGCAGCGCCAGCTGTTTTTTGGCCAGGGCGGCAGGCAGGGGTAAGTAACCGTCTTTGACCACAATCTCCTGACCCTCTTTCGACAGGGCAAACGTCAAGAACTCTTTTACCAAGGTCGGTAGCGGCTTGTTCGGCTCTTTCACGACATTGATATAGAGCATGCGCCCCAGGGGATATTTGCCGCTCAGAACATTTTTGTAGTCAGCCGCGTAAACCGGCGCGCCTTCTTTGGCAGCCAGGGCAAGGGCCTTGACGCCTGACGTGACATACCCGAGCCCGGAGTAACCGATACCGGCCTTGTCTTCGGTCACGCCCAGCACCACTGAAGCGCTGCCCGGCTGTTCCTTAACCGTATCTTTGTAATCACCTTTTTTCAGGCTATGCTCTTTAAAAAACCCATAGGTTCCTGACGCCGAATTACGTCCGTAGAGACTTACCGGGCGGTTGGCCCAATCGCCCCCCAAACCCAGCTGACCCCAGGTGGTAATGTCTTCAGCCGCGCCGCGCTTGCGTGTTTTGGAAAAAATCGCATCAATCTGCGTCATCGTCAGGTTGTCGAGGGGATTATCCTTGTTAACAAAAACCGCCAGAGCGTCAAGGGCCACCCCGATGGTGGTGGGCTTGAATCCATATTTGGCTTCAAAGGATTCGATTTCTTTCTTTTTCATCTGACGTGACATCGGCCCCAGTTGTGCGGTGCCTTCAATCAACGCCGGCGGTGCGGTGCTTGATCCCTTGCCTTCGATCTGGATATTAACATTGGGGTATTGTTTGCGAAATCCCTCGGCCCAGAAGGTCATCATGTTGTTCAGGGTATCGGAGCCGACACTGCCCAGGTTACCGGCCACACCTTGAACCTTAACGTAGTCGTTGAGGTTGACATCGACCTGAATAGGCGCAGCGAAGCAACTTGCGGACCAAATCATCAGCGCCAGCAGGCTTAAACCTAAAGTTTTAATTGTTGTTTGCCGTTTCATCTGTAAACATCTCCTTTAAGTGGGTCGTTAATTGATGGCCCTAAGATGAACCCCTATTGTTAGGATAATGTTAGCAGGGAATGAGAAAACCATAAATTTTTGCATGATTTCATTTTTTTACGCAGGAATGAGTCCTTGAAATTTTCCATAGCCACAAAAAAAGCCCCGCTATTCGGCGAGGCTTTTTTTGTGGCTATGGGGCCAGCAGCTTAGTTGCCGCCACGTTGCGGAACCAGATCTTCGTCTTCGAGAGCCAGGGGCTGGGTGGCTTCCTCGGTAACCGCAGTTTTTTTCGGAGCCAGGGTGCGCGACATCATGGCCCCGACCAGCAGCATCACCGCAGCAGTCGCGAAGGAGAGGGTAAAACCACCGAATTTAGCGTTGAGGGCCGCCGAAAGCTTGACCAGCACAAAAGCGCCAATGCCCCAGGCCGAAAACAGCAGACCGTAGTTCATGCCGTAATTTTTCGCGCCCCAGAAATCCTTGGCAAATGAGGGAAAAAGCGACAGGTTGGTGCCATAGTTAAAGCCAATAAAGGTCGCCAGCAGAGTCACCACCACCGCACTGGAATCGGCACTGGTCACCACCGGAATGGCCACCAACATCAGAATCGCCTGGAAGACCAGCATAATGGTCAAGGTATTTGCGCGCCCGATTTTATCGGAAAGCACCCCGGCGACCACGCGCCCCGAAGCATTGCCCAGGGCCATAACCGCCACCGCAATAAACGCCATTTCGCCCATGCTCTGCTTAGCGATGCCCGCAATACTTCCAATAACCATCAGCCCCGCACCGGCACCAACAAAGAAGGTTATCCAGCAGGTGTAAAAGCGGCCATCCTTGAGCATTTGTCCTGGTGACTTATCTTCAACCGTTTTTGTGCTGCACGTAACCAGCGCCGGAGCTCCTGCCGGAACATAACCGGCTGGCGGGTTGACAACCATCAGGGCCATGCCGCAGACAATCACAATAAAGGCAATTCCCAAAACCATCATGGTGGTGTGCAGACCATAAGCACCGAGCAGATATTTACTCACCGGTGCCAGATAGACCGGGGCAATACCAAAACCTGACACCACTATCCCAGCAATCAGCCCGGTTTTGGTCGGCGAGAACCACTTCAAGGCCGGCGGAGTCGCGGCAGAATAACCAAAGCCAAAGCCCGCCCCGGCAAAAACGCCGAAACCAAGAATCCAACCCCAGTAATTTGAGGTTTGCGCGCAAAGGATAAAACCGGCCCCAACGAGCAAGCCACCCAGCATGGCGGTCAGACGTGGGCCAAGCTTATCTTGCATTTTGCCACCGAGAATCATGGCGACCGCAAAGGAGAGGCAGGCGGTTGCATAAGGATCACCGGCACCACTGAACAACTTACCAATATCGCCCTTCAACATGCTATAGGCGTAAAGAATTCCCAGTGCCAGGTTGATTCCGGTTCCGGCGATAACCACCGACCAGGCTTTTCTCATGGTTGACTGTTGCATTGTGACCTCCGTGTTGATTGACGTGAATGAAGAACTCTTAAGAGCGGCGTGATGCTGTAAATATCTCAGGCGGAAGGACAGAGGCCATTTGTTGCGAAACCCAATATCGATCGGTTTGTGTGCTGACATCCTTTGATCCTCCGCAAAAATCTCTGTTCCAACAACTGGCCTGCTGAATCGCAGCCCCATGAACATTTCCGGGTACTGGCTTTGCAAACGTTCAAATTTTTCGCAATCACAGAAGCGATGCGAACACAGGGTCGAAATTGTGCGGACGTCGTGGGTCGACAAATAATCGGAACCGACATCACATTTTTCGTCTGCTTGACCATAAAAAGGGCAGATCTGCATACTTGAACCCTTGCTGAGGGGTTGGAGACACTCTCCTCCTATCGCAAGCCGTATACCAATGGTGTAAAATCAAAATTTTTCCCGAAATTACGGGGTGTTATAGAAGTCGAAGCGCGGCTCTCGGCAAAAATAAATTTGCATTCTTGCGAAACTTTACCGGCCCGCCTTCCAGCACAAGAGGAATGCAGTGAATTAGTGTTTTGTTCTTAATCTTCTGTTTTTATTATTTTTTTTAGAAATAAAAATTTAAAAAGAAGGATCACAAAACAAGGTTTTGCATTTGTGCATTTTTAAAACTGCGGTCTTTTGCATTTTTGCAAATGATCTTCACACCGCAGCTTTAACCTTTGACGATTCACGGAAAGGCCAAAAAAAGCCATTGCATCTACAACCCATTCGCCGCACATTAGGCCGCAACTCTCTTTAACGACAGGACAACGGCATGATTTTACGGGGAACCCTGGTCAATATTGCGGCGGTGACAACCGGCTGCGTGATTGGCCGTTGGGCGGGCGGCTATCTGTCGGCGCGTATGCGTCAGACCCTGATGATCGGCCTGGGGCTGGCCGTGTTACTGATTGGCATGCAGCTGGCTCTGCAAAGCAAGCAACTGATGGTCGTCATTGGGGGCTTGATTTTTGGGGGGCTGATTGGCGAAGCCCTGGGCGTGGAAAAACGTCTCGAAAACTTTGGTCAGCGCTTGCAGCGGCGCTACGCCAATCAGGGCCCGATTGCCGAGGGCTTTGTCACCGCCAGCCTGCTCTATTGCGTCGGGGCCATGGCGATTATGGGCGCCCTGCAAGATGGCCTCGGCGGAAAGCCAACCATCCTTTACGCCAAGGCGGCCCTTGACGGCGTAGCCTCCGTTGCCCTGACCTCGACTCTGGGCATCGGCGTCCTCTTTTCGGTTGTGCCCCTGCTGCTTTATCAGGGCAGCATCACCCTGTCGGCCGAGCTGGCAAAATCAATTTTAACGGCGCCGGTCATTACCGAAATGAATGCTGTCGGCGGGCTGCTGATTGTGGCTATTGCCTTCGACCTCATGGGACTGAAACGCCTGCCCGTCGGCAACCTGCTGCCCGCAGTTTTTGTCGTGATTGGGCTCATGTGGGCCTGCGGACTGGCGTAATCACGGTTGACCGCAACCCCTGAAAATGCTATCAACCCCGAACGATTGAAACTGTTCCGCTAAAAGGATGAAATATGCTCGATATTAGACACTTACGCGAAAATTTTGCCACAGTTGAGGCGGCGCTGGCAAACCGCAATAGCAGCATCGACCTGTCGGGAGTTATCGATCTTGACAGTCGCCGCCGCGCATTGCTGGGTGAAGGCGAAAACTTGAAGGCTGAAAAAAATCGGGTATCGGCTTTCATTGGGCAAACCAAAGATAAAAGCCAGCTGCAAGGCGAATTTGCGCGCATGAAAGATGTCGCCGCCCAAATCAAGCAGATTGATGAAGAATTGCGCCAGGTTGAAGACGAATTGCAGCAGGGCCTGATGCTTCTGCCCAACATCCCCCATGAAGATTGCCCCATCGGCAGCAGTGAAGACGCCAATCGCGAAGTTCGCTGCTGGGGCGAAAAAACCACCTTTAACTTCACCCCCAAGGCCCACTGGGATCTGGGAGAAGAATTGGCGATTCTCGATTTTGAGCGCGGGGTCAAAATCGCCGGTGCACGTTTTGTTCTTTACCGGGGTGCTGGCGCCCGCCTCGAACGCGCCCTGATTAATTTCATGCTTGATCTGCATACCGAACAGCACGGCTACATGGAAACCCTGCCGCCCTTTCTGGTCAATCGCGCGTCCATGACCGCCACCGGCCAACTGCCAAAATTTGCCGATGATCTGTTTCACACCGAAGATGTCGATCTGTTCCTGATTCCGACTGCCGAGGTGCCGGTGACCAATATTCACCGTGACGACATTGTCACCGAAGCCGAGCTGCCCCTCAACTACACCGCCTACACCCCCTGCTTCCGCAAAGAGGCCGGTTCCCATGGCCGCGACACCCGCGGCCTGATTCGACAACACCAGTTCAACAAGGTCGAACTGGTGAAATTCACACGCCCCGAAGATTCCGATTCCCAGCTACAACAGTTACTCGGCCACGCCGAAGCCGTGTTGCAGCAACTTAAACTGCCCTACCGAGTGGTTGATTTATGTACCGGTGATATTGGCTTTTCAGCCGCACGCACCTTTGACCTGGAAGTCTGGCTGCCGGGGCAAAGCTGCTACCGTGAAATTTCATCCTGCTCCAACTTCCGCGACTTTCAGGCGCGCCGCGCCGGGATTCGCTTCCGCCGCGAGGGCGCCAAAAAGGTAGAACTGGTGCACACCCTCAACGGCTCGGGCCTGGCGGTTGGCCGCACCCTGGTCGCAATTCTGGAAAATTATCAGCAAGCCGACGGCTCCATTGCCATCCCCGAAGTCTTGCAACCTTACATGGGTGGGCTGGAAAAGATCACGAAAGCATAAACCCAGCGTCTTTAAGCTTGCATTTTGCCGCGACTTTGGTAGAATCGGCGCGTTTTTCACCTTGCGGAGGAGTGGCCGAGTGGCTTAAGGCGGCGGTCTTGAAAACCGTTGAACGCAAGTTCCGTGGGTTCAAATCCTACCTCCTCCGCCACATTTGATAAAAAGCTGCCCAAGGTTTACAACGCAGCGAGCACACACACAAACGGTAGATACAGGTTGCGGAGAGGTGACCGAGAGGCCGATGGTACGCGCCTGCTAAGCGTGGGTACGGGAAACTGTACCGAGGGTTCGAATCCCTCCCTCTCCGCCATTTAAAAAACCAAAAAAGCCTCTGAATTTCTCAGGGGCTTTTTTGCGTAAGGACAACCGCTGTCAACAGCGTCATTTCGGTTTAATTTTAGCGGAATTCAGACTTGCACGTTTGGAATGCTGGATCCCCGACGGAAAAACTCGGGGATAACCCCCCTTCTGAGGGGCGGCGTAGTTTTTAGTCAGTGATGTTTTACATGGGCGAGAAAATCTTGCAAACGCTCTGATTGCGGATTTTTCAGAACCTCGGTGGGTTTTCCTGTTTCGACGATCCGGCCTTCGTCCATGAAAATCAGGCGACTGCCGACGTGTGAAGCAAAGCCCATTTCGTGGGTCACCACCACCATGGTCATGCCGCTGTCCTTGGCCATACGTTTCATGACATCCAGAACCTCACCAATCATTTCAGGATCTAGCGCCGAGGTTGGCTCATCAAACAGCATTACCTTGGGACTCACCGCGAGGGCCCGGGCAATAGCGACGCGCTGTTGCTGACCGCCGGAGAGTTGCCCTGGGCGTTTCTCTTCAAACTCCGCCAGGCCGACCTTGTCGAGCAAGTTTCTGGCAATTTCCCTTGCCGTCGAGCTGCTCAGTTTGCGGGCCTTGCGCGGGCCGAAGGCCACATTCTCCAGCGCCGTCATATGCGGGAACAGATTAAACTGTTGGAAAACCATGCCCACCTCCAGTCGAATCTGACGGATGTGGTTGCGTTCAGCCGGGATCTTGATGCTATCGACAACCAGCTCACCGCTGGTGATCATTTCAAGGCAATTGATACAGCGGATCAAGGTCGATTTGCCCGAACCGGAGGGGCCGATAATCACCAGCACCTCACCTTCGGCGATCGTCAGATCGATATTATGCAGGACTTCTGTGGTTCCAAATGATTTGCAGATATTTTTCAGCTCAATAATGTTGGCCATTGGGGGATTCAACTTTCTGTTGAGAACCTTGGATCGGGCAGGCAAGACGGTTCAGTAGATCTTCATGCGTTGTTCCAACTTCCGCAGACTCACGGCAAGAACGGTTGTCATGGCCAGATACATAACGGCCACCGTGAGCCAGATTTCCAATGCTCTGAAATTACTTGCCATAATCTCCTGCCCCTGACGCGTCAACTCACCAACACCAATGACAATAAAGAGCGAGGTATCTTTAAGGCTGATAATAAATTGATTACCGAGCGGCGGAATCATGCGCCGAAATGCGATGGGGCCGATAATATAAAAAATCAGCTGGAAGCGATTGATTCCCAAAGACATGCCGGCCTCGAGCAGTCCCTTGTTCACCGAAAGAACCGAACCGCGGACGATCTCGGCAATATAGGCCCCGGCATTGATCATAATGGTAATAACCGCTGCGGTTACGGCCTCAATGCGAAAACGTTCAATGTCGGTCAGGGCTTTGACCAGCATCGGGAAGGCAAAATAGAGAAACATCGCTTGGACAATAATCGGGGTGCCACGAACTGTTTCGACATAGCCGGCGGAAATTTTTCGGATAAGTGCACTGAAGGGCAGGTACAGACCATGGGGCTTTTCGCCCAGAGACTCGGTGCCGGCGATACGACCCAGACCGGCCAGAATACCAAAAATCATTCCACCGAAGATCCCCAGCAGGGTGATGATCCAGGTCAGTTTAGCACCGGCCAATAAGGCCGGGATCGACTCAAGAATAACAGAAAACTCAAAGTCCATAAGACGGATGCTTTCGCACAAAGGTGCACAGAAAAACCAGGGGTGATTTTAACCAGCCACAGAGTGGGAGAGCCGCAGAGAAAAGACAAGGGCTTAGGGCTTGAAAGCAGACCTTAACGTTTGCGTTTCTCTGTGACTCTCCGTTAAATCGCATTTTGTCCTTCTCTGGTCCTTGCAAGAGCGCGCAACAGAGCTTTTGACCGTCCCGCAAGAGTTGCCAAGCCGAAAAGGAAACGATTTATTCCGGATCGGCATCAAACCATTTGCGGTAAAGGGCGGCATAGGCACCGTCTTCCATCATCTCAAGCAAAGCGATGTTGGCTTTATCGCGCAGTTTGCTCCCCTGCGGAAAGGCAATGCCGTACTGAGCGGCTTTGACATCGGGGCCGACCGCTTTCACCCGGCCGTTACCGGCGGTTTTGATGTAATAGAGGACATTCGGGGTGTCGTGCATGGCCGCGTCTGCGCCACCGGTTACCACTTCCATATAGGCCTGATCAATGTTCGGGAACTTGACAACCTTTTTGGCGCCGAGGGTTTCGACATATTCAACAGTTGCCGTTCCCAGTTTGACGGCAACAACCTTCCCTTTCAGGTCCGCCGGGGTTTTAATATCGGTGTTGTCTGCCGGCACCATCATCTTCAGTCCGGCACGGAAATAAGGGTGAGAAAAATCGATCACCTTTTCCCGTGAAGATTTGATAAAAATTGCCGCCAGGGCCGCATCCAGATTGCCGGTGGTCAGGCCGGGAATCAGACCGTTGAAATCCATCGGCTTGAGCTCATACTCAACCCCGATGCGCTTGGCTATTTCCGTCCAAAGATCGACATCGAAACCGGTGTAGTTACCGTCTTTGCCTTTGTATTCGAAAGGCACGAAAGAGGTATCGACACCAACAAACAATTTCTCCGCACAGGCGGCCCCCGCACTAAAAATCATCATTCCCGTTAGAAAGAGCACCAGCAGTTTCTTCATCGTTTTCCTCCTCTTTTGCGTTTCGCCCCGTAAGAAATCGGGACATGCCTTCCTCGTTACCAAGGATCAATCCCCTCAAGATTCGCAGTCCAAGTGGTTCGAAAGAAGATGGGGGATGAACAGCGATTCTGTCCGTGGATATTTAAATCCGTGACAGGTTTTGAGTTACCCCAATAGCGCATAATGTTTGTTCACAAATGGTTTTAGTACTAACTAATATAGTAGCCGTGCGTGCCTATTGTCAAATTTGATGCCGGCGCTGTAGGAGTCGCCTTTCATGCGCGATTTTCGCGGCTGGAAGCCGCTCCCACAAAAAATTGCAACAGTTGAGCCTTGTGCAAAAGTTCCTTTACGTCATTCCCGAAGTGATTTTAGTCGGGAATCCAGTTTTCTAAATGACGGAAAATGTGGTTACAATTTCTTTTTCCTTGGAGGTGTCTCTTCATTGGCCAATCAAATATTACAGATTTTTCTGGCTATCTTCCGGGCTAAGTCACACAGAATCAGGGCATAGTTTTTTTCAAATTCCACCAAAGTTTGGTCGAGAATTGTTGTCGTAAAAGAAATTGCGCCCAGGGGCGTATTGTTGCCTCTGCGTAATATTGGCGCGGCTATGGCGATAAGCCCCTTGATGTATTCTTCGTTGTTGGTGGCATAGCCTTTTTTTCTGATTTCTGCCAGTTCCCGGTAAAGAATATTTTTGTCGATGATGGTGTTTTCCGCCATTTTTTTGAAGGATTGGCGTTCCACCAAATCTTCCTGCTCCGCTGCGTCAAGACATGAAAGCACAGCCTTACCCATTGCGGTGCAGTAAAAAAATTCACTGACGGTTTCCTGTTTATAGGTCAGGGTATTGGAATCTTCTTTCTTGTAAAGCTGAACCAAATTAAATCGATGAAAAAGCGAGACATCAATACTGATCCTGTATTTGTAGTGGGCTTCATCAACCAGGGGCTCGACAACCTTGTTGATATCAAACCCCCTGAGCAAACGATTGCCCAGGGCGATAGCCATGGGCCCAAGACTCAATAATTTGGTTTTGGGGTCTTTCTTGAAGTATCCGAGCTCAAGGAAGGTATTTACCAGCCGATATGCCGTGGTTAAATTGACCTCCACCTTTTCGGCAATGGCGGTCAGGGTCCAGCTGGAATGATCCTCGTCAAAAAGAGCCAACACCCTCAAGCCCTTTTCCAACGTTTTTGCAAAATAGTCTGAGGTCTGCTTCTTCATTGAGCAATTACCTTTCGAGAAAACCACCCGCTTGCTTCCTTCTACGGAAGGGGTTTGGGGGGGCGCAAATGACAGAACGCAATTTTATTGACATTCTAAAAATATTGATGATTATAGTAAAATACTAAAATAGGAATCTACTTACTATAATAGTAAGTTTAAGTGTGCCACTTTTCAAGAAAAAAACTGAAAAAGCAGGAACCCGATATTCCGGCAGCCCCATGATGAGCCACAATCCCGGAACAAGCCAGTAGTGAAAAATGGTGTTGTGCTCTCCAGGCTAGGAACAGGCAACAAGGTGAGATGGGATGACTAACAAGCCGTGCAAAACAAACTATCTGTTTTATCAAAGCCGTAAAAACATGCCGTTTATTGATTATGCCGAAGGCGTGTATATGTATGACACGGAGGGGAAAGAGTACCTTGATGGCTGTTCAAGCGCCATCAACTGCAATATCGGGCATGGCTGTACGCGCATTTTGCAGGCCATAGCCGAACAATCACGTCATACGTTTTTCGCCTATCGCACTCAGTTTGAAAATGAACCGGCTCATCGTCTGGCTTCAAAACTGGCGGAAATTTCGGCTTTCGGTCTGAATCGATCTTTTTTCGTTTCCAGCGGTTCGGAAGCGGTTGAAGCCGCCATAAAACTGGTGCGCCAATATTTTTATAACAAGGGCGAGCGTTCGCGCTACCAACTGATCAGCAGAGTTCCTTCCTACCACGGGTCAACCCTGGGAGCGCTATCATTGACCTCTTCGGCGCAACTGGAAGTCCCCTATCGACCAATGCTGATGACCCACCCCAAGATACCGGCGCCCTATTGTTATCGGTGTCCGTTTAATCAAAAAAAATATCCGGCCTGCGGACTCAAATGCGCATGGATTCTGGAGCGAGTGATCCAGGAACAAGATCCGGAACGTATTTGCGCCTTTATTTTTGAACCCGTCGGTGGCGCAAGTACCGGTGCCATTGTTGCCCCTGATGAATATTTTGAAGTTATCCAGTCTATCTGCAAAAAGTACGGGGTGCTGATTATTCTCGACGAAGTCATGACGGGTTTTGGCCGAACCGGGGCGATGTTTGCTTATGAACACTGGAACATCGATGCGGATATTCTGGTGATGTCAAAAGGCATGTCGTCCGGCTATTACCCCATGGGGGGAATTCTGGTTAAAGAGGCGATCGTCGAAGAAATGCTCGACAAGGGGACTTTTGCCCATGGGCACACCCTGGCCGGTAATCCCATGGGGTGCGCGGTGACCCTGGAAGTTCTGAATGTCATCCTTGAAGAAGGCCTGGTGCAAAATACTCTGAAAATGGGGCAGATTTTAAAAACCGGCCTGATGAAATTGAAAAAACACTACGATATCATTGGCGATGTACGCGGCAAGGGGCTGCTTATGGCCATTGAACTGGTCATGGATCGCAAAACAAAAGAACCTTTCCCACCGGAACTCAACGTTAATCAAATTCTCGCGGACCACGCCTTCGCCGGCGGGCTGATTATTTACCCTCGACGCCCCATTAACGGCTTGTCGGGCGACCATGTGATGATCGCGCCCCCTTTAACGATTAACCACAGGGAAGTGGATAAGCTTTTAGCCTTGCTGGATAAAGCCCTTGCGCAGACGACGATTCAATTAGGCCCCCTGTCCTATTCCGGACAATAAATCAAAAGGAGAATATGGATGAAAACTCTTGTGATTGCGATGACACTGTTCCTGTGCGCTGCCTTGATTTCACCCGTCAATGCCGAAGGTCTGGCCGACATTAAGGCCAAGGGTGAGATGACTTTTGCCTTAACCGGCCAGTATCCACCCTTCAACTTTGTGGATGAAAACAATCAGGTCACCGGTTTTGATGTGGAAATCGGCAAGGAGATTGCCAAACGGATCGGCGTCAAAGGGCAACCGGTCACCACGGCATGGGACGGCATTATTGCGGGTCTTTTGGCAAAAAAATACGATCTAATTTGCGGCAGCATGGCGATCACGCCTAAGCGTCTTGAGACTATCGATTTTTCCGACCCCTACTACCGGAGCGGGGCGCAGGTCTTTTCTCAAAAAACCTCAAACATCAAATCGGTCAATGACCTAAAGGGCAAAAAAGTCGGGGTCACCCTGGGGACAACCTATGAAGAATGGGTGCGCAAAAATATCGCGGGTGCCGACATTCGAACCTACAAGGGCGTGCCCGACATGGTGCTTGAGGCCGCCAATGGGCGCATCAGCGCTTTTGTGACGGATAAAATTGTCGGGGCCCTGGCGATTAAGGAAAAAGGGGCGCCGCTGAAACTGGTCGGGGATCTTCTCTATGAAGAAAAGATGGGTATCGCTCTCAATCAGGGCAATGAGCAACTGAAAACGGCCATTAACCAAGCGTTAAAGGCCATGAAGGCTGATGGCACCTATCGCGACATCAGCATGAAATGGCTGGGTATTGATGTGCGCTGATGAGCTTTTTCGCAAAGGTCGAATGCGATCCCTGGTGACGGCGTTCGACCTTATCTTTCCGGGGGCTGTCACTTCATAATCGAGAGCGAGGCCGAAAATGTTAGATTGGGGAACGATTGTTCACTATTTTCCTTTTTTGCTGAAAGCTACGCTTCTAACATTAAAAATTTCCCTGATTTCTCTGCTCTTCGGCTTTCTCTTCGGGCTGGTTGCCGCGCTATTGAAGTTGTCTCCTAATGGTCTGCTGCGACTGATCGGGGGATTTTACGTCTGGATTATTCGTTCCACCCCGCTGCTGGTTCAGTTGTTTCTCATCTATTTCGGATTACCGCAGCTGGGAATCGATCTCGGTCCCTTCATGTCAGGGGTGCTGGCCTTGGCCCTGAATACCGGCGCCTACAATGCCGAAACCATCCGGGGCGGAATCATCTCCGTCCCCTCAGGGCAACTCGAAGCGGCTCGCAGCCTGGGAATGGGTCCGGCTCTGGCCATGCGGCGGATTGTTCTGCCGCAAGCCATAAGGGTGGCTATTCCGGCTTTGGGCAATAACTTTGTCATCCTGATCAAAGACACCTCACTGGTTTCTACGATTACCCTGGTTGAATTGACCCTCACGGCTCAACGTCTGATCGGATCGACCTACAAGCCTTTTGAAATGTACCTGATGGCAGCCTTTCTGTACGCGATTCTGACCACCACGACCAGTGTTCTGTTGGGAAAACTGGAAACCCGAATCGCGGTTGAACGGAGGTAACCATGTCAAGTCCTGATGCCGAATCCATGCAGATGATCGAAATTCACAATCTGAAAAAAAACTTCGGCGACAACGAGGTGCTTAAAAATATCCATTTCAACGTCAAAAAATCGGAAGTCGTCGCCATTATTGGACCCAGCGGTTCGGGTAAGAGTACTCTGCTGCGCTGTGTCAATCACCTTGAAGAACCGACTTCGGGCGAAATTTATGTCGAGGGGGTATTGCTGAATGATAAATCACTTAAGGGGCGCGCATTTCAACGGCATTTGAACCAAATTCGCACAAAAGTCGGCATGGTTTTTCAGCAGTTTAATCTCTTTCCTCACATGACCGCGCTGGAAAACGTCATGGAAGCACCGGTCAATGTGTTGAAAGAAACGAAAGCGGATGCCGAAAAAACCGCCCGCGAGCTTCTCGATAAGGTCGGCATTGCGGAAAAAGCCGACAGCTATCCGGGCACGCTGTCGGGGGGGCAAAAACAGCGCGTCGCCATTGCCCGGGCTCTGGCCATGAATCCGGATGTGATGCTCTTCGATGAAGCGACTTCGGCCCTCGATCCGGAACTGGTCGGCGAGGTTCTAAGGGTGATGGAAAATCTGGCGAAAGAAGGCATGACCATGCTGGTTGTAACCCATGAGATGGGGTTTGCGGATCGGGTTGCAGATCGCGTGGTTTTCATGGCCGACGGCTATATCGTCGAAGAAGGAACGCCTGCGGAGCTGTTCAGAAATCCGAAAAATGAGAGAACCCAAAAATTCCTTGCGGATGTTGCCCATGCTGACGTCTAAGGTCTGCTCCTGCACCGCCGCCTGCGCTGGAATCAAAGATGGGGCACGGCTTCTCGTCGGTGGTTTCGGTCAGCCGGGCACGCCCAACACCCTGATTCGCCAGCTTCTCGCGCAGGGGTCGAAAAATCTGACTCTGGTCAAAAATGACGCCAATGAGCCCGGCCTGGGGGTATCAACCCTTATTGAGGCCGGGCGCGTTAAAAAAATGATCGCCTCGCACATTGGCCTTAACCCGCTGGCGGTGTCAATGATGCATGAAGGCCGACTTGAGATTGAGGTTTATCCCCAGGGGATTCTGGCTGAAAAAATTCGGGCCGGTGGGGCGGGGTTGGGGGGCATCTTGACCGATATCGGCCTGCACCTGGTCACAGAAGGCGAGCAGACCGTTGAACTTGAGGGCCTGAGCTATAAAATCGAACCGGCCTTGCGTGGCCATGTCGCTCTTATTCATGCGGCCATGGCCGACGAAGTCGGCAATCTGGTTTTCACCAAGACCGCTTCTAACTTCAACCCTGTCATGGCCATGGCCGCCGATCTGGTGATTGTTGAGACCGAGCAACTTGTCCCGGTCGGAAAGATTGACCCTGACCAGGTTCATCTGGCGGGGGCTTTTGTTGATCGCTTGGTTCTCATTGAAGAATTAACCCCGGACTACGGAGTGCTGAAACACCATGCCCTACAAAAGCAGAATCGCACAACGAGCCGCACGGGAAATTGCAGCAGGGCAGATTATTAATCTGGGGATTGGAATTCCCACCCTGATCATGGATTACCTGCCGAAAGATCACCCGGTTTTCGTCCATTCCGAAAATGGGATCTGGGGGATGGGCGCGCGTGCGCCTGCGGGCAAGGAAGACCGGAATCTGATCGATGCTGGGGCGTCTTATGCGACAATCGTCCCCGGCGCCGCATTTTTCGACAGTCTGACCTCATTTTCCATCATTCGCGGTGGACGTATCGATATCACCTTCCTCGGTGCTCTAGAAGTTTCGCAAGCCGGCGACCTGGCCAACTGGATCATTCCGGGCAAGATGACCCCCGGCATTGGTGGCGGCATGGAACTGGCGCAAAAATCGCGCAAAGTCGTCGTCTTAACGACTCATGTCACCAAAACCGGGGCCGCTAAATTATTGAAAAGCTGTACCCTGCCCCTCACCGCTCCGGCCTGCGTCGCTATGATCATCACCGATCTGGCGGTGATTGAAGTGACTGATGCCGGGTTGGTTCTGAAGGAACTGGCACAAGGCGTTTCATTAGACCGGGTCATCAAAAGCACCGCCGCTCCCTTGATTATCCCCGCGGGGGTTCTGCCGACATTTTAAGCTTCCCAGAAGGAGAATTCATGTCACTGACGCGGCAGCAAGAGAAAATTCTGGCAACGGTTGAAAGCCTGCGTGAAGACATCCTTGATTTGACCATGGATTTGGTTAAACAACCAAGCACCGTCGAGCACCAGGCCGGTGCGGTTGCGGTTATGGCAGCGCATCTTGAAGCTCTGGGTTATCCCCCGGTACGCATTCCCGTCGACAAACAAAAACTTGCGGCACATCCCGGCTATGCGCCGGTTCCCTTTAGTTATGCGGGGAGTGACAACCTGGTGGCGGTACGGCCGGCGGATGGCAAAGACGGGCGCAGCGCCTTGTTCAATGGCCACCTGGATGTTGTCAGCGCGACCCCGGAAGCTGCCTGGAGCCGCGATCCCTATGAGCCGGTCATCAGTGACGGCTGGCTGTATGGGCGCGGCAGCGGCGATATGAAATCCGGCGTTGCCGCCATGACCTACGCCGTCAAGAGCATTGATATCGCGGGCTTCGGTTTAAATGCCCCCGTCACCATTGAAACCGTGGTGGATGAGGAATGCTGCGGCAACGGCGCCCTCAGTTGCCTGCTGGCCGGCTATGATGCCGATGCCGTACTCATTCCTGAGCCTTTCGGCCCAACCCTGAATACCGCCCAGGTTGGTGTGCTCTGGTTCAAAATTCAGGTTAAAGGCCTGCCGGTGCATGTCCTTTCAGCGCCGGCTGGAACCAATGCGATAGAAAAAAGTTTTCCCCTTATTCAGGCGCTACGGAAAGTGGAAGAACAGCTGAACACGGAAAATATCCCCGCCAAGTACCGGGATATTCCCCATCCTCTGAACCTGAATGTCGGAATTTTTTCCGCCGGCGACTGGCCCTCAACCGTGCCGGCCCAAGCCGAAATTCACTGCCGCCTGTCCTATTTTCCGGGAACCAGCTTCACGGAAATTGCCGCACGCATAGCGGCGGTTATCGCCCAAGCCGCCGCCGAGGACGACTGGCTGCGGGAATTTCCGCCGACGGTGTCCTTCTACGGCTTCCGCTCAGACGGCCATATCGCTTCGGTTCAACAGCCGGCCTTGCAAACCCTCGGCAACTGTCACCGCGCCCTGAGAGGCGAATTCCCCCAGGAATATATTTCGACCTGCACCACGGACTTGCGCGCCTTTCATCATTTCGGTCGCAGTCAAAATACCTGTTTCGGGCCCATTGCCCGCTCGATCCATGGTGTTGATGAGAGTGTGAATATCGACAGTGTCATTCATACCGCAAAAGTCTACGCACTCTTCCTCGCCCAATGGTGCCGACTGAGCGAATAAGGAGTTTTTATGCGCCAGGTTGTTATTGGCCGTTACGGACGCACGCCCTTCAGTCGCGCGCGTCCCAAACAGCCCGAGCTCGATCCCTTGTCCGAGTTTACTGCAGAAGAGCTGTTGGCTTCGATTCTACCGCGATTACTCCAAGAGGCCCAGGTTGCCACCAACGAGGTAGACGACTTTGTTGTCGGCTGTGCCCTGGGGGTGGGAGAGCAATGGACATTTGGCGGGCGTACCAGTTCGCTGCTCTCGGGCATGGCCACCTCGGTACCGGCCCGCTTTATCGATATGCAGTGCGGGTCAGGTATGGCGGCCATTCAGACGGGTTTTATGGAGATTGCCACTGGCCAGGCCGACATTGTGATTGCCTGCGGCATGGAGCACATGACCCGAGTACCGGTGGGGCCGAAGTTGTTTGAAACCGGCTGTCTGGCGGTCAATTCAAAATTGTACCGCCCAACGGACGACGGGGATATGGTCACTGGATTGAATATGGGGTTAACCGCTGAACTCCTTGCCGAACAAGGCGGCTACACCCGCCGCCGGCTGGATGAATATGCGGTAGAATCTCACCGTCGCGCCGGGGCGGCACAGGATCGGGGGTTTTTACAGGGAGAAATTCTACCGGTGCATTTTGACTGCGTGGGAGAATCTCCCCGCCTTGCGGTCGATCAGAGCATTCGTCGGGAAACCTGTCTTGCAGATTTGGCTCAGCTCAAAAGCCCTTTCAAGCAAGAGGGGGTCATCACGGCGGGGAACAGCTCTCCCCTGAATGCCGGTGCCGCCGCCATGGTGCTAATGGCCGAAGATGTGGCTAAAGCCAGAGGCATTGCGCCCCTGGCTCGGCTGGTCTCTTGCGGCCTGGCCGGAGTCAGGCCGGAAATGATGGGTACCGGCCCGGTTCCCGCGACCCAGAAAGCCCTGCATCATGCCGGGCTCAGGGTTCAGGATATGGATTTCTGGGAAATTAACGAGGCCTTCAGTGTTGTTGTTCTCAACGCCGCCACGCAACTTGGCATAGATCTGAACCAGGTTAACGTCAACGGTGGTGCCCTGGCCATCGGCCACCCCTTGGGTGCAACCGGCATCCGTCTTGTCGGCACCCTGGCCCGTACCCTCCAACTTCAGGACAAGCAGCGTGGTTGTGCAAGCGCCTGCGTCGGTGGCGGTCAGGGCATCGCCATGGTGATTGAAACCTGTTGATTCGCGCAACAGGAGCTCTTTAACTCTGAAGTAACGAAGTAACAAACAAATAAGAGGATATTATGAAAAATTCTGAACTAAGCGCCCGTCGCGCAGCCGCACTTCCGCGGGGCATTGCCTCAGCAACGCCGGTTTACGTAAACAAGGCGCAAAATGCTGAAATTTGGGATGTCGAGGGCAAACGCTATTTCGATTTTGCCGCGGGGATCGCGGTCTGCAACACCGGCCATCGCCACCCCAAGGTGATGGCTGCGGTGGCGGCGCAAAGCGATGCCTTTGTTCATACGGCATTTCAAGTGCTGCCCTATGAAATCTACATAACTTTGGCCGAACGTCTGAACCGGCTGGCTCCCATATCTCAGGCCAAAACGATTCTGATGTCCACCGGTGCCGAAGCGGTCGAGAATGCGGTCAAGATCGCCCGTTACCATACAGGACGGCCGGCGGTAATCTCTTTTGTCGGGGCTTTCCACGGGCGTTCTCTGCTGACCATGGGGCTGACGGGTAAGGTTGTTCCCTATAAAGCCGGCTTCGGCCCCTTCCCCGCGTCCCTTTACCGCATTCCTTTTCCCGTCGCCCATCATGGCATCAGCCCTCAGGAGAGTCTGGATGCTCTGGCACGCCTGTTTAAAGCCGATGTTGAACCCGCCCAGGTTGCCGCCATTATCATTGAACCGGTTCAGGGAGAAGGCGGGTTTTACATTGCTCCGCCGGAATTTATGCAGGCCCTGAGAAAGGTCTGTGATCAGCATGGTATTTTGCTCATCTGCGATGAAGTGCAGAGCGGGTTTGCCCGCACCGGCAAACTCTTTGCCACCGAGTATGCCGAAATCGAGCCTGACCTGATGACGATCGCCAAGGCGCTGGCCGGAGGCTTTCCCCTTTCAGGTGTGATCGGCAAGGCTAAGATTATGGATTCTCCCGAACCGGGCGGCCTTGGAGGAACCTACGGCGGCAGTCCCCTGGGTTGTGCGGCGGCCCATGCCGTGCTCGACGTTATTGAGGAGGAGGAACTCTGCGCACGCAGCCTGCGCATTGGTGCTCAGATGCTGGAGCGTTTACAGCGAATAAAATCGGCAGGGAAGGGCCCGCCCATTGGCGACATCCGCGGCCTGGGAGCCATGGTCGCTTTTGAACTGGTTAAGCCCGGCCCCAGCTACCAGCCGGATCCGGACAAGGTAAAACAGCTGACCGCAAAAGCCCTGGAGCAGGGTCTGGTGCTGCTTTCCTGCGGAATTTACGCCAACGCCATCCGCCTGCTGGCGCCCTTAACCATTCCTGATCACCATCTCAATGAAGGTTTAAACATTCTGGAACGCGCACTGGCCGAAGTTGCATGACCCTGCGGCTGCGGCCCGAAAATCCATAGCTGAAGACTGACGGAACTTCGGCGTTATGCCAAAAATTCCGTCATTTTGCAGTAGGTTTCCCGCAGCGGAAGGATGGCGACAACCGACAGGATCGCGCAAGCGAACAGCCAGGAAAAGGCCAGAAAATAAGCGTCGCCACTGTAAATGGGGACGCCCGCCGCCAGGGTGCCGTCCCAGTTGCGGTCGAGAATTATACCGAGCAGGGGTTGCAAGATGGCGGCAAAGCCGAGGATCGACATATTGACTACCCCGCCGACAGTTCCCGCCACCGCCGGGTGATTGGCTTCGCGCGCAAAGGCGAAACCGATAATCAGCCCGCCCGAAGTAAAGCCGATGGCGGCAAACAGAGGGTAAAGCAAAAACTGCGGAAGATCGACGAACAGAAAAACTCCCCACAGCAGGGCTGTCGCAATATTGGCGAATAGATAGGGTGGCTTGCGGCGCTGAATACGGTCGGACAAGGCGCCGAGGGTCGGGCCACCGATCGCCCAGGCCAGCAGCATGGTCGAGGTTAAAAGCGCGGCCTGGGAGCGTTCCAACCCGTAAATCTGCGTCAAATAGGGCACCCCCCAAAGACCGGCGAAGGTCAGCAAGGGGGCCGAGGAAAAGCCCGCCGCCAAAAACAACAACCAGGTGTCGCGTACGGCCACGACCTTTTTCAGCGCCTTGCCCGGCGAAATTCCCTGCTGCGGGGTCGCGGTGGCGTGGGCAAAAGATTTGTAGCCGCGTTCACTCGGATCATCGCGCACCACCAACCAGATCAAAATGGCGCCGGCAAAGGTAACCAGGCCGCTGACCAGCATGGAGGCACGCCAGCCGAAGAGGGTGATGGCTTCCGCCAGGGGAACTCCGGCCAGAATCCCGCCGAAGTTGCCGAGAAGTAGAGCGACTCCGGTAATGGTGGCAAAACGATTGGTCGGAAACCAGTGACCAGCCAGTTTCATGCAGGCAACAAACGCCACCGCCACCGACCCACCAACCAGAAAACGCCCCAGATAAGCGAGCCAAATACTTGGCGCCAGAGCAAACAGAACAATGCCAACCGATGCGACCAGCGCAGCCGCGGCGCTCAAACGGCGCGGCCCAATCGCGTCGGCCAGCAAACCACTCGGAATCTGCATGGCGGCATAGGCATAAAAGTAGGTCGCGGATAAATTGCCGAGAACCGCCGCGCCTATACCAAAATCGGTCATCAACTCATTCACCATTACCGCTGGGGCAACGCGCTGAAAAAAGCCGACCAGATAAAGATTAGCCACCAGCCCCCACATGATCCAACCGACCAGGGGCGAAGCGTAACGGTTAGAGATTTTTTCAGAAGACATAAAAACTCCGGGGCAGTGATCCGACAAAAAAGGTCAGCAATCCAGGGTAGATTTGACCGGCGATTAAGCATTACCCTGTGGCAAACGTTTTCTTCGTCGGCGGAGACTAAAGTAGCAGGTTAGGCTGAGCGAATCGGCAAGAACTAGCATAATGCCGGTAGCCTCGTCTACAATCCTCGGCAAAAAAGCGCCCGTCCAGGGGACGGCAGGAAAGAAACGATGAATGCCCCAGGGATTCGACAAACGGATGGTGTGCTTTTTGAAAAATCCTGCGCTGCTCCACAAAGGGAGGGCCAATGAAAATTATTGATTCCGTCGCTGCGGTATTTTGTTGCCAGGGCGAGGTTTTCATGGTGCGACGTCAGGCGTATCTCGACGCCTTTCCCGGCTACGACGCTTTTCCCGGTGGAAAAATTGATCAGAGCGACAGCAGTGACAAGTATCCCAGCCCCCTGCTCAATCAGCTCGATGGGCGGCAAGTGCACGCCCTGGTGCGCGAAATACGCGAGGAACTGGGTTACGATCTGCCCACGGCGATCGCCCAGGGACAGGTCAGCACCATCAAGCTTGTGGCCCGAGCTCAGGCTCCGGCTTTGATACCGGTGCGTTTTCGGCTGTTTTTCTATCGTATCGAGGTTAAAACCCGGCCCGTCTTCCATGTGGATGCAGGCGAAATTGCCGCCGGCACCTGGGCCAGACCACAGCAGCTCCTGGCACAGTTTGCGGCTGGAGATGCGCTGATGGTACCGCCCCTGCGCTGGTTTCTCGAAGAATTGCAGCGCGATCCCCTGGCGGATGATTACGGCGATCTATCGCCACAGTTCGATGAAGACTTGTCTGTGCCGCGCCTCGAACAAGTCAGCGGCCTGCAGATTTTGCCGGTACCAAGTAACAGTATTCCGCCATCTTTGCGCACGAACGCCTTTTTTCTCGGCGATCCGGGCGCACCCCAGGTGCTGGTCGATCCCTCCCCCGCCTCGCTCAAGGTTCTCGAAAAACTGCTGCGAACCCTGCAAACCGACCGGGTCGACGCAATTTTTCTGACCCATCATCACCCCGACCATCACCAGCACGCCCCCGAGCTTGCGCGGCGGTTGCAGGTGCCCATTTGGCTGAGCGCCGATAGTTACGCACGCATTTTAGTCGGCCATGGCGACGCTTATTTTGCCGGAATCGCGCTGAAATTCATGGGCGAAGGCGACATTCTGACCAGCTGGAAAGGCGAAGCCATACACATTTACGCCCTGCCGGGCCACGATGCCGGCCAGCTGGGGCTGGCCCCCATCTCTCTGCGCTGGTTCATTGTTGGTGATCTGATTCAGGGGCTGGGAACCGTGGTGATTGCCGCCCCGGAGGGCGACATGGCAAGCTATTTTGCCACCTTGGAGCGGGTTATCGCCCTCGATCCGGCAGTTATCGCACCCTCCCACGGCATGCCCATGCGCAGCACCTATCGCTTGAGTAACACCCTCGAACACCGACGTCAGCGCGAAGAAGACATTCTCGCCCTGACCCGCGCCGGTAAAACCCGAAGCGAAATCCTTGATGAC
>Ga0210020_1001240_pt1 | contig 22629 bp, 25 predicted proteins | sample CryGeymeta201514_FD_183980 | JGI IMG/M metagenome (GOLD analysis project Ga0210020, IMG submission 183980) | Groundwater microbial communities from Crystal Geyser aquifers in Utah, USA - Crystal Geyser metaG 2015-14 (SPAdes) (version 2) | ecosystem: Environmental > Aquatic > Deep subsurface >... | reverse complement strand
TCGCTTACTCAAAATTGTTCTAAATATTATTTTACTAAACTGGTAGAACCTTTTTGAGCGCTCACCGCCAGAGGCGGTGGATATAATTGATTATAAATAAGGTAATTATAAATAAGGTAATTATAGACTGGATCCCCATCTTCATGGGGATGACATTTCGTTTTGCGGTCACTATACTAAAAAAATTGCTAAACCCATTGTTTGACCAAATGCTTTAAAAAATAAACGCCAATAAAAACAATGTTGTAGCTGATGCGAAAAGAATAAGAGAGTATTGAATCCACCCGGTTTCAGGAAGCTCTTCAGTTTTTGTTGGAATAATTGAACTGGTAGGACTAATGCTGCTGGAAATAGTTACAGTAATATTATTTCGTGCTAATAATTCTGCTGTTGGATCTATGGTGGGAATATCTTGTCCGTTTGTTATATCAATACCGTCAGAAATTGTTGGTGTTAGCTGGCCATCTTGAGATTGAGCACCAATAAATCCAGAATTATTGTTAACAAGTAAAATTTCTGTTGGACTAACTTCAACGGTTGGTACGTTGGTCGGAGCAATGGTTGGCAGTGGATTGTTTAAGGCTAATAAGCGGCTATAAGTTTTGGCTGCTGCTTTTGTTTTTTTTATTGTTGTTACGGCTTGACCAGGTTTTTCTTGGAGCATATTATTAACTAAAAAAATCAAACCAATTAAGATTATGATGATAAAAAATATTACGATAGTTTTAAATTTCGATTGTTTTTTTTTCATGATTAATCTCCTAACCATCCATCTTTTATTGAATGCAATTGGGCTTCAATTTTTAGTTGAGCAGGTATGGTTGCAATTTGATAAGTTATATAATAAAGATTATGTTTTATATCGTAATTTTTTGTTTCATAATTTGGTAACCATACCATGTCATTAATACGAATACGGGCTTTATCAATATCAGCCTCTTTAATCGACTCAACGCCAATTTTTATAAAAGCTCCAACTGGATATTTATCAATCTGAGTTTGTTCAATTTCTTCTCCTTTATCATTGTATACTCTTATACCTTGAGACACGAGTGTCTTTATCTCAATTAAATTCTTATTAATTGAGTTATTTGCTATCGGCGATTTATTTTTTTTAAAAATGCTGATAATTGTAAATACTGCAAAAAAAAGTAACATCAAAATTAGTAAGATAATCATGAATTCATTCACACTTGAATTATTCGTTTTATCTGAAGAAGCAGTGATTCGTGTCGTTGTATTTATAAATAAATCTGGTTTTATATTCGTAGCATTAAATTTGGGTATTTGAGGTTTGCTTGCGTTTCTTTTATCCTTATTTAAGAGTTTGAATTCATAAACTATAAATCCAAAAGTTATGATAAAAGCCAATAAACTAATTTTATTCACTGAAAGTAAAAGTTCACCCATATTTAAATTTTAATGTGAATACCACTTAAAATGCAAGCACAAGACCTGCTCCAATAATTAGCACAACCGCGCTCATTAAAAAAAGATGAATTGTTTGCATTTGACCTGTTACAGGTGGGGTAGCTGTTGGTATCTCTGTTGGTGACGTAATAAATATTGTGGGCACTTCTGTTGGAATGATTGGATTAACATCTAATGTTGGACTTGCTTCTGGAGTAGCCGTTCCTAAGATCTGTTCACCACTTTTTGCAATTGAAAAATTCCTCATAAGAGTTACTGTGTTTCCTTTTTCGTCTTCTGTTTTCATCGTTATCACGTACCTCCCTGCTTGCACGGATGGAGAGATAATATTTTTCCATTCCCCTTTATTGTTTGTTTGAATTCGAAAGTTATACTGTGGTTGCGAATTAATGCTAATGTATACTTCCTTAAGTGGAAGTGCTAATCCTTTAAGTAGTGGTGATTGGGCAGGAATTATTGAATCTTCTTTTGGATAAATAATATCAATATTATTTTTTGATAAAATTTTTTCAGTTTGTGCACCTTTAACATTACCTTCTTCAACCAGATTATAATTATTACCAATAATAAAACTATTGTTGTTGTTGTTTAATGCCATAAAAGTGCCTGTAACAATTGACATCGTTCCATTCTCATCAATAATTTTGATTGTAAATAGCGAATTTTCATTCCAAGTCTCAAGTTGAATATCTTCATTCTTTCTTGCAATAAATTGTTCGATTGACAACAACCACTCACCCGATAATTTTGAAATTGTTACCAAAGGTAAAAACCCTTCCATTTCAAATAATATAATTGTGTTTTGAGAGGGTTGATTGTTTAATTGTAAAATCGTACCATATATAGGTTTAGAACTGGCAATATCTTTTACAATATTTGGCGTCTTAATTTTGTCTATTTGACTATAAATTCCGTTGTAAAACGTTTGATAATAATAGGTAGTGTTAGGCTCAAGATTCTTCAACATCATATAATGAGAATAAAATTTACCTGGTAGTTTACTTTCTAAATCACGTTCGTCAATGGCGAGTTTATTAAGATTATTAAAATCTTTTCCATACTTAATGACACCGCTTAAACTTTCATTTGTCTGCCAAAATAATCCTATTTGCGTAGATTTTATGTTAACTGGTTGTAGTGTTATAAATGATGGGTTAGTTGCGCGTGAAGGTATCGATGGTCTTACTAATATTATTAGTACACATAAAAAAACACTAACTAAAGCTGACATAATCAATGATCTCGAAATTTTTCTCCTTTGTTTAAAAAATAAGTGACTATAATACATAGTAATTGATCATTGACGTTTTATTAAATTATCGATAATTGCTGATTTATTTTTATATTTGGGCATCTGAACGGTATTTAATGTATTATCAACAAATGGTGTTTTATTAGCTTGATATATGTCAATAATCATCCATGCAAATACTGTTAAGAAAAATCCAATCGCAATGATAAATATTTCTTTTCTATTCATAGATAAAATATTTCACCTACCAATTTTATATTCAAGTCAGAACTGTCAGTCGCAATGTTTAATGGTTTATCAATATTGATCTGCCTTATTCCTTTTAATCTCTGTTGTTTAAATAAAGAATTAACATAGTTTGATGCATTTTTGAAATTACTAATAAAATCAATATTAAATTGAATTTTCTTTAATTCTTTATTACTCGTTCTTTTAATTAAACTAAAACTACCAAAATTTACTTTTTTTACAGAAACACTAGATAAGGATGCAGATTTTTGTAAATCGTCAACAACCTTATCAATTCCAACTTGATTTGGTAGTGCTTGATCAATAATATCCAAATTTTGTCTTATTTTTTCCATCTCTGATTGTAAATTTACAATTTCGATGATGGTATTCTCATAATTTTTATCTAGCTGATCGAGATAATTTTTTTCTTTATCTAATTGAAAGACTAAGCTGATGTTGGGTTTAATAATAAAGATTATAAAAAAAGAAAAAATTATTAAGAATACGACTACAGAACTATAATCTCGCACTTTCTTATCAAAAAGATGTTTTAATAGATTGTTTTTATCCATTATTGTTATTTAAAATCCGTTAAACTAAAACTTATTAAAAAACCATTCTCAATTCTTTTTATTTGTTTTAGGTTAATTTTTTTGAATTTACCTTCGTTTTGCATGCGTTTTTGATATTGATGTACAATTTTAATGTCATTAGTTACACTTTCGAAATCAATCCCGCTTTGATTAATCAACAACTTATTAAGAGTTATTTGTCTTGGAAAAGTTTTTAGAAAATATAAAAATAAACTTTGAAAATGGACTTGGTCATCTATTATTAACTTTGAATTATCTAAAACCCGAATTAAATTGGTGGCTTCATCAAGTAAAGGCTTTGATACAATAATAATCTCTTGTTTTTGTTTTACTGCGTCTTTTAGATCAACAATCTCTTGGTCAATTTTAAACCTATAAAAAAAAACCATTATTATTACTGTCTGAGTAATTACTAGTATATATCTAAGATAATTCAGACCAAAATAAATAACCTTGTCTAACCAGTTTTTTTCTTTTGGTAACAGTAGGTTAATTTTATATTTCATGATTTTTTCTTAAGTTTCAAAAACCGAGAAACACGTGATTTTAATCTTGCTGCTTTATTTTTATGAATTATTTTTCTTTTACTCGCTTTATCAATTATCGAGTTTAATTTTTTTTGTGTAACTTTTGCAACTTTTCCTTTTTTCATGTCTTTAAACATTGATTTAATTGATCGGCGATATTTGTCGTTTTGTTTAGTTTTGTTTAAATCTTTTCTCTGTTTTTTTTTGGCTGATTTTATATTTGGCATATTGGAAACACCTCCTTTTGATAAATTATTTTATAAGTTATTGGTCCCGACGTAACGTCGTGATCATTACAGGCTCTTATTAAGTTGTAATATCATTGTTTACTAAAAGTTTAGAGACTATAATCTTTACTAAACAAACTTTCCCCATATTTTCCTGATAATTTTAATTCCACCATAATATTCCCTTCAACAGTGTGATAGATACATGTTCCAGATGAACATGTTCCCAAATCTCTTTCCAAAACAAAATCTGATTCGTTTTTCTTAAGCTCGATTGTTCCAATTATTCCTTGTAGACCTTGTTGCTTAGTTTGATATGATAAAGAATATTCAATACTCTCTGTACTCTTTGGAATACCGAACATAGTTAATTTAATTTTTTTATTATTATTCATTCCAACTAAATCAACTTTAAAAGAGCTATCCAGTGTAGGGAATGGTTTTTCGCTAACAACAGATGGTGTTGGTTTAATATTATTGATAGCTTTGTTATTATTGAGTCTTACGATAATCAAAATGGAGGTTATCAAAATTAATAATGCGACGATAATTAACGCTATTTTTTTATTTTTCATAATAATTTTATATAATTTTTATAAAATTAAAAATTTTAAAAATTGGAACTCTTTCCTGCTTCATACTATCACGTTCACGTATCGTAATTGTTTTATCTTCGAGAGATTTATAATCAACTGTAATACAATATGGAGTTCCGATTTCGTCTTGTCGACGATACATTTTTCCAATATTTCCGCTATCATCAAATTCGCAATGATATTTATTTTTACATTCTAAATATACTTGACGTGCAAAATCATATAACTTTTTATCTTTTTGAAGCGGAAAAACAGCAATCTTTACTGGAGCGATGCTTGGGTGTAGTTTCAAAAAAACCCTTGGTTTTCCATTAACAACATCCTCGCGATATGCATCGGATAGAATTATTCCAGTCAAACGAGATAAACCAAAAGTTGGTTCAATTACATGAGGAACGATTTTTTCGTGAGTTTTTGGGTCTGTATAATTTAAGTCCTTGCCAGAATGCTTCATGTGATTTTTTAAATCATAGTCTGTACGATAAGCCAAACCAAACATTTCCATCCAACCGTGTAAATATTTATACTCAATATCCATTGTTTTTGTTGAATAGAAAGAACGTTCAAATTCCTCATGTTCTCGCCATCTCAAATTATCTTTTGAAATACCAAGGTCTAGTGCAAATGTCCATAGTGTATCTTGCCAATATTTATATACCTTTTCCCATTCTTCTTTTCTAATAAAATATTCAAACTCCATTAAATCAAACTCCAATGTACGATGAACGGCATTACCCATGGTTATTTCGTTACGGAATGCCTTACCTTGTTGAGCTATCCCAAAAGGAAGGCGAACACGCATGGCATCAAGAATGTTTTTAAAATTAATAAAAATACCTTGAGCGATTTCACCACGCAAATACACAGCTGATTTTTCACCTTCAATTATTCCAATATTGGTAGTAAATAAAAGATTAAACGTTCGAACGTTAGTCAAATCCCTATCTCCACATTTAGGACATTTCAGCTTATTGTCAACTATTATCTTTGTCATTTCCTCAATTTTTAAACCTTCGACCTTCATCCCTTTTAATTGACTCTCAATCAAGTGATCGGCACGAGTACGATTATGACATTTCTTACAATCTACCATTGCATCGTTGAACCCGGAAATATGACCAGAGGCTTTCCAAACTAATGGACTTTGCAAAATTGCCGCGTCAATTGCAACCATATCGTCTCTATCTAAAACAAATGTTTTCCACCATAAATCTCTCAGATTATTTTTCAAGAGTGTTCCATAATGTCCAAAATCCCAACAGTTTGCTAAACCGCCATAAATGTCCGAAGACGGGAAATAAAAGCCTCTCCGCTTACAAAGCGCTGTAATCTTATCCATAATTTAGATTATATACTAACTTGAGGTACTTTTTCACTGATAATTTGTTCAATTTCCGTTATTAAACCATTAATATCGTTTGCTTCTGAAGGATAACCTAAAATATTAACAATGTTTTTTAAAGCTTGATGTAAGAAGTTATTTGAAAAACGTATTTCTTTTGAAAATTTAATGATAAAAGAGATTACCTCCTTAAAGACTTCGTTTTCTCGCTGTGCCTCTGGAAGTAAACGGTCAAGAATAAAAAAAAGTAAATAAAGCTGTTCAATTTGCTCTGATCGTTGTTTTATTGAGGATAATGCACTTATTAGTTGCGCTGTTTGAAGATAAAAAGCGTTATTATGTTGATTAATTTGAATCTTTATTAAGTTTCCGGTTTGAAGATTAGGTAGGCGTTTTGAAGTTATTTTTCTTATTCCTTTTGCAAAAATATTTATTTTTCCAATTTCTTCTGTAAATATTGTAAATTGAAGATCGCTTCGAAGAAGTTGACGTTTTCGCAGTACAATACCTGTAGTTGTAATTACCCTATTCATAATATAACACTTTCCATCTTTGGATCTAAACTACTTTCAAGAATAAAAAGATCTTCATTATGGCTATTAACGCCAATAAACTCAGCTTCTTTTTTTAAAATTTTCTCAAATGATCTGCAATAAATACAGCCATTTTGATGTGGACATTTGAATATCTTTAATTGCCTTGCTGTTTTGATCTGTTTTGCAATTGCTAATATTTTATCTTGCACTTGATCGAAGTCAGGCAGAGAAATTGATTTTGGTTCGTTCTGACTATTAATATACCAATAACTTATTTTCGTAATTGGTCGTGATTGACAGTTTCTTGCTAATAAGCCGTATATCCCCAACTGTAACGAATCTTTTTCTTCTTCATTTTTACTAGTTTTAAAATCTATAATATGAATTGAGTCAGTCTCTTTTATATACTCCATCCAATCTATCTTTCCGCATAATATGATATTTGCCTCATTAGACAACCAATAAAACGGTAAATCCGACTTTATTTTAACCGCCGGATTTAAAATTACACCTGGTTTTTTCATTAAGCGATTAAGCATATCTTTACCCCTTTGTAAATAACTTAGTTCAACGTTTGAGGTTAAAAATCCTCCTCGTCTTCCTGAATATTTTGACCAAACACTATCTAGGTATATTACTGGTGATTGGCTCATCCGCTTTTCTTTTGGTTGATATGATAACCAGTCAATCACTTCGTGAATAGCTTGTCCAAGTGTTAATGCAGGTGTAACAATCTTTACCTTATGCCCGGTAGTTGGATCACGATAAACGTTTTTTAAAAAATAAGCACGTGGACAGTGAAGAAAATCATTAATAGACGTATACGACACCCATAAAGCAGAATATTTATCGTTTCCCATAAAATTTTATGTGTTGAATTCTTATTTCTTGGCTTCAATATCTTTTTCTAACAACCCGTCGTAAATAGTTTTACCGTCAATCTCAACCTTAAGCTTACCTTTTTGTGCGCCTGGTTGTTTTTGTACTAGGATACTATATTTGTCTAATTTTATTGCTTTTGGAAGACGATATTTGATAATCACTTTAGCAATACCTTCAGGATTAACTTTTAAAAATCCACCAAATACAGTTTTTCCAAGTTCTTCATAAGTCTTAACTTTCATCTCAGAACCCTGAAAATCGATCAAAGTTGATCCGCGAGGTACATAAACTCTAATCCAATTCCGCAGTTGAGCGTTCAAACACAGTCCTCCACGTTCCAAATTACAATCTGAGGCCGGATAAGGATTGCGGAACTCAACCGTTAATTCTTTTTCAATTGAATCTCCTTGTGTTTTGGCTTTTGATATAAGCGATTCTGTTACAAATAGATTTGACTTTGCTCCGGCGAAATTTACATTATTGACATGAAGATAATCGTTATTATATTCTTTTATTCTTCCGGCATAGTTAAGTTTCTCAATTGATTTTTGAACTTCACTATCAGTAAAGTTTAATAAAATATGCTTTTCTTCTAAATTTCTAAGCATTGTTTGTGCAAGAGTGCCCCAATATTTTGATGGTGAAAAACCAATGGCTTTATAAAATAATGCATACATCAAATCTCCCAAAATCCCCTTGCGATCTTCTTTAACATACCCAACCGGTCGATCGATTTCGTCTAGCAGTTTATAGATTACTTGAGGGCAGTTACAACGCTTGTCAATATCTGCTGAAAAACGAATGCCACGCACTTCAGTATCACCGAAAATTGACAGCATATCGACTAATATTTTTGTATCGATTGCAATTATTCCGTCGTACTCAATCTTGATGTTACTCTTTTGATAAAGACTGTCAAATAACTTCACTGACTCTGCGAAATCAGGAGAAAGATTACTATCACGGATATAAAATTGACTCACGCCTTTGTGATAAGTAAGAATATCATCTGGTGCCGCCGGATGATTTGCAATTGAAGCATCTAAACTATAAATATCATTTGATCTTTCAATTCGCATTTTCCCATCTTTTATTCGAAAGATTGCATATGCGGTCAAAAAGCCTCCAGTTGCTCTTTTTTCTTTGTCATTTTGAAATAATAATAAATATATTTGTTCTTTATCTTTTCCTAAAATTACCGAAAGTTTCTTTAAAAATGGTTTTGCCTCAACAAACATTGAGGCAAGTCCTGTGAACTGTTCTTTTGCATTAACTAATCTTTCTCTTACAACCGTTTTGCCAATTTTTTCTGGATAACGATTAGTATCAATGGTATTAATTCTATCTTCAGCGTTCTTTATATCTTCAGAGATTATGTCAATCTTTTGAAGCATCTTATCCAGAGTTAATACTGCGGTCTGTAAACGATCTTCAGCCGACTTTTCAACAAAAGAAGCTTCTCCCTTTTTAAATCCAATTAAATCTGCATATGGGGCAATTGCAACCACAGTATCTTTAGCTGCTTTTAATAGATAATCGCCAGCGATGATTCCGTTTTGAAAGTCTTTAACTTGAGGAACAAATTCTAACCAAGCGATTGATTGCGTTTCTTTTTTAAATTCTTTATATTTTGAAGTTATCTCATCTATTTGTTTTTTAATTAAATCAATATTATTTTTCTTAAATACTGCTTTTAGTTGTTGGCTTGAAGCCATTAATATTTGTCCTTTAGCCTTAATTTTTAGATAAGGTTGGTATACTTTAAAATATCCCAAACCAACAAGAACTATAATTAATACGAAAAAAACTAAAATAATTTTTTTAAACATAGTTTATTTCAATTGGAATTAATAATTCTTAATTCAAAATTCTGAATTCTAAATTCTTTTATATCGCTCCCTTTCCTGTTAACATTACCAAAGGAGTTTTGATAATTATTTTTATATCTTTCATCAATGATAATTTATCAACATAGGTTGCGTCAATAGCAATCCGCTTATCAAAATTAATTTCTGATCGTCCGGAAACTTGCCATAAACCTGTTATCCCTGGTTTAACTGATAATACGCGCTGAACCAATTTTTTTGTTTTTGGATATTGTTTTGATTGATGATCCAGTTCGTCCGGATAATATGCCCGAGGACCAACCAAACTCATCTCACCTCGTAGAACGTTAATTAATTGCGGTATTTCATCAATTGAGTGTTTTCGAAGTATTTTTCCAATCGATGTAATACGAGGATCTTTTTTTAATTTATAGCTACCTTTTTTGTATTGACTATAAAGATCTTTTAATTTTGGATCTTCGCGCAGCATTTGATGGGCATTTACGATCATTGAACGAAATTTATACATTTTAAACTTTTTTCCATCTTTTCCAACTCTTTCAGGAACGTCTGCAAAAACAGGTCCTGGACTATTTAGTTTAATTGCGACCGCAGATATAAAACATATCGGAGAGAATATTAGTAAAAGAATGATTGCTCCAAGATAATCAACAAGATATTTAGTAAAACGAAGATAGTTTTGACCAGAAAATATGTTCATATAATTTTAAGTGAGTTTTTCGTTCTCCGTACCCTCAAAGTTTTCAACAATCTTTTTAATTTTTGGCACCGATTCTTTTTTTGCAATTAGAAGCACATCATTAGTATTAACAATAATATGTTCATCGAGATCAATTCCTACCACGAGTTTTTTATCCTCATAATTATAAATTAATGAGTCGCGAACATGTTCTAGATAAACTTTTCCACGAATAACATTTTCGTATGGAAATGTTTCAAGAGCCTCTTTTAACGCTTCCCATGCACCAATATCACTCCAACCAATATCTTCTACGATTACTTGTGCATCTTTTTTATCTAGATTTTCCAAAATCGCATTATCGAAAGAGATTGATTCAACTTGACCGTAATGTTTTTCTAGATTTGTCAAGTAACTTATCTTTCCATAATATTGTAAAATTTTCATTGTATTGTTAAAAACTATTGGGGAAAAACGTTGATATAGTTTCATAATAAAATCAGGTGTAGTAACAAAATATCCCAGGTTCCATGTATAGTTATTAGTTTTTATAAATTTATTGGCAGTTGTTTGATCGGGTCGATATTTAAACCCTTTAAATTCATAAAAACTAATACGTTCGGACTCATGTAATCTTTTTCCAACATGAATATAGCCAAGATTTACGCTTGCAAAACGAGGTTTATGACTTATAAAAATAATTTTATTTGGTGATTTCTTAATCTCGTTACCCGCAGTTATTAATATTTTTTTAAAAAACGCAATTTGTTTTACTAAATGATCACTCCAAAGAATCGCGATTGGTTCATGGGGAAATTTTTTATGAAGAATCCCAACAACAAGTGCAATTGCCGGCCCAATATCTTTTTTTTCCGGTTCAAAAATAAAATTATCAGTCGGAATTTGCGGTAGTTGTTCTCTTACGATTTTATCGTAGGCGATATTAGTTGAAATATAAATGTCTTCGGGAGAAAAATCCGGAGTTAAACGGTCAATAGCAAGTTGTAAAGTTGATTTATCACCAATTAATTTATCAAATTGTTTTGGTGATTTTTTACGAGACAAAGGCCACATTCTTGTTCCTGTCCCTCCGGCAAAAATTATTGCTTTCATAATAGATAAGTTATTAGTTAATAGTTACTAGATATTGGTGTTAATTGATTAATAAAATTATTTTTAAAATTATCAAGAGCGTATTTGTCAAAACCCTTTATCCCCATCTCTTTTAAATTTTGCTTTAATACCTGTTTAATTTTATCATATTTTTCCAAAGCTTGCTTTAAACTCATAGCATCTTGTACCATAAAAAAAATTCCTGTCTTATTAGGAATAATTGTCTCTGTTGTTCCCCCTTTTCCATACGCGATTACTGGACATCCAAAAAATTGCGCTTCCAAGGAAACATACCCAAAATCCTCTTCTTGTGGCATAATTAAGCCTTCTGCCTGACTATATAAAAGCGCCAACTCTTGGTCAGTAATATCTGACATGAATTTGATATTTAACTTTGCCTGCTGTTTTAATTTACCCAGTTGACTCCCTTTTCCTACGATAAATAGACTTTTCCCTGTTTGATTAAAAACTTCAACTGCTAAATCAACCCTTTTATAAGGCTCCAAACGTGACACAACTAAATAAAACTTTTTACTTTTGAGTTGCACTTTTAACTTTTCACTTTTAACTTTTAACTTAATATCATTCCAATAATTAATATCAAACCCCAGATATATAATTTGCGCCTCCCGATTATAAAATTGTTTGCACCGATCCGCTACTGTTTGAGAAATAGCAATTATTTTATCCGGTCGTTGGGCAGCAATATAGTCCCAATTTTTTATCTTATTAAAATAAGGTTTACCTAACAATCTTTGCCAACCGGTTAAATACTGTTTGGGATATAACCACAAATAACGGGTTGGAGTTAGTAAATAGCAGATATGTAGAGTGTCTGGTTTAGTAATTACTGCCTTAGCAAAGGATGAGGTAACTGATATCACCACACCATATTCATTGAAATTAAACGATTCAAAAGCGTAAGGATATAAAGGAAATGATAGCTTACGGTTTTTTTTGATAAAATCCGGCAAGTTTTGAATAAATGACGTTTTTATTTTAAAATTCTTTGCCCAACCGGCCTTATCATAATCAATGTAAGATGTAAAAAAATCCGCATCGGGAAACATTTCGTGAAAAGCTAGCAGAATTCTCTCCACCCCTCCCCAACTATCAATCCAATCATATACAATGGCGATTTTTTTTTGACTTGACATATGAATATAGTATCCATTAAAATTTAACTAATACTTCATTTAGAGTAATCCGCTTAATGAGACGTGCGAAGTTCGCACTTCCTTAAGTGGATAGTTTGAGCGGATTGCTTCGAGTGAAGTATTTTTTATTACATATATTTTATTCAAGGATTCTTTTAATAATCTTTTCTTTTCTTGGCAAAAAAAGAACTCCAATAACCATTTTCCTCGAATCCACATTTTTGGTTCGTTTTACCATACTCATTTATTTTTTTGTCCTTTTAATAATTTAGTCACTTCACGGTCAAAATCTGAAAGATAGTTTTTATCTTGTTCAGTTCGATACTTTTCGTATTCAGCTTCTGCTTTTTCTTTTGCATCTTCTGCCGATATTTTTCCCTTATGTTGAAGTATTGGGTATTCAGTCATATTAAGAAATTTGTTTAAAAAGCTGACCCAGTCTTTCATATTTGTCACAATGCCCCGTTTTGCTCTTGTTTCTGCAAGTTCTAAGTATGCGGAAACAATACGGTTTAACTCATTAATATATTTTTCACTTAGGTAGTTTTTGGCAATAAGAGTGTCGCTTTTAAGTATTTGTCCTTTCGGTGCGTTTTTCCATGTGGTTAGCCCCATAAATGCCTTTTTTGCATTTGATTTCGAATATATAATCTCCGCAGCCGTCTGTCCCGTTATAGCAAAGTGTAGTTTATTTTGAACAGTGGCAAAAAATCCCTTGGTAATATCTGCGTCTTTATCATAATCCGCAGAAAGGGCATAGATATCAGTAATTTTTTGATAAAATCTTCGCTCACTTGTTCGTATCTGTCGAATTCGTTCGAGCAATTCTTCAAAATAATCCTGTCCAAAATACTGGATTTGTTTAAGTCGTTCATCGTCCATAGTAAAACCTTTAATGATGAATTCTTGTAGTATTTTAGTAGCCCAAATACGAAATTGAGTGGCTCTTTTACTGTTTACTCTATACCCCACGGCAATTATGGCATCAAGAGAGTAGTATTGGGTTTGATATGTTTTTCCATCAGATGCAGTTGTCAAGAATTCCTTGACTACTGAAGATTCTATTAATTCCTTCTCAAAAAAAATATTCTTTAGATGTAAGCTGACATTTTGTTTTGTAGTATCAAAAAGCTCTGCGATTATTTTTTGGGTAAGCCATAGCGTATCATTTGCAAAAAAAACGTCAATATTTACTTTGCCCTCAGCAGTTTTAAATATTACAAAATTGTTAAATTTTTGAAGCTGATTTTTTTGTTTCATAAATTTTAATTTTATAGGTATATAATTTCAGATGCAATGTAAGGCTTACTTTCATTGCCGAGTTTATCAATAGCAATATTTGTTTTAGACCATTTCAGTTCTTGCGAAAATTTATGTTTCGTGAATATTTTTTTAAGTCAACATTCCCTAATCTTAACTCATCGCAGTATATGTTGTATTGAGTGATTTGTTTATTCATATTTACATAAGAATTTTCTCAACTTCTGGATAAAATTTATCAATCCGCTCTTGAATTTCAATAGTCAGCTTTAATGAAGTAATTACTTGGCAAAAGCGTCTGACTTCTTCAAGTGATAAGGTTCTTGATTTTCTGTCTTTTAACCATTTGTTTAAAACTTTGTATCCGCCAATATAGTAATTGTATATATTGGAAGCAACAGGTGTAAAATATTGTTCGGAGTTAATATAAAGTCTTTCATCCGTATATTTAATTTCTTTAACAACATTATCTCCTTGACCAATGAATTTTGAAGTAGGATTATTCAACTCTGGTGTCTTCAAAAGATGAAGATTACTTAAATTTTCACCAATACTACTGATCGATTTAAAAAGCTCAATATTTTTAGTAAACGGAATTTTTGGAAAATCAATTTTTAGAAACTCTTGATATTTTTGCCTATAAATATTGGAATATAATATGGCGTAAATATAATAAAAAACCGCCTCCGCGGATCTAATTTTTTGATATTCTATTGGTAGATTCGTCCAGTTAATATTAGAAGTTTTGTTTGTCTTACTGTTAAATAATTCTTTTCTTTCTCCAATAGGATAAATAAATAAAGGAAAAACATATGTCTGGTACCCAGTTAAATGTTTATCAGATAGTTCATTTGAAATATATACTTCGTTATAATACTTGTTTATTGAAGTATTACTAATAACAATAGATAAGTTGTTATCTAAAAAATTATCCATTATTATTTTTCGAGATCTTTGGAGAATTTTGTTATTATATATCATATATCTTTGATCAAATGGTCGATAGAAATATTTTTTTATTTGTTTTTCTATATCAATCGCTTGCAATTCCTCCCACCATATTTCTATTAGCTCTTTATTAACTCCTTCATGTTCCATTGTCAATTTAAATAATTCTTTATCTTTGATTGATAATTTTCTGAAAAGGGTTTCCTTATTGAAATTAACTAAAACATCATCCTTACCTGTTGCGATCCCTGCGTTATATTTATTAAATATATCTTTTAATGAAATAAATTTGTCATAATTTTCCTGTTGGCTAAAATCTTTTTTTACAAAAAAGTGTTGTGGTTGTTTCGGAGAAAGCAAACTAAACTCCGTATTTTCAATTGAGTGATTAGTTAAAAAATTATATTTTTCTTCCCGCAATCCCCATAGATCAAAATATTTTATATATTTTAATAATTTCTCTCCTTTAACAAGAATGATGATACTAACTCCTTGTTGAATGTCAAAAACATTTTCATCTTTGGTGCCTTGAGGTGTTTTTTCTTGTCTTTTTGATGAACCGTGAAGATTGACAATATAAATTTGATTAAAATCTTCCATTAATTTTCTTCGCATATCACGATGAATAATTCCGTCTAAATAAGAATTGTTCGTGATCATCGCCACTATTCCCGTACCAGCTTGCTTAATCTTCCAATGAGCAAAAGCAATAAATTTAATATAATCATCGGACAAGGGTTGAATGTTTCTTTCTTCTTTTCTCACCAGTTCTTTATAAGATTCATAAACGCTGTTTATTTCATTATCCTTTTCAATTTTATTTGAGGAACTAACTGAGTATGGTGGATTTCCAAGCACAACCATTATTTTTTTATTCTTTTTGATTTTGTTAGCTTGTTGCGATTCGTCTGCAATCGCATCATACAAAGGTAATTCTGTGAAGGCTAATTCTTTCATTTCCAAAGTATTTGTTAAAAATAATTTAAACCTATCATCATCCTTCATCCTATATCCAAACTCTTCGAGCAGGAGAAAAATTTTAAGATGGCCAATTGCATAAGGCGCCATCATCAACTCAAAAGCGTAAAAATTTTCTAAAATATTTTCTTTTATTAAACTAGCAATATTACCATCACCGTATTTTTCTTTATAACCGGAAATTGCCAGTTTAATTGCTTCTGCTGGAAAGGTTAAAGTTCCCGCAGCCGGATCAAGTACGGTCACGGAATTTGAAGCAAAACCATCTGGTTTATCAAACTTCTTTTTTAATAAATAATCAACTGTTTTAACAATATATTTAACAACTGATTCCGGAGTATAATAAACGCCTCTCTTTGCTCTTTCTTTTTTATCATAATGTGATAAAAACGTTTCGTAAAAATGGATAATCGGATCTGTTCCCTTGTTTTCATGATAAAAACGATGAATAATTTTCCCAACATCAGTTGCAGCTAATATTTCGGTAATATCATCGATGACTTTCATTGAAATCGGTAAATCAGGAGCAGAAACAAATTGGAAAACCTTTCTTAAAATTCCAATTGTATGTGGAATATATTTAACTGCTGATTCTCTGTGAAAATCTTTTTCTTCTGCTCTTGTTCTGGCTACAAAAAGACCATACGTAATTGTTTGAGCAAAGAGATCAGCAAATTGACTAATGGTTAAAGATGAAATTAAATAATCCTTAAACGTTTTATAAAAACCTTCAAGCATTTGAATTCCCTGAATATTATCTTCAATTTTCAATTCATTTATTAATTGATCTCTTAAAAAACCTGTTCTTTTGGCTAATTCAATTGCTAATTGCTTTGCAGTTGTTATTTTTGAGACAGAAAATGAAAAAAACTGTTCCATTAGTGCAATAAAGTCAACTTCGTTTTCCACTGGTGGGAGTGAATCCAACTTTTCTATCAAAAAATGTCTGCCTATTGTTATTGTTTTTACCATTTCTCCATTTCGATAAAGACGGAATTCAAAAAAGTTAGTCAATATTAAATTAGGAAATATTTCGCGGTATCTTTTTAACTGTTCGGAGTTTTCAATTTCATCCAGATTGATTGTGTTTAATGATTTCGCTTCGAAATAGCCAGTTATTTTTTGTCGACTAGCCCAAACTCTAAAGTCAGGATTACCACCTTCTGTTTTTTTAGGTAATACCGTTACATCAAATTTTTTACCTTTTTTATGAATGTAGCTTTTTATCAATTCTTCTAAAGCAGAATAATAGCTTTCTTCTCGAGCATCACCTCTTTTATAACTATTAAAAATATTTTTGATATATTCCTGAAGCATAGATATATTCTAACTGAAAAATAATTATTTATATGACCTTATAAATTTTATTTTACCGTATAAAAACTTCCTCTTGTCTTTCCGATTTTTATAATCAAATTTTGCTTTGCAAGCTGTTGTAAATCATATCGTAGTGTTCTTTTTGGTATTTGTAAAAAACGGCGATGTAAAAAATCAAACGAAACCGTTCTGTGTTCTTTGATAATTAAAAATAGTTCTTCTTGACGTGGTGGAAGGTAAGTTTTATTATTCTGATTGATCTCATTTATTACATTCTGTTTCACCAACTCTTCAGACTCATTAAAGGCTTTCAACATAAATAGTAGATAGGCGCTTGGTTCTCTCATTCCTACATCTAAATAATAGTAATAATCTTCTTTATGTTGATCAATATATTCCTCAAACGGAATGTTAATATTAAAATCAGAACCCTTAATTAATAAAATTGTTGAAACTAACAAACGTCCAACCCGACCATTACCATCCATAAATGGATGAACTTTTTCAAAAACAAGATGACCAATTAATGCGGTGATTATGGTAAACTTTTCGTCATTGGAATTAATGAAATTAATTAATTGATTAATCAATCCGTTTACTTTGTTTGGTGGCGGAGGAAGATATACGGCTACTCCAGCTTGAATGACATCCTCCCCGACGCAAGCGTCGGGGTATCCTCACCACAATTTTAGTTGGTCTTTGTGAACTTGAATATATTCTGTTTTTCGACCCTGTTCCTTAACATATCGTCCGATAGCTGTTTCATTGCCATGTTTCCCAACAGTTGAGGCGTAGTATCCACTCGTCCATAAACTTGCTCCCCACAGTTCTTTTTTGAGTTCTGGCATGGTAGTAAAGACTTTTCGTGCCGTGATACTTTTGATGGTGGTTACCATGCGGGTAATTGTCCAAACAGGAATTGATTGTATGAGAAAATGGATATGGTCTTTGTCTGTTCCAATTTCAACAAAATGAAGTTCATATCGTTTTGCTATTTCCAAACAAATATCTTTGATGAGTAAATCGACAGCATTGTTGATAACCAGCCGACGATATTTAGTTGGGAATACCAGATGATATAAAAGTACAGTGACATTATGACTTTTGTGAATATAGATGCTCACGCATCTATTATAAACGCATACCGACGCAAGCGTCGGGGAATTAAACCCTGAGAGGGATTAATAACTAAGATTCCAATTGAAATTCCGAGGACTCATCATCTTCGGATTTCTTTGAGTAATTTTCACTTGCTCCAAAGTAATTAATGCGAATTACGAAACTATCGTACGTCATTCTGGTAAGCTGATTATAGAATATTTAAAAAGTACAATAATTTTATTTAACAGTCACGCTTTTTGCAATATTGCGAGGCTTATCAATATTATTTCCCAACTTTATTGCCATATAATAAGCTAATAGTTGAAGGGGAATAATATTGCTGATTGCATCGGTTTCCTTTGTATCTTTTGTCGGAATATAGTAGTCAAAAATGGATTGATTTTTATGAGCGATGGCAATTATTTCCGCACCCCGTAAACGAATTTCATTAATCGCGGTAATCAAATCATTTTTAACAATATCGTCTGAAATAACAATAATAACCAAAATGCCTTTTTCCATTAATGTTATTGCATAATGTTTTAGATCTCCTGCCGGTAGCGCATGAGCATGTTTGTAAGTCGCTTCAATTATCTTTACCATGCCCTCATTGATTATGGATAAGTTCTGATATTTTCCCAACAGAAAAATGTGTGATTTTCGTATAAGTGTTTTTGCTATATTTTTTATAATTTTATGATTATTTTTATTTATAAGATAAGTTCTTATCGCTATCGTTAATTTTTCAAGATTTTTTACTCCTTTTTTATATCTTCCTTGAACTGTTTTTGCTACTAAATATCCCCAAGCAATTTGTGAAGTGAATATCTTTGTTGACATAACGCAAATTTCCGGTCCCGCACTACTCATAAATGGATAATCAGACATCCGCGTCATCATTGATCCGGGCATATTAACGATTGATGCAATTTTCACACCTTTTTTTTTAGCGAATTCTAAAACTTCAATTACGTCAGCTGTTTCTCCACTTTGCGAAGGCGCGATAATTAAATCATTATGATTGAAGATGTCGTAATAGCTTCGAGCGTCAGCTCCAACCAAACTAATTACATTAATATTCCCAAACAAACGAAGATAAAAAGCAATCTGCGCTGAAGCAAACCCAGCGGTCCCTGAACCAATAATATAGACATGATCAGCTGATTTTAAAGCGCTGGAAAGTTCAATAATTTTATTTTTATCCTGATTAATAATCTGTTTGATTGCTTGTGGAGTTTCATTAATTTCTTTAATCATATAATGTCTATATCCTGCTTTATTCACTTGACTCACTTTAATTGTCATATCTTCTAATTTGTACTGACTGATTTTTCCATTTTTCATATTGAATATCTTAATTTTATTTTTATTGCAAATTCTGACAATTTGATTGTTTTCCACTACAATCATTTTGTTTACATATGGAGAAAAGGACAGTGTGTCGGAAGATAAAAATATTTCCTTAGTTTTTGTATTTATTCCAATTACCAGAGGCGATCCATTACGTGCCGCATAAATTTCTCCATTTTTTCTCAATAAGATAATTGTGTTTCTTCCAATTAGTTTTGAATAAATAAAACGTATTGCTTTTATATAATTTTTTTGTGTTTTTAATGCGTCTTCAATTAAACGAACAATTACTTCCGTATCAGTTTCACTAATAAACGAATAGGCCTTTTTTTCTAATCCTGCTTTAAGTTCTTGATAGTTTTCAACTATACCGTTCTGTGCCAATAGAAAAGTTTTGTCTGTACTAATATGAGGGTGTGCGTTTATTCGAGTCACCGCGCCGGTTGTTGCCCAACGCGTATGGGCAATAGCAGTATGACTGTTTGGTAAATATTGTGAATTGGATATATCGCCAATTTTCCCAACTTCTTTTTTTATAATTAAACTGTTTTTGGAAACGAATCCGATCCCCCATGAATCATATCCACGATAATCCAAACGCCTTAATCCTTCAATAACAATATGTCCTGCGTTATTTTTTAGGCCCTTATATCCAAATATTCCACACATAAGATAATATTTAATAAATAACAATGTCACATAAAATAAGGGATGACATCAAAAAATAAGGGAGAGGATGGCTAAAAATGTCTTTATCCTGTTTCTTACGAACCAGTTTTAAACATTTTCTTTAGGTACGCCATTGCACCTGAAGGTTTCCGCTACTCTTTCTTAATTCAAGATTATAAGAAAGGTCCGATCTCTCAAATTGTGATTTGAGACCTTCTTCCTCGTATTCCCGCTTAACGGGACATTGCGCTCTATATTTTTATATTATTCAATTCTCGCTCCTTATTCTTCTATAAAATTATAGCAATATAATTTTAAACATCAAGTTACAGACATAATGTGGCTTAATAAACTCTTTTGAATTAGTTCAAATAAGTTTCAATGTTTTTCAGATGTTCTTCATAAGTTTCTGCGCAATGAATTTGTTTGTTACTGTCATGTAGATAAAACAAGCAAGAAGTTTCTTCAGGATAAAGAACTGCTTCAATATAACTAATGTTTGGACTACAAATTGGCGTTGGTGGTAGCTCTTTGTGTAAGTAAGAATTGTATGGTGATTCATTTTGTTTTTCATCAAGATCTATTGTTCCCCACCATTGATCCTTTTCGTTTTTACCTAATGTATACTGCATAGTTGCGTCAATTTGCAGTGGCATGCCAATGTTTAACCGATTCCAGATGATTCCGGAAATTAGTCTCATATCTTCCTCACCTGCCGCCTCTCGAGCAATTAAAGATGCAATTTTCAATCCCGTCACCCATCTGATATTATCTGCAAGATATTTATCTGCCAATGGAGCAAGTTTTTCATTAAAACGATTAATAAAACGCTTAGCAATTTGCGCACCAGTTTCATCAATTGGCAAAAGATAAGTATCCGGATAATACACCCCTTCTTGATATTCTGGTTTTGAGTTGGTGTCAATTGTATTCCAATAGTCTAGTTTCTCTTCATTCCAACCTAAAGTATTTGCCAAAATTTCTCCGATTTGTTCTTTACGCAAACATCCTCCGATTGTCACCCATAATAGATCAGGATCGCCAATAATATTATTAAATACTTTCCATGCATCCATGTTAGGACTTAACCGAAAACCTCCGGACTTAATTTTTTTGTTTGGGGCAAAAATACTAATAAAGAGCTGAAAAGAGTTAGTGTTTTTAATGAATTTATTATCATATAAGCTTTTTACAAGGTCAAAATCTTCTTGATTTTTAGGAACAACGAACACTTTTATTTCTTTAGAATTACTCACCTGTCCGAAAAAATTCCAATAAATTCCAAACAAAATAAACCCGCTAATAAAAATGAGTATAAAAAATCTCGTCATATCTATGTTGCATTATTATAACTTTTTTCAAATTTAACGCAGTACTAAAGACGCAGAAACAATTAAAAATATCCCGGTGCTATCAAGTAAAAATGAAATAATAATAAACTTCCACGTTTTCATATGCGCTATTCCCATCAAACTAACACCTAACTCATCAGGTAATGGTGATGCAATAATTAAAGCGCCAATCACCGGTAAAGTCCAACTGAAATATTTGGTGTGAATTAAATGTTCTAAACGGTCAGAGCCAAAATAATGAAAAAAGTGCTTTACTTCCCCAACTAATCCCTTTGTTCGAATAAACTGAAAAATTATCAAATCTCCAATAACTGCCCCGACACCGGCAATCAAAGCAATTTCAATCGGATTAAGATATTTTACAAGATCAAACAAAATCACTGTTCCAATGGCCACTGTAAAAGTTGATACAAAGAATATCCCGCCAATAAATGCACCAAAATATCCAAAATTACCCAAATGAAATAAAAAGGAATTAAAAATTTGACTTTTTAAAAGAAATAATGCAATAATCAAGCTGATTCCAAGATAAGTGAGATTTTTATAATGATACCTGTGCCAACGTTTTTTCATGATATCCATCTATTCACTATAGCAGAAATTATCTCACCATCCCCAACGCCATATACCAAGTGAATGGTTTAAGACAAACTGGACATTTGGCTGGCGGGGTTTTGCCTTTGTAAATATTGCCACAGTTTAAACACTTCCATTCCAGCACTGCGTCAGAATCATATAAAGTTTTGCTACCGATTTTTTTTGCAAGAATAATATAACGTTCTTCATGTTTTTCCTCAACTTTTTTTAAGTTACCAAAGAGTCTGATTGCCTCTGTTTGTTTTTCAGCAATTGCTACTTTTTCAAAATCCGGATACATTGTTGTCCATTCATATTTTTCTCCTTCCGCTGCTAACCTTAGATTATCTAAAGTATTCCCGTATGCTTTAATATCTAAACCGCTTTCAAATGACAACTTTCCCACAATCTGTTCATATAGTTCTTCTGCATGCGCTCTTTCATTATCCCCTGTCTCTTCAAACACACGCGCAATCCACTCTTGCCCTTCTTTGCGAGCAACTTTTGCAAATATGTGATATTTATTGCGTGCCATTGATTCTCCGGCAAACGCTCGAAGAAGATTTTGTTGAGTATTTAAATTTTTCATATGGAAAAATTATAACAGAAAAATTTACAGCTTATCTGACAATAATTCCTCGTTGAAAACCGTGGTAAAATCATGT
>Ga0210020_1001239_pt1 | contig 22654 bp, 19 predicted proteins | sample CryGeymeta201514_FD_183980 | JGI IMG/M metagenome (GOLD analysis project Ga0210020, IMG submission 183980) | Groundwater microbial communities from Crystal Geyser aquifers in Utah, USA - Crystal Geyser metaG 2015-14 (SPAdes) (version 2) | ecosystem: Environmental > Aquatic > Deep subsurface >... | reverse complement strand
AAAGGGATGAGCGAGAACGCAGCACGATCCGCACCACCCCATCCGCGTTTATACTCATGTAACCTGATAGCTTATACCCTTACCAAAGGGGATACCAGCAACCATGACGCCTGACACCTGACACTGGAACACGCGACATTGGAACACATGACACTCAAAGCCCGCTGGCTCGTCCAGCCCCCGCTCACCCCACAAGCAAAAGAATCCCTGGCCGCCTTTTCCCCCATCCTGGGCCAGATTCTGTTCAACCGCGGCTATGCCACCGACGCGGCGGCGCGCGCCTACCTGCGCGGCAAGTCAACTTTCGACACATCCCCCTGGCAGTTGACCGGCATCGAAACCACCGTAACGCGCATCCGCTATGCGCTCGAACACGCCGAGCCAATTGCCATCTACGGCGACTATGACGTGGACGGCGTCACTGCCACCGCACTGCTCGTCCAGACCCTGCGAGCCCTGGGCGCAGATGTGCGCGGTTACATCCCCAACCGTTTCGACGAAGGTTACGGGTTGAACCCCGAGGCGTTGGACAATCTCAAAGAGCAGGGCGTCAGGCTGGTCATTACCGTTGACTGCGGCATCCGTTCACCGGACGAGGCGGCGTACGCCCGGACCATCGGCCTGGATCTCATCATCTCCGACCACCACCACCCCGCGGCTGGGGAACTTCCGCCCGCATTGGCCGTGATCAACCCCAAGCAGCCAGGCGATACATATCCCGATAAAGATTTGGCAGGGGTGGGCGTGGCATACAAAATTGCCCAGGCCTTGATCGAAGCGAGTGAACAACGTATTCCAGGTTCACGTGATATGGCGTCACGTTCGGTGTTACGTGACACTGAAACACATGACACTGAAACACTTGACTCATTGCTTGATCTTGTCGCCCTTGGCACTGTCGCTGACCTGGCCCCGCTGACAGGCGAGAACCGCGTCCTCGTCCGCAAGGGTCTCCAGATCATTCGTACGACCCATCGGCAAGGACTTTTTGCCCTGGCAAACGTCGCCGAACTCAGCCTGCCGCGCACCACGGCGACGCACATCGGCTTCGTACTCGGCCCGCGCTTGAATGCTGCCGGCCGGCTGGACTCGGCGCTGGCTGCTTTTGAATTATTGACGACCACGGATGTCTTACGCGCGGGTGAATTGGCTCAAAAGCTCGATGTCCAAAATCGGGAACGCCAGGCGAAGACGCGCACGATCCAGGAGCAAGCCGAAAAGATCGCCCTCGCCGAAGACCCAGACGCGCTGCTGCTCCTTGCCGTGCATCCGGATTTCAATCCCGGCGTCGTCGGGTTGGCGGCCTCGCGCCTGGTGGACCTGTATTATCGCCCGGCGATTGTCGGCCAGAATGGAGAAGAATTCACGCGTTGTTCGTGCCGTTCCATCCCCGAATTCCACATCACGGATGCGCTGGATCAATGCGCCGACCTGCTCGTCCGTCACGGCGGGCACGCCGCCGCGGCAGGATTTACCGTCAAGAATGAAAACCTGCCTAAGCTGATTTCACGACTAAAGTCCATCGCCGCCGAACAGCTGGGCGGACAAGACCTGCGCCGGACGTTAAATGCTGACATCGAGGTGCAGCTTTCAGAGTTAAAGCCAGAGTTATTGAAACATCTGGATTACCTTCAACCCACCGGATACGGCAACCCCGAAGCGGTCTTTGTCTCGCGAAACGTCAGGGTGAAAAGCTCGCGGGCTGTCGGTGCAGACGGTAAACATCTAAAGCTGACACTCACGGATGGGCGCATTGACTTCGATGCAATTGGCTTCGGCTTCGGCCATCTCCTGCCAAAGCTGCCCGGGCGTGTGGATGTGATGTACACGTTCGAATTGAACGAATACAACGGACGTTCGACATACCAATTGAAATTGAAGGATTTGAAACCGACAGGCTTGCCCGATTAAGGTCAACAGCAGTTTGTCGGAGAGATGACCTGTAGGGCGGCTTTCCTTAGCCGCCACCACTGTCGGCAGGTAAGGAAACCTGCCCTACGCGATTAAATTTCGCGCAAGGGCGCCTCAATCTACGAACCTGTACTTGATCAACGTCCACACCGCTTCGAAGGCATCTTTCAGCTTGATCTTTTTCCCTTCGGAGTAATCACGCGGGTTGAACGTGATCGGCACCTCGAATATCCGCACGTGGCGTTTGAGCATTTTAGCGGTAAACTCCGGTTCGAAGTCGAAGCGTTTGGCCCGCAGCGTGATACCCTCCAGCACCTCGCGGCGGAATACTTTATAGCCTGTTTCCATATCGCTGAGAATGGTATCGTACAGGAGATTGGCTGTAAGCGTCAGGAGTTGGTTGGCGATCATGTGCCAGAACATGGTTACCCGGCGCGACCCGCCCAGAAAACGCGAACCATAAACGACATCCGCGAGGCCATCTTCAATGGGCTTGAGCAGGCTCGGATAATCATGCGGGTTATATTCCAGGTCGGCATCCTGGATGAGCAGCACGTCGCCGCGCGCGTTGGATATGCCTGTGCGCACTGCGCTGCCCTTGCCCTGGTTCCGTTCGTGGAGGATGACGCGGACGCCGCGTCGGCCGTCGAGTTCGGCGAGCAGGTCCCGGGTCCCGTCCGTGGAGCCGTCGTCCACAATGACGATTTCGTCTGCCAGTCTCACCTTTTGGACGCGCCGGACGATTTCACGAATGCTTCCAACTTCATTGTAAACAGGAATGATGACGGATAGTTTCATGGCAAAGATTATAAACCAAGTGCTATAATTCGAGCATAGATCGGAGGATTGCTATGACTGCTGTCCCACAAAGAACGATGCCTGCCTCGCAGGGCTTCGCCGCGAATGGTTGCGCAATTGGCAACCAGAGCGCTCAGCCGAGCGGTGTGCCGTTCCTTCCGCCGCCGATTTCTAATTTGGATGATACCGGCCTTTCTCCACTCTGGCTGCAGGACCTGGCGCTTAAGCTCCTCTACTTCCAGGGGTATCTCTCCGGCTTTCGGATCGCTGAAGAGTTGGCCTTGCCCTTCGCCGGGGTGGTGGATCAAATCCTGGAGACTTTGAAGCGCGAAAAATCAATCGAGGTGAAATCCTCGCAGATGGGATTGGGTGAAGGCTCTTACCAGTATGCCATCACCGGCGGGGGGATTGTGCGGGCACGCGAGGCTTTGGAGCGCAGCCAATACGCCGGGCCTGCGCCAGTTCCGATTGCTGTTTATAACGAGTCCATCCGCCGTCAGGCGCGCGGCAGGATGGTCGTCACCAGCCGGGCGATGCGGCAAATCCTTGCCCAGTTGATCTTGTCGGAAACCACTTTCCAGCGACTGGGACCGGCGTTGAACTCGGGCAATTCGATCTTCCTGTACGGCCCTCCCGGCAACGGGAAGACCAGCGTGGCGAAGGCTTTTGGGAGCCTCGTCTTGAGCCAGGGCATGTACATCCCATTTGCACTCTACGTGGATGGGCAGGTGGTGAAGTTATATGACTCGGTCAATCACCAGCGAGCGCCGGACGAAGATGCCACCTCTACCGGAAGCGGGTCGCTGCGCTCGACCACCCGCCGGGACTCGCGCTGGGTCAAGATCCGCAGGCCGTTCGTCATCGTTGGCGGCGAACTGACGATGGAGGGGCTTGATCTGGTCTTCGACGACGTGAACAAGTATTACGAGGCGCCCTTCCAGGTCAAGGCGAATGGCGGTATCCTGTTGATTGACGACTTTGGCCGCCAGCAGGTGCGCCCGCGCGATTTGCTCAACCGCTGGATCGTTCCCTTAGAAAACCGGGTTGATTATCTTACCTTGCACACCGGGCGAAAGGTTGAAATCCCGTTCGATGTGTTAGTGGTTTTCTCGACGAATCTTCCGCCGCGCGACCTGGTGGATGAGGCTTTCCTGCGCCGCCTGCGCCATAAAATCGAGATTGGCGATCCTTCCTACGAGGAATATCGAGAAATTTTCCGCCGCGTGGCCGCACAAAAGGGCGTCCAGTACAACGATCAGGGTTTGGCTTATCTGCTCCAGGAATGGTATATCAAGCGCGGGCGTAAGCTGCGCGCCTCGCATCCGCGCGACCTTTGCGATCAGATCCTCGACATTTCCCACTATCTTTCCACTGAGCCGGTGATGAGCCGTGAATTGCTCGACCGGGCGGCGCAGTCGTATTTTGTGGAATTGTGATGTGGAGCGGGATGGCATCCCGCTTACCCTCGATTTGGCGGGATAGCATCCCGCCCCACGGAAAATTCACCAGGTAAGTGCTGTGGAGCGAGATGGCATCCCGCTTACCCTCGATTTGGCGGGATAACATCCCGCCCCACGGAAAATTCACCAAGTAAGTGATGTGGAGCGGGATGGCATCCCGCTTACCCTCGATTTGGCGGGATAGCATCCCGCCCCACGGAAAATTCACCAGGTAAGTGCTGTGGAGCGGGATGGCATCCCGCTTACCCTCGATTTGGCGGGATAACATCCCGCCCCACGGAAAATTCACCAAGTAAGTGTTGTGGAGCGGGATGGCATCCCGCTTACCCTTGATTTGGCGGGATAACATCCCGCCCCACGGAACGTAATATGGATCTTTGGTCTGAATTCTCTTCCCCTATGATTTTTGCCCATCGCGGCGCGTCTATCCATGCGCCGGAGAACACACTGGCTGCATTTGAACTCGCGGCAAACCTGGGCGCCGACGCGGTGGAATTGGATACCAAGCTCACCGTGGATGGTCACGTGATCGTCTTCCATGACCACACTGTCGACCGCACCACAAACGGTTCCGGTGAAGTTGCCAAACTTCCGTTCGCCGCGCTACGGGATCTGGATGCTGGTGTGCGGTTCTCCGAGAAGTTCCGCGGCGAAAAAATCCCCACACTGGATGAGGTCTTCGAAGCAGTTGGGAAGAAAATTTTCATCAATGTCGAGTTGAAAAACTACGCCACACCGCTGGATGCGCTGGTTCCGAACGTGGTGGAACTGGTTAAGAAGCATGGTTTGGAAAAACGTATCCTGTTCTCGTCTTTCTTCCCGCATACCTTGGCGCGTGCCGCTCGCTTGCTCCCCGAAACCCCGCGCGGACTCTTGACCATGAGGGGATGGATGGGCTGGTTGGGCCGCACCTTCGGCTTCCGCAACAACGTGTACCAGGCGTTGCACCCGCTCCTTATCGACGTTAGCGCTGGCTTGGTGAACCGCGTCCACGCTGCCGGGAAGCGTGTCCACGTGTGGACGGTCAATGCCGAGACCGACTTGAAGCGCATGTTCAGCTATGGCGTGGATGCCATCATTACTGACGATCCGGCTCTGGCGCTGCGTCTGCTGGGGAGGGCGAAGTAATCCCGTCGGCTAGCAGTTACTTTCCAGCCAATCTGCCACGCTGGCCAGGTTCTGGAATGTATAATCCGGTCGAAAAGGGGAGTCTTTCAAATCTTCAATTTTCGTTTCGCCGCTCAGGACCAGAACGGTGGCGATGCCGCTCGATTGACCAAGCGCAATATCCGTATACAACCGGTCGCCGATCATGGCCAACTGGTTGACTTCCAGGTTCATCTTGACGGCCGCGGCATCCACGATGAGACGATTAGGCTTGCCCACCACCAGGTCAGGCTCCCTGTCCGTTGCGGCCTTGACAAAGGCAATCATTGCACCAACATCCGGCATAAAGCCCTTTTCAGTGGGACAGTTGAAATCCGGATGAGTAGCGATGTAAGGAACACCCGCCCGTACAAAATCGCATAACGCCCATAGCTTTTTATATGTCAGGGTCGTGTCAAAGCCGAGCACCAGGAATTGTGGTTCCTGCTCTACGAGTCGAAAGCCGTGCTGACGGAATTCATCTTCGAGAGATGGGGTACCGACCAAAAAAACATTGGCTCCGGGATGCTGTTCTCTCAAATAGAGAGCGGTAGCCTCCCCCGACGTTAGCACCAATTCTTCCGTGAGGGGAAGCCCGAGGCGACTGATCTTCTCCGCATACTGACGACGATGTTTTGAAGAATTGTTTGTAAGGAAGAGAAACCCTTTCTTTTGCTCGCGCAACAGGCCAATGAAGCGCAATGCGCCCTCGAGCAGCCGATCACCCAGGTAGAAAGTGCCATCCATATCCAGCAGGAAGCCGCGAACAGTGCTCAATTTTTCGATGCCAGTCATCTTGAAAACCTATTTCAAAAATGTGTAGTTTCTTTTGTTTGTCAAAAGGTGCAAAAGCCGCCCTCGGCGAGGTCTCGCCTCAAGCACAACAAGGGGCTGAAGAGCAAGTATACCTCTTTTGGCATGGGCGAGTTGAGGATGTCGTAACCGCTGATGCCATTTCAGTTGTCTTGATTTTTATCACGATTATGTTATGATTCTTTGTGTCAGCTCAAAAAAGTGGGGAGTGGGGGGTGTGCGGGCGGGCATTCGTTGTCACCGCCCCGCGCACCCACCATCTTCCCCTGATTAAGGAGAACAATGTTGAATGCCTTAATTGACGCGATGGAACATGCTATTCGGGAAGTCAAGCAATGGCCCGAAAAATCTGTTCAGGTCTTTCACCACAATGATTCCGATGGACTTAGTTCGGGCGCCATCCTCACCCGCGCATTTGAAAGGCAGGGGTTTAAGGTCCAACGCTTCTGTTTGGAAAAGCCATATCCGGCAGTGCTAAGAAAGGTTTACGAACAGGAGGGAAAGATTCTTGTCTTTGCTGATTTTGCAGGTAGAATCGCACCGCTGCTTTCCGAATTGAACAAGGGAAGAAATTTAACATTGATCCTGGATCACCATGTCGCTGAAGCCTCAACCGATCCGAAAGTTCACAATCTTGATCCTGATTTGTATGGATTGAAGGGGGATCGAGATATTTCCGGTTCGACAACATGTTATCTTTTTGCGCGGACTATGGATTCCGTCAATCGTGACATGGCTCATATCGCAGCCATAGGAGCGGTGGGAGATGGTTTTTTTGTGGACGGTCAACTGGGTAGCCAGAACCGCGAAGTTGCACTGGAAGCCGTTAAACAGGGCCGAATCGAGATCGGGAAACATGAAACCGGGGAGCAGTACCTTTTAACAACTTCAAAAGGTCAAATACCCTGTAATGAATTCGGTGACTATCTTGATATATTGGGGGGAGTGGGCTATTACCAACAAGGACCGGATATGGGAGTTAGGGTTTGCCTTGAAGGGCTTTCACCAGAGGCGGACCGGATGGTAGAAGAATTAAAGGCTATCAGGACGAAAGTATTTAGCGAAGAGATAACAAGGCTTCAATCAGGCGAATTGAAGCAGGCCCCCCACATCCAGTGGTTTCATGTCGAAAAGCGCTTTTTCCCGATGGGGGTAAAAATGATTGGGGCATTCTGTGATGCTATTAAGGACACGAACCTTATTGATCCCCAGAAATACATCGCAGGATTTCAGATTATCCCCGATGAGATCCCGGGGTTTGACGCGATTACCTTTAACGAGGTGAAGATTTCCATGAGGGCTTCTCCTTATCTGGAAGGGGAGATCAGGGCGGCAAGAGCAATGGGACTCAATATATTGCTTCCCGAAGCGACAACTAGACTTGGAGGATTTTCTGATGCCTGCCATAGTCTGACGGCTGCCACCACGGTGGCCATTGGTAAAGAAGAAAAACTGATCGAGGAAATGGAAAAAATTATCCAAGGAGAATCGAATGGCTAAAGGAACAGGTTTTGGAAAGACAATCTTGATCGGTGATCAATTTGTTCTGGAAGAAGTTCCGGCGATTGTCTCGGCAATTTCCTTTGAAACGGTGACAACGGTGGAAAGGATCGCTGGCGATGGATGGATCCTGGAAGACAACCGGATCGAGGTTCCAGGGTATAAGGAAAAGAAAAAGGAACAGCAGGCGCGCTCAATTGACAGAATTCTCGAAGTCATGAACATTGACGTCAAAAAGAACCCGATTAAGATCACCGTTGGGGGAACATTATTGGCTGGAAGTGGGGTAGGCGCCAGCGCTGCCAGTTGCGTTTCGCTTGCGCGGGCATTGAACGCAGAATTCAAATTGGGCCTTCCGATTGAGGAGATTAACCGGGTAGCCTGGCAGGGCGAATTTCCCTATCATGGGGTCGCGAGTGGAGTTGATAATACCGCCTCAACCTACGGCGGGCTTCTTCTTTTCCAATTAATAAAGGGTCAACAACATTTCGAAAAGATCAAGACGCCGAAGGCTTTTGAAATCGTATTAGCCAACAGCGGCATCACGGCGAACACCGCGCTCCTGGATGAGTTTAGCGAGCGGCAAAAGAAAGAAAATCCGGATCTCTTCGCATCGCGCATGAAGACTATCACCTCCCAAGGACAGGACATGAAAAAGGCACTTGAAGCTGGAGACTTGAGAACCGTAGGAACGATCATGTCTAATAATCACAAGCTCCTGGCCGAGATGGAGTATTCACACGAGATTCTGGACAAAATGTGCAAGTCAGCTCTGGAGAGAGGGGCCTGGGGGGCCAAGGTCACAGGTGGCGGTAGGGGAGGCTATATGGTTTCTCTGACTCCCGGCAAGGAACTCCAGGATAAGGTCGCCTCGGCTTTCGATAAGGAAGGATATAAGGTTATCCGGGCAACGATCGGTGGAAGTTGAATGAAAGTTCGGCGTCTTTTTTCGATTTGCTTATTGACTGCCTTGGCGTTCTCCTTTTTTGCGCCAACGTTCTCCGGCCGCGCGGCTGGGCCTTCCCAGACTAACCTGCCGGAGGAGCGCGCCAGTGCGCTTCTGGACAAACTGACTCCTGAGGAAAAAGTCGGCCAGTTATTTCTGGTCACTTTTACGGGTACGGCTGTAGATGATCAATCCCAAATATTCGATTTGATCGTCAACCATCACATTGGGAGTGTGGTGCTGCTTGCTGCCTCGAACGATAACTTCGTGGCCGCACCCGATACGGTCAGTGAGGCCTATGGCTTGATCTCACAGTTGCAGGCCATCGAATGGCAGGCCTCCCAAGAGCCGTCCGTTAGTACGGCTTCCGGCGAACAGCTAAAAAACGCCTACATTCCGCTGTTTGTCGCCACCTCTCAGGAGGGGGATGGTTACCCCAACGACCAGATATTGCACGGGCTGACACCTTTGCCTGATCTGATGTCCATCGGCGCGACGTGGCAGCCCTCCCTGGCCGAACAGGTGGGCGCCGTCGCCGGTCAGGAACTCTCTGCACTCGGATTTAATCTGTACCTCGGCCCTTCCTTAGACGTGCTGGAATCGGCCGGCGCGTTGGTGGGGGGAGGCTTGGGGGCGCGCGTCTTCGGCGGCGACCCTTATTGGGTCGGCGAAATGGGCAAGGCTTATATTACCGGACTACATAAAGGCAGCAATGAACGTATGCTGGTCGTCGCCAAGCACTTCCCTGGCCGCGGCAGCTCGGACCGCCCGACCAGCCAGGAAGTGGCTACGATCCGCAAGTCGCTCGAACAATTGAAGCAGATCGAGCTGGCGCCGTTCTTTGCCGTGACCGGCAGCGCCCCCGACCCGCAAAGCACAGCCGATGGATTGCTGGTTTCGCACATCCGCTACCAGGGCTTCCAGGGCAATATCCGCGCCACCACGCGTCCGGTCAGTTTCGACCCGCAGGCGCTTTCACAAATCCTCTCACTTCCAGCCTTTGTTTCCTGGCGCGAAAACGAAGGGTTGACGGTCAGCGACGACCTGGGAAGCCAGGCTGTCCGCCGATTCTATGATCCGGGGGGGCAGTCCTTTTTAGCAAGATTCGTAGCTCGGGATGCTCTCCTGGCCGGGAACGATTTGTTGTATATGGGGAACATTGTTTCCAGTGATGCCCAGGATAATTATTCAACCGTATTACAAACCCTGGAGTTCTTCACGCAGAAATATCGCGAAGATGCGGCTTTTGCCCAGCGAGTGGACGATGCTGTCATGCGCATCCTGGTGGCTAAGTACCGCATTTATGGTAATTTTGACCCTGCAAGTGTCACGCCTCGGGCCGAGGGGTTGGATGCGCTGGCTGCCTCTCAGGCAGTTACGTTCGAGGTTGCGCGCCAATCGGCTACATTGATCAGCCCGGATTTGAAGGATTTGGATGCCGTGCTGCCTGCGCCGCCGGATAAGCAAGATCACATCGTATTTTTCACCGATGCTCGCCCGGGCCGACAATGTAGCACCTGCCCCGAAGAACCGATGTTGGCGGGCGATGCTCTGCAGAACGTCATCCTGCGCCTGTATGGACCTCAAGCGGGTGGACAGGTTGTTCCCACGCACCTGACTTCGTATACGTTTGATGATATGGCCTCCGTTTTAGAAGGGGGCAGCGGCAATGCCGCTCTGGTCAGTGATTTGGGCCAGTCCGGTTGGGTCGTCATTAGCATGTTAGACGCGGATCCTGCCCAATCGCAGGCTGCCGTTTTACGGCGTTTCCTTTCCGAGCGCCAGGACCTGTTGCGAAACAAGCGCGTCGTCGTATTTGCCTTTAATGCTCCTTATTACCTGGACGCGACGGATATTTCAAAAGTGACGGCCTATTACGGCCTGTACAGCAAATCGGCCCCGTTTGTGGAAGTGGCGGCGCGTCTCCTTTTCCAGGAACTGACGCCGGCCGGCGCGCTGCCGGTCTCGGTGCCGGGCATCGGCTACGACTTGCTCTCCGCCACCGCTCCGGACCCGGGGCAGGTGATCCAGCTCTACCTGGACCTGCCGCCTGCGCCGGCCCCCGCGGCGACGCCCACCGGTACGCCCGAACCGACGGCCACGCCTTATTTCCGCGTGGGCGATACGGTCACGGTGCGGACGGGCGTCATCCTGGATCATAACCAGCATCCGGTCCCGGACAATACCGGTGTGCGTTTCTCTCTGATCCTGAGCGGCGAGGGCGGCGTCGTCCAACAAGTGGACGCGGCCACCGTGGGCGGCGTGGCGCGGGCTTCGTTCAGTATTGATCGGGCCGGCCTGCTCGAAATCCACGCCTCCAGTGACCCAGCTACTACTTCCGTTATGCTGCAACTGGATATTACCAGCGAGGGCATTAGTGTGACAGTTATCGCGCCAACCTCTGCAACTGAGCCGGTTACGCCCACACCTGCGCTCGTTCCGACGCCTGAAGAATCGAGCAACTCGGCGATTTCAGAAGGTTATCCTGGTTTCGGCGGCTGGATTACGATGGTTTTATTCCTGGGAGGACTGGCATATTTGGCGCTTTGGCTGGGTGGCAAGGCGATTTCGAGGCGTTGGGGGTTGCGTTGGGCGTTCTGCGTTATCCTGGGCGGCTTGCTGGCATACAACTACCTCGCCTTCGGTCTGCCCGGAAGCGCGGCCTGGATCAAAGCGTATGGTTTGACAGGGATAGTGGGGATTGTAATTCTAGGCGCCGCGCTCGGTTTCGGCAGCGGCTGGCTGTGGACGAAAGCGGTTAACGCGCCAGCGAAGCGATCAGGCTGACGAGCAGCAGCCCGGCCGAGATCCAAAGAAGGATCCGCTCGGGTGTTTTGGCGATCAGGCGCAGGAGGGTGTCGTGGGGTTGAGTCAAGTTTTGAGGCCGCGTCGGTATCTCTCGATTCCCAACTAGAAATTCCCGAAACATGTCTACCGTAGCAGGGCGGCTATCAGGGTGGAGTTCCATCGCCCACAGGATGGCACGTTCGGTGCGCTGGCTGATCGCCGCGTTGATCGTGCGAGGATGTGCCAGACTTTCAGGATGCAGGAAACGCTGGCGGGCATCCGTAGGCGGCTGGTTGGTCAGCAAATGGTACAGGGTCGCGCCGAATGCGTAGATGTCGCTGCGCACATCGGTATGCACGCCGTCGCCGCCGTACTGTTCCAGCGGCGTGTACAGGGCGGTGCCGCGCCCCTGGATGACGGTGACGGTCATTTCGTCGGGGGCAAGGGCTTTGACCAGGCCGAAGTCCACCAGCTTGAGCAAACCTTCGGGGGTGATCTTCAAATTGGAGGGCTTGATATCGCGGTGCACCAGGGGAGGATCTTGTTTGTGCAGGTAAGCCAGGGCGTCGGCCAGTTGATTGGCCCAGCCAAGAACGGACTCCTCCGAGAGAAAGGCATTCTGCTGGCGGGCTTCCATCATCAATGTGCGCAGATCCTTGCCGGGTACGTAATCCATGACCAGGTAATCGCGCGCCTCAACCGAGAAGAAATCCGAGACCTTGGGCAAGTTGGGGTGATCCAGGCGCGCCAAGAAAGTGGCTTCGCGTAAGAATTGCTGGCGCGCCTCTTTCAGGATCTTTGCGGGTACAGTGCGGTCGTGTTCGACTTCCTTGAGCGCACAGCGGCGACCTTCAAGGCGCAGGTCGTCGGCCAGGTAGATGCTGCCCATGCCTCCCTGGCCAATGCGCTCCCGGATGCTGTAACGTCCGCGTAGTACCTCGCCGGTTTTTAGTGGAACGGGCATGACCGGCTCCAAGGATCAAACTTATGGCGAAATACCGAAATGTGCAGATGGCCTTGTTTCGGCGTTGGGATGCCACTCTTGCACAATTTTCAATTTCTCTGCTATATTATAAGCGTATTTTATTCTCCTGTTGTATAATCAGTAATTCACGAAAAGGCTTTGTAGTAGCGACTTCCCTGGCACCGCCCGCCAGGGCAGGTGTAGTCGCTTTTCAGCCGAACGACTAAAGTCGTTACTACGTTTTCGTGATCTACTGATAATGCCTTAGGGAAGTAGAGCAAACTATGGAAGGCAACCTGGAAGAATATCCACTTCTAATTGGGCAGACCGGCTTGCTGAGGGGTCAACGTTGGGTTTTAAACAAGCCGCTTGTGATCGGGCGCGAAGCAACCTGCGAAGTAGCAATTGCGGACCGCCAGGTGTCTCGTTTCCACGCGCGGCTCACGCCGACGCCCGAGGGCGTGATCTTGGAAGACATGGGCAGCAAGAACGGCACGTATTGCAACGGCAATCCTGTTGCCAACCCGATGACTTTACAAGATGGGGACATGGTGCAGATTGCGCTAGCCGGACAATTCATCTTCCTGACATCGGATGCGACCATGCCCCTGGTCGAGTCTGCTGATCGCCCCGGGCGCTTGCGCCTCGACCTACGTTCCCGGCGGGTATGGGTCAACCAGCAGCAGGTGGACCCGCCCCTTTCCGCGCTGCAATTCCATGTTTTGCGTGTGTTGTACGACAGCCAGGGCCAGGTCGTGGATCGGCAGGGATTGATCGCAGCCGCCTGGGGCGACGAACAGACGATTGGGGTCTCTGAGCAGGCGCTGGATGCGCTCATCCGCCGTTTGCGCGACAGGCTGGCTGCCATTGACTCGGACTATCCCTACATCGTCACCGTGCGCGGGCATGGCTTGCGCCTGGACAATCCACCGATGGAGTGATGATCTGCGTAACGCTTGTAAAAAAAAAGACGCCCCTTATGTCACCCTGAGGGCGCGTTCTGTGCGCCCGAAGGGTCTCCACGCCGCAAACGCGAGATTCTTCGCACCCCGAAAGAGCGTCGGGGCGTTCACATCGTCCCGATGTCCTTCGGGAGAATGACACGCGAAACAGCAACCTTGCGCTGTAATACTAGCCCATGCTCTTCTTCATCGAGAATTTGAGAATCGCGCGATAAATATTATTCAGTCTCTCGAGGACTTGTGCATCCTCGCCTTGTGATTTTTTATCAGCTCGTTCTTCACTCTGCGCCAGGACACCCCCGACAAAGCTGGTAAATTCCGGCGTAATTTCATTTTTGTGTTCTTCCAGCATTTTATTCAGGGCTGCCTCATTGGGCGCATCGAGTAATTTCTCGAGCAGCTCGTATTCTTTGGGCGGCGCGGAAACCTTTTGCAGCACAGCGACGATTTGTTCGAGTTTCTTTAATTGCGCTTCATTCTTCTTTTGGGTGGCTTCCTGCAAGGCGCGGTTGAGCACCTGAACGAATATCTCGCTTATCTCGTTCAATCGCTCCAGGGTGGCCTTTTGGATGTCTGGCGCGGCGAGCAGTGTGTTGAGGAGTTCTCCGGCGCGTTTGTATTCTTCTTCCACGCGTTGGTCAATTTGACGGGTTATATCGAGCAACTTTTCACGCAGGAATTCCATTTTTTTGCGTTCGTCGCCAGTCTTGGTTTCGATGCGCTCGGTGAGCGATTGGAAGAAGAGGTAATCCAGGCCAGGGCGGGTCAGGCTGGCCAACGCGCTCAGTCGGGCTTCGTTGGGCGCCTGGATGAGGATCTCCAGTAATTTCTCGCGGGTGAGTTCTTTCCCGGCTGCTTGCAGGGTTTTAACGGCTTCCTGGATCTCGTTGACCTGACTCTGTAGTTGCCTGCCGTATTCGCTCTCTTTCATGAGTTGTTGCTGCAAGGCGTTCATCTGTTGAGCGACCTGTTCCTGGCCGCTGGCCGCGGCCCCTTCCATCAAGCGATTGAACAGGCCGAAGAACTCCGCATCCAGCAATTTGGCTTCCTGTTGGATGAGTTGAGTGCGCGCCTCCGCGGTGGAGGTGGATAGCAGTCGCTCAATCAGGTTCACGCGCTGCTGCTGCGCCTGGATCATTTCGGGCGTCACTCCGTCCGCACTCAGGACGCGCTCGATCAGGCTTTGGTAGGTGAGAAAGCTCTGCGGGCGCAGCAGGTAGGCCTTCCGCTTTTCGGGCGGTAGCCGGTTGACGGCTTGGTTGATTAGCGGGCCGATGAGCTTCTCCTGCTCGGTGACCGGTACGCTAAGTTCCCCCGGAAAGTAAGTTAGCAGGAGTTCTTTACCAGCATCGTGATAGACGATTGGCGTGGCCAGCGCTCCGCTATAGCCGCAATGCGGACAGTTCGCAAAGTTGGAGACTCCGCCCAAAAGGCGCTGTTTCGCGCCCGGGTCGGCGGTAATGTCGAAAAGCTGCTCGACTTGCGCCAGGATCGGCTGCCGGCAGCGTGGACAGGAGATTTGGGTTCTTTGAGGAGGCATGGATATTCTCGATTTACGATTTTGGATTGCGATGAGGTTTGCGACACAAGGGGTTATTTTACCCCAGAATATTTGATATTCTTTTATGAATTTGTATTTAACGGCAATACTGCTTAGATAAGGATGTAGAGACGGCTCCTAGCGAAGCACCCTGCGCACGCCGCCGGGCATGGGAGCCCGACCCGCTAACTAAAGTATTGTGTTTAGCGGGATCCAAAGGCAGGCTGGCGCGGCAGGGAGAAGCAGATGCGGGCGCCGGCATTCGGCTTCGGGTCCACCCAAATGCGTCCGCCATGCGCTTCGACAATAGCGCGCGCCAGGTAAAGTCCCAACCCGGCGCCTTTTGTATTCCGGACGGCTTTTTCGGCGCGGTAGAAACGATCAAAGATATATGGAATGTCAGCCGGGTCAATCCCCGCGCCCTCGTCGCTCACGGTGACGATCACCTGCTCTGGCCGTACCTGGCCGCTGATGCGGATCTCACCGCTGGGTGCATATTTGATGGCGTTGGACAGCAGGTTGGCGAGCACTTGCTCGATGCGCTTCTCGTCCGCCAGGATGATCGGGAATTTCTTGGGAAAATCCGCCAGGATGGTGTGACGGCCAGTTTGGGTGCGGAAGCGCTCGGCCAGGCGTTCGGCCAGATTGGGCAGGGAAATATCGGCCAGGTTGGGCTTCAGGCCGCCAGCCTGCAGGCGCGAGGCATCCAACAAGTCTTCGATCATCGTCGTCAGTCGGTCGGCTTCTTCTTCTATGACTTTCAAGCTATCTTGCACCACGGCTCGATCCCAGGAGGCGTCTTCGCGGCGCAAGGTGCTGACGTAGCCTTTGATCAGGGCGACAGGCGTCTTGAGTTCGTGACTGATGATCGAGACGAAGGTGTTCTTGATCTCCTCTGCGGTGCGGAATTTGGTGATGTCACGCACAGTGACGATGATATTGCGCAAGACGCCATCCGCCGTCAGGAGGGGTGCGTAGGTGATGCCGACTGGCAGCGAGGGCGGCTCCGGCCGTTGTAGATCACCCTCGACGTATAGATAAGCGTTGGGAGTCAGCGGCCAGCCGCCAGTCTCGGCTTCCTCCAGCGTCAGGCCTTCGGGGCGGCGCGCCCAGCGGATAATATCGCTGTGTGACCGGCCTTGGATCTGGTCGCGGGGTGTGACTAACATTCGCTCAAAGGCGGCATTGACGCGCTCGATGAGGCGATCCGCCCTCAGAATGAGAATCCCGTCCGCAGCGGAATCAATCAAGGCGTCCAGGCGCTGTTTTTCGTAACTGACTTGGGTATAGAGTTGGGCGTTGAAGACGGCGATGGCAGCCTGGTCAGCAAAGCTCTGCAGGAGCAATTTATCGTTGGCGGAAAACAGGTCGGGGTAGCCACGAAAGATAAAGGTCACGCCGATGACCTGGCCATGCGTAACCAAAGGCAGGCCGACGCCGTTAAGCAGGCCCATGCTGGCGGTGTAAGCCAGTTCTTTCAACATGCGGTTGAGTTCTGCGACGTTTAGTTCACGAACCTTCTCTTCTGCGAGAAGCGGCTCAAGATAGCGTAAAAAGGCTGGCGGGATGCCGTATGCAGCGGCAACGCGCCAACCCGCGCTCTCTTTCAGCGCGATGATACCGGCTTGACCGGCAAGCATTTCAATGGAAATGCGCAGGATGCGCGCCAGGAGTTTATCAAGATCAAGTTCCTGGGTAATAGCACGCGCTATTTCGAGCAGGTAGTCGCGCTGTCGGACGCGGAAGTCGGGGAGCATTACGATTGACGAGTGACGAGTGATGAGTGATGAGTGATGCGTGATGCGTGATGCGTGACGAGTAGCGGGTGACGATTGGCCGATCAGCGATCAGCGATAAGCGATAAGCGATGTTATTTTATCACCTACGCGGGTGGGGCGTGTTAGATTCATGTTATCTGCGCGATACAATGCTGTTCTTGGCACTGGCGAGGATGCAATTGGGTTATAATTACATGCAAATCCTATCGTGACCGTTATCAATTGCTTGGAAAAACCCTTGGCGGGCGCAGGTTGAAGATCATCTTCCAACTCAAACCCGGAAATATCATCCGTATCATTACAGGATGGCCACTATGAGCGCAAAAGCGAAATTGACCGAATTCGAAATAGATCAGAAGGTTATTGCCCAGGCTGATGACAACGCGGCGTGGGAAAAACCAATTTTGGTACGAAGGACGAGAGCTGCCTCGCTTTCTATCCCGCCAGACTTGGCGGCGCGTGCAGCATTCCTGGCAAAACTTCATCGCAAACCAAGCCTCGAGGAATGGCTGACACGCGTCATTCAAGAGCGAATTGAACTGGAAGAAGCCGCTTTTATAGGGGCGAAACAGGAACTGGCAGCAAAAACCGGTTGAAACCTTGATATTCCTCTTGCACTTTCTCTACTCCATAAACCTGTCCGCCAGCATGGGCAGGTTTTTCCATGCCATTCCGGTATAATCACCCCATGTTCGAATACAAAATCCTCACCGCGCAGAGTCGCGCCCGCGCCGGAGTTTTTCACACCCCGCATGGCGACCTGCTGACGCCCGTCTTCGCGCCGGTCGGGACGCAGGCGGCGGTCAAGACGCTCACCCCGGCCCAGGTCGAGGAATTGGGTGCGACGCTTGTCCTCGCCAACACCTATCACCTCTATCTGCGCCCAGGCGACGAACTTGTTCGCGAGATGGGCGGCCTGCACACCTTCATGCAATGGCCGCGCCCGCTGTTGACCGATTCGGGCGGCTTCCAGGTTTTTTCCCTCGCCCAGACCCGCAAAGTGGACGAGGATGGCGTCACCTTCAAATCCCACGTGGACGGGACGATGCACCGCTTCACACCCGAAAAGTCCATCGCCATTCAGGAGAACCTGGGGGCGGATATCATCATGGCCTTCGACGAGTGCGCCGACCCAAACGATTACAATTACATCCCGAAGGCGATGGAACGGACGCACCGCTGGGCGGAACGTTGTCTCGCCGCGAAGAGGCGCGTCGACCAGGCTCTCTTCGGCATCCTCCAGGGAGGCGTCAACCCGGACCTGCGAGCTGCTTCCGCTAAATTCATCTCATCCCTGCCTTTTCCCGGCATCGCCATCGGCGGACTCTCGGTCGGCGAGACCAAGGCTGAAACCTACGCCATGCTCGACCTGGTCAATGGCCTCCTGCCCGAAGACAAGCCGCGCTACCTGATGGGCGTCGGCACACCCGAAGACCTGATCGAAGGCATCCGCCGCGGGGTGGACATCTTCGACTGCGTTCTGCCGACGCGGCTGGCGCGTCATCACGCGGTCTTCTCGCCGGAGGGACGCCTGAATTTGATGAACGCCGCATTCGCCCGCGACAAGCGGCCGATTGACAAAACCTGCACGTGCTATACTTGCCAGACATTTACACGCGCTTATTTGCGGCATCTCATCGCGGCAAAGGAATTGTTAGCCGGCACGCTACTATCCATCCACAATCTGAGCGCGTTAATTCGATTGATGAACGAAATCCGCGCCGCGATCATTGACGGCACGTTCGAGTCCCGTGTGCCTGAGTGGTTGGCGCGATGGAAAGGCAATCGGAGAAAAATCAAATGAATCTACTCACCTCCTTCTTGCTCGGAATCATCCAGGGCCTGACCGAATTCATCCCGGTATCGTCTACTGCCCACCTGCTGATCGGGCAGACGCTGCTCGGCATCCCCTCGGACGACGCCACCTTTGCGTTCCTGGTGATCGTCCAATTGGGAACAATCGTTTCTCTGATCGTATACTTCTGGAAAGATCTATGGGAAATAATACGCGCCATGTTTTCCCCCGTCAGCTACCGTAAGCCGTACGATCCCGAAAAAGAAGAGTCTGAAACGTACAAGAAAAGAAAACGCTCGGAGGCGAATGCGAGACTTGGGTGGTGCATACTCATCGCCACCATCCCCGCCCTCTTAGCAGGCTATTTTCTCAAAGACGAGGTAAAGCTCCTGTTCCGTCAGCCACTGATAGAAGCAGCGATACGTCTCCTCGCGGCAGCGTTCTTGATGCTGCTGGCGGAATGGATTGGCAAGCGATCCCGCAGGCTGCGAACGATAACCTGGTTCGATGCGCTCGTCATCGGCCTCTTCCAGATCCTCGCGGTCTTCCCCGGCGCGTCACGCAGCGGTACGACCATTAGCGGCGGGATGCTGCGCGGTTTCCATCGGCGTTCGTCGGCGCGCTTCGCGTTCCTGATGTCCATCCCGGTCATGCTGGCAGCCGGCGGCTACGAAATGTTCGATGTGCTGAAAATGCCCGAGCTGACCAGCTTTCTGCTCCCCATGGCAGTTGGATTTGTCACCGCGGGCGTGATCGGATGGTTCGTGGTCAAATGGCTGCTCGGCTACCTGACCGGGCACTCGCTCTACCCGTTTGCAGCTTATTGCGCCATTGCCGGAGCCGTTTGCCTGGCACTAAGTCGGTTACTATGAACAATTTCGACGCCCAAAAAGCCGGCATGATCGCCCTGCTCGAGCGGTTGGTCGAGATCGAATCCCCCTCGCACGATAAGGCTGCCGTGGACCGTGTCGGAGCGATCGTGGCGGAGGAATGCCGGCGCCTGGGCGCGCAGGTCGAGATCCATCCGCAGACCGGGACCGGCGATCACATCGTCGCGCGCTGGGGACCTCACCCCCGCCCCCTCTCCTACGAGGAGAGGGGAGATGGCATCCTACTCCTGTCCCACATGGACACCGTCTTCCCGCTTGGCACGCTGATAAAAATGCCATTCTACGAAAAGGACGGCAAGATCTTCGGCCCCGGCGTCCTGGATATGAAAGGCGGTATCGTCATCGCTTTGACCGCTATCGCCGCGCTGCGCGAGATCGGAAGCCTGCCGCCGCGTCCCATCACCGCGCTGTTCACCTCCGATGAAGAAATCGGCAGCCGCACATCTCGGGCGTTGATCGAGAGCCTGGCAAAAGAATCCGCGCTGGCGCTGGTGCTCGAATCCGGGCTGATGGGCGGGGCGGTCAAGACCTGGCGCAAGGGTGTGGGCGATTTCAAGGTCCGCGTGCGGGGACGCGCCGCCCACGCCGGCGGCGACCACGAAAAGGGTCGGAACGCCATCGAAGAACTCGCCCATCAAGTGCTCGCCATCCAAAAATTGACCGACTACGAAAAAGGCACCACGCTCAACGTCGGCGTGATCCGAGGCGGGATCGCGACGAACGTCGTCCCGGATGAAGCTGTGGCCTCAGTGGACTTGCGCGTGATGCAGCCCGGCGAGGCCGAGCGCATCCTGGCGCGGCTGCACAGGTTGAAACCTGTCCTGGAGGGCACGTCCATCGAGGTGACCGGCGGAATCAACCGCCCGCCGATGCCTTTCGACGAAAGGATGAAAGCCACGTTCGAGCGGGCGAAGGAGATTGCCGAGAAGATGGGCATCGCGCTCCAGGCAGGCGGTTCGGGCGGCGCATCCGACGCGAACTTCGTCGCTCCGCTGGGCATTCCCGTTTTGGATGGATTGGGTGCGATTGGTGAAGGTCTCCATTCTGAGCGAGAGTACATCCTGACCAGCAGCCTGCCGGAACGCGCCCGGTTGCTGGCAGCCTTGCTGAGTGATTGGTAAACCAATGACCTACCGGCATTCACCGTTACTTCACAATTTCTTATGTTTTACGTTTTACGCATTATTTCTTGCCTCCTGCTCCCCCGCCACGCCGACCGTCGCGCCCGATCCCATCATCGTTCAATACAGCGCGGCAGCCCAGCCCTGGTTATCTGGCGTGTATGGCTGTGCGGGAGGAATCCCAGTGCTCGCTGACCAACGCGCCGCGCAATATTTCGATCTCTCCGCGGATCTCGCAATTCGCCTCGGCGAACCGGTTCCGCTGACTGCACCCGCGTTCGAGATCGGCAGTGAAGAGATCCTTGTTGTCGTACACCCACACAACCCCCTCGCGAATCTTGGCGCAACGCAGGTGCGAGAGCTGTTCAGTGGGCGCATCCGCAATTGGAGCCAGGTCGGCGGCGCAGACGCGTCCGTGCAAGTATGGATATACACATCGGGCGAGGAGATACAGCAGATCTTCGAGGCGGCCGTGATGCAGGGATTAGCGCTAACTTCACTGGCGCGGCTTGCCACCAGCCCGGACGAGATGTACCAAGCCATCGCCAATGATGCAAATGCGGTTGGAATCCTGCCACGAAGCTGGAAGGTGGGGAATGTGTCGGACGTGTACATGGCAGCGTCCGTGCCGGTGCTGGCAATCACCCCTTCCGAGCCGCAGGGTGCGCTGGCAAACCTGCTGGCTTGTCTGCAGGAGTAGAAATTGGTAAAATATAGTCAAATTGAGAGGCGAGTATGGCTCAAGTAAATATTCAATACATCTCTGATGATAGTGGCAAAACCACCAGCGTGATTGTGCCCATCGAACTCTGGCGCGAAATCGAGTCCGAGCGAGAGACTACCCTTCTGCTCAAAAGCAAAGTAATGAAAAAGCGGCTGCTGGAAGCCAAACAGCGCACCGAGGGCATTTCACTGGAGCAGGTGCGTGAAAAACTTGGAATTTGACCCCGATGCCTTCGAAGACCTTGCCTGGTGGGTCGAGAAGGACCGTAAAATTGCCAACGCTTGAGAATCCCATCTTAGAGGCAATACTGTTTAGATAAGGTCGCAGAGACGGCTCCTCGCGAAGCACCCTGCGGGCACGCCGTCGGGCATGGGAGCCCGACCCGCTAACTAAAAAGTATTGATCTTAGAGGACCGGACGGCGCAGGTGCCACTCGGTGGCTTGCTCAAAGGCATGTCCGGCCCGCAATACCTTAGCTTCTTTCCACGGACCTGAAATGATCTGCAAACCAATCGGCAGCCCGGCGGACGTAAATCCGCAAGGCAGCGAAAGAGCCGGCAGACCGGTCAGGTTGAAGGGGGCGGTGAAGCGCGTTAAGTGGAGGGCAGCTTCAACGGCCTGTGTCCCCTCGATGGGTGGCGCGGGAATGGGGGTGGTCGGCAGGAGCAAAACGTCGAATTTCTCAAATAATTGCTCGCAGTGGCGGCGACCTTCAGCCTGCGTCCGCCTGGCGAGCGCGTACTCGCTGGAAGTGAGAGCCGCGCCGGTTTCCAGCCGCTGACGGACGTCCGCGCCGAACCAGTCGTGGTGCGCGGCCAGCCGCTGGCGGTGATAGGCGGCCGCGTCGGCCTGGGTCATGCGGGTATTGGCCTGGGCCAGATCGGAGAGCCAGTCCATGTCCACTCTTTCCACCTGCGCGCCCAACTCTTTGAAAATCTGCGCCGCGGCATTCACCGCCGCCAGCACTTCCGGGTCGGAGGCTTCAACGTACTCCCCAGCCGCCAGGGCAACCCGCCAGCCTTTGACGCCACCGCCGAGATGGGCAATATATTCGCCCACAGGTACATCCGCTGATTTAGGATCCAGCGGATCGTAACCGGCAATGACTTGCAGAATCAGCGCAACGTCCCGCACGCTGCGCGCCATCGGGCCGGCGTGGTCGAGGTTCCACGAGAGCGGGATGACGCCGCGCAAACTGACGCGCCCATAAGTCGGCTTCAAGCCGACCACGCCGCACAAAGAGGCCGGGATGCGGATCGAGCCACCCGTATCCGTGCCCAGCGCACCCAGGCACATCCCGGCCGCCAGCGCAACCGCGCTGCCGGACGATGAGCCGCCGGTGATGCGCGCCGCGTCCCACGGATTGCGGCACGCGCCGTAGTGTGGATTGACGCCCGTCACACCCAGGGCGATCTCGTGCATGTTCGTTTTACCGAGAATGACTGCGCCTGCTGATCTAAGTTTCTGGACAACGAAGGCGTCTTCGACAGGGATGTAGTCGGCGAAGAATTTGGAGCCG
>Ga0210020_1001229_pt1 | contig 22751 bp, 19 predicted proteins | sample CryGeymeta201514_FD_183980 | JGI IMG/M metagenome (GOLD analysis project Ga0210020, IMG submission 183980) | Groundwater microbial communities from Crystal Geyser aquifers in Utah, USA - Crystal Geyser metaG 2015-14 (SPAdes) (version 2) | ecosystem: Environmental > Aquatic > Deep subsurface >... | reverse complement strand
CGCTATCGGCATGGAAAGCCTGGGAATCCGCCGTGTCACCGCCTCTCCTGTCAATGTAGGAAGCGGAACCGTGAAGACCGAGCATGGTATTCTCCCGGTCCCGGCCCCGGCAACCCTCTCTCTTCTGAAAGGGAAACCCACCTATGCCGGCGGAATTTCCATGGAGCTGACCACTCCCACCGGCGCCGCCATCCTCGCCGGGCTGGCTCAGGACTTTTCAGTCCAGCCCCTCATGAAGATCGAACGCATCGGCTATGGCCTGGGCAAGGCGGACCTGCCCGGCTGGCCCAACTGTCTTCGCATCCTGATCGGGGAAGAAGACATTCCGGCCCGTCGCCAGGACCGATGCTGGATGATTGAAAGCAACATTGACGACATGAACCCGGAAATTTACGGGTTCGTCATGGACCGCCTTTTTGCCGAAGGGGCGCTCGATGTCTTTTTCACCCCGATCATCATGAAAAAGGGGAGGCCTGCCACACGGATCAGCGTCCTCTCTCCGGAAGGGATGGAGCATGCCCTGGTTAATATTATTTTTCAGGAGACCACAGCTATCGGCGTCCGCCGCTACAGCGTGGAACGGGAGAAGCTTGAACGTAAAATGATCCGGGTTGCGACTCCTTATGGGGAGGTTCCGGTCAAGATCGCTTATCTGGGAATGGAGGCCGTCAACCTCTCCCCGGAGTATGAGGTCTGCCGCAGGCTGGCTTCCGAGCAGAAGGTTCCTCTCAAACAGGTATATAATGAGGCCATGAGCGCCGCGAAGGGGAAGCACGGATGAGCGGATATGTCGCTGTTTTTGTCACCGCCTCTTCAAGAGAGGAGGCGGAAACCATTGCAAAGGAGCTGGTGGGGTCCCGTCTGGCGGCGTGCGCCAATATATTTCCGGAGATCCGCTCTATATTCAGGTGGAAAGGGAAGGTTCAAAAGGAGCAGGAGGTTCTCCTGATCATCAAAAGCCGTTTAGCGCTTTTCGACCGGATCGAACAGAGGGTCAGGGAGCTTCATAGTTATGAAGTCCCCGAAATCGTGGCCGTTCCCATCGTCAAAGGCTCTCCCCCCTATCTTGACTGGGTGGGAGAAGAAACCGCTGATTGATGTTTTTTTTAACGGAGTCCATTCATGAATGAGGTTGACCTATTAAAAAAGATTGTCCAGGACCAGACGAGGATGCTCGAGGAGAAAAACCGGTTGCTCTCTGATCTCGAGTACCGCCTCAAACAGAGCATCGTCACGGGGAGCCGCAAGGAGGATCTTGCAAAATTCCAGTTTCAACTGAGCAGGCAGACCATTGAAGGGCAGTCCAGCCTGCTCAAGACCATCCTTGGATCGATTCCGTCCGGCATGATGGTGGTGGATGCCAAGCAGCAGATCCTCTCTTATAACCCGGCCGTCCAGCATATCCTGAAAATCCAGGAGAAGGAAATCCTGGGCAAAACCTGCGCCCAGTTTTTCGGAGAATCCTGCGAAATGCACGGCCTTCTAAAAAAGGCCATGGAAACGGGTGAAGCCCAGTTTAGCCGGGAAGTGCGGGTCCGGACCGGAAGCGGCAGGGAGATCGTCCTCGCCGTAAACGCCGCGCCCATCCGAGACAGCCATCGGGACTTGATCGGCGGGGTGGAGATCTTCTCGGACGTCACCGGGGACGTGGATAGAGAGTGCCAGCTCCAGAAAAAACAGGAGAGCCTCATTCATGTCCTGACGAAGATCATGGAGAAGAAAGACCATTATATCCTTTCCCATTCCGAACGGGTCAAGGACCTGGCCATGGGAATGGCAAAAGACGCCGGGATTTCCAGCCCGGAGGAGCAGAGGGAACTTAGCAATGCCTGTCTTCTCCATGATATCGGATTGATTTCCGTTCCCGATGAGATCCTCAACGCAAAGCGGACCGGAACGGAAAAGCCTGTCGACATCATCCGGGCGCACCCTGTAGAGGGGGAGTGGATGCTGAGCAGTGTGGAAGGTTTTGATGCCATCAAACGTATTGTCCGATCCCATCACGAACGCTTTGACGGAGGAGGCTACCCGGACGGGATCAAAGGAGACCATATTCCCTTCGCATCCCGTATCATAGCCCTGACCGAATCCTATGATGCCATGCTTCATGATGCGGCAACGTCACGGCGGTCTCAAGAAGAGGTTATAGAAGAGATCAAAGAGAACAGGGGATCCCAGTTTGACCCGGATCTGGTGGACATTTTTTTAAACAAGGTGCCGGGATGAAAAGGAACCTTGCCCAAAGACTGTTAAGGATATACAAGATCCTCTATGCCCATTACGGCCCTCAGCACTGGTGGCCGGCAGACAGCCGGTTTGAGGTGATCGTCGGGGCCATCCTCACCCAGAACACCAACTGGAAAAATGTGGAGAAGGCCATCACCAACCTGAAAGCAGAGGGGATCCTGTCGCCCCAAGCCCTCCACAAGGTCTCCCGTCAACGCCTCTCACGTCTGATCAGGTCTTCCGGATACTTCAATATCAAGACGGACCGGCTTAAATCCTTTATGGATTTCATGATGTCCGGATACGGAGGGGATCTCAAGGCCATGTTCAGGGGGAAAACGGAGATCCTGAGGGAGAAGCTCTTAAATATTAAAGGAATAGGGCCGGAGACCGCCGATTCCATCCTCCTGTACGCCGCGGGGAGGCCGGTTTTCGTGGTGGATGCCTATACCCGAAGGGTCCTCAGCCGGCACGGCCTGTGTGAGGATAAGGCATCCTATCATCAGATCCAGTCCCTCTTCATGGAAAACCTTGCGCCGGATGTCCGGATGTTCAACGAATACCATGCCCTGCTGGTCTCTGCAGGAAAGAGACATTGCACGTCCAAGCCGGTTTGCTCAGGCTGTCCTCTTCAGGGTTATTAGAGGGAGGCTTTTTGACCACTAAGTCTGAAGCAGAAGGTCTTTCCTGGTGATTTTAGGCGATAATGAGATCCTCTTCAGATAAAGACCCAGGGCCGATTCTCACGGTTGTACAATAAATTGACGGCAGAAAAATAAAATATCATGAAATATCCTTTTGAATCCATTAGCTAATTTATTTGTTGACAGATTTTTTTGACAGAAGTTATACTATAATAAACAAGACAAAGATGATTTTACCTGACGGGGAAATCAGAATAAATCGGGGATATGAATGGTTGACACAGGGAATTCCAATATGATAATCAATGCCGTAATCTGAATTCCTTGATTTCCCCCTTTTTTTTGAACCAGCGAAGAGGTATGCCTATGAAAAAATATACTATGATGATCATGTCGGACCCCACGGCGAAGGTCCGTAAGATCAGGATCACCGCCCCGACCCCGGCTCAGATGATCTCGGCGGCCGTGGTGGTCGCCATCGTTGCGGTCTCCCTCTCGTTCTATTTTTTATTAGACTATACCCGGATGAAGATTCAGATGAAGGGATTCAACTCCCTTCGCAAGGAGAATACGGTTCAGCGTTTTCAGTTGCAGGCCTTTAAAAGGAATCTGGAACAGATCAAAACAGAACTTGAATCCCTGAAAGACCTCGACCATAAGCTGCGCGTGATGGCCAATCTGGATAAAACCCATAACAACAAATACCTGCTGGGCATCGGCGGGCCGGCAAAAACCTCGCTTCCCAACGAGTATCAGACAGACCTCTCCTCAGAGATTACACGGGATCTCAATGAATTGAGCCAGACCACGGCCAAGCAGGAGGTCAGCTTCCAGGAACTCATTGAATTCTTCTCCGAGCAGAAATCCATTCTGGCCGGCACACCATCCATCTGGCCGGTTCACGGGTGGGTCACTTCCGGATTCGGGACGAGGACGGATTCCTTCACGGGTTATCGAGCCATGCATGAAGGGCTCGATATTGCAACCCAAACAGGCACTTCCGTGATCGCTCCCTGCGACGGCATCGTTACACTCGTGACCCAGGACTACGGGTACGGGAAAATGCTCGAGATCAATAACGGAAACGGGATCATCACCCGCTATGGCCACAACTCCAAGATCGCCGTACGCGTGGGAGACCGCGTCAAGCGGGGTAATATCATTGCCTACGTTGGAAATACCGGACGCAGCACGGGCCCGCACCTCCATTATGAGGTCATCGTCAACGGTGTTCATGTAAACCCCATGAAATACATTATGAATTGAGCGGTTTTCTCAGAGGAAAGTCAAACGAGATTTTCCATTGAAAGATCACTGAATTTACGATAACATACCCCCGAACTGAAAAGGCCGGGGGTTTTTTTTATATCGGATCAGAACCTATAAAATGAGGATCAGCTCCAAAAGAGTGGGTGAAAACATCAGGGGTCAAGGGGTCAAGGATTCCAGGGGTCAAGTGAAGTGCTTTTTAAAAACTCAAGGGTCCGAGGGGTCAAGGGGCTTAGGGTCCAAGTGAAAAGCATAGAAAAAACTGAAGGGTAACAGAAATCAAAAAAACCACTTGAATCCTTGAACCCTGGAACCCTTGAACCCTGGATCTCTATAGGTTCTGGAACCCTCGAACCCTTTTTTACCCACCAAATGGGAGAAGAACCTAACATGGAAATGATGCAATGATCGCCTATATCCTGAAAAAAATCATGGGCACCCGGAACGAACGGGAGCTGAAGAAGATCAAACCGTTTGTGGGCCGGATCAACGCCCTGGAACCTGGAATTAAAGCCTTGTCCGATGCGGAGATCGCCAAAAAAACCCTGGAATTTAAAGACCGCCTGCAAAAAGGGGAGACCATAGACGATCTTCTGTGCGAGGCCTTTGCCGTGGTGCGAGAGGCTTCGGTCCGGACCCTCTCCATGCGTCATTTCGATGTGCAGCTCATCGGCGGGATCGTCCTGCACCAGGGACGGATTGCCGAGATGAAGACCGGGGAAGGAAAGACCCTGGTCGCAACCCTTCCGGTCTACTTAAACGCCATCGAGGGCAAGGGTGTCCACGTGGTCACGGTAAACGATTACCTGGCCGGAAGGGACAGCCGGTGGATGGGAAAGATCTATACCTTCCTCGGGATGACCGTAGGCTGTATTGTGCATGGCCTGTCGGACGAAGAGAGAAAAACCGCTTACCATGCGGACATCACCTATGGAACCAACAACGAATTCGGGTTTGACTATCTGCGGGACAACATGAAGTTCCGTCTGAAGGATTATGTTCAGCGTGATTTCAACTACGCGATCGTAGACGAGGTGGACAGCATCCTGATCGACGAGGCCCGCACGCCGCTCATTATCTCCGGTCCGACCGAAGAATCCACGGACAAGTACTACAAGATCGACAAAATCATCCCCAGGCTGGAAAAAGACACGGACTACACCGTGGACGAGAAGGCCCGCACCGCGGCCCTGACCGAAGAAGGAAACGAGAAGGTAGAAAACTACCTCGGTGTGAAGAACCTCTATGATGCATCCAACATCGAACTGGTCCACCATGTGAACCAGGCCCTCAAGGCCCACACCCTGTTCAAACGGGACACGGATTACGTGGTCAAGGACAATGAGGTGCTCATTGTGGACGAGTTCACCGGGCGCCTCATGCCCGGAAGAAGATACAGCGACGGGCTTCATCAGGCCCTGGAGGCCAAGGAAGGAGTCAAGATCGAACGGGAGAACCAGACCCTGGCCAGCATCACCTTCCAGAATTATTTCCGGATGTACAAAAAACTGGCGGGCATGACCGGAACCGCCGACACCGAGGCCGAGGAGTTTCAAAAGATCTATAACCTCGAGGTCATCGTCATCCCGACCAATCAGCCCATGATCCGGAACGACTTTCACGATTTGATCTACAAGACCGAAAAAGAAAAGTTCAAGGCGGTTGTCACCGAGATCGAGGAATGCCGGAGGCGCGGACAGCCGGTCCTGGTCGGCACCATCTCCATCGAAAATTCCGAAAAGCTCTCCGCCTACCTTAAAAAGTCCAGCATCTCCCACCATGTGCTGAATGCAAAACATCACGAAAAAGAAGCCGAGATCGTAGCCCAGGCCGGGCGGTTCGGATCGGTCACCATCGCCACCAATATGGCAGGCCGGGGCACCGATATTGTGCTCGGCGGCAACCCTGAGTTCCTGGCCACAGCCTCCGCCGAGGAGGGAACCGAAAAATATGAGACCCTCCTTGAACACTTCAGAGTCCAGTGCCGGGAAGAGCACGAGAAGGTCGTCAAAGAGGGCGGGCTTCATATATTGGGCACCGAAAGGCACGAAAGCCGGAGAATCGACAACCAGCTCCGAGGCCGATGCGGCCGCCAGGGCGATCCGGGATCTTCCCGGTTCTACCTTTCCCTGGAAGACGATCTCCTTCGGATCTTCGGCGCGGAGAGGATTTCCTCCATCATGAACCGTCTCGGCATCGAGGAGGACGTCCCCATCGAGAACCGGATGGTGACCAAGGCCATCGAGAATGCCCAGAAGAAGGTCGAATCCCAGAACTTCAACATCAGAAAGCAGCTCCTGGAATACGATAATGTCATGAACCAGCAGCGGGAGTCGATCTACGCCCTGCGTAAAGAGATCATTGAGGGAGAATATGTCAAGGATATCATCCAGGAAACCATTGGTGAAGTTTTACAGAGGTCCATTCAGACCTACACGGAAGATAAGAAAAAAGGCCGCCGATGGGACGTTGACGGGCTGAAGGATTTTTATCACAGGGTCTTTCATCTTCAGCTCCCCTTTGACGAAAATGAAATTCAGGGGATGGAGCCTGAAGATCTATCGGAAAAACTCAAGACCCATGTCGCCAATACGCATTATCAGAAGGAACTTGAGCTCGGGGAGTCCTTCATGCGTCAGGTCGAGCAGATGGTCCTGCTCCAATCTCTCGATACCCAGTGGAAGGACCACCTTCTGGCCATGGACCATCTCAAAGAAGGGATCGGCCTCCGAGGCTACGGGCAGAGGGACCCCCTCTTAGAGTACAAGAAAGAAGGGTTCAACATGTTCCAGGAGACCCTGGACCGGATCAATGAAAATGCCCTGACCCTGCTTTTCCACCTCAAGATCGAACGCCCTGAAGCCGTAGAGATGGAGAAGCCGAAACACTCACAGGAGGTCTATTACAGCCGCGGCGAGGGCGGCGGGGCCGCCAAGGTACAGACCGTGGTCAAGGGAAAGAAGATCGGCAGAAACGAACCCTGCACCTGCGGGAGCGGGAAAAAATACAAGAAATGCTGCGGGAAATGAGGCCGAAGCAGAACTGTGCATGGCGCCATGAATCAACAAACAACGTCATTCCCCGACCCTCCGATCAAGTCGGAGGGCATGCTTGATCGGGGAATCCACCCTTCGACAGGCTCAGGGTGACAATTGTCATGGTGAGCTTGTCGAACCATGGATTGTCCGGCCTGCCTGTGCCGATGTCACGGCAGACAGGTCGAGCCGGACAATGACATGTAATTACGAATTCAGTCGCTCCGTGCAGAGCGGCGAAGATAAGTCAACCTGTTACAAGGAGAGCCGCCATCAAGATCGCCGGCATACAGATTTTCTGTTCCGATGATATTGATCGAAACATCCGGAAGGCCGTCCGTTATATCGGCCATGCCGCCGAGAGTGGGGCCAGGATCATCTGTTTTCCTCAGATCTTCTTCCTCCCCTGGTTTCTGAAAGAGGAAACCCCAGAGGCATTCAATCATGCCATTCCCCTTGATCACGAAATTCTTAACCCGTTTCGTGAGGCGGCGCGTGACCATAAGGTCGTGCTGATCTGTCCCTTCTTTGAAAGGAAGGGGGAAAAAACCTTCAGCTCGGCCGCGGTCTTTGATGCGAACGGGACTGCCGTCGGGGTTTATCAAAAAGCCCATATCCCCTCTATCCCCGGCTGGAATGAAAAATATTATTTTCAACCCGGCGAGTCCGGGTTCCTTGTGATGGACACAGCCTGCGGGAAGATCGGCATTCAGCTCTGCTGGGATAATTTCTTCCCCGAAGGATCGAGGGCCCTGGCCCTCGGCGGGGCCGAAATCATCTTCGCTCCGACCGCGGCGGCCTATGCCTCGCAGGAGAGATGGCTCCACGTCATCTCCGCCAACGCCTTCGTCAACAACCTTTTTGTTTTTCGGGTCAACCGGGCAGGACACGACCATGGCCTTGATTTCTACGGCGGGAGTTTTTGTGTAAATCCCTACGGCGAACTGCTCGCCGATCCCATCGGCATTCAGGAAGGCATCTCGCTGGTTGATATTGACCTCTCCATAATCGCCGAGGCCAGGACGCAGAGCGGCTTCTTTAAGGACCGGCGGATGAATCTGTATGGGAATCTGGTCCTCAAGGAGGAACAGGAGATCCGATGATCATCGGGGTCCCAAGGGAGATCAAGGACGGCGAGCGCCGCGTATCCATTACACCCGCGGGGGTGGAAGACCTTACCGAATCCGGCCATCAGGTCCTGATCCAGGAGGGGGCCGGCGTGGGAAGCGGGATCCCGGATCATGAATTTGAAGAGGCCGGGGGGAAGATCCTGACCGACCTTCGCACCCTGTTCAGCGAATCGGAACTGATCCTCAAGGTCAAGGAGCCCCTCCCTGCTGAATACGACCTCTTCAGGGAAGGACAGACCCTCTTCACCTTCCTCCACCTGGCTGCAAACCCCTCCCTCACCGAATTTCTCATGATGATTATTTTCAGGGAAACATCACCACCCTGACGGCAATCAAGAAAAATATATCAAACGCCGTGGCCAGGGCCGACCTCCTGATCGGCGCCGTGCTCATCGCCGGCGCGAGAGCGCCCAAGGTGGTGACGAGAGAGATGATCCGCTCCATGGAAGGGGGCTCCGTGGTGGTGGATGTGGCCGTGGACCAGGGGGGCTGCATCGAGACCACCCGGCCCACCACGCACTCCGACCCGGTCTATGAAGTGGACAATGTCATCCACTACGCCGTCACCAATATCCCCAGCGCCGTAGCCAAGACCTCCACATTCGCCCTGACCAATGTGACCCTCCCCTACCTTTCGGAGATCGCTGATGCCGGCCTCGCCAAGGCCCTGAAAAAGTCAAAGGCATTGTATAAGGGGGTTAACACACACAAAGGGCATCTGACCCATCCCCTGGTCTCCAAATCCCTGGGCCTCCCGTATACCCCGCTTGAGAATCTGACCTTCTGAGTCTGCAAAAGGCAAATTCATCTTTAATGTACGGCTTTTTTATGATAGGGTATTTTACGGTTAGAGGATCTTTTTAAAAAACATTCCCCGGTAAAACGTCCCGATAGATCGGGACAAGGAGGGCAAGTCGGCCAGACTGCATGAGGGGATCAAGGGGAAAAAAGACGGGTTAGCCTCCCGGTCATAAAGAGGAGCGTGAATGATGAATACGGGTATGGATAACTTCAAAGAGATCAAATCTGAAAAGCTGCTGAGTAATTCCGTTTCGGAGATTTTAAAACACGAGGACTATGAACGATACAGGCAATGGCTTCAGGTGAAGCTGCCTGACTACATGGGGGAGGGGATGTTCCCCTTAGAGGCGCCGCAAGCTCTTCACGCCCTGGCGACAATTCTATCCCGTGCGGTCTGGAACGCCGTCCCGCTCCCCGGAAACGGTTTCCGGCCTTCCCCACTTCCCACTCCGGGCAGGAACGACCCCTGCCCCTGTGGGTCCGGAGCAAAATACAAGAAGTGCTGCGCGTCGCTTCCTGCGCTGCCGCCGCTTCATGTGCAGACCCTGTGGCCCCTGGTGCTGGAGAAGCTGCCCCGGGATACGGTGCAGCAGCTTTTGGCAGCGCGGAAGATCCCCATTGAATCTCTTGTGGATAAGGCGGAAGACCTCCGGGATCACGGACAGCCCAAAAAGGCCTTGTCGCTCCTTCTGCCGCTATTTCACGGTGAAATGGCCGGCACGGACAGTCTGCATGAATTCGCTTTGGAGATGGTCTTCAATCTTTATGATGAGCTTGGCTCCTACGCGAAAAAGCAAAAGCTCATTCAACAAGTCATCGGCACTGCGCCTGCTTCCCCCCTTCGCGCCGGGGCTTACCAGCGCCTGGCCGCCATTCGCATGGATCAGGGGGATCATCAGGGGGCATGGGACGCTTTTCAAAAAGCCCGAAGTGATGACCCTGACAATCCCATGATCGGCGTTCTCGAGGTCCATTTATTGGTCGCGGAGAAAAGAACGGATGAGGCTCGAGAGCGGTCTCGGTTTCCGGCCAAACGCCTGCAAAGGCTTGGCTACAAAGAGGATGAAACTCCTCTCAATTTCCTGATAGAAGCGAGTCAAGACCCTGTGGCGGCTCTATCTAACGTGGGTTCTGAGACCACAGGGAGCGCCGTGGAAAGGCTCAAACAGTGGATCCGGAAAGCGGCTGACCGCCCTGTGCCGCTCTATTTTGTGGTGACGGATACGCCTGGATCCGATCTAATGGGAGATTCCTTGTCCGGCACAGCGGATCGAATGAAAAAATTGGGAATCCCTTTGGGCCAGATTCCAAAACTGGAGGCGGCATGGCAAAGACAGCTTAAAGCGCTGGAAGATGAAACCGGCGATGAGGAATCCCGGAGCCGGGATCCCGAAATGCTTCTTATGCCTTCCGAGGAGATCGAGAAACTTGAAGAGGGATGGCAAGAGGTTGTCCCCTTGGGCAAGCCCTTTTCCGTCAACCCTTATCCCTTTGAAAACCAAGATATCTGGGACCCCGGCGAGGAGGATGACTGGATGGAATTCCTTGAAGATCATCCGCAGGCCTTTGACAGCCTGGAGATCATAGACGATCTGGCCACTGCGGTTTATATGCATCCCGAATCCGACCTCCCATTTCTGGAAAATGTGCTTTTGGAACCTTTGCTCCGCCGTGCGCATGCGATCATAGATGCCGTTTTGCGTAAACATCCCGGCCTGCGTCTCAACTGGGGCTTTGTGGAAAACCGGCCTCCTCTTCGACTTCTTGCGCGGCTGACGTCGCTCTGCGTGCAGCGCGGTGATGACCGGGAGGCGATGAAACTCGCTGAGCAGATGCTCGCCTTGAATCCGAATGACAATCACGGTTTCCGCTGCCTGGTCATGGATCATTGTCTTCGATCAGGGGAGGAACAGAAGGCTTTGCAACTTGCCGACCGGTATCCCGATGACGGAAGTCCGGAACTGCTTTATGGCCGCGTCCTGGCCCTCTACCGGATGGACCGTCTCGTGGAGGCCGGGGAGGCAGCACGACGGGCTGTAAAATCACGCCCCAAAGTCCTTCATTATCTGATCGCAAAACGTGTACGCAAGCCCGAAATGCATCCGAGTTGGGTAACCTTGGGTGGAGACGATGAGGCCTGGTTCTACCGTGAGCAGATGCGGGAAGTCTGGCTCGCAACCCCCGGCGTGGTCTCGTGGCTCAAGAAGATCTCGTCCATGAAGTCCGGCCGGGGATGAAAGTGCATTCAGGAATGAAGAACCATCACATCTCAGGAAGTAATAAAAATGGTGGGCGATGCCGGGTTCGAACCGGCGACTTCCACCGTGTGAAGATGGCACTCTACCGCTGAGTTAATCGCCCACTCTCTGCTGCAAATACTACCAGAGCTTTCAGAAAAGTCAATGATTTCTTAGCATGACTTCATTTTTCTTAAAATGACCGTAACTTGTCCGTTTTACACCAAAAATCATCCCTATCATCCCCAATCATCCCATCATATCCTCTATCCCCTGCAAGGGAGCCCTTGCGCATAAGGGGATATTGAAATAAAATATATATTATATAAACGGGATCTGAATCAAGGCCTGGGTCCCGCTCTTTTTTTCTATTCATTTCAGGAGGAATTCCCCATGTTTGAAAGAAAAGAAGCCCCATTCAAGAAAACGGATATTGAACCGCAGCGCCCATTCTCGACGCCCGCTCCTGATCAGAACCTGTCAAAGAAAAGCGTCTTTATCGGGCAGTCCATCTATATCAAGGGTGAACTGACCGGGAATGAAGACCTGACCGTTGAGGGGAAGGTGGATGGGAACATTGAACTCAAGGACCACAATTTGACCATCGGTTCCAATGGAAGGATTGAAGCCGAAGTCTTTGCCAAGAACATCACCATCATGGGCGAGGTCCAAGGGAATGTCTATGCTGAGGACAAAATCGAGATCACAAAAACCGGAAGCCTCAGAGGAAACATCATCGCCCCGCGTGTGGTCATTGAAGACGGCGCCAAATTCAAGGGGAGCATAGAGATGGAAAGCGAAAGAAAACCCATGAATTTGAATGTCGAATTCAAAGGCAAGAACGGCAAGGAAAAGATCAAAGAGACCATGGAACCCATTTCCCTCTCGGCTGCAAAAGCGGGCGCCCATTAATCACAATTTTTTCGCTCCCGGATGGCGATGGTTTTCAGGGAGACCCCCGGCATGGACGGACGTATGATGCGGCCATTGACCTGAAAGAACGTTTATGCAATGGAGTACACGATCAGAAAGCCGGCTCCACATTCCGGAACCCGAACCGTGCACCAAGAGCCCTCTTCGGACCTTAGACTTCTTCTTTGAAAACACCTCCCATCTTGAGCATCCGGCCCTTTTGGATATGGGATCGGCCTGCAATTCCAATATCCGTTTCTTCGGACTAAAAGGTTTTAAAATCTACGTGGAGGACTTCCTGAGCGATTACCTGAATTCTTCCGTAGAGGATGCCCCGTCCGAACCGAAATTTCTCCAGAACTATCCCCTCTCCTCCTTTGACGGGATCCTTTGCTGGGACATCTTTGAAGCCATGAAGCCGGAAGATGCCGGGATCCTGATTGAAAGGCTCTTTGTCCTCCTCAAAGGCGGGGGATTCATCATCGCCCTCTTTGATGCCCGGGAAGAACTCCATGCAAAGCACGTGATGCGCCACAAGATCATCGACCAGGAGATGGTCATCCATGAACCCGCCCAAGAGATTCCGTCCACGGCTTGCCATTACAAGAACCGGGAGATCATGCAGCTCTTCTGCCAGTTTGAAGTCGTGAAATCCTATTACCACAAAAACAGGCTTCGAGAGTATCTCTTTAAGAAACTGTCCAGCACGATCTCCTGAATTCCGATTTATTAATGGTCTTAAATCTATTTTGAGATCCTTAATATCTGCCGGATGAATGACAAAGGGAGGATAAAAATCAGAAACAAGGCCCGCTATGGATGACCCGGTAACCTGCGGGAGGGATCTCTTCCCGAAAATCATCGGGAAGAACAGTCCTCAAATGTTCCGGCGTCATATCCATGGCCGGGCCCTCCTCGGAAAGGAGGGAGACAAGGGAGGGGATGCGAAAAGCCTGGGGCGTTTTTTGATCCTTGTTCAGGAGGATCAGGGCGCATTCGTCTCCTTCAAAGGTCTTCTTCTTTAAACAGAGGACTCTCGGGTTCTCCACGTCTACGATCTCCATGGGGCCGTCTTGATTGAAAACCGGATGGCTTTTTTTTAAACCATTCACCTCCCGGATAAAACCGGTCAGATCCGTATGGGTCTCTTCCCAGTCAGCAGGCCTGGTTGAAACCACGTGCAGCCTTTTTTGAAACCCGAACTCAAAACCCATGGGCATCATCACGCCCGTTGAGAAGAGCGCTGAGAAGAGATAACGCTGTTTGATTTCTTGTTCATCCCCATGGAGTTCCTCTGCGAGACGCAGGGTGTCGTGGGATTCGGCAAAACTCACGGACGGTGTCCAGCATGAATTCTCCCGGTACTGGCTCAGGCACCACGGCTCCTCAAAATCCCAGTACTTGGAGCTGTTAAAGGTATAATCGAATCCGGCCTTCCCCAGCCTCACCACATCCTCAATCTCGCAGCCCAGGGTCTCGGCGAAGAAAAGGGCGCCGGGATAGGATTCCTTGACCCGATGGATCAGCCGTTTCCAGAGAGCGTCCGTCACCTGGTAGGCCGCATCGCATCGAAACCCTTTGAACCCGACCCCGCAGTAAAAGAGCGCAAGCTCCTCCCAGTATCTCCAAAGATTCTCCCGATCCGGAGAGTTTTCGTTGTTGATTTCAGCCAGGTCCCCCCAGACCGCCACACACCGGTCCCCTTCCCATACCGAAGGATTCTTCACCGTACCCTCAGGGTTCCAAAGATACCATGCCGGATGATGCTTAACCAGAAGCGAGTCCACGGCCGTATGGTTGATGACCAGATCCATGATCATATTCAGCCCCAGTTTTTTCGTCTCCTCCACCGTCTTCTTTAATTGATCCATCGGACTTTTTGACGATCGCTCGGAAACAAGCAGGGGATTGATTTTGTAGTAATCCTTGATGGAATAGAGGCTTCCTGAAAAGCCCGGATAATGGAACGGGTTTACAAAAACCCAATTGAACTCCATATCCCTGGCCCGGCGCAGATGGGCGGGCCATAGATCTATGACGCCGGCAAGGAGCGGGAAGAGGTTGTAGATCCTTGCCCCTTGCTTAAAAGGTCTTTTTTTCTGCATGCCGATCCTTTTCTAAAATTATAGGATTCTATCCGAAGGAACGGCTTTCTGTCAATGCCTTGAACATGAAAAATCTTGCAGAATGAAGGGTTTTATGTTAGTTTTATTTTTTTAAATTCTCTCTAAAAGAGTGGGTGAAAACATCAGGAAGAAATTAATGTCATCAGACAAATGGCTGATTAAATACTGGTTATCCGTCATCCTCATTCTTGCCCTCTCAGGGTCTGTTTTCTTCTATAACCTTGGGAAGATCTCTCTCTGGGATCCGGACGAACCAAGGGGGGCGGTCATCGCCTATGAGATGCTGAAAAGCAAGGACTGGATTCATCTCAGCTACAACGGCGAGCCCATCACCAACAAACCCGCCCTGGTCAAGCCGCCGCTCTATTACTGGAGCATCGCCGCCTTTTCCGCATTCCAGGGGAAGGTGGATGAGTTCTCGGCTCGGGCCCCCTCGGCCCTGGCGGGGATCGGGACGGCCTTGCTGGTCTTCCTCCTGGGAAGGATCATCTTCGGCAACAAGGCCGCGTTCCTGGGCGCCCTGATCTTCATCAGCAACCATATGATCTTTGAGCAGGCCCGGTCCGCGGAGATTGATATGATCCTCTGCCTTCTGCTGACCTTCTCCCTGTTTGTTTTTTATTCATGTTATCACGGCATCCTTCCTCAAAGAAACATCCTTGCCGCCTACCTCGCAATGGGACTGGCCGTTCTGGCCAAAGGCCCGCTCGGAGTCATGGTTCCCGTGATGGTCGCCGGGCTCTATCTTCTCGTTCAGAAGGATATCAAGGCCGTCGCCCGCATGAAACCTTTGACGGGCTTGCTCCTGATCCTGCTGGTCGCATCCCCATGGTTCATTCTGGAGGGAAAGGCCTTCGGAACCGAGTTCTTTTTCCGGCAGAACATAGAGAGGTTCTTCCATGCCTTTGATCATCTGCAGCCTTTCTATTATTACCTGGTGAAACTTCCCCTGCACTTCATGCCATGGACGATTCTCCTGCCGGCCACCATGTCCTACTGGTTTCAAAAAGACAAGGAAAAAAATCCGGGGAGGATCTTTCTCCTGATCTGGTTTCTTTCGATGCTGATCTTTTTCAGCCTGTCGCAAAGCAAACGTTCCATCTATATTCTTCCTCTTTATCCGGCCCTCTCTCTCCTTGTGGGTGAGGCGCTTCATCAAATTTTTTATGAAAATAAATTCATCAGCTTGATGCGCTGGGTGAGGGGCGGCGGAATCTTTCTGATTGTCCTCCTGATTCTGGTTGGAACGGCAGGGACGGTTTTTGTCCTGGTAAAACTCTCCGGTCTCGTATTGCAGACGCTAACAGCGCTCCTTTTCATCACGATCTGGTCGGCCTTGATGTTCCGGTTCATCAAACGGAGCGAGGCAACAAGGATGCTGACGGCCTTTTTTGTTCTCGCCTTCTCGATGGAGTTCTTCTCTGCCGGCGTGGTCTATCCGGAACTGGACGCCCGAAGCCGTTCATCCAAGAAGCTCTGCCGGATGGCGGCGGAAAAAGCCGGTGACAGCGATCTCGGCTGCGTGGGCTTTCACCCGCCCAGCGCCGTCTTTTACATCAACCGGGAGCGAAACCGCCCCCTCAAGGATTTCGAGTACAGGATCGAGGATGGAATCTCATTTCTCAAACAGGGGAAAACCGTATACTGCCTGATGAACCGATCCATCTATGAACGTGAAAAAGAACGCCTGGAAAAAGTCAGCATACAGCTCTATATACCGGATCTCCCCCTCAAGGGATGGAAGTGGGATCTGGTTTTTCTCACCAACCATAATCAAGGGGAGCAGACGCCGATATAAAGAGATTTCAAATTTGAGATTTGAGATTGATATATTCAGTCTGTTACCCAAAGCTGAAGGGGATTTATGACCAAAAATATAGAGCAAGCGACCCCCGGGCGGCTCACCTTTCTCCCCTTTTCCCTCCCCTCCATAGGTGAAGAGGAGATTGCGGAGGTTTCCGACTCACTCCGATCCGGATGGATCACCACCGGGCCCAAGGCCCATCAATTCGAAAAGGACTTCGCCGAATACGTAGGCTCCAAATATGCCGTGGGGCTCTCTTCGGCCACAGCCGGACTGCATCTTTCCATGATGGCCCTGGGCATCGGTCCCGGGGACGAGGTGATAACGACGCCGATGACCTTCGTGGCCACCGTGAACATGATCGTAGCCAACGGGGCCACGCCGGTCTTTGCGGATATCAACCCGCAGACCCTGCAGATCGACCCCGAAAAAATAAAAGAGAAGGTCACCGGCAGGACCAAGGCCGTCATTCCTGTGCACTTCGCAGGGCAGCCTTGCGATATGGACCGGATCCACGAGATTGCCGGCGCTCACCATCTTAAGGTCATCGAGGATGCCGCGCATGCAATAGGGACGGAATACCGAGGGAAGCGGATCGGCGCCGGAAGCGAGCTCACGGTCTTCTCCTTTCACCCGATCAAGAATATGACCACCGGAGAGGGAGGGATGGTCACCACAAACCACGAAGACCTGGCCGAGACCATCCGCATGCTCAAGTTTCACGGCATATCCAAAGACGCCTGGAAACGCTACGATGAAAAGGGGACGCCGCATTACGACGTCCTGGCCCCCGGTTTCAAATACAACCTCATGGACATCCAGGCCGCATTGGGGATCCACCAGTTGAGAAGGATTCCGACATTCAACCGGAGGCGAAAGGAGATGGCGGAGCGATACCACCAGGCCTTCGCCGATCTGGATGAGATCGAACTGCCCCAGGAGGTCTCTTATCCTCACCTTCACGCCTGGCATCTCTATGTCATACTGGTGCGGCCTGAAAAACTGACCCTGGACCGTGACGGATTCATGGATGCGCTCAAGATGGAAAAGATCGGCACAGGGATTCATTTCATCGCGGTTCACCTTCACGACTATTATCGGAAACATTTTCCTTACCGCCGGGGAGACCTGCCGCACGCCGAGTATGTCTCGGACCGGATTCTCTCTTTGCCTCTTTATCCCGCGATGACGGATAAGGATCAGGAGGACGTGATCGCCGCCGTCAGGAAGGTCTGCCGGCAGCACAGGAGGAGGACATGAAGATGGATCGGGAGATACGAGAGCACAAGGCGCACCCGGAACCTGCCGGGATGAATCCGTCCGCCGCCTACCTATCCGTGGTGGTTCCGGTCTACAACGAGGAAGCCACCTTGGAGAGGCTCTTCGGGCGCCTCTATCCGGTTCTTAAAAACATAGGGAAGCCCTTTGAGATCATCTTTGTGGACGACGGCAGTGTGGACCGATCCATGGACATTCTGAGGGATTTTCTGAACCGCTGCCCCGGGGAGGTGGTGATCATCGAGTTCAACGGGAACTTCGGCCAGCACATGGCGATCATGTCCGCCTTTGAGAAATGCCGCGGGGAGATCATCATCACCATAGACGCAGACCTGCAGAACCCTCCGGAAGAGATCCCGAAACTGGTCAAGAGCATCGAGGCCGGTTTCGACGCCGTGGGAGGATACCGGAAGCAGCGCCGGGATTCCCTTTTCAGAAAGATTCCTTCCTGGGCCGTCAACAAGATCACGAGCCGGATCACCGGCATCGAGCTCAAGGATTACGGCTGCATGCTCCGGGCCTATCACAGGCGGATCATCGAGAACATCAACAAGTGTCATGAGACGACCACCTTCATCCCGGCCCTGGCGCATTCCTTCGCCTCCAATCCCACGGAAGTCGAGGTGGGGCATGAGGAACGGCTTACCGGAGAATCCAAGTACACCCTCTACAAACTCATCCGCCTGAATTTTGATCTCATGACCGGATTCTCGGTTGTTCCGCTCCAGATATTCACCTTTCTCGGATTTATTATTGCCATGCTGAGCGTGGCCTTCGGCATCTTTCTGGCGGTCCGGAGAATCATCGTAGGCCCGGAGGCTGAAGGACTTTTCACCCTTTTCGACATCCTCTTTTTCCTGATCGGCATCCTGATGTTCAGCGTCGGGATCATGGGGGAATACGTGGGCCGGATCTACCAGGAGGTGCGGAGGAGACCGAGATTCGTCATACGGAAGATATATGGATATGGGAAATAGCCCGATGCGAGCCCTGGTCTTTGCTTATCATAATGTGGGCCACGCATGCCTTGAGGTCCTGATCAATGAGGGGACCGAGGTGATCGCCGTGGTCACCCACGAGGATGATCCAAGGGAAGAGATCTGGTTCCGGTCGGCAGCAGACCTCGCCCGCAGGAACCGCATCCCGGTCCATACCCCTTCTGACGTGAGGACCCAAGCATTTATCCGATGGGTCGAATCACTCAAGCCGGACGTGATCTTCTCCTTTTATTATCGGAACATGCTCCCTGGGGAGATTTTGAAGATCCCCCGCCTCGGATCCATGAACATGCACGGCTCCTATCTTCCAAAGTACAGGGGGCGATGCCCGGTCAACTGGGCGCTGATCCATGGCGAGAGCGAAACCGGCGTCACCCTGCACCATATGGTCCCAAAGGCGGATGCGGGGGATATCGTAGGACAGAAGAAAATCTTAATCGGGCCTGAGGATACCGCACGGGATCTCTTTGACAAGATCACAAAAGCCTCGGCTGAGCTCCTCTCTGAACTTCTGCCGCTCATCCGTGAGGGACGCGCTCCCCGCATCAAACAGAACGAAGAAGATGCGACCTATTTCGGGGGCCGACGGCCCGAAGACGGGAGGATCGATTGGAGTATGAGCGCCAAGGAAATTCACAACCTGATCCGAGCGGTCACACATCCTTACCCTGGGGCCTTTACCTATCTGCAAGGGAAGAAGGCGCTGATCTGGAAGGCGTCCCCTCTCAACGACCCTGCCGGCAGGCCGCCGGGAGAGGTCGTCTCCGCCGCGCCTTTCAAGGTGGCGGCAGGAAGGGGGGCGCTCCAGGCGCAGAGGGTACAGAGGGAAGGGGATGAAGAAATGGATGGGGAGGCGTTCGCAGAAAAATACGGCGTCGCACCCGGAACGGTTCTTAAAGAATAGGTGAAAGCATCAGGGGTCAAGGGGTCAAGGATTCCAGGGGTCAAGTGAAGGGCTAAAAATATAAGGGGTCGAGGGTTCAAGGGTTTTTCTCTGGAGATTTTGCTTGTGTTTCAGCATTTCACTTGAATCCTCGACCCCTTTTTACCCGCTATTTTCAAAAGGAGTTTAAAATGAAGGTTCTCATTCTGGGCGTAAACGGGTTCATCGGAAACAGTCTGACCTATAAAATCATGACCGATACGGACTGGGAAGTCTACGGCATGGACATGGCGTGCGACAAGCTGGAGCACTCCATCAACAACCCGAGATTCCATTTTGTCGAAGGAGACATCTCCATCAACAAGGAATGGATCGAATACCACATCAAGAAATCGGATTTGGTTCTTCCCCTTGTGGCCATTGCCACGCCGGCAAGCTACGTGCAGGACCCGCTCGCCGTGTTCGAACTCGACTTCGAGGAAAACCTCCGGATTGTCCGGCAGTGCGTCAAGTACAAAAAAAGGGTCATCTTCCCCTCCACATCAGAGGTCTATGGCATGTGTTCGGACCCGGAGTTCGACCCGGATACCAGCCCCCTGGTGCTCGGGCCGATCCATAAAGAGCGGTGGATCTATAGCTGCAGCAAACAACTCATGGACCGGGTCATCTGGGCCTACGGAAGAGAGGGGCTCCAGTTCACCCTGATCCGCCCGTTCAACTGGATCGGACCCAAACTGGACCGGATTACCGTGGGCAAGGAAGGGAGTTCCCGGGTTCTGACCCAATTTCTGGGAAACATCATGATCGGCGAGCCGATCAAACTCGTGGACGGCGGCAGGCAGAGCCGGAGCTTTACCTATATTGACGACGGGATCAACTGCCTCCTGAAGATCATAGAAAACAAAAACAATGTCTGCCAGGGAGAGATCTTCAATATCGGGAACCCGGCCAATAACATTTCCATCCGTGATCTGGCCCATACCCTCCGGGAGATGGTCATGCAATACCCAAAATACCGGAAAAAGGCCGAGGCCGCGCAAATCATCGAGGTCACATCCGAAGACTACTACGGCAAAGGGTATCAGGACATCATGACCAGAGTCCCATCCATCAAAAAGGCCCATGAGCTTCTCGGATGGAAACCCAAGGTGAATCTTAAGACCGCGTTGAAAAAGACCCTGGACTACTATCTTACGGAAGATCATAAAGAAACGATTCTATGACGGCGGAACCCTTAACCTCGGAAAATTCGGGAAGGACTCCGGGAGAGATGAAGACATCCGGGAAGGATCTCACCCTCATCCTGATCCTCACGGCACTATCCGCCCTTCTCCTGCTCCACGGATTAGGAGATCGTTCTCTCTGGGGATCTGAAGGAAGATGGGCCGAGGCTGCGCGTGAGATGCTTGCTGCATCAGATTACCTGACTCCGAGGATCAACGGCGCCCCCTACAGGGACAAGCCGTTCCTTTCTTATGATATGATCCTGGCCTTCACGCCCTTTACCGGAGGACGGGTGACCGAGCTTTCGGCGAGACTCCCTTCCGCGGTTTCGGCCATGGCGGCCCTGCTGCTTCTTTATGGAATGGGGAAGCGTCTCTACGACAGGGAGACCGGATTCCTCTCCTCCTTGATCCTCGGCACATCATTTTATTTTATTTACTGGGGGAGGACCGCATCGGCCGATCTCATCAATATGACCGGGGTGCTGCTCTCCCTCTGGATATTTGTCCGTTTTGAGCCGGCCCCCTCGAGAGGCTGGCTCTATCCTTTTTACCTCTCCATGGCCGTAAATTCGCTCACCAAGGGGCTTCTCGGATTCGCCCTTCCTATGGCGGTCCTTCTCCCCTATGCGTGGATCCGGAAACAATGGGGCTGGCTTTTAAACCGGCATACCATCCCCGCGGGTCTTTTTTCCGCCCTGATCTACCTGATCCCATTTTTCCTTGATTTCACTCGGAGCGGATCTACCGACTCCCTCTACCTGGTATTCAAGGAGAACGTCCTCCGCTTCTTCGACCCCTTTGATCACAAACAGCCGGTCTATTACTATTTTTACGAGATCTTCGCAATCTTTGCGCCGTGGGCGCTGTTCCTCCCGGGCGCCCTGATCCATCATATCAGGAAGCCGACCTGCCTGTGCAACGGCAGACAGGGGCCCATGGACGGCTCGACAGGGTTTGTCATCCTCTACTTCTGCTCCCTGTTTTTATTCTTCACCCTCTCCGGTTCAAGGCGGAGTTATTATCTTCTGCCGCTCTTTCCCGCAGCCTCTTTAATCATTGGCAGAAGCTGGTCGGATCTGATGCGCGAGCCTCTCCGGGGATGGAGATCCTGGGTCCAGGTCCTAATCCCGGCGGGTCTTATGACACTGATCATGGGCTCGGCCGCTATCCTTGTTTTTTTACAGCCGTCTTTGCTCAAACCGTATGAAGCGCTTAACCTCAGCCGGCATGCCTGGGCGGCGGCCATCACAGCCCTCGGGCTGATCCTCTCGATCCTTCTTTATGCCGGATCCAAGGTCAGACACTCCTTCGACAGTGAGCTCAGGACAGTCAAACTGTTTGTCGCCGTCCTTCTCACCGTTGTGTTCTGCATGGACCTCTACTTGTTTTTTGTTGTTTTGCCCGCGGCGGAATCCTTTCGGGGTCTTCGAGGCCTTTGCAGCAGCGTAAACCGGATGCATATCCCTCAGGATCGCCTTGCCGTCCTCCACCAAGGGAGGGAGGGAAACCTCTTTTTTTACCTGGATCAAATCCCTGTCCGGAGGATCGATGATCCCGAAGAGGCCGGGCGTTTTCTACAGGATTCCGAAAATTATCTTCTCATCGAAGAAAAACACAGAAAGGAGATCTCCGGGATTGATCCGGACCAGATCATCCTGCAGGAGAACCCATCCCCATTCAAACAGAATGACTCGGAAAGGTTCTCCCTGATTCAAGGGAGGTCAGGATGACGCCTTCCCCTCTGAATCTGAACAGTTCGACTGTCCTGAGCTCACTGTCCAAGGACGGCCTGGCATTCAAGGTGGACGTGGACACCTACCGGGGACTCGAATACGGGGTCCCTGCGCTGCTGAATCTTTTCAGGGAAACCAAGATCCGAGCCTCTTTTTTCGTATCCCTGGGCCCTGATCATTCCGGCCGGGCCGTCTTCCGGATCTTCACGAAAAAAGGATTTTTAAAAAAGATGATCCGGACCCGGGCCGCAAGGATGTACGGCTTCTCCACCCTGCTGTACGGGACCCTTCTGCCGGCGCCTAAAATCGCGGCCTCCCTGCCGCACATCATCCGCGCCATTCCCGAGGCAGGCCACGAGATCGGGATCCACTGCTGGGACCATGTGAAATGGCAGGATAAGCTCCACCGGATGAGCATAGAGCAGATCCGAAAGGAGTTCAACCTCGCC